>Ga0247738_10000064_pt1 | contig 71411 bp, 51 predicted proteins | sample UWRJL013104B2_FD_180936 | JGI IMG/M metagenome (GOLD analysis project Ga0247738, IMG submission 180936) | Plant litter microbial communities from Arlington Agricultural Research Station in Wisconsin, United States - UWRJ-L013-104B-2 | ecosystem: Environmental > Terrestrial > Plant litter >...
CGGGTCTGCAGCACCTGCTCCAGCACGCGCAGGTCGCGGCCGGCCTGCGGCGCGGCGCGCGACAGCAGCGTCTGGGCGAATTCCGAATCCCTGAGCCAGGTCTGGCCGATGCGTCCCTGCACGAATCCGGTGAACCACTTCTCGAACGGCGTCGCCGCGCGTTCGACGTAGCGCACGCGCCACGTGCCCGTCTCGCCCAGCTTCGCGCGTGCGGCGGCGTCGGCCACCGCAGCCTGGATGCCACCGAACTCATCCACCAGCCCGCGCTCGCGCGCCTGCTGCCCGGTCCAGACGCGGCCGCGCGCGACCTCGTCGATCTGCTCCGGCGTGCGCTTGCGGCCCTGCGCCACGCGCGTGATGAAATCGCGGTAGCCCTTGTCGATGTAGGACTGGATCACCTGCCCCACTTCCGGCGACAGCGGCCGGCTCAGGTCGAAGGCACCGGCCATGCGCGTGGTCGCCACGCCATCGGTACGCACGCCGATCTTCTCCAGCGCGCGCGGGAAGGTCGGCACCAGGCCGAAGATGCCGATCGAGCCGGTGATCGTCGAGGGATCGGCATAGATGCGCTCGGCATCCATGCTGATCCAGTAGCCGCCGGACGCGGCGACATCGCCGAAGGACACCACCACCGGTTTGTCCGCGGCCTTCAGGCCGAGGATCTCGCGGCGGATCACTTCCGACGCGTAGGCCGAACCGCCGGGCGAGTTCACCCGCAGCACCACCGCCTTGACGTCGTCGTCCTCGCGCGCTTCGCGCAGCAGGGCCGCGGTCGACTCGCCGCCGATCCTGCCTGGCGGCTGGCGGCCGTCGACGATCTCACCCTCCGCCACCACCACCGCCACCTGCGGGCGCGGATCGGCCGGACGCGGCGCACCCTCGGCATGACGCAGGTAGTCGAGGAAGCCCGCCTGGCGGAATCCGCCGGCGGCATCCTCGTCGACCTCGCCACGCTCGGCCAGCAGCTGCTCGACCTCTTCCTGCGTCTTCAGCCCGTCGACCAGCTTCTGCCGCAGCGCGTACTGCGCGGTGTCGCCATTGGCGGCGGCAATGCCTTCGGGCAGGGTATCGATGTCGGCCTCGAGCTGCGCGACAGAGGTGCCGCGCAGTCGCGCGAGATCGGCCAGGTAGCGCTGCCAGACGTCGCCGCGCCAGAACAGGTCCGCTTCCTTGGCCTCCGGCGAGGCGTCGTCGCGGATGAAGGGCTCGGCGGCGGACTTGTACTCGCCCACCTTGAACAGGTGCATGTCGATGCCGAGCTTGTCCTGCAGCCCTTCGCGATAGAACTGGCGATAGCCGCTCAGGCCCAGCAGCAGCACTTCGCCCTGCGGGTCGAGGTAGACCTCGTCGGCATGGGCGGCCAGCAGGTACTGGCCCTGGCTGAAGCGCTCGCCGAAGGCGACCACCTGCTTGCCCGAATCGCGCAGCGCCTGGATCGCGACGCCGATCTCGCGGATCGCGGCGAAGCCCGAAAAGCCCATGCGGTCGACGCGCAACAGTACGCGCTCGATGTTGTCGTCGGTGCGCGCGGCCTCCAGCACCTTGAGTACGTCGCGCAGCTGCACTTCCGCCGGGCCCTGGCCGAAGCTGACCTGCAGCGAGCGGCTCATCGCATCGGACGTGTACTGCTCCACCAGCTGGGCTTCGGGCGCGAACACCAGGGTGGTGCGCTTGTCCAGCGGCGCAACGCCCTTGCCGCTGCCGACGATCACCACCAGCACCAGCAGCAGCAGGAAGAAGAACAGCAGGTTGAGGATCAGCCGGCGGACAAAGTTCATCCCGTCCCAGACGCCGACGATGGCGCGCGCCACGGGGCCGCGCGAAGAGGCTTGACTCATTTGGGCAGTTGCTCGCTGTTCCGGATGCTCAGGGTACCCGCCGAACGCGGGGTTTTCATGCGTCTTTGGTCACCGGGCCGGGTGGCAGGGCGGCGGGCCGGCTGCTGCGCAGGAAGCGCCAGGCCATCAACACCGAGGCCACCAGCAGGCCGGCGATCAGGCCCAGCCACATGCCCTTCGGCCCCCAGCCCAGGCCCAGCCCCAGCCCGGCTCCCAGCGGCATGCCCACGCCCCAGTACGCCAGGGCTGCGATGAACATCGGCACCCGGGTGTCCTTGAGCCCGCGCAGGGCGCCGGCCGACAGCACCTGCACGCCATCGGGAAACTGGAAGGCGGCCGCGTACAGCAGCAGGGTCCCGGCCAGCGACGCCACCGCCAGGTCGCGTGTGTAGATCGCGGCGATCGCATCGTGCCAGCCGAGCAGCACCGTGGCGGACGCGGCCTGGGTGGCCAGCACCAGGACGATGCCGGCATAGGCCGCGCGCCGCACGCCCGCCGACCCGCGGCCAGCGCCCACCGCATGCCCCACGCGCACCGTGGTCGCCTCGGCCAGGCCGAAGGGGATCATGAAGCACAGCGAGGCGACGTTGATCGCGATCTGGTGCGCGGCGACCTCGAGCCCGCTGAGGCGGCCGATCAGCAGCGCGGTGACGACGAACAGACCGCCCTCCATCGCCACCGTGACGCCGATCGGCAGGCCGGTGCGCAGCAGGCCCGAGATCTCGCGCCAGCGCGGCGGGTCGAAGCGTTCGAACAGCCGCAGCGCATCGAACCTGCGCGCCCGGGCGAGATAGACCAGGAACCCGACCACCTGCAGCCACATCATCGTCGCCGAGGCCAGCCCCAGGCCACCCGCCCCCATCTCGGCGAAGCCGAATCTGCCGAAGGTCATCGCATAGCCCAGCGGCAGCAGCACCAGCAGCCCGCCGAAGCCGAACGCCATGGTCGGCATCGTCCAGTGCAGGCCGTCGCACAGGTAGCGCATGCAGAAATAGAGCGTGAGCGCGGGAATCCCCCAGCGGATGCCGTGCAGGAAGGCGGTCGCGGTGGGCCGCACCTCGGGCGCGATGCCCATCGGTTCGAGCGCGTACACCGACAGGCTGAGGCAGGCGAACAGCAGCAGCCCCAGCATCAGCGACAGCCACAGCGCCTGCCGGAACAGCGGTCCGACCTCGGCGCGGCGCCCGGCGCCGTCGAGCTGCGACACCGACGGCGGCAGCGCCATCAGCGTGCCCATGGGCACCAGCATCGGCAGCCAGAACAGCGCCGTGCCGACCGCGACGCCGGCCAGCGTATTGGTGCCGTGGCGGCCGGCGATCACGTTGTCGACAAAGCCGATCAGGCCGGTGGCCAGATGGCCCGCGACGAGTGGCGCGGCCAGCACGGCAGTGGTGCGCACTTCACCGCGGAAGCGCGCCGACGGGGCGGGCGGAGACATGGGAGGCGGGGAGGACGCGACTGCGGCCGGCAGCGATCCAGTATCGCGCGCTGGCGCCGGGTCGGCGGCGGCCGGTATCTTACCTGCCAGGGGCCGCCATTGCTGCTGCCGCAAGTTGCCGCCCACCATCCAGGGCCGCAGCCGCGGCATCGGGCGCGCGGGGACGGACTGGCGCGGCGCATGCCATCGCCGCGCGGGTGGGGAATGACGCGTTCGACACGCTGGAGCAAGGGAGCCGCCACGCTGATGAGCACACCGCACGAGCCGTCAACGGTGACCGCACCCGCTTCCGGGCCGGCATGCGCCAACTGCGGTGCCGCGCTGCTGGGCGAGCACTGCCATGCCTGCGGGCAACCGGTGAAGGGCCTGGTGCGCCATTTCTCGAGCCTGGTGGGCGACGTGCTCGACAGTGTGTTCGACTGGGACTCGCGCACGCCACGGACCCTCTGGCCGCTGCTGGCGCGGCCCGGCTACCTCACCCTGGAGTACTTCGCCGGCCGCCGCATCCGCTACGTCAGCCCGTTCCGGCTGTTCTTCTTCATCGCGGTGCTGACCTTCTTCATCGGCAAGCTCACCCTCAGCTTCGGCGAGGAAAGCCCGGTACAGCTGGGCGGCGACAGCGGCATCGAAACCGCGCTCGACATCGCCCAGGTCGAAAAGGCGCGCGACCAGGCTTTGGCCAGGATCGCTGCCTCGCGCGCCGAACTCGAGACCGAGGTCGGCGCCGCCGGAGCCGCGGGCGGCGTCGGCACCGGCGTGGGCCAGCGCACTGCCGCGGCGGCGCTGGTCGCAGGAGAGGCGGCGATCCGCACCCAGGCAGAGGAACGTATCGCTGCGTTCCGCCATGCCGAGGCCACCAACGGCCCGCCGCCGGTGCCGCGCCTGAACCGGTTGCAGTTCAGCGGCAGTGAACCCTGGGATGCCGAGACCAACCCGGTCCACATCGCGTCCCTGCCGGGCTTCGCCAACGACTGGATCAACCGCCAGATCGGCCGCCTGCAGAAGAACATCCCGCGCCTGCAGGAGGACCCGGACCTGTTCAAGGACGCCGTGCTCGGCGCGATTCCCTCGACCCTGTTCGTGCTGCTGCCGCTGTTCGCGCTGATGCTCAAGATCGCCTACGTATTCCGTCGGCGCCTGTACATGGAGCACCTGATCGTGGCCCTGCACAGCCACGCCTTCCTGTGTCTGGGGCTGCTGCTGATGTTCCTGGCGATGGGGCTGGAACGCTGGCTGGCGCCGCAGGGTGCCGGCCTGCGGGTCGCCTTCGACCTGGTCGAGGCTGCCATCTGGATCTGGATGCCGCTGTACCTGCTGCTGATGCAGAAGCGCGTCTACGCGCAGGGCTGGCCGATGACCCTGTTCAAGTTCGGCGTCATCGGCCTGTGCTATTCGGTGCTGCTGAGCTTCGGCGCGATGTTCACCACGATCACCAGCCTGGTCTGGATGTAGGCAGGAGGGCGCGATGCTGCTTTACGAAGTGAGCCTGCGGGTCGAACGCGGCTGCGCCGATGCGCTGCTGGCCTGGCTGCCCGGCCACATGCAGCGCATCCTCGCGCTGCCGGGGTTCGAGGCGGCCGAGGTATTCGAGGTGGCCGAACATCCGCCGGACGCGGGCCGCCTGCTGCTGTGCGTGCACTACCGCCTGCACGACAGCGCCGCGCTGGATGCCTACCTGCGCGACCACGCCGCGCGGATGCGCGCCGAAAGCGCGGAGCTGTTCGGCGATCGCGTCCGCGCCTCGCGCCGCATCCTGCGTCCACTGCCCGGCTGAGGCGACGTCGGTCGGAGCCCATGACCGAAGGGTCGAGGGTTGTGGATTCAGGCGGCGTGGGATTCAAGCGGCGTCGGCGAGGCGCGACGCCAGTGCCGCGCTGCACCAGCCTGTCATTTCGACCGAAGGGAGAAATCCGGGCGGGCCTGCGCCAGGAGGGATCTGCCGCCACCTGGTAGAAGATCCGTCGCTGCGCCCGGGATGACGGCGGGAGTGAGGTCTCACGCGCAGCGCAGGTGGGCGCCATGCCGCACCGCTTCCCAGTCCCTCATGGTTCGACGCGGCGCCGCAGCCATTGCGCACGCTGCGCCTGCGGCTGCGCCAGCAGCGCATCGCGCAGCGCGTCGCGCTCCTGCGGGGGCGTACGCTGCGCCAGCACCGCGAGGTCGTCGCGCGCCTGGGCGGGCAGTGCGTGCAGTGCCTGCAACAGCGCCTCGCGCCCCTGCGGCGGCACCTGCGCGAACAGCGCATGCAGCCGCGACCAGTCGGCACCCAGCACCGGACCCAGCAGCCAGCCGCGGGCGATGCCGGCATCGAGCGCGTCGAAGCGCGCGCGCAGCGCCTGCTGCTCGGCCACCGGCAACGCCAGCCAGGCCTCGCGGGCGGCGCGCATGCGCTGGCGTTCGCCGTCGGGCAGCACATGCCAGGCCAGCCACGCCTCGCGACGTTCACGACGCATCGGTTCGGGCAGCGCCTCCCACACCTCGACGCGCCGGACCAGCGCCTGGCGTTGCTCCGGCGACAGGGCCGCAAGCCGCGCGGCGGGATCCGCACCGGGCTGCGCACCCGCACTGGCCGCGGCCAGCAGCCATGCCGCGAACGCCGCCGTCCAGCAGGGCCTACTCGGCCGCATCCACCTGCTCCTGCGATGCGGCATCGGCATCGATCGCGGTGGTGTCGGGCGGCACCAGGGTCGCGCCCTCCTGCGACAGCGCGTCCACCAGCCAGGCGTCGAACGCGGGATCTGCATCGTCGGCGAAGTCCCCCGTCACCTGCGCGACGAGCAGGTCGAGGTCGCGATGGGTGGCCAACGCATCGGCCTGGTCGAAGCGCGCGGCCGGCGCGGCCGCGGGCGGCAGGGTTTCAATGCGGATACGCGCATCAACATCGGGTTCCGCGCCGGCGATCCACGCCCCCCACCAGGTGGCTGCAAGCGCACCCGCCGTCAGCGCGACCACGGCCACCGTCGCCGGCCAGAGCCAGCCTGGCCGTCCGGGCCGGGACGGCGCGGCGGGCGCCCGCACCGGGCGGGGACGCAGCCCGTCGCGCAGCATCGCGATCGTCTCCAGCCGCTCCGCCGGGACGGCACGCACCGCCAGCTGCGCGGCCTGGGACAGTTCGCGCCATGCGGCGGGATCGGCGCTGCCGTCCTCGCCGCGGGGCAGTGCCCGCTGCAGCGCCAGCCGGTAGGTGGGGCGGGCGATGCCGAGGACCGCGGCCGCCTCGGATTCGGCCAGGCCGGCGACGACGCGCAGCAGCAAGGCTGCGCGCGGGCCGCTGCCCAGGCTCGCCACCGCGACCGGCACGTCAGCGGCCGTCGGAGTCGCACCGCGCAGCTGCGGCGCAGCCAGCAGCATCGCCCAGAACCGGCGCGGCCATTCGGCGAACGGCATGCCCTGCGCGTCGCCGGCAAAGGCACGCAGGGTGGCGGCCAGGGCGGCGTCGCCAGCACCGGCGTCCCCGCCCTGCCATTGCGCGAACACCACGCCGCGACGTTCGACGCCGCGCAGGAAGGCGGTCAGGGCGGCACGCGCCGCGACGGGATCGTTCAAGGACTCAAAGACCGGTTTCAGGGCCCGGGGGCGGCCCGATGCGCGCCATCATACGGCCCCGCGCCGCGTCGTCCGTGGACTTGACGGCAGTCTCATTCGCTGATCCCGCTCCGGTTGCGGCGCAGCACGTTGTGCACATGCGTCGCCAAAACGTCATCGTGCCCGGGGCGTGAAGCGCGTTTGCCAATGTGAACGCTTTGTTTCACGAACAAATCATTGATTTTTCTGGTAAATAATTGACTGGCGCTTTTTTGGCCAAGGCAGCCTTTCACATCGTTGGTGCGGCCAAAACGAGCCTGAAAAGCGCTTCGTGCACAGAGTTATCCACACAAATTGTGGATAAGGGAAAATCCCTTCCCTGCCATCGACTTGCACGATGTACATCGGTCGAGGCACAACTTGGGCGCGCAACTCGTCGCGTGGATGGCAGCCCGCGGCAGGCACCGGGCAGTCGCTAGACTTCGCCGGTGCCCGACCCCGCCCCGCCCGTGTTCCAGGTCGCCCTGCCGCTGCCCCCGCTGCGGCTGTTCGACTATGCCGCCCCGCCCGGCCACGTCCCCGCTGCCCACGACATCGGCCGCCGCGTGCGCGTGCCGTTCGGCCCGCGCGAGCTGGTCGGCGTGGTGGTCGGCGTCGGACCGGCCGCGCCTGCGCCGGAGGGCCGGCTGCGCCCGGTGCAGGGCCTGCTCGACGAGGCGCCGCTGCTGCATGGCGAACTGCTCGACTCGCTGCACTGGCTCAGCCGCTACACCCATGCTCCGCCGGGCGAGGTGCTGGCCACCGCCCTGCCGGCGGCGCTGCGCCGCGGCGAGCCGCTGCCCGACACCCACGCCTGGGCGTGGCGCCTGACCGAAGCCGGGCTCACCGCCCTGCCCGGCCTGCGCGCGGGCAGCCGTCCCCGGCGACTGGCCGAACTCCTGCGCGAGGCCGCCCGCGGCGAGGACACGCTGGCCGACGCGATCGACGAGTGGCGCAGCGCGGCCCGCGCGCTCGCCGGGCGTGGCCATGCCGAGCGCGTCGCCGTGCCCGCCTCGCAGCTCGCGCCCGATCCGCGCCCCGGCCCGACCCCTAACGACGAGCAGCGCGCGGCGATCGATGCGCTGCAGGCCGCGTCCGGCTTCGCCCCGATGCTGCTCGACGGAGTCACCGGCAGCGGCAAGACCGAGGTCTACCTGCACGCCATCGCCGACTGCCTCGCGCGCGGCCGCCAGGCGCTGGTGCTGGTGCCGGAGATCGGCCTGACCCCGCAGCTGCTGGGGCGCTTTCGGGCGCGCCTGGGCGTGCCGGTGCACGCCACCCATTCCGGCCTCAACGATGCTGAGCGCGCACGCACCTGGGCCGCCGCCTGGCGCGGCGAGGCGCGGGTGATCGTCGGCACCCGCTCGGCGGTGTTCACGCCGCTGCCCGACGCCGGCCTGATCGTGATCGACGAGGAACACGACGGCAGCTACAAGCAGCAGGACGGGATCCGCTACCACGCCCGCGATTTCGCGCTGGTGCGCGGCAAGGCGCTGGGCGTGCCGGTGCTGCTGGGCAGCGCCACGCCTTCGCTGGAGTCGTTGCACAACGCCGGTGCCGGCCGCTACGGCTACCTGCGCCTGTCGCGCCGCGCAGGCGACGCGCAGCCGCCGGCGGTGCGCGTAGTCGACGTGCGCAAGCGCGCGCTCGACGCGGGCCTGTCGACGCAGATGCTGGATGCGATCCGCGCCGCGCTGGACGGCGGCGGGCAGGTGCTGGTGTTCCGCAACCGTCGCGGCTACGCGCCGGTGCTGCTGTGCCACGACTGCGGCTGGAGCGCGCAGTGCCCGCGCTGCGGCAGCGCCGACCAGGGCCGGCCGATGACCGTGCACGCGCACGGCCGGCGCCTGCAGTGCCACCACTGTGGCCACCGCAGGCCGTCGCCACCGGCCTGCCCGGACTGCGCCAGCCTGGGGCTGCAGCCGCAGGGCGCCGGCACCGAGCGCATCGAGGAAGTGCTGGCGGCGAAGTTCTCCGACGTGCCGGTGCTGCGCATCGACCGCGGCAGCACCCAGCGCCGCGACGCGCTGGAGCGGCTGCTGGGCGAACTCGGCGACCGTCCCGGCATCCTCATCGGCACGCAGATACTCGCCAAGGGCCACGACCTGCCGGACCTGAGCCTGGTGTGCGTGGTCGGCGTCGACGAGGGCCTGTTCTCGGCCGACTTCCGCGCGCACGAGAAGCTGGCCCAGCTGCTGATCCAGGTGGCTGGACGCGCCGGCCGCGCGCGCCGCGCCGGTGAGGTGCTGCTGCAGACCCACCATCCCGACCACCCGCTGCTGGCGGTGCTGATCGCCGGCGGCTACCCGGCCTTTGCCGGCGACGAGATGGCCCAGCGCGAGGCGGCCGGATTCCCGCCCTACGCGCACCTGGCGCTGCTGCGCGCCGAATCCAAACATGCCGAGCCGCCGCTGGCGTTCCTGCAGGCTGCACGGCGGCTGCTGGAGCCTGCGCCGCCCACGCGCGGCGGTCGCGAGCCCGGGACGCAGGCCACGCCGCTCTCGCTCAGCGGGCCGATGCCGGCCCCGATGCCCAAGCGCGCCGGCATGCATCGCGCGCAGCTGCTGCTGGTGGCGCCGTCGCGCCGTGGCCTGCATGCCGCGCTGCATGCCGCCGTCCCCGCGATCCATGCGCTGCCCGAGGCGCGCAAGGTGCGCTGGTCGCTGGACGTGGACCCGGTCGATCTCTACTGAGCGCCGGGCGCCGCCTTCGCGGCCGCCTTGCCCGGCCGGCGCCGACGCCGCGTTTCCGCGCCCGGGCGCTCGCGCACCAGCACGGCCTGCCCTTCGCGGCGCACTTCGAACAGGTCGACCGCGTCGATCAGCGCGCTCAGGCTGCGGTAGCCATAGTTGCGCGGGTCGAACGAGCCCTGGTTGTTCAGATGGCTGCCCACGGCGCCCAGGTGCGCCCAGCCCTCGTCGTCCGCCACTGCCACCACCGCGCCGCGCAGCTGCTGCGACAGCGCGCGGTCGCCCTTGAGTTCGCCGGTGGTCTGCGGCCGCACCTGGCCGGCCGAGACGTCGCCGTCGTCGCCGATCTTTTCCAGGAACAGGAAGGTCGAGCAGGCCTTCACGAACGGCACCGGCGTCTGCTTCTGGCCGAATCCGTAGACCGCGTAGCCGTCGTTGCGCAGGCGCATCACCAGCGGGGTGAAGTCGGCATCGCTGGACACCACCGCAAACCCGTCCAGCGTGCGCGCGTACATCAGGTCCATCGCGTCGATCACCATCGCCATGTCCGAGGCGTTCTTGCCTGCGGAGTAGGCGAACTGCTGGATCGGCCGGATTGCGTACTCGTGCAGCACCCGTTCCCAGCCGGCCAGGTTCTGGCTCTTCCAGTTGCCGTAGGCGCGGCGCACGTTGACCACGCCGTGGCGCGCAACTTCGTTGAGGATCGCGTCGATCTTCCCCGACGGCGCGTTGTCTGCGTCGATCAGCAGGGCGATACGTTTTTCACTTTCGGCCATGAGGCTGTCATCCCGGATTGCAGGCCTCAGGGTAGCGCGAGCGCACGCGGGATCGTATGGGCTGCAACCAACACGGCAAGGCTACGGTGGATGCGCGACAATAGGCGCTCCCGCATCGCCAGGCGCCGATCCGACATGCCGACCCAGCTCGAACAGCTCCGCTCCCTGTCCACCGTCGTCGCCGACACCGGCGACATCGAAGCCATCGCCCGCTTCAAGCCGATGGACGCAACCACCAATCCGTCGCTGCTGTTCAAGGCCGCCTCGCTGCCGGCCTACGCATCGCACCTGGAGCAAGCCGTGTCGGCCGCCAGCGGCAGCGGCGAGGCCAAGGTGGCGGACGCGGGCGACCGGCTGTCGGTCGCGATCGGCGGCGAGATCCTCAAGCTGATCCCGGGCCGCGTGTCCACCGAGGTCGACGCGCGCCTGAGCTTCGACACCGAGGCCACCATCGCCAAGGCACACCGGCTGGTCGAGCTGTACGACCAGGCCGGCATCGGCCGCGACCGCCTGCTGATCAAGATGGCATCGACCTGGGAAGGCATCCGCGCCGCCGAACGGCTCGAGCGCGAAGGCATCCACTGCAACCTGACCCTGCTGTTCTCCTTCGCCCAGGCCGTGGCCTGCGCCGAGGCCGGCGTGTTCCTGATCTCGCCCTTCGTCGGCCGCATCCTCGACTGGCACCTGGCCAACGGCATGGACAAGCCGGCCACGCCGCAGGACGACCCGGGCGTGCAGTCGGTGACCCGCATCTGGCAGTACTACAAGCAGCACGGCTACGACACCGTGGTGATGGGCGCGAGCTTCCGCAACACCGGGGAAGTGCTGGCGCTGGCCGGCTGCGACCGGCTGACGATCTCGCCCGACCTGCTGGCGGCGCTGGAGCAATCCGATGCCACGGTCGAGCGCGCCCTGGTCGATGCAGGCGATCGCGGCCAGCCGCCCGCCGCGCTCGACGAGACCGCATTCCGCTGGCAGCACAACGAGGATCCGATGGCGACCATGAAGCTGGCCGAAGGTATCCGCAACTTCGCCGCCGACCAGCGCAAGCTCGAAGCGCAGCTGGCGGCGAAGATCGGCTGACGCCGCGGGCCTGCCCTGACGCATGACGCCGACGCTGCCCCATGTGGTCATCGTCGGCGGCGGCTTTGCCGGCCTCTGGGCCGCGCGCGCACTCAAGTCCACGCCGGTCCGCGTCACCCTGGTCGATCGCGGCAACCATCACCTGTTCCAGCCGCTGCTCTACCAGGTCGCCACCGCCGGCCTGTCGGCGCCGGACATCGCCGCGCCGCTGCGCCAGATCCTGCGCCGGCAGAAGAACGTGGTCGTGCGCATGGCCACGGTGGCGCGCGTGGATGCCGACGGCAAGCGCATCGAACTGGCCGACGGCAGCACCATCGGTTTCGACCATCTGCTGCTCGCCAGCGGCGCCACCCACGCCTACTTCGGCAACGACCACTGGGCCGAACACGCGCCCGGCCTGAAGACGCTCGACGACGCGCTCGACCTGCGCCGCAAGCTGCTGCTGGCCTTCGAGCGCGCCGAATCGGCGACCGATCCGGCCGAGCGCGATGCCTGGTTGAGCTTCGCCATCGTCGGCGGCGGCCCGACCGGCGTCGAACTGGCCGGCACCCTGGCCGAGATCGCGCGCCACACGCTGCAGGGCGAGTTCCGCAACATCGATCCGGCACGGGCGCGCGTGCGCCTGATCGAAGCCGGGCCGCGGGTGTTGTCGTCCTTCCCAGAAGATCTGTCGCAGCGTGCACGCGAGCAGCTGGAGCGGCTCGGCGTCGAGGTGCTCACCGGCGCGCCGGTGGAGGAAATCACGGCCGAAGGTTATCGCGTCGGCGGACGCTTCGTGCCGGCCCGGACGGTGGTGTGGGCCGCGGGGGTCGCGGCCTCGCCGCTCGCGCAATGCCTGGACGTACCGCTGGATCGGGCCGGCAGGATCCGCGTCGAGTCCGATCTTTCCATTCCCAGTCACCCCGACATCTTCGCCGCCGGCGACCTGGTCAGCCTCGAGCGCGGCGATGGCCGGCCGGTCCCGGGCGTGGCGCCTGCGGCCAAGCAGATGGGCCGGCACGTGGCGAAGATGATCCGTGCGCGACTGCAGGGTGCGCCGTCGGTGCCGTTCCGCTATCGCGACGCCGGCAACCTCGCGACCATCGGGCGCATGGCCGCCGTCGTCGACCTGGGTGCCGTGCGCGTCTCCGGGCTGGTCGCTTGGTGGTTCTGGCTGCTTGCCCACCTGTTCTTCCTGATCGGTTTCCGCAACCGTTCGGTGGTGCTGCTCAACTGGTCGGTGGCGTACTGGACCCACCAGCGCGCTGCGCGGATCATCCTTGGCGGCGACGATCGAAGCGATACAAAGTAACGATCAACCAGGCCCGCGACGCTGCCGTCGCATCACGCGCTGCTGGGCTAGGATGGCGCGTCCCCACACACAGCCCCCGCATGATCGACGTCCCGATGCAGAACGTGCTGATCGCGCTCGCGGTCACCACCCTGGCCGGTCTGGCCACCGGCTTCGGCGGCCTCCTGGTCTTCGCCTCGAAGACGCCCAACGCGCGCCTGCTCGCGTTCGGCCTGGCCTTTGCCGGTGGCGCGATGGTGTATGTCTCGCTTGGCGAGATTCTGGCCAAGTCGATCGTGGCGTTCACCGCGCACTTCGGCGACAGGCTCGGATTCACCTGGGGCACGCTGTCCTTCCTGGCGGGCGTGTTGCTGATCGTGACGATCGATCGGCTGGTGCCCAACCCGCACGAGCGGCTCGAGGTCGACGACCCCTACTTCCGCGAGCACAACCGCGACTACATCAAGCGCGTCGGCCTGCTGACCGCGATCGCGATCACCGCGCACAACTTCCCCGAGGGCCTGGCGACGTTTTTCGCCACCCTGGAGAATCCCGGCGTCGGCATGCCGCTGGCGTTCGCGATCGCGATCCACAACATCCCCGAAGGCATCGCCATCGCGGTGCCGGTGTACTTCGCCACCAACAACAAGGCCTACGCCTTCGGCGCCTGCCTGCTGTCGGGGCTGGCCGAGCCGGTCGGCGCGATCATCGGCTACGTGCTGCTGCGTCCCTACCTGTCGGACGCGGTGTTCGGCGCGGTGTTCGGCCTGATCGCCGGTGTGATGGTGTTCCTGGCGCTGGACGAACTGCTGCCGGCGGCCAAGCGCTACGCCAAGGGCCATGAGACGGTCTACGGCCTGGTCACCGGCATGGGCGCGCTGGCGATCAGCCTGGTGCTGTTCAAGTGGTGAGCCCCCGGATCACCTCCCGCAGGGCCTGAGCCTCGCCCGGATCCGCCGCGCCGCACCTGCAGGCGCGGTACGGGCGTTCGATCCGGCCGATCCGGACGACGGACCCCCGTGACTGCGACACCTTCTCCCATCGTTTCCGATGGAGAAGACCGTGCGCCTCCCCTTCCGTACCCTGGGCCTGCGCGTTGCGCAGGGGCTGTTCTCGCTGGCCTGCCTGGCGACTGCGGCCTATGCCTTCGCCTACCTGTACATGGCCTTCCGCAGCGGCGATCCGTTCGCCGAGCGGTTCGCGGCCTCGGGCCTGGACGTGCCCGCGCACTTCTTCGGCGCCGGGCTGGCACTGCTGCTGGTTCCCGTGCAGCTCAGCCAGGGCATCCGGCGGCGCTGGCCGGCGCTGCACCGCACGGGCGGTTGGCTATCGGCCGTCGCGATCCTCATCGGCGGCGTGTCCGGCCTGTCGCTGGCGCAAGACGCACACGGCGGCTGGCCGAGCCGGACCGGCTTCAGCCTGCTCGCGCTGCTGTGGCTCGGCGTGACCGCAAACGGTATCCGCCTCGCCACCGCGGGCGAGTTTGCGCGCCATCGCCGGTGGATGGCCTACTCCATGGCGCTGACTGCAGGTGCGGTCACCCTGCGGCTGATGCTCGCGCTGGGCACCGGGGCGATGCAGCTGCCGTTCCTGCCGGTGTACGTGGCCGCGGCCTGGGGCAGCTGGCTGTTCAACCTGGCCGTGTGCGCATGGTGGCTGCATGCGCCGGCCCGCCCAGGCATCAGCGCGCAGCTGGCGCCTGGCGGTTCCGGTAGGCGCTGGGCGTTTCCCCGACGATTCGCCTGAACGCCGTATTGAAGGTCGACTTGGACGTGAAGCCCGCGTCGTAGGCGATCTCGAGGATGCCCCGCCTGTCGTCGGCATCGGCCAGGCAGGCGCGCACGGCCTCGACGCGGTGGCGGTTGACGTATTCCCAGAAGTTGCCGCCCAGCCTGCGGTTGATCACCGCCGAGACCAGGTATTCCGGGTAGCCGCTGCGACGGGCGAGCTGGGCGATCCCGAGGGCCGGCTCGCGGTACAGGGCCTGCTCCGACATCAGCGCCGACAACCTGGCCTCGACCGCGTCGAACCGCGGGTCATCGTCGTCCTCCCTCGGCATCGGGTCCGCGACGGCCGCCTGCTCGCGCAGCGGTTCGGCGATCGGTGGCTGGCCGAGGCTGAACCAGCCCACCACGCAGACCCAGGCCGCGACCGCGGCGTAGATCAGCAGATAATCGAAGACGGCCAGCGCGGACATCGCATGCGCCGCGGCAATGCCCCAGACCGCGAACTGGCAGGCCGTCATCATCGCCAGCCAGTGCAGCGACAGGCGGTCGGCATCCGACCGCCGCGTGCGCAGCCAGCGCCGGTAGCGGTACACCTGCACCGCACCGGTCGCCAGGTAGGCCAGCGCGACCGAGAACAGCAGCGGATCGAACCATCGCTGCCGCCAGTCGCCCTCGGCCGACAGCGGGTTGCCGCCCAGCCAGCGCCACGCCATCCATCCCAGCGTCAGTCCGAACCATGCGCCATGCCACAGGTCGCGCGCACGCGGCGCCTGCCCGCTGACCAGGGTGCGCACATAGAGGAAGAACAGTGGCGCGTAGGCGAACGGCAGCAGCCGCAGTGCCGCATAGGCCGGGGCAAAGCCGGCGTCGCGCGCCGACATGTGGCAGGCCTTGACGACCAGATCGACCGCGACGATCGCCAGCCACGCCGCAAGCACCCGATTGGCCTCCACATTGGCCTGCCGGCGCCACAGGGCGGGTGCCAGCAGCGCGGCCTGCGCCGCCCCGATCGCATACAGGACGATCCAGATTCCCATTCCGCTCAAGCGCGCGACCACGTCGGCCAGGGCCGTCAGGTTAACCGACCACAAAAAAGCCCGGCCAAGGCCGGGCTCTTCTGCGGAACATCGCGCTGGCTCAGGCCGCGAACAGCGCCTTCATCTTCTTCAGCGCGTTGGCCTCGACCTGGCGGATGCGTTCGGCGGAGACGCCGTACTCGTCGGCCAGTTCCTGCAGCGTGACCTTGCTTTCGTCATCGAGCCAGCGGCGCATGATGATGTCGCGCGAACGCGCATCCAGGCGGGCCATGCCTTCGCGCAGCAGGGCGAGCTGGTTGTCCTGGCTGTCGCTGCGCTCGTAGGCGTGGGCCGGGTCCTCGTCGCGTGCGACCAAGTAGGCGGCCGGCGCGGGCGGAGCACGGTCGTCGTCCTCGTCCGACGGCGCGTCGAAGCCGATGTCGCGACCGGACAGGCGCGACTCCATCTCCAGCACTTCGCGCTCGGAGACATTGAGGTCCTTGGCCACGGCGCTGACTTCGGCCGCGTTGAGCCAGCCCAGGCGGGTCTTGCTCTTGCGCAGGTTGAAGAACAGCTTGCGCTGCGCCTTGGTCGTGGCGACCTTGACGATGCGCCAGTTCTTGAGGATGAACTCGTGCATCTCGGCGCGGATCCAGTGCACCGCAAAGCTCACCAGGCGCACGCCGATGTCCGGGTCGAAGCGCTTCACCGCCTTCATCAGGCCGATGTTGCCTTCCTGGATCAGGTCGGCCAGCTGCAGGCCGTAGCCGCTGTAGCCGCGCGCCACGTGCACCACGAAGCGCAGGTGCGAATGCACCAGCTCACGGGCGGCATCGAGGTCCTCGCCTTCCCGATAGCGGCGTGCGAGCGCCTGCTCGTCCTCGGTCGACAGGACGGGAATCTGGTGGACGGCGCCGATGTAGGCTTCCAGCGAACCGAGCGGAGTGAGCCCGTTGAACGCGGGAACCGGCAGGTTGTTGGCAACAAGCGCTTGGGACATGGGCATGCTCATGGGGGGCAGTTTAGCAGTCGGTACATCTGACTGCTAAGGCCTCGGAAAGTTCCCTGTGTTGCACTGCTGGAACGCTCACGAAGTCTGGCCCGGGCGCCGCGACGGGGCGGTGAATCGCCCCGTCGCACCATGATACCTTTTCAAATCAAACGGTTGCGCAACCTCCTGCGCTGCAGGAGAGTCCCGGCTTGCGCCGGGCCGGCCTGGCCCGGGCCACGTCCATCGACGGAGCCCGCGACACGGCCGCGGCCCATCCGGGCCGCCGCGCCACCGGCGTCAGAACGACTGCGCGTAGCGGAAGTACAGGGTGCGGCCGTAGGCGTCGTAGAGCTCGAAGTTCCAGGGCCGTCCGCGGACCTCCATCAGCGCCGGGTAGCGGTCGCCGGCGTTGTTCACGCCGACGGTGATGCTGCCCTCCCACGGCGCGCGATAGGTCACCGACAGATCGTGGGTGACATAGCTGCCCAGGCGCGAGCCGGGACCGCCGCCGATGAAGCCGAACGCAGGCGTGCTGGCGGGATTCTCCTGCGAGTCGATGTGGTTGATGTTCCAGTTGGCGGTCAGCTCGCCCATCGTCCAGCTGTTGCGCAGCGTGGAGCGCAGGTCGGGCGCGGAGATCCAGCCCAATCGGTCCTTGACCGTCTGGCCATCGGTGATCGTGTAGTCGAGCACCTTGGCCACCTGCAGCCAGTTCTCCAGCCGCCCTGCCTCGCCCAGCGTGAAACGGGTGCGCAGGTTGAGGTCGAGCCCGCTGGTTTCCAGGTCGCCCTCGTTGGCGTAGGCGGTGTTGACCTCGCTGATCGACCCGTTCGAGCGCCGCACGACCGAGGTCCCGGTAGGTAGCGCGATGCCGGCGTTGTCGAAGTTGACCAGCTCCTGGAACTCGATCTGGCGGATGCGGTCCTCCACCTCGATCCGGTAGTAGTCCAAAGTCATGTTGAGCCAGCTGGTCGCATCCCAGGCCAGGCCGACGCTGAACTGGCGCGAGCTTTCCGACTCTAGATTGAGGTTGCCGCTGGACCAGGTATCGACCTGGTAGCTCACGTCGTCGTCCTGCGGTCCGTCGGCGATGTTGTCGCCATTGGCGTCGCCACCACAGTCCGCCGCGCTGTAGCCGAGCACCACGCAGGTGCGGTAATCGCCCACCTGCTCGGCCGAGAACGCGCGCTTGCCGTGGACGTAGGGCAGCGGTGGTGCGCGGAAGCCCTGGCCGGCCGACGCGCGCAGGGTCAGGTTGTCCAGCGGCTGCCAGCGCAGCGAGACCTTGGGCGAGACGTCGCTGCCGTAGTCGCTGTAGCGGTCGTAGCGCGCGGCCACGGTGAAGTCGAAGCTGTCGATGATCGGGAACAGCCATTCGGCGTAGGCGGCATAGATCTCGCGCGAGCCGGCGGCCGAATTGCCCGACGAGCCCGCCACCACGCCCGCCTCGGACAGCGAGTCGTAGACGTCGGCGTAGTCCTCCTGCCGGTACTCCGCGCCGAACGCCACCACCGAGGCGCCGCCGCCCATCTCGAACAGGTCGAGCGTGGCATTGGCGTACAGCTCCTCGATGTCGAAGATACCGTCGCGCGAAGTGGTGGCGGTGAAGCCCTTGATCACCTCCTCGGAATTGCCGAACGGGTCGAACAGGTTGTAAGAACCGTTCGCGACCGCCGCCTCGGCCAGCGGGGTGACGATGTAGCCGCGCCCGATCTCCTTGAACTTGGCCTTGCTGCGGCGCATGCCCAGATCGACGTAGAGCTTCTCGGTGGCCTGCCAGTTGAAACCGACGTTGATGTCGGCGACGGCGTTGTCGACGAAGTTGTCGCGGTTGCCGGCCGCCGCGTAGCGGTGGTACACGAAGGCGCCAAGCCCGTCGCCGGGCAGCGGATCGTTGGGCGACCCCTCCGGCACGTAGAGCGCGCCCGGCGTGGGTGCGTAGCGGCCGAAGCTGTCGGTGCTGCTGTAGCTGCCCGAGGCGTAGATCGACCAGTCTTCGTTGATCTGCCAGCTGCCGCGCGCGAACAGCGACTTGTTCTTCATCGAGGCTTCGTTGGCGGCCACCGCATTGAAGTCGAACACGCAGTTGTCGCCATTGCGCCAGAAATTGGGGTCGTCGCAGGCATAGCCAGGCAGCGCGCCACCGAACTCGCCCTCCTCGCCCGGATCCGTCGCGCTTTCGAAGTAGAAGTTGTTGCCGTAGAACGAACCGCCGCGGACGTCGCCACCGACCTGGTCGCGGGTGAACACCATGTCGCGCGAATTGGCCGACGCGCCGAGCAGCAGGCTGCCGCGGTCGGACGAGGTCCCGAACACCAGCGAAGCCTCTTCGGTATCGCCGCCGCGCACGGCCGGGTTGCCGATGCCATAGCGGACTTCGGCGCCGTCGTAATCCTTGCGCAGGATGATGTTGACCACGCCGCCGATGGCGTCGGAGCCGTACAGCGCGGACGCACCGTCGGACAGGATCTCGATGCGTTCCACCGCCGCCAGCGGGATGGTGTTGAGGTCGGCGTTGGTGCCGGTCGACGGTGCATAGGGCACGCGCCGCCCGTCCACCAGCACCAGGGTGCGATCGGAACCGATGCCGCGCAGGTCGATGTCGGCGGTGGCCTGGGCGCTGCTGCCGGACCGCGGGCGGAAGTTGCCGAACGACGAGAACGTGGTGTCGCGCAGCACGTCGGCAACCGACACGTCGCCGCTGGCATCGATCGCGGCGCGATCGATCACGGTCAGTGGCACCGCGCCCTCGATGTCGGCGCGGCGGATGCGCGAACCGGTGACCTGGATGCGGTCGAGCGTCTGCGCCTCGGCGGGGGCGGTGTCCTGGGCAATGGCGGGAAGCGCGGGCAGCGCGCAGGCAATGGCGATCGGCAGCGCCGCGAACCTGCGGCTGCGCGACCGGAACAGGGATGTCATGTGGGTTCTCCGGATCTCGTTATGTGAGCGTTAAACGCCTCGACGACGTTACGGACCCCATGCGGGTGTCGCTTGGCCGCGCATGCCGGCCCGGTTTGCCGCGTGTGGCGTCCCGGTGCCGTTCAGCCGGTAGAGCGAGGGCGGCATGCCGAAGCGCGCACGGAATGCGCGCGAGAAGCTGCAGTTGTTCTCGAAGCCGCAGGCGGCACCCGCCTCGCCGACCGACAGCCGCGTCCCCTGCAGCAGCCGGGCCGCCTGCGCCAGGCGCAGGCGCGTCGACGCCGCCTGCGGGCCTTCGCCGTAAAGCGCATGGAAGGTCTTGGTGAAGTACCAGACCGAGACGCTGCCCAGGCCCGCGAGTTCGGGGATCCGTACCGGACGGTCGAGGTTGCCGGCCATGTACAGCCAGGCGCGCTGCATGCGCGCGAACACCTGCCGCCGGCGTCGCAGCGAGCGGCCCGGACAGCGGTCGACCCGTTCGCGGAAGTCGGCCTGCTGCGCGGCCAGCAGGCGCAGCAGCGGCTCGATCCGCAGGCGCTCGACCTCGTGCTGCCCTGCCACGTTGCGCACGAATGGCGCGCAGCGACGCCACAGGCGCAATGCACCTGCGCGGACGCCCGGCGTCATGGCACCCAGGCCCGGAAACAGCCCGCCCTCCACCGCCGCCAGGGACTGCATCCGCGACGACAGCGCGACGCCGACCACCAGTCCGTCGGCGGCTGCGTGCAGCAGTGGTCGCGAGTCGCGCTCGAGCACGATCCACTGGCCGCACGCCAGCATGAAGCGGCCTTCGCGGCATTCGATCCCGGCGCTGCCGCGAAGCACCATCCAGGCGCTGGCCGCCGCGTCCACCACGGCCAGGCTGCCGCCGCGACTGGCCATCATCAATGCGGGGCGTTCATCGCCGGGTACCCCGCCATCTGCGGCATGGGCGCCGCCGCGATCGCTCCAGAGCGTCTGCATCTGCATGGCTGTCTCCTGTGCGGAATCCAGCCACCTGTTTGACGCGAACGGCTCCGAAACTCAGGAAATCAGCACGAAATCGTGCCGACATCGCACCGCAGCGCATCCGAAAGTCATGCCCCGGGCCTGCCGCACCATGACCTTCGCCATGGCTTCGGCCGGCCCCGCCGCCGCGACCGCCGCCGCGACCGGCGCCGCGCCCAGTCCGCGCGGCAGCGCGGTCCAGCCGATGTCACTGTTCTGCGAGATCGGCAGGCCCAGGTAGACCCTGCGTCCCGGCACATCCACCGCCGGCGATCCGCCGATCGCGATGCCGTCGCGGGAGATGCAGAGGCCGCCGCTGGCAGTTGCGGCGCGCTGCGGCAGCAGCCGCCAGGGCGTGGCGCAGTCGCTGTCGGGGCCGATCGAATAGGCGCGTCCGCCGTACATGCCCCAGTGCCGGTAATGCTGCGGCTCCGGGAGCGCATCGGCGATCCGGGTGCTGCCGCGCAGCGATGCATCCGCGCGCCACAGACCCGGTGCGGACGGGCGCGTGAACAGCACGGCGCGGGTGCCGGGGTCATAGCGCGCAAGGCCGACGTCGTCCTCGCCGGCCAGTTCGCGCCAACCGTCACGTGCGTACAGCACCAGGCGCACGTGACCGCGGCCGTCATCCACGCCCACGAGCAATCGGCCGGGATGGTCGACATACGCCGCGAACACCGGACGCGCCGCCGGCACCGGCAGCAGTTGCACGCGTGCGCTGGCTGCCTCCACCTCGAACAGCCGATCGCCGTCGGCGGTGCGGCCCAGCACCAGCACGCTGCGGCCGTCGGCCGACCAGACCGGCGGATGGCGCGGCAGGGGCTGCAGGCCCTCGACCGCACGCAGCGTGGCCGGCTGGTCGATCTCGCCCAGCCACAGCTGCACCGACATCGAACGGTCCGACAGGAAGGCCAGCGTGTGGCCGTCGGGCGAAAGCCCCGGCAGCATGTCCACCCCGCTGGACGCGAACACCGGCTCGGGCGCGGTATCGCCTTGCCCGTCGATGCGGGCGCGGAACAGGCCGCTGCGCGACTGGTCGATCTCGAACACCATCGACCAGGCATCGGCGGCGATGTCCGGATGCACGGCGTTGCCCGCCGGCAACCTGGGCAATGGCAGCATGGCGGCATCGGACAGCCGCAACAGCCACAACGCCGCGTCACCGGCCACGTGGCTCAGGACCAGGCCGCTGCCATCGGGCAGCCAGTCCCAGCCGCGGATGTCGCCGCCCAGCCGGGTCAGCCGTCGCGGCGTGCCACCCTCGGCCGGCATCATCCACAGATCGGCCAGCGACACGTTGCGCCGGAACACCAGCCAGCGCCCGTCGGGCGAGTAGCGCGGCAACTGGTCGACATCGCCGTCGCCGATCGCATACGCAAGCGCCCGCCATTGCCCGCTCGCGAAGTCGAGCCGCTGCAGCGGAGCGCTGGCCTCTCCAGCCTCGCGCGGCCCGCCCATCACCAGGCCGCGGCCATCCGGCGTCCAGTCGAACTGCGACCAGGTGCCATGCAGGCATGGCCCGGCGTCCCGCGGCGCACCGCCGCTGGCGGCCACCAGCATGAATCGGCACGTTCCGGGCGATACGCGCACGAAGGCGAGGCGGGTACCGTCGCGCGACCACACCGGCATGGTGTCGGCTTCTCCCCCCGCAGGCACGGTGAGCGCGCGCGCCGAGGTCTGCCCCACCGGCTGCAGCATGAGCGCGCTGCCGCCGTCGTCACTGGCCTGGGCGAAGGCGACGGTCGTGCCGTCCGGCGACAGCGCCGGCAGCCGCTCCTGGCCTGGGGTGGAGGTGATCGCGCGATAGCCGAGCTCGAGCGCGGGAGGCTCGCGATCGGTCGGCACCACGGCCACGGGATCGTCCGTGGACAGCGTCCACAGCACCATGGCGGCGCCGGACAGCAACAGCACGAGGCCCGCGACGAAGGTGGGTGCAGCCAACCTGTTCCGCCGCGGAGGCAGGACGGGGATCGGGAGCACCGGATCCGCGGGCACGGTGCCCGGCGGGCCTGGTGGAAGCGCCAGCGCCGCGTCATCGGCGGGCGCCGGTGCCAGCGTGACCGGCTCGTCCGCAGCCGCGCCAATCTCGCCGTCGAGCCACTGCGCAGGCGCCAGCAGGCGATAGCCGGTCTTGGCGATGGTCTCGATGTAGCGCGGCGCGTCGCGGTCGTCGCCGAACGCCTTGCGCAACTGGGTGACGGCCTGCGTCAGCACATCGTCGGTCGGCATCGTGTCGGGCCAGACCTGTTCGAACAGTGCGTCGCGGGTCACGACCGCGCCCTGTCGCTCGACCAGCACCACCAGCACCTGCAGCGCCTTGTGGGTGAGCCGGCGCGCTTCGTCCTCACCGGTGCGCATCACCACGCGGCGGAGCGTATCGACCTCGCAGTCGAGCACGCGCAGCCGCAAGGCCGGTGGGCGGATCATGCGTCGCCGGCCGCGCCGCCCGGCAACGGCACATCGATACGACTGGAGGTGGCGATGAGACTGCGCATGCGTTCGCGGCGCGGCCCGTGGGAGCAGGAATTGCAGCGTGTCACCGCACACGGTGCACTGCATGTGTCATTGGTGGGGCCTGCGCGCGCGTCGATGAGGTTTCAGGCGCAACAGCTACGCGCGCCGTGACGTCGATGCAACGGATTTGCGTCGGGCGCGCGCAGCGTTTGCATTGTCCGGCCGCAGGCTCTGGCGCTGGTCACGGGCACTTCAGGCAGATTCGCACCGCTTGGCAGCGGCCTAGCCTGCAGGTGTCCCCATGCCAAGAGGCCATGCCATGAAGACCATCGCACTCACGTTCGGCACCATCCTGATCGCCTGCTCGATGCTGCCTTCGGCAGCGGCGGGGCCGAAGGAAACCAGGACCCTGTCCGATTGCGTTTCCCTGTCCAGCACTCACCAGGGCGCCCGTGGGGCGCAGGGCGCGCACCTGTTGCTCAAGGACGGGGGCGAGCACTATCGCGTCGCGTTCAAACATGGCTGCCAGGCGATGGCCCGGAGCTCCAAGGTACAGGTGCGCACCAACGGCCAGGCCAACCTGCTGTGCCCCACCGGCTCGTCGGTGGAGGCGTCCAACCGCATCTGCGAGGTGCAGTCGGTGGAGCTCATCGATGCGGACGCATACGAGCGCCAGGCACGGCGCAACCGCAGCAGCTGAGCACCTCGACGCAGCGGGATCGCGGTAGCCGCGATCCCGCGTCGTTCACCTCGGCGCGGGCACCGAACCGGCGCGGTACGGATACTGCGCGAAGATCTCAGCCATCGTGCTGTCGATGCGCGCGTCCCGCGCGGCCGTATCCTTGGTCCGGCCGACGCGGCCCACCGCGATGCCTTCCCACACCAGCCGGTTGCGACCGACATCGACCAGGTCGACGTTGAGCGTGCCCTCGGTGTAGCGATGCACGTCGGTGCGATCGCGCCAGTAGGGCACGACGTAATAACCGCGGGCACGGTAGCTGTAGTAGTACGCGTAATCGACCGTGGGCATCGACGTCACATCGGTACGCTGCTGGGTGTGGGCGTTGATGTTCAGCCACAGGTCCGGGCTGTCGGTGGTGAACACGTAGCCGCGCGACTCCATCTGCGCCCGCGCCGCGTCCTTCATGCGCTCGGTTGCGGCCGAGGAATAGCCGTGCGGCTCGATCGCCAGCGGCGAGTAGAAACCGAACGTGCGGTAGCGACTGAAATCGGCTTCCGGATCGGCCTCGGTCGTGATGCGCGGGCCGGTGGCACAGGCTGCAAGCAGGACCAGGGCAGCGAGCCCGAGGACGCGTGCTGCAACGCGAAAGGTACTCATGGGCAAGGCCTCCTGTTGGTCCGGCGGACGCTAGCACGCGCCCGGCTACGCCGAGTGAACGGATCGCCGCAGCCAGCCGACGGCAGTCGCGGCGGACCGGCGTACACATTGCCGTGACCCGGGCTGCGTCAGGATGATCCCAACCAGCCCGGCCGCTCGAGCGGGCAACTCTCTCCCAGACTGTTGAGGCGCCGTGACCGGCGCCTTTTTTTTGGCGGTCTTCTCCTGATGCGGCGGCGGGCGGCACTGCTTGGGCCGCCCCCCCGCGATGGCTGATCGCCTCCGACAGCCTCGTCAACCTGGCCGGTACACCTCGGCGCCCTGTTCGCGGAATTGGGCCGACTTCGCCGCCATGCCGGCCTCCAGTGCCTGCGTGGCCGCCAGCCCTTCGGTGGCCGCGTAGTCGCGCACGTCCTGGGTGATCTTCATCGAGCAGAAGTGCGGGCCGCACATCGAGCAGAAGTGGGCCAGCTTGTGCGCGTCCTTGGGCAGGGTCTCGTCATGGAACTCCTTCGCCTTCTCCGGATCCAGTCCGAGGTGGAACTGGTCCTCCCAGCGGAACTCGAAGCGCGCCTTCGACAGTGCGTTGTCGCGCAGCTGCGCGCCGGGATGGCCCTTGGCCAGGTCGGCGGCATGGGCGGCGATCTTGTAGGCCATGATGCCGTCGCGCACGTCCTGGCGGTTGGGCAGGCCCAGGTGCTCCTTGGGGGTGACGTAGCAGAGCATCGCCGTGCCGTACCAGCCGATCATGGCCGCGCCGATGGCGCTGGTGATGTGGTCGTAGCCGGGCGCGATGTCGGTGGTCAGCGGGCCCAGGGTGTAGAACGGGGCCTCGCCGCATTCGCGCAGCTGCTTGTCCATGTTTTCCTTGATCAGCTGCATCGGCACGTGGCCGGGCCCTTCGATCATGGTCTGCACGTCGTGCTTCCAGGCGATCCTGGTCAACTCGCCCAGTGTCTCCAGCTCGCCGAACTGCGCGGCGTCGTTGGCATCGGCGATGCAGCCCGGGCGCAGGCCGTCGCCGAGCGAGAACGCCACGTCATAGGCCTTCATGATTTCGCAGATGTCCTCGAAGTGTTCGTACAGGAAGCTCTCGCGGTGGTGCGCCAGGCACCATTTCGCCATGATCGACCCGCCCCGGCTGACGATGCCGGTCACCCGCTTCGCGGTCAGCGGGACGTAGCGCAGCAGCACGCCGGCGTGGATGGTGAAGTAGTCCACGCCCTGCTCGGCCTGCTCGATGAGCGTGTCGCGGAAGATTTCCCAGGTCAGCTCCTCGGCGCGGCCGTCGACCTTTTCGAGCGCCTGGTAGATCGGCACCGTGCCGATCGGGACGGGCGAGTTGCGGATGATCCACTCGCGGGTCTCGTGGATGTGCTTGCCGGTGGACAGGTCCATCACGTTGTCCGCGCCCCAGCGGATCGCCCAGACCAGCTTCTCGACCTCTTCCGCGATGCCCGACGACACCGCGCTGTTGCCGATGTTGGCGTTGATCTTGGTCAGGAAGTTGCGGCCGATGATCATCGGCTCGCTTTCGGGATGGTTGATGTTGCACGGAAGGATCGCGCGGCCCCGGGCGATTTCGTCACGCACGAACTCGGGGGTGACGGTGGCGGGGATGCTGGCACCGAACGACTGCCCCGCATGCTGCGCAAGCAGGCCTGCATCGCGTACCGCTTCAAGGCGCTGGTTTTCGCGGATCGCCACGAATTCCATTTCCGGGGTGACGATGCCGCGTCGGGCGTAGTGCATCTGGGTCACGTTGGCACCGGGCTTCGCGCGCCGCGGCAGCACGCGGGCGGGGAAGCGCACGGGGTCGAGCCTGGCGTTGTGCTCGCGGCCGCGACCGAACTCCGAGCTCAGCGCCGACAGTGCAAGACTGTCGCCCCGCGCCTCGATCCAGCGCGCGCGCAGCGGCAGCAGGCCTGCGGACAGGTCGATGCGGGCGTCAGGATCGGTATACGGTCCGGAGGTGTCGTAGACGGTGACGGGCGGATTGTCTTCGCCGCCGAACAGGCTCGGTGTCCGCGTCTGCGCGATCTCGCGCATCGGCACGCGGACATCCGGATTGGCACCGTGCACGAAGATCTTGCGCGAGCCCTGGATCGGCCTGGTGACGGATGCGGAAAGGTCACCGGCCTGCTGAACCAGCGAGGCGGCTTCGGGGATGGCGTTCATCGGCGTCGTCCTGTGGTGGCCGCGAGGAATTCGCGGCACGGGAACGAAGCGAAGACGCGTAACGCCCCGCAGGAGGCGTTGCCGCGAAGCTTCCCTACGCCGGTGTCAACCGGATCAGGTTCGAAGGGACTGTCTCAATCCGCCGGGCGCCAGGCGCCCGCGGATACCCCCGCTTCACCGACCATTAGACCGCAGGCGCCGCACCCGCACCAGCCGCGGCCCCGCCGGGACCTCAGAACGCCAGGGTCACGCCGGCGATCGGCCCGCTGAAGCGCTGGTCGAGCCCGATGGTGCCGTCGGCGCCGTGCTGGCGCACGTTGAGCTTGAACCAGTCGTAGCCTGCGTACAGACCGAAGTTGTCGGTGAAGCGGTACTCGACCAGCGCATTGGCACGGCTCAGATCGCCCGAATAGTCGTCGAAGTTGCCCCAGTCCGCGTCCAGGTACTGTCCCTGGACCACGAAACGCCAGCGCTGGTCCTGCGTGTTGAGGCCCAGCCGCACCCCGACCACCGGCGCAGTGCCGCTTTCGGACTCGCGCGCGGTGTAGCGTTCGCCGTCGCTGTCGGCGCGCAGTTCCGCGGCAACACGGGCGCGCTGCACGCCGATCTGCAGGCCGATGCTGGTGGTCGGGCTTTCGACCACCGCGAAGTCGTAGACCGCGCCCCCCAGGTCGAACTCGGTATCGAAGGCCGCTGTCGTGCCGGCGGGAATGGTGGTATCGCCCAGGTCGATGTCCTCGCCCAGGGCATAGCCGCGATCCTCGCTGTAGCGGAAATAGTTGAACAGCAGCCGGTGACGGTTGCCGAAGCGGAACATGCCCTCGACCCGCGGCACGGTCTTTTCGCCCAGCTCGTACCGATCGCTCTCGAACGCAAACTCCTCGCCGCCGAAGATCGTTTCGGCGGAGAACTGGCTCTCGGCCTTGGCGTGCATGCCGCCCAGGCGCAGGGTGAAGCGGTCGTCGTCGGCGTGCACCGCAACTGCGGGCGTCAACAGCAGTGCGCCAAGGGCGCAGGAAAGCAAGGTCTTGTTCACGACGTGTGTCCTGTGGGGAAGAAGCGCCATCAGGTGGCCGACGCATTGAAGTTACGCGGCGGTGCAACGTGCGTGAATCCACAATGCAAACATGTACACGCCGTTCATGTCGGATCCGAGTGCCGTGCAGTTCGGGATTCGCCAGCTGCCGTGACAACCTGGGCGTGCACGGGATCGGGCAGGCGCATGCGGTGGAATGAGGATCGGGCCGAGACCGCTCCCCAGCACCCGGATCGATGGTTCCCGATGCAATCAAACTGCGTCTTGACGCGCTGCATCATCGTCCGGTATTCATGGCGGCCATGTCGAACGTCCACACCATCGTCACGCCCCGTACCGCTGCGCCAGGCGCGCAGGCGGTTGCGATTGCGACGATCATTACCACCACCGGCACCATTGGGGCCGGGGTGCGGACGCGCGTGCAGGATTGATCGACCACGCCGCTCCGCACCCGATCCGGGTGCGGGCCGCACGGCTTCCACCTCGACCGGACGCGGAGCCCAACCGGAGCTTCCAGAGCATGTCGTCCGCATCACAACTCCTCGGTGACGTCGTCGCCTCCGCTGCCTCGTCCGTGCTGTCGGCACTGCAGCCCGCGGCCACCACCCGCGTCCACAAGTTCGGCGGCAGCAGCGTGGCCGATGCCGCGCGCATCGCCGGGCTGGCACCGCTGGTCGATGACGACGCGGACGTCCGCGTGGTCGTGGTCTCGGCGATGGCCGGCACCACCAATGCGCTGGTGGCGATGGCCGTGCAGGCCACCGGCGGGCAGGACTGGAGCAGCGACTGGTCGGCGCTGCGCGAGCGCCACCTGGCCACCGCCGCGGAGCTCGATGCCGATGGCCGCCACGGCCTGTGCGATGCGGTCGCGCGCGACTTCGACGGCCTGCGCGACGACCTGCTCGCCCTGGCCTCCACCACCGGCGATACCGCGCCCGTCATCGCCCAGGTGCACGGCCTCGGCGAACTGGTGTCCTCGCGCCTGGTGCAGGCCGCGCTCGGCGGCGAAGCGGGTGGCTGGCAGCGCCTGGACGCACGCGACGTGCTGGTCGTGCACCCGGGCGACATGGGCGTGGGCGTGGACTGGGACGCCTCGCGCGAGCGCTTTGCCGACTGGCGCGCGCGCCAGCTGCCGCAGCGCGTGGTGGTCACCGGCTTCATCGCCCGCAACGCGGCCGGCCAGTGCACCACGCTGGGCCGCAACGGCAGCGACTATTCGGCCGCGATCTTCGCCAACCTGTTCGACGCCAGCGAACTGCTGATCTGGACCGACGTGGACGGCGTGCTGTCGGCCGACCCGCGCCTGGTCCCGGACGCCATGGTGCTGCCGACGATGTCCTACGCCGAGGCCTGCGAACTGGCCTATTTCGGCGCCAAGGTGCTGCACCCGCAGACCATGGCGCCGGTACAGTCGCGCAGCATCCCGCTGTGCATCCGCAACACGCTCAACCCCGTCGCGCCGGGCACCTGGATCCTGGCCGAGAATCCGGAAGGCGATGCGGCACTGTCGCCGGTCAAGGGTCTGACCATCGTCCGCGACATGGCGGTGCTGGAACTCGCCGGCAACGGCATGGTCGGCGTGCCCGGCACCGCGGAGAAACTCTTCGCCGCGCTGCATCGCGCCGGCGTGTCGGTGGTGATGATCTCGCAGGGTTCGTCCGAGCATTCGATCTGCTGCGTGGTTCGCGACAGCCAGGTCGAGCGCGCCCGCGCCGCGGTCGAGGCCGCGTTCGCCGATGCCATCGCCGACACCCAGGCGCAGACCGTGCGCCTGACCCGCGACATCGCGATCCTGGCCGCCGTCGGCGACGGCATGGTCGGCATCCCCGGCGTTGCCGCACGCCTGTTCTCGGCGCTGGCGCAGGCGCGGGTGAACATCCGCGCGATCGCGCAGGGCGCCAGCGAGCGCAACATCTCCGTGGCGATCGCCGACGCCGATGCCACGCGCGCGCTGCGCGCCACGCATTCGGCGTTCTGGCTGTCGCCGCAGACGGTGTCGGTGGGGCTGATCGGGCCCGGCCAGGTCGGACGCGCGCTGCTGTCGCAGATGTCGGCGGTGCTGCCCCGGCTGCGCGCCACCTCGCAGGTCGACCTGCGCCTGCGCGGCATCGCCAACAGCGGCTACATGGCGCTGGACCACTTCGCCATCCATCCCGACGAGGCAACGACCCGCCTGACCGGGATGACCACGCGGGCCTTCGATGCCAGCGCCTTCGCCGACCACATCCGCGCCGAGCACATCCCGCATGCGCTGATCGTGGACTGCAGCGGCAGCGACGCGATCGCGCAGCATTACGCGCAATGGCTCGCCGCCGGCATCCACATCGTCACCCCCAGCAAGCACGCCGGCAGCGGCGACTGGGACCGTTACGTGGCGATCGGCGAAGCACGGCGTGGCGGCAGCCGCTTCATGTACGAGGCCACGGTCGGCGCCGGCCTGCCGGTGATCAGCACGCTGCGCAACCTGCTCGACACCGGCGATACCGTGCTCGCCATCGACGGCATGCTTTCGGGCACGCTGGCGTGGCTGTTCAACAGCTTCGACGGCAGCCGTCCGTTCTCGGCCCTGGTGCGCGAGGCGCGCGAGCTGGGCTATACCGAACCCGACCCGCGCGACGACCTCTCGGGCCTGGACGTGGCGCGCAAGCTGGTGATCCTGGCGCGCGAGTCGGGGCGCGAACTGTCGCTGGACGACGTGCAGATCGAAAGCCTGGTCCCCGAACCCCTGCGCGAGGTACCACGCGACGAGTTCCTCGCCAGGCTGGAGGAACTCGACGCGCCGATGCAGCAACGACTCGACGCCGCGCAGGCACGGGGCGAATCGCTGCGCCACATCGCGCACCTGTCCAGCGAGGGTGGCGCGCGGGTCGGCGTGGTGGCCCTGCCCGCCTCGCATGCCTGTTGCCATACCCGGCTGACCGACAACCTGGTGCAGTTCACCACCGATCGCTACGCGAGCAATCCGCTGGTGGTGCAGGGCCCAGGCGCTGGACCGCAGGTGACCGCGGCGGGCGTGTTCGGGGACGTGCTGGCGATTGCGCATTCGCTCAACACCGGCGTCGGCGTGCAGGCATGAGCGATTCCGTTCGTGCGTTCGCACCGGCCAGCGTCGGCAATATCGGGGTCGGCTTCGACCTGCTGGGCCATGCCATCGATGGGCCGCGCGACGTGGCCACCGTGCGCCGGATCGACGAGCCGGTGGTGCGCATCGAGGCCATCGAAGGCGACATCGCCGGCATCGAGAAGCTGCCCCTGGAGGCGCCTCGAAATACCGCCGGCGGCGCCCTGATCGCGCTGCGCGAATCGCTGGCGCTGCCGTTCGGGTTCGCGCTGTCGCTGCACAAGGGCATCCCGCTCGGCTCCGGGCTCGGCGGTTCGGCGGCCTCATGCGTGGCCGCCCTGGTGGCGGCCAACGCGCTGCTCGATGCGCCACTGCCGCGCGAGGCGCTGTACGCGTTCGCGCTGGACGGCGAGGCGATCTCCAGCGGCAGCCGCCACGGCGACAACGTCGCGCCGATGCTGCTCGGCGGCGTGGCGCTGGCCACGTCCAGCCGCGCCCTCCGCCTGGACGTGCCGGCCTGGCTGCATGCGGTTGTGGTGCATCCCGACCAGGTGCTGGAGACGCGCCGCTCGCGCGCGGCACTGGCCGAACCCTACCCGCTGCACGCGCTGGTCGAGCAGACCGCCCATCTGGCCCAGTTCCTGCTGGGCCTGCAGCGCGGCGACGCCGACCTGATCCGCGACGGCCTGCACGACGTGCTGGTGGAGCCGCGGCGCGCGCCGCTGATCCCGGGCTTCGACGCGGTCAAGGCGGCCGCGCTCCAGCACGGCGCCCTGGGGTCGAGCATCTCCGGCGGCGGGCCTAGCGTGTTCGCCTGGTTCGATTCGCGGGCGGCCGCCGACAGCGCGGCGCCGGCCATGCGTCAGGCCTTTGTCGACGCGGGTTTCGATGCGCGCGCCTATGTCACGCCGGTCGATGCAGCGCGCGCCGAAGTGATTGCCAGCTAGCCCGCGCGAATCGTCATTACCGATAGAGCATCGTCAGCCCAGAGAAATATCGTCATCCGACAGAGCATCGATCGTCCCGACAGAACACCGTCATTCCGGCGAAAGCCGGGATCCATTTTGACTCCGGCCCGCAGTGGCGGACGCCAGCGAAGCAGTATGGATCCCGGCTTTCGCCGGGATGACGGACGGGATCATTACCGCAGAATTCCTCACCCTTCGACCGCGCAGTTCTAGAGAGTCTCCATGCAGTTCATCAGCACCCGCGGGCAGGTTGCGCCCACGCCGATCGATGCCGCGCTGGTCGCCGGGCTTGCGCCCGACGGCGGGCTCTACGTGCCTGAATCCATTCCCACGGTGGATTTTTCCGCGCCCCTGCCGACGCTGCCGGAAACGGCCCTGCGCACCCTGGCGCCGTTCTTCGCCGGCTCGTCGTTACGAGGACAGCTCGATGCGATCTGCACGGAGGCGTTCTCGTTCGACGCGCCGCTGCGGCCGCTGGCCGGCCAGGGCGACCACGTGCTGGAACTGTTCCACGGCCCGACGGCGGCCTTCAAGGATTACGCCGCGCGTTTCCTGGCGCGCGCGCTCGAGGGCCTGCGCGCGCCCGATGCACCGCCCACCACGATCCTGGTCGCCACCTCGGGCGACACCGGCGCGGCGGTGGCGGCGGCGTTCCATCGGCGGCCGGGCTTCCGTGTCGTGATCGTGTATCCCGACGGCAAAGTGTCGCCGCGCCAGGCGCATGGGCTGGGCTGCTGGGGCGACAACGTCGCCGCCTACCGCGTGGACGGCAGCTTCGACGACTGCCAGCGACTGGCCAAGCAGGCGCTGTCGGACGAAGCGCTGCGCACGCGCGTGCCGCTGGGCTCGGCCAACAGCATCAGCCTCGGCCGGCTGCTGCCGCAGGCAGCGTACTACGCCCACGCTGCGTCGCATTTCCACGCCACGCACGGGCAGGCGCTCAACTTCATCGTCCCGACCGGCAACCTCGGCAATGCCAGCGCGGGCTTCCTTGCGCGGTCGATGGGCGCGCCGGTCGGCGAGATCCGCCTGGCCTGCAATGCCAACGACACCCTGCCGCGCTACTTCGCGGGCGACGCCTACGCCGCGCAGCCCACCCGCGCCACGCTCGCCAACGCCATGGACGTCGGCGCGCCGAGCAACTTCGAACGGCTGCGCCACTGGCACGCGAGCGACGATGCCTTGCGCGCGGCCTTCGTCGCGCAACCGGTGGACGACGCGACAATCCGCGCGGTCGTCCGCGATGCGCCGACGCGCCACGGCATCGTCGCCTGTCCGCATACCGCCACCGCGCTCAAGCTGCTGCAGGACCTGCGCGGGTCGGGCGACACGCGCCCCTGGGCGGTCGTGGCCACCGCGCATCCGGCGAAGTTCGAGAGCATCGTCGAGCCGCTGGTGGGACACGTGGTCGAACCACCGCCCGCGCTGGCCGAGTGCCTGGCCAAGCCTGCGCATGCGCAGGCGATGGCGGCGGATTACGGTGCGCTGAGGGCGGTGCTGGAAGTCTGAGGGGACAACCCGGGTCGAAACAAAACCGGGGTCAGAGTCGACTTTTCCCCAGAGTGCGCACGCATCGACAGCAGCAGATGAGAAGAGTCGACTCTGACCCCGGTTTGCCGGAAAAGTCGACTCTGACCCGGGTTTTCCTCAGCGTGCCGCCATGAACGCCTCGATCTGGTCCGCGCTGCGCGCCAGGCCCGCGGTCAGCACCTCGTGGCCGTCCCTCGTGATCGCCACGTCATCCTCGGTGCGGATGCCGATGCCCCGCCACTTTGCCGCGACGCTGGTGTCGTCGGCCGGGATGTAGAGGCCGGGTTCGATGGTGAACACCATGCCCGGCTCGAGCAGGCGCGACTCGCCGTCGATGCGGTAGTCGCCCACGTCGTGCACGTCCAGGCCCAGCCAGTGCCCGGTCTTGTGCCGGTAGTAGCGCCTGTAGTTGCCGTCGGCGACGTTCTTTTCCAGTTTGCCCTTGAGCAGGCCAAGGCGCAGCAAGCCTTCGGTCAGGGTTTCCACCGCGGCATTGTGGCCGGCCTCGTAGGCCACGCCGGGCCGCGCCTGGGCCAGCGCCGCGGCATAGGCCGCATCGACCAGGTCGTGCAGCGCCCGCTGCGCGGGGCTGAAGTGGCCGTTGACCGGGAAGGTGCGGGTGATGTCGGCGGCATAGCCGCGGTATTCGGCGCCGGCGTCGATCAGCACCAGTTCGCCATCCTGCACCTGCGCACGGTTGGCGTGGTAATGCAGCACGCAGGCGTTCGCGCCCGTGCCGACGATGCTGCCATAGGCAGGCTCCGCGCCGGCGCGACGGAACTCGCGCTCGAGTTCGGCCTGCAGTTCGAATTCGTGGATGCCCGGAACGGCCGCGCGCATCGCCGCCTCGTGCGCCCCCACGCTGATCTTCGCCGCGAGGCGCATCAGCTTGAGCTCGTCGCGCGACTTGAACAGGCGCATCTCGTCGAGCAGGTGGCCCAGCTCGAGGAACTCGTGCGGGGGCTGCGCGCCCAGCCGCACCTGCGCGCGCACGCGGTTGAGCCAGCCGATCAGCTTGAGGTCGAACTCGGTGTCGCGGCCGAAGTGGTAGTAGACGCGGCTGCGGCCTTCGAGCAGGCCGGGCAGGATCTCGTCGAGGTCGTCGATCGGATAGGCATCGTCCATGCCGTACGTCTCGACCGCGCCCTCGGGCCCGGCGCGCGGGCCGTCCCAGCCCTCGCGCTCGGGATCGCGCTCGCGGCAGAACAGGAGCGTCTCGCCGTGGCGGCGCCCCGGGACCAGCACCAGCACCGCTTCGGGCTCCGGAAAGCCGGCGAGGTACCACAGGTCGGAGTCCTGCCGATAGGGATACAGGGTGTCGCGGCTGCGGATGCGCTCGGGCGCGGCAGGCAGCACCAGGATGGCGTCGTCCCCGGCCATCCGCATCAGCTGTCGGCGGCGCCGTGCATAGCCTTGCGCCGGGATCCCGCTGGGCGGGCGCATCAAGGCGTGCCCCACGGGACCGCCCTGCGGGGCAGGAGCAGGGCACGCGCCGCGGCAGGCGGCATCCGCGGACCACGAGCACACCGGGCAACAGGCATCATCCGCATGAAAGACCTAGTTCAGGCGCCCGCGGTGACGCGGGCCCAGCGCGCAGTCGCCGTGCAGCAGCAGCGCGGCGACGCGGACGTACTCTTCGATCTCGGCCAGGGCGTCCTCGTCCTCGTCGTCACCGCCCTCTTCCGGCGCTGCTCCCGCGAGGCGGACGAGGTCGGCCAGCGCCTCCTGGCCCTCGGCCGACAGCGGCGGCGCGGCGCCGGCCGCCAGCCCGAAGGCGCCGACGAAGCCCCGGCACCAGTCGAACAGCGCGCCGCTGCGCTCGTACAGTGTCGCCTCGGCATCGGGCAGCAGCAGCTGGAAGCCGAATTCGCGATCCTCGAGCTGGGAGACGGTGGCCTCGCGCAGGCGGTCGAAGGCCTCGCCCGGTGCCACCGGGTCGATCCCGTCATCGGCGAGTACCCGTGCCAGCCAGTCCGGGCCATCGCTGCCGCCGCCCGCCAGCCAGCCGCACAGTCCCCCGTGCAGCTCGCTCGCAGTTGCGCCCAGCTCGCGCTCGCGGCTGGCGGTGTCGACTTCCTGCAGGGAGGGCAAGGCTGGAGGCACGGGCGGTGTCCGGACGCGGGCGGCCAAGTCTAGAACGTCGGCGCCGCCGCTGCATGTCGCTGTGCACCGTGGCGGTGCAGCCTGTGTGCGCTTGTTGCTGGCCGGCGCTGGCGCCTACACTCGGCCACATCCATGAACGCATCGCGCAGGGGTTCTCCGCGTGCCGACCAATCCGGGGGACCTCCAGCTCATCGTCGCGGCCGCTGCCGTGTCGTTGCTGCTGGTCGCGCTGGTGGTCATCACCCTGCGCCGCCGCCAGAGCGAGCGGTCCCACGTTGCCCGCCTGCGCGACCGTGAGGAGCGCCTGCAGCTCGCGCTGTGGGCCACCGGCGAGCGCTACTGGGACTACGACGTGGCCAGCGGCAAGATCAATCGCCTGGCCCTGGATTCGCACGAGGGCCCGGAAGGCCGGATCAACGAGGACATCGTCGACATCGGCGACATCATCCATCCCGACGACCTGCCGATGGCGCGCCAGCGCATCGCCGGGTACATCGCTGGCGAGGACGAGACCTTCCTGGCCGAACTGCGCGTCCAGCGCGACGGCCAGTGGGTGTGGATGCGGGCGCGCGGGCGCGCCGTGGCGCGCGACGCGCAGGGCAGGGTCGAGCGCATCGCCGGCACGGCGCTGAACATCACCGGCACCCGCGCCGCCGAACGCGAACTGCGCATCTCCAGCGAAGTGCTGCGCAGCATGAACGAGGCGGTGGTCGTGGTCGACCGCAACTTCGACTTCGTCTCGGTCAACCCGGCCTTCCTGCGCATGACCGGCTACGACGAGGAGGACGTGGTCGGGCGAAACTCCAGGATCCTCGACAGCCTGCAGCACGACGGCGCGTTCTATCAGCACATCCGCGAACAGATCCGGCGCAAGGGGCGCTGGAATGGCGAGATCTGGCAGCGCCGCAAGGATGGCGAGGAGTTCCTCTGCCATATCGAGTCGAGCACGGTCTACGACAAGAACGGCCAGTTGATCCTGTACGTGATCGTGCTCAACGACATCACCCAGCAGAAGCGCGCCGAGCAGGAGCTGCGTTACCTGGCCAATTTCGACACGCTGACCAACCTGCCCAACCGCTCGCTGCTGTCCGAGCGCCTGTCGCGCGCGATCGTGCGCGCGCACCGCGAGGACAACCGCATCGCGGTGCTGTTCCTCGACCTGGACCGCTTCAAGGACGTCAACGACTCGCTCGGCCACGCCGCCGGCGACCGCATCCTGCGCGCGGCCGCGGCGCGCCTGCAGCAGACCGTGGGCATGCACCACACCGTGGCGCGCCTGGGCGGCGACGAGTTCACCGTGGTGCTGGAAAACCTCGCCTCGCCAGAGGAAGCCGACCACGTCGCGCGCGAGATCATCATGGCCTTCGAGGCACCACTGCTGCTCGACGACCGCCGCGAGATCGCGATCTCGCCCTCGATCGGCATCAGCCTCTACCCCGACCACGCGCACGTGCCGACCGAGCTGCTCAAGCAGGCCGACACCGCCATGTACCAGGCCAAGGCCGCCGGCCGCCGCACCTTCATGCGCTACGACGACGCCATGGACGTGGTGGTGCGCCAGCGCGCCACCATCTCGGGCGCCCTGCGCAAGGTGCTGGACCGCGGGGAGCTGCGCCTGGTGTTCCAGCCGCAGCTGGCGCTGGCCGAAGAGCGCATCACCGGCGTCGAGGCCCTGCTGCGCTGGCACAGCGACGAGCACGGCGACATTCCGCCCAGCGACTTCATCCCGATGGCCGAGGAAAGCGGCCTGATCCTGGAAATCGGCGAGTGGGTGCTGCGCGAAGCCTGCCTGACCCTGCAGCGCTGGCGCCAGCACGGCCTGACCAACCTGACCATCTCGGTCAACGTCTCGGTGCTGCAACTGCTGCGCGGCGACTTCGCCGAGGTGGTGAGCCGGGTGCTGGCCGACATCGGCCTGCCCCCCAGCGCCCTGGAGCTGGAGCTGACCGAGAGCGTGCTGATGGCCAATGCCGAGCATGCCGCGGCCAAGCTGCAGTCCTTCCGCGAGCTGGGCGTGTCGCTGGCGATCGACGATTTCGGCACAGGCTATTCCTCGCTGGCCTACCTCAAGCGCCTGCCGATCACCACGATCAAGATCGACAAGGCCTTCATCGGCGACCTCACCCACGACCCGGAAGACGCCGCGATCACCAGCACGGTCATCACCATGGCCCATTCGCTGGGCCTGAACGTGGTGGCCGAGGGCGTGGAGACCAACGCCCAGGTCCGCTTCCTGCGCGAGCAGCGCTGCAACGAGATCCAGGGTTACTGGCTGTCGCCGCCACTGGAAGCGCATGCCTGCCTGGCCTTCATCCGCAACTGGCGGCCGGCCCACGCGCGCGTCACCCCCAGCCCGCTGGCCGCGCCTTGACCGGCCCGCGCGGCCTGCTATCGTGCCGACCATGGATCGCCCGGACGTGATTTCCCAGCTTCGCGCCCTGACCGCGCGCATCGACGCGCTGGTCGATCGCGCGCAGAAGCTGTCCGAGGAGAACCGTTCGCTGCGCCAGCAGCACGACCAGATCTCCGGCGAGCGCTCGCAGCTGTTGGCCAAGAACGAGCAGGCGCGCTCGCGCGTGGAGGCGATGATCGCCCGGCTCAAGTCGCTGGAGCAGCACACATGAGCGGCGCCAGCGAAGCGGTCAACGTCCGCCTGCTCGACCGCGAATACACGGTGGGCGTGCCGTCCGACGGCCGCGAGAGCCTGGTGGCCGCGGCCAAGCTGCTCGACGAACGCATGCGCGAGGTGCGCGGCAACAACCGCATGGCGGCGGTCGATCGCGTGGCCGTGCTCGCCGCGCTGAACCTGGCGCACGAACTGCACCAGATCCACATCGACAACGCGCAGCGCGACCGCGAGATGGCCGAGCTGCTCGAAGGCCTGCAGCGCAAGCTCGACGATTTGATCGACGCCCGCTGATCCGGGCTGCACTGTTGCGGCAGCCCGCTGTTTCCCGTGCGTACATCGACGCGGCACGATTGCAGGCCGCCGCGCTGCGCATGCGCACGATGAACCGCGACACCCGACTGCCGACGAACGGATTTTGGCAGCGTTTCCCCCCGGGCTATACTGCGCCTGCGTCCTCTGCTGTGATCGACGGCATGCGCAACATTCGCCTTGTCCCTTAATTACGACCACGGGGGCGCAAGGAATCCGGGAGTGCAGGTCCGCCTTGCAGCGGGAAGCCCGATGGAAACCGAACGCTCCCACTTGAACCCCGGGTTCAAGGTCGTTTCGCAGGCATCGGCATGTGCGGAGGACGTATCCATTCCGGTCGCGCGCCGCGACGCACGTCGCGGCGCCGCTTCCAGTGACCCGTCCGTGGCGGTCACAATAGCGCGCATGCTCTTGCGCGGATTCCACCATGAACGATGACCGCGGCGAGATGCGCCGCGAGATGCGCGCGCGCCGGCGGGCCCTGCCTGCGGCCACGCGCATTGCTGCCGCCGAAGCGCTCGCCGCACGCCTGCTGTCGCTGCCGTTTGCGCCGCAGGCCGGCTTCGCGGCGGGCTACTGGGCGATGGATGGCGAGATCGCGCTGCACGTCTGGCAGCTGCGCCTGCCCCAGGGCGTGCGCTATTGCCTGCCCGTGCTGCACGCCGACGACAGGCTGCGTTTCGCGCCGTGGAGACCCGGCGCGCCGCTGTCGACCAATCGCTACGGCATCCCCGAGCCCGACGTCCCCGAAACCGAACTGCTGCGCCCGGACCAGCTCGACCTGGTGGTCGCGCCGCTGGTCGCGTTCGACGCGGCCGGGCACCGGCTGGGCATGGGTGGTGGCTGGTACGATCGCAGCTTCGCCGCGCGCGTGGACCGGCCTGCGCCGCCCCACCTGGTCGGCGCCGCGTTTTCCGTGCAGCAGGCCGACACGATCCTGCCCGCGGCCTGGGACATCCCGCTCGACGCGGTCTGCACCGAATCCGACACCTTCCTGGTGAGCCCATGAGTCCCCGCAAGCGTTACTGGCTGATGAAATCCGAACCCACGGATTTCTCGATCGACGACCTCCAGCGCGTACGCACCGAACCGTGGACCGGCGTGCGCAACTATCAGGCGCGCAATTTCATGCGCCAGATGCAGGTGGGCGACGGCGTGCTGTTCTACCACTCCAATACCGCCGTGCCCGGCATCTACGGCATCGCCGAAGTCGCCAGCGCGCCCTACCCGGATCCGACCCAGTTCCAGAAGAAGTCGAAGTACTACGACGAGAAGGCCACGCGCGAGCAGCCGCGCTGGGACCTGGTGGATGTGGGCTTCGTGCGCAAGCTCGACCGCGGGATCGCGCTGGACGAGATCCGCGCGCACGCCGACGGGCTGGGCGAGGAGTTCGCGCTGATCCGCAAGGGAACGCGGCTGTCGGTACTGCCGGTGACGGCGGCACAGTGGAAGCTGCTGCTGTCGCTGGAGTAGGCGCGCCCTTCCATCATTGCCGTTCCAAGCGCAGGGAGGAATCTGTTCGCAGGCAACGCGACCTGGACGCAGATCCCTCCATGCGGTCGGGATGACACTTCATTTCCGACGCACACTCCCGATTCCCGATTCCCGACTTCCGAACCAACAGTCCTCCCCATGTCAGAACACAAGCGCCTGGCCGGCGAAAAGGCCATCGAATTCGTCGAGGACGGCATGATCGTCGGCGTCGGCACCGGCTCGACGGTGGCGTACTTCATCGATGCGCTGGGCCGGATCCGCGACCGCATCGCCGGCGCGGTCTCGAGTTCGGAGCAGAGCACGCAGCAGCTGCGGAGCCTGGGGATCGACGTGCTCGACCTCAACAGCACCGGGCCGCTGCCGCTGTATGTCGACGGCGCCGATGAGTGCGATCCGCGCGGCTGCCTGATCAAGGGCGGCGGCGCGGCGCTCACCCGCGAGAAGATCATCGCCGAAGCCAGCGCGCGCTTCGTCTGCATCATCGATCCGGCCAAACAGGTCGATGTGCTGGGCCGCTTCCCGCTGCCGGTGGAAGTGATCCCGATGGCGCGCAGCCTGGTGGCGCGCGCGATCCTGGCGCAGACCGGCGGCCAGCCGGTGTGGCGCGAGGGCGTGGTCACCGACAACGGCAACGCGGTGCTCGACATCCACCATCTGCGCATCACCGATCCGGTCGCACTCGAGCGCGAGCTCAACCAGATCCCGGGCGTGGTCAGCGTGGGCCTGTTCGCACGCCGCGGCGCCGATGTCGTGATCGTCGGCGGGGAGTCGCCGCGGGTCCTGCGCTGAGACGCGCTCCGCGCGTTCACCAGAAGGCGGGCGCGGCCCGACGCGCAAGCAGACCCCCTGGTGAACCGGCTTCGACTGGTTTCCGGACAGGTCCGTCCCTGGACCCACCCGAAAGGGCTTGCCTCAGCGCAGCACGAACGCCGCGAGCAGCCGCCTCGTGCGCGGCGACGCGACGGCACGCCGGCGCGTTGCCATGGCCATGGCCGGACGACGGCGGCGCACGACGGCAGCCGCGATGCGCGCAGGAGTTTCGATGCGGCGCCGCAGGCGCAGTGCGAACGAGGTGACCAGGGCCGCGGCGGGCGCGGCGACCAGCCACAGCGGGACCCAGCCCGCACCCGCGGTGGCGGCCGGCAACGACAGCATGGCGACCGCGCCGAGGAACAGCGTGCCCAGCAGCGCGGCTTCGACGGTGCGCAGCGGATCGACGGTGGCACTGCGGGGCATTGGGGAGGCGGTCATGGCGGTGGCTCCAAGGGTGGAGCGCAGCTTCCGCCAGGCACATCTCACAGGCTGCGACCCACGCCGGGCGGACGCGGCACCGGCCGGAACGGGCTTCAGTAACCCGCCGCGTCCAGGGCCCGGGTCGTCACCACGCGACCCAGGTCGATCAGTTCACCCGCGCGCCAGAATTCGTAGAACTGGCAGACATCGCGCGGGATGCGGATCAGCAGTTCGGGTGGATCCAGGGCCAGCTGCACGCGCGAGATCTGCGCCTGCATCGTGTCCAGCGAGCGCGACATGATCTCGGCCAGGCCCATGCGCAGCGCGTCGCCGGAGGTGTCGCCCGTGACCGCACGCTCCAGCCAGCCGCCCACGCGCGCGGCCAGGGCCGGACTGTCGTCCTCCGGCTGCGCCTGCGCCGGCTCGCCCGGCGGACGCCTGGGCCAGCCGTGCATGTCGACCGCGACCAGGCGGTGCGCGTCCGACAGCCGCGTCGCGGTGATCGGCAGCGGCGCCAGCAGGCCGCCGTCGACCAGGGCGCGGCCGTTGACCCGGTGCGGCGTGAACAGCCCCGGGATCGCGAACGAGGCGCGCAGCGCGTCCCACAGCCGGCCCTCGCGGATCCACACCTCGCGCTGGCGCTCCAGGTCGACCGCGACCGCGGTGAACTCCACCGGCAGCGTCTCGATCAGTGGGTCGCCCACCACTTCGCGCATGGTCTCGACCAGGCGCTGGCCGCGCAGCACGCCCGAGCGGCGCCAGCCCGGGTCGAGCAGGCGCAGGAAATCGGTGCGCGACATCGCACGCAGGCGCTCGTCGAACGCACGCAGCCTGCCTGCCGCGAAGATCCCGCCCACCAGCGCGCCGCTGGACGAGCCGGACACCGCGTCGATGGCAAAACCGCGCTCCTCCAGCACCTCGATCACGCCGATCTGCGCCAGCCCGCGCGCACCGCCCGCGCCCAGCGCCAGCGCGATGCGCTCGCGCCCGGCCTGCGCGGACGCGCCAGCAGGGAGGTCGACCATCACGCCTCGTAGTTCGACAGGGCCAGCTGCAGCAGCGACTTGGCCTGTTCGCGCAGCGCCGGGGGCGCCACGATCTCGGCGTCGGCGCCGTAGTGCAGCACGTCCATCAACAGTTCGCGCGAGGCGCTGTAGGGCAGCTTCAGCTCGTAGCGCCCGTCCGGCAGCATCCGGCCCTGCTGCTGCGAATGCCAGTGTTCGTCTGCCACCCAGCGCGCGGCCTTGGCGCTGAACATGATCGTGGCCATGCCCTTGGCCGGGCCGGAGAAGATGCCGTAGCTGCCGGCCAGGTGGGTATCGAGTTCGGCCTCGCCGATGTCGCGGGCCTCGGCGTCGAGCACGCGCGCGGTGGCGATGCGATCCACCGAAAAGCTACGCAGCGCCTCGCGCTCCTGGTCCCAGGCATCCATGTACCAGTTGTCGCGGTAGTGGGTGATGCGCTGCGGCGACACGGTGCGCCGGGTCTTCTCGTCGGTGGAGCGCGCGCGGTAGTCGAACGACAGCTGCCTGCGCTGCAGCACCGCCGAACAGACGTTGCGGAACACGTGCTCGTCCATGCGCCGCCCGCGGTGCGGGATCACGCGCACGCGCTCGACCGGCCAGTGCTTGCCGGCCGAATGCTCGTCGAGCAGCTTGTCGATGCGCGACTGCAGCGGCGCGAGCGCGCTGGACAGGATGCCGCCGCTGCTGCGAGAGAGCAGCTGCTGCGCAGCCAGCAGCGCATGCAGCTCGTCGGAGTTGAGCCACAGGCCGGGCAGCTCGAAGCGTCCGCCCTCCTCGCTGTCGTAGCGGAACCCGGCCTCGCCGTCGCCGGCCACCGGCGCCATCAGCGCGTCACGCAGGAACGCGAGGTCGCGGTAGACGGTGGCGCGGGAGCATTCGAGTTCTTCCTGCAGGCGCGCCACCGTCACCGGATAGCGCGACGTCTTGAGGATGCGGTGCAGCGACAGGATGCGTTCGTATCGGTCCATGCGGGCGATTATGCGCTGTCCCACGCCGCTTGGCGCCGGCCCGGCCGCGCCACCGACCGCCCGGGATTTGCAGCATCGGGACACGGGCCGCACCATGTGCGGCGGATTTTGCGGGGAACGCGGCCGGACATGGCCTGCAGGACAACCAGACCACCACCACCGGCGAGCAGGCGGCACACGGACCTCCGTGCGGCGGCGCGCGCACCCGTCCCCGGGGAGACCGCATGGCGCTGTGGCTGACGCTGGCCGTCCTGGTCGGCGCGATCTACCTGTTCGTCACCGAACGGCTGCGCGTTGATGTCGTGGCCCTGCTGGTGATGACCGCGCTGGTGGTGACCGGCGTGCTCACCGTGCCCGAGGGGCTGTCCGGTTTCAGCAGCCAGGCCACGATCATGGTCGCGGCGATGTTCGTGCTGAGTGCGGCCCTGCAGCGCAACGGCGCGGTGGCGGCGATCGGCGAGGTGCTGTCGCGGATCCGCTACGAGTGGCTGTTCCTGCTGGTGATGCTGGTGCTGGTGTCGTGCGTGGCGGCGTTCGTCAACAACACCGCCACGGTGGCGGTATTCCTGCCGCTGGTGCTGGCAGCCAGCACCGCCAACCGCTGGGCGCCGTCGAAGTTCCTGATCCCGCTGTCCTACATGTCGCAGGCCGCGGGCGTGTGCACCCTGATCGGCACCTCGACCAACCTGCTGGTCGACGCAATGGCGCGCGATGCGATCGGCGTGGGCTTCACCCTGTTCGAGTTCGCGCCGCTGGGCATCGTCTTCGTCGGCATCTGCATGCTGTACCTGATGACGGTCGGCCGCTGGCTGCTGCCCGACCGCGGTGTGCCCGGGTCCGCGGAACACGAGCACGTCGGCCGCTACGTCGCCGAGCTGCTGGTGCCCGAGGAGTCGGGTGCGATCGGCCTGCGCCGCAGCCAGGTGGTACCCGAGAGCATCGACGACGTGGTCGTGCTGGAGATCCTGCGCGACGGCCGCCCGGTCTATGGCGGCGAGGCCGAGGTACGGGCCGGCGACCGGCTGCTGCTGCGCGGCGAATGGAAGCACATCGCCGCCGTGCGCAAGGCGCGCAAGCTCAGGTTCGACCACGTCGCGCGCGACCTGGACGGCGACATCAACGCCGAGCGGGTGCAGGTCGAAGTCATGGTGTCGCCGGGCTCGCACCTGATCGGGCACACGCTGGCGGGCATGCGCTTCGGCCACATGTACCGGGCGCGCGTGCACGGCATCCACCGCCGCCTGCTCGATGTCCGCCGGCCGCTCGACCAGGTGCAGCTCAACCTCGGCGACGTGCTGCTGCTGGACGCCCCGGAGAAGGCGATCGACGACCTGCGCGCCGACAAGGGCATGATCGTGCTTGGCGCGCGCAAGCAGACCAAGCTCGACGTGGTGCGGGCAACCGCATCGGTCGTGGTCATGGTGGCCACGATCCTGGTGGCGGCGCTGGGCTGGCTGTCGATCGTGGAAGCGGCGCTGCTGGGCTGCGCGACGCTGCTGGTGTCCGGCCTGATCGAGCCGGACGAGGCCTACCGCGCGATCGACTGGCGGGTGATCCTGCTGCTGGCCGGGATCCTGCCGCTGGGCATCGCCCTGCAGAAGTCCGGCGGCGCCACCCTGGCGGCGGATTTCATGATCGGCACCCTGGGCGGGTTCGGGCCGCTGGCGGCGCTGGCCGCGGTCTACCTGATGACCTCGATCGCGACCGAATTCATGAGCAACAACGCCTCGGCCGTGCTGGTGGTGCCGATCGCGCTGGCGGCGGCCGAGTCGATGGGCATCGACCCCAAGCCGCTGCTGGTCGCCGTGGCCTTCGCCGCCTCGACCAGTTTCGCCACGCCGATCAGCTACCAGACAAACACGATGGTGTTCACCGCCGGGGGCTACCGTTTCTCGGACTTCGTGCGTATGGGCCTGCCGCTCAATATCGTGTTCTGCACCGCGGCCATCCTGCTGATTCCGCGGTTTTTCCCGTTCTGAACCCGCTGCTGGCGCCGGGTGATGGTCTGTTCAGGAATGTGAGGCCCCACATGCGGACAATGGGCGGGTAATCGTTTCCATCGTGGAGAGTCTGGATGCTCGCCAGCTGGTGGCTGGCCGTGGTCGGCCTGCCCGTATTCATGCAACCCCTGCCCGAAGCGCCGGACCAGCCGGCGGCGCTGGCCGTCGCCTCCGGGCGGGTGTCGTTGCGCCAGCCTTGCCTGCGCCTGGTCTGTCCCGACGCCGAGTGGCAACAGGCGAGCCGCCCGTCGCGCACGCTGGAGCGGGCGCAGGCCCCCGGTGCATTCGACAAGATCAGGTCGCAGCGGCTGCCGCGCCTGGCAACGCGCCGGTTCATCGGCCTGCACTCGCCTGCCTCGCGCCGCGACTGGTTCGACTCCAGCGGCGGGGCCGCCCTGGTCGATGCGCGCTACGGGATGGAGGCGGTGCGCAATCCGCAGACCCGGGTGCAGCTGGAACTGGGCACGGGCTATCGTCTGCAGCCCTACGCCAACTACGGCACCGCCGCACAGGGGCCGGTGGCGATGGGCCAGCTGCGGCTGTCACAGCGGCTGGGGGACGTGGGGTCGCTGAACCAGCAGGTGCGGGTGGAGCGCGGGCGCGAGAACGCCTACCTGCGCCAGACCATCGGCGTGGACCTGGAACTGGCGCCGCAGTGGTCGCTGCTGGGCGATTTCGAGCTGCGCCACGACACCGCGGGCAATGGCGGCGAAGGGCATACCGACCGGGAAGGCTCGGTGCGGCTGCGGTACGCGTTCTAGCGACCCGATCGACCGGAGCTGTGCGGCACTGACGGGAGCACCCTGCCGACGTTTGGCGCCCGGCGGCCACGCCACCTGCACGGGCCTGCGCGCCGCCGGCGCGGGAACGGAGAACTCAGGTGTGGGGCGCGAGCAATGCGCCAGCCCCGTCGGCAAGCAGGCGTCGCGCAACCTCCTCGCCCAGCGCGACAGGATCGTCGCCACTGGCCTGCGTGCGCAGGAACCGGCCGGTCGCGGCCTCGCCCACCAGTCCCTGCAGCTGCAGCCGATCTCCATCGACCTTCTCGGCAAACGCCGCCACCGGCACGTGGCAACTGCCATGCAGGGCACGGTTCATCGCGCGCTCGGCTTCGACGCAGCGCCGCGTCGGCGCATCGTCGAGCACCGACAACAGGCGCTGCACGACTCGGTCATCGTCGCGACCCTCGACCGCGATGGCGCCCTGCGCCGGCGCGGGCAGCCACTCGGGCGCCAGCAGGCGCGAGCGGATGCGTGCGTCCAGCCCGAGCCGCAGCAGGCCGGCACAGGCCAGCACGATCGCGTCGTAGTCGCCCGCATCCAGCCGGGCCAGGCGCGTATTGACGTTGCCGCGCAGGTCGCGCAGGCGCAGGTCGGGGCGACGCGCGCGCAGCTGCGCCTGGCGACGCAGCGACGAGGTGCCGACGCAGGCCCCTTCGGGCAGGTCGTCGAGGCCCGTGTAGCGGTTGCTGACGAAGGCATCGGAAGGGTCGGCGCGCTCGAGGATCGCCGGCAGCGCGAAGCCCGGTTCGAGTTCCATCGGCACGTCCTTGAGCGAATGCACCGCGCAGTCGGCCTCGCCCCGCTGCATCGCTACTTCCAGCTCCTTGAGGAACAGGCCCTTGCCGCCGATCGCGGCCAGCGAACGGTCGAGCACTTCGTCGCCGCGGGTGCTCAGCGGCACCAGCGCGACCTCCAGGCCCGGGTGCGCCCGGCGCAGGCGCGCGGCCACGTGTTCGGTCTGCCACAGGGCAAGCGGGCTCTTGCGGGTGGCGATGCGGAGCAGGTCCATGGCGCGCATTATCCCCTGCCGGGCGCGTGCGGGGGCGTTACGGGTCGCGACGGATGCGGCGCTCCCGGATGGCCCGCCACCGCGGCCACAGCACCCGTGGTCTTTCGCAGGAGCGGCTTCAGCCGCGAGCGCGCGGATCGTCGCCTGCGCGTTCGGCCTACGCGTTCGGCCTGCGCGTTCGGCCTGCGCGTTCGCGGATGAAGCCGCTCCTACAGGTTGCGGATGGTGTCGCGCAGCTGCGCCACGCAGCGGCGGCTGACCTCCAGCGGACGGTCGCCGTGGCGCAGGATGGCGTGGACATGGCCATCCAGCCCGCGCCGCAGTTCGACCAGCTCGTGGCGCGCCACCAGGCAGTTGCGGTGGATGCGCACGAAGCGATCGCCGAACTCGTCCTCCAGCGACTTGAGCGATTCCTCGATCAGGTCCTCGCCACGCGCGTGGTGGACGACGACGTATTTCTCCTCGGCCTGGAGGTAACGCACATCCTCCAGCGGAATCAGCCGCAGGCTGCCGCGCAGGCGCGCGCACAGGTGGGTGCGGCGGGCACCGTCGGTGCCGGTGCCCGCGCCGTTCGCGTGCTGGCGTCCGGCGGTGAGCATGCGTGCGCGCTGCAGCGCCGACGCCAGGCGTTCGGCGCGCACCGGCTTGACCAGGTAGTCGGCCGCCTCGGCATCGAAGGCCGACAGCGCATGCGCATCGTAGGCGGTGCAGAACACCACCACCGGGCGTGGCTCGAACGCCTGCAGGTGGCGCGCCACCTCGAGCCCGTCGATGCCGGGCATGGCGATGTCGAGCAGGACCAGGTCCGGATCGTGCGCGGCGCAGGCGTGCAGGGTCTGGTGCCCGTCGCCGACCTCGGCCACCACCTCGACGTCGCCCTGCGCGGCCAGCAGCAGGCGCAGGCGCTCGCGGGCAAGGGGCTCGTCGTCGGCAATGACGATCTTCACCGGGGCATCCAGTCCTGGGAAACGTGTCACCGGCATGGTAGCTGCAGCCCCGCCGGAGGCCAAACCGGGGGCTCAGCCGGCAGCGAGCCGCTTGCCGATCCAGCTGCCGATGTCGCGGATCTCCTCGAGGCAGACCGAATGCGGCATCGGGTAGCGATGGAACTCGACCTCGAACCCGTGCTGGCGCATCCATGCCGCGCTCTGCTCGCCTGCGGCGAAGGGCACGACCGGGTCGGCGGTGCCGTGGGCCATGAACAGCGGCTGCGCCTTCGCCGCTTCGACCAGGGCCGCGGCGGCGGTGGTGGCACCGGGCAGATAGGTCGACAGGCCGATCAGTCCGGCCAGCGGCTCGCTGCGGCGCAGGCCCGCGGCCAGGGTGATCGCACCGCCCTGCGAGAAACCGGCCAGGAAGATGCGCGAGGCCGGAGTGCCGCGTGCGATCTCGCGGTCGATCAGCGCGGTGACCTGGGCGATGGATTCGGCCACGCCGGTTTCGTCGGCGCGGTTGGCCAGGTCGAAATCGCGGATGTCGTACCAGGCGCGCATGCGCGCGCCGTTGTTGATCGTCACCGCGCGCACCGGCGCATGCGGGAACACGAAGCGGATCGCGGGCCAGTCGCGCTGCACCAGCTCCGGCAGGATCGGCACGAAGTCGTTGCCGTCGGCGCCCAGGCCGTGCAGCCACAGCACGCTCCACGCAGGATTGGCGCCGGTTTCGCGCTCGATCGTCTCCAGCAACTGCAGCCCGCCTTCGGCCATCGTATTCATCCCCTTCGATGCAGCGGCGCACTATACCGTGCCGCGGCAGGCGCGCATGGCGGTCTCCTGAGTGTGTCCGCCTGCACTTTCAAGCGCCCGTGCACGCGACCGGATCGACCTGCGCGCCTGTCATCTCGATCGTGGGCAGAGGCGCCCTGCAGCGGCGAAGCCGGTAGATCCGGCGGCGGCCGCCAGATTTCTCCCTGCGGTCGAAATGACAGGAACAGTTGGCGGCGGATCGGTTGGCGGCCCAGGCTTGAGCTGGAGTCTGGCGGCGCTGCGGATTCAGCTGTCCGCATCCGCGTGTTCCCCCAGCCCATGCTGGCGCCAGGCCGCGCGGATGGCGTTGCGTGCAGTGTCCAGTGCGGCATCGACCGGCACGATCCGCGTGCGTCGATCGAGCGTGCAGTCCAGGCCTGCGGCCACGAACAGCGCGTGCGCATCGCACAGCGCCGCCGCGTCGTCCGCGTCGAGGACGCCGGCATGCGCCAGCGCGTCCACCAGCAGCGGCGTCGCGCGCGGCGCCAGCAGGGCCGGATGGGCCTGGGCATCGCGCAGCACCAGGTACTGCAGCAGGAACTCCAGGTCGACCAGCCCGCCTTCGCCCTGCTTGAGGTCGAACAGGCCATCGCTGCCGCGGTCGAGTTCGGTGCGCATGCGCGCGCGCATCGAGACCACGTCGGCCCGCAGGACCGCCTGGTCGCGCACGCGAGACAGGGTGGCGGCGCGTACGCTTTCGAATGCGGCGGCAAGTCCGGAGTCCCCAGCCACGCAGCGCGCACGCACCAGGGCCTGGTGTTCCCAGGTCCAAGCACGCTCGCGCTGGTAGTCGCCATAGCTGGCCAGGGTCGAGACCAGCAGGCCCTTGCCGCCATCGGGGCGCAGCCGCACGTCGATGTCGTACAGCCGCCCCGCGCCGGTGACCGCGCCGAGCAGGGCCACGATCTTCTGCGCGAGCCGCGCGAACCAGCGCGACGCATCCAGCGGGCGCGGCCCGTCGGACTGCGCATCTGCGGGTGCGTCGTACAGGAACACCAGGTCGAGGTCGGAGCCGAAGCCCAGCTCCTCGCCGCCGAGGCTGCCATAGCCGAGCACGGCAAAGCCGGCGCCTGCAATGACGCCATGCGCGGCCTCCAACTCGCGCTGCGCGATCGCCAGCACGGCCTCCACCAGGCCATCGGCCAGCCAGGCGAGCTGGCGGGTGCTGTCCTGCGCCAGCTGGCGCCGGTCGAGCGTGGCCAGCGCGATGCGGAAGCTGAGCTGCTGGCGGATTTCGTTGAGCGCGAACAGGGCCGATTCGGTGTCCTGCGCCTGCGCCTGGCCGCAGGCTTCGGCGAACAGCTCGCGCCTGGGCAACGGGCCTTCGGCGCGCGCATCGAGCAGTTCGTCGAGCAGCAGCGGGTGCGCGGCCAGGCGTTCGGCCAGCAGCGCGCTGCGCGTGACCAGGTCCACCAGCCGCGCCAGCGCGGGCGGATGCTCGTCGAGCAGGGCCAGGTAGCTCGCCCGGCGCAGGATGTTGTGCAGCAGTGCCAGCAGCCGCCGGATCGCCTGCAGCGGTCGCGTGGCCGGTACCGAGGCCTGCAGCAGCACCGGCATCACCCGGTCCAGCCGCGCGCGGGTGGCGTCGGACAATTCGCGCACGCTGGGCGAGCGCGCGAAGTCGCGCAGGGCCGCGTCCACGTCCGCGGCATCGCCAAAGCCCGCCTGCGCCAGCACTGCCGCACTGCTGCCCTCTGGCAACGCGCGCCAGTAGCCGGCGATGTCGTGGTCCACGGCCGGCTGCCGGCCGCGCTGCGAGAGCAGTGCGTCGAACTCGTCCGACACGCGTTCGCGACGCCGCGAAACCTCCACCACGAGCGCGTCCCAGTGCGCGTGGCCGAGCCCGCGCGCGAGCCGGTCGCGGTCGGTGTCGGTGGCCGGCAGCACGTGGGTCTGCTCGTCGCGCAGCATCTGCAACCGGTTTTCCAGCCGGCGCAGGAAGCGGTAGTCGTCCGCCAGGCAGGCCTCGGTGTCCGCGCTGATCTGGCCGGCTTCGCGCAGCGCCGCCAGTGCCGGCAGCAGCCGCGGCTGCTGCAGCGAGGGATCGCGCCCGCCGCGGATCAGCTGCAGCGCCTGGGCGAGGAATTCGATCTCGCGGATGCCGCCCGGACCGCGCTTGACGTCGTCGGCCAGCTCCTTGCGCGCGACCTCGGCGGCGATCATCGACTTCATCTCGCGCAGGCCGTCGAGCGCGCCGAAATCCAGGTAACGCCGGTAGACGAAGGGGCGCAGCGTGTCCAGGAATCGCCGCCCCGCCTCGATATCGCCGGCCACCGGGCGCGCCTTCTGCCAGGCATAGCGCTCCCAGTCGCGGCCCTCGCGCTGGAAGTACAGCTCCAGCGCGGTGAAGCTCAACGCCACCCGCCCCGCATTGCCGAACGGGCGCAGCCGCAGGTCGACCCGGTGGCAGAATCCGTCGACGGTGACCTCGTCGAGCAGCCTGCCCAACTGCTGGCCCAGGCGCGCGAAGTAGTCCTCGGCCGCAAGCGGGCGGCCGCCATCGCTTTCGCCACCGTGTTCGTAGGCGTAGACCAGGTCGATGTCGGAGCTGAAGTTCAGTTCGCCGCCGCCCAGCTTGCCCATGCCGAACACGACCAGGCGCACGGGCTGGCCCTCGCCATCGCGGACCACGCCATGGCGGCCGGCGAAGTCGCGCTCGAGCGCTGCCAGGGCAAGCTGCAGGCAGTCTTCGGCCAGGCGCGTGGTGCCGACGAGGGTCGTGTCGACGTCGTCCAAGCCGAGCACGTCGCGCCAGACCAGGCGCGTGGATTCGGCGCGGCGATAGCGGCGCAGCAGCCGCGGCCAGTCGTCGCGACGCTCGGCTTCGAGCACCGGTGGCGGCAAGGGCTGCGCGCCGTCGTCCTGCGCCAGCTGGTCCAGCAGCGCCGGCTGCTGCACCAGCACGTCGACGGCAAAGTCGCTGGCAATCGCGACCCGACGCAGCCGCTCGCGCAGCGTGTCGTCGTCGGGCAGCGCAGGGAAGCGCGCAAGCGCGCGGTCGGCCATCGCGTCGGATTGGGAGCGTGCGTCATCCATGCGGCGATTGTGGCAGGAGGAGGACGCGGCGCAGCGTCGGTTGCATGGCTCCCCGGTGGCGGAGCCCGCGGGAGGGCCGTCGTCCCGCCAGAGCAAGTACGGGGTCCCGGCAGAGCAGGCTCGTCATCCGGGCGCACGCCGGGGTCCATCTTGACTTTACCCACCAGGGGCAAGATGGATTCCAGCGTTCGCTGGAATGACGGTCAGGGTGGCGGCGACAGCGACCTTCAGCTCACGAATCGTCTTGCCGGCATCTCTTCTGGCCAAGGCAATTCGTCATCCGGGCAGAGCGGGCTCGCCGTCCCGGCGAAAGCGACTTGTCAGCCCGGCGAAAGGCGACTCGTCAGCCCGGCGGAAGCAACTCGTCAGCCCGGCGAAAAGCGACTCGTCAGCCCGGCGGAAGCGACCCGTCAGCTCGGTGGAAGCGACCCGTCAGCCCGGCGGAAGTGACTCGTCAGCCCGACGGAAGCGACTCGTCAGCCCGACGGAAGCGACCCGTCAGCTCGGCGGAAGCGACCCGTCATCCCGGCAGAAGCGACTCGTCATCCCGGCGAAAGCCGGGATCCATTTTGACGTCGTCTGCGCCGGTCAGATGGATTCCAGCATCCGCTGGAAGGACGGCAGCAGGGATGTGGCGCACTAAAAAGCCCGCTGGCAGTTGCCTGCCAGCGGGCTTTGCTCCCTCCCCCACGTCGGGTGCGGAGCCATCGTGAACGATTCGTTAGGAGGCTTGCACGCTGCACCGCAAAACGATACCGCCGGGTTTAGTAACGCGAGACGCCAGGCCGTCACGCGCAGGCGCACTGGTAACGTTTACAGGCGCGATACCACGCGGACTGCGTGCTTCGGCAGCGCCCGCGACGCGCACCCGACAGTGGCGGGAATGGGCAGCGAGGCCTTCACTTTGGCAGCGGCCCGCGACGCAGGTCGCGCAGGATCTCGCGCGCGGCGTTGCGGCCGGGCAGGCCGGTGACGCCGCCGCCGGGATGCGTGCCCGAGCCGCACAGGTACAGGCCGGGCAGCGCGCCGCGATAGTTGCCCTGCCCCAGCAGCGGGCGCGCGCTGAACATCTGGTCCAGGCCAAGCGCACCGTGGAAGATGTCGCCGCCGACCAGGCCGAACTCGCGCTCCAGGTCCAGCGGCGACAGCGCGCGATACCCCAGCACGCTGCGCGCGAAATTGGGCGCTATCTCGTCGACGGTGTCGATCATCAGCCTCGCCACGGTGTCGCGGTGCGCGTCCCAGCCGCCGTCGACTTCGGGATGCACGTGCTGGCAGAACAGGCTGGCGACGTGCTGCCCGGCTGGCGCCAGCGTGTCGTCGAGCGTGGACGAAATCACCAGCTCGACGATCGGCGCGCGCGCCCAGCCGGGGTTGTGCGCTTTCGATTTCGCGTCGAAATAGGCGTTCTCGAAGTACTGCAGCGAGGGGCCGACCAGGATCCCGCTCTGGTGGTGCGGCTGCAGCTGGGTGCCGGGCGCGGCGCTGAAATCAGGCAATTCCGACAGCGCAACGTTCATCCGGAACGTGCCCGAGCCGCAGCGGTAGCGCTCGATACGCTGCGCTGTGTCGTCGTCGAGGTGCTCGCGCGCGACCAGCCGCGTGTACAGCAGCTTCGGATTGAGGTTGGACACCACCGTGCGGGCGCGCAGTTCGCGGCCATCGGCCAGCGCCACGCCAACCGCGCGGCCGCGTTCCACCAGCACGCGTGCCACCGCCTGGCCGCTGTGGACCTGTACGCCACGCGCCGCGCACTCGGCCGCGATCGCCTGCGTGATCGCGCCCATGCCGCCGATCGCATGTCCCCACACGCCGGGCTTGCCGTTAGTCTCGCCGAACACGTGGTGCAGCAGCACGTAGGCGCTGCCCGGCGTATACGGACTGGCGAAGTTGCCGACCACCGAGTCCCAGCCCAGCGCAGCCTTCAGCGGTTCGGACTCGAACCAGTGGTCGAGCAGTTCGCCGGCCGACTTGGTGAACAGGTCGAGCAGGTCGCGGCGGCCACGCAGGTCCAGGTGCCTGAGGCGTTTGGCCACGTCGTACGACGCCAGCCAGTCGGCGACCGACAGGCGGTCCCCGACGTTGGGCGGCGTGCGCACCATGAGCTCGCGCAGCACTGCGACCACGCGATCGAGCATCGCGCCGTAATCGACGAGCCGCTCGATGTCGCCCGGCGACGAGGCCTGCAGCGATGCCGCAGTCTGGCCGTCGCCCAGGCGGAACGCGCGGCCGTCGGGCAGCGGCAGGAAGTTGGCGAACGGCCGCTCCACCACGCGCAGGCCGTGCTGGGCCAGGCGCAGCTCGGCGATCACCCTGGGATTGAGCAGGCTGACGGTGTAGCTGGCGGTGGAGTTGCGGAAGCCCGGATGGAATTCCTCGGTCACGGCCGCGCCACCCACCACGCCGCGGCGCTCGAGCACCGTGACCTTGAGTCCCGCCGCGGCCAGGTAGGCCGCGCACACCAGGCCGTTGTGGCCGCCGCCGATGATCAGCACGTCCGTTGCCTGCTGCACTGCCTTCTCCTGAGTCTGCCCACGCCATTGTAGGAGCGCGCTGAGGGAGCAGGAGGGCGAGTTGAGTGCCGGTGCCGGTGCCGGTGCCGGTGCAGTGCCGGTGCAGGCGCAGGCGTTGCAGGCAGACGGATGTCATCTCGACCGCAGGGAGATATCTGCCCCACGTACCGGGAGATTTCTTCCTGCGGTCGAGATGACAAGCTTGGAGAGCGGCCCTGCGATTGGGGGCCGGCTTCTGTTGCCGGTAGCCGGCGTTAGCGGTGTCGGAGCGGCTTCAGCCGCGATGGGAACCCGGGTGGCGTGGAGACGGGTGGTTCGATCGCGGCTGAAGCCGCTCCTACGGGTGGGTCGGCAGCAGGCGTTCGACCGCATCGGCCAGGCGCGCGGCGGCGTCGGGGCGACCGAGCGCGGCGGCGGCGCGAGCGGCGTCGGGCAGGCGCGTGGGCGATTCGAAGGCTTCCCGCAACGCGGTGGCCAATGTGTCCGGACTCAATTCGGCCTCCGGGATGTGCCAGCCGACCCCGGCGTCGGCCAGGGTCTGCGCGTTGCGCCGCTGCTCTTCACGCGCGCCGCCGTGCGGCAGCGGCACGAAGATCGCCGGGCGGCCGATGGTGAGCAGGTCGGCCGCAGTGGTGGCGCCGGCACGTGTCACGACCAGGTGTGCGTCGCGCAGGCGCTCGCCCATGTCGTCGAAGAACGGGCGCACGCTGGCATCGATGCCGATGTCGCGCAGCTGCGCGACCAGTGTGTCGGCATCCTCGCCGCGGTACTGCAGCGACAGCTGCAGGCGCGCGCGCAGCGATTCCGGCAGCAGCGCCAGCGCCGGCGGCACCACCTTGCCGAACACCGCCGCGCTCTGGCTGCCACCGACCACCAGCAGGCGCAGCGGCCCCTGCGCATCGAAGGCCGGATAGGCGCCGCGCGCGGCCAGGATCGCCTGCCGCACCGGATTTCCGGTTTCCACGATCTTCGACGCATCGAAGCCTTCGGCGCCGGCCACGAGCGGGAACGAGGTCGCCAGTCCTGCAGCGAAGCGCAGCAGTTGCGCGTTGGCCTTGCTCAGACGCGTGGCCTGTTCGTGCAGCAGCACCGGCAGGCCCAGGCTCCTGGCCGCCAGCGCCGGCGCAAAGCTGGGATAGCCACCAAAGCCGACCATCAGCGCGGCGCGACGCCGCTTCAGGTCGCGGCGCGAGGCCAGCATGCCGCGCAGAATGGTGAATCCCGCCCTGGCCTTCGCCGCGATGCCGCCTTCGAGCGAACTGGCGGGCAGCACCAGGTGCGGGATCCCGGCCAGTGCTTGTGCGTACTGCGCGCCGCGACGCTCGGTATGGATTACCACCGCGTGCCCGCGCGAGATGAGTTCGCGCGCCAGCGCCTCGGCGGGAAACAGGTGGCCGCCGGTGCCGCCGGCGGCAAGGGCGATGGTGGATCGGGCGGGTTCGGAAGACGGCATCGGCGATCGGCGTGGCGTGCGCAACGCAGCACTATAGAGGGATCGCGCATGGCGCCATATCGCGCGCGACCGGCGCGGGACGCCTGCTGCGTCGTCCGATAGCGCAGTTTCGGCGCAAATTCTCAGGTTTCGTCATCTCCGCGAAGCGACCTTCGACAGCCGCCGGCCGGTCAAGCGGGGATGACGAAGATGTAAAACCCACGCCGAAACTGCTCTGGTGTACGGACGCATCGCCTGCATGGACCGACGGCGCATTCGCAGGATGCTGTCGCTTGAAACAATCCCGCGGACCGTCGGCGGCCGCGCCGGCGCACAGGCCGGTCGCATCCGGAATCCGGCGACATCCCATGACTTTCGACATGGGGGCGCCGCCGCGCGGTCTGTACCATATCGACCTTCGCACCGCGCCACCTGTCATCCGGCCGCCTACGCGTGCGTTACCTCACTCTTGCCCCGACCGCTCCGGCGGCCGGTCGCTTCGCTGCCCTTCGGAATACCGGATGAACCTCAAAGGCCTCGCCAAACCCGCCCTGATCGTCGTTGCCGTGCTCGTGACCGGACTGCTGCTGTGGCGAGGTTTCGGCAGTGGCGAGCCAGCACCCCAGGGCGGACGCGGCGGCTGGCGCGACGGCGAGCGCCCGCCCACGCCCGTGCGCGTGGTGGTGGCCGCGCGCGAACAGCTGGCCGTCCAGCTCAAGGCGCTGGGCACGGTGACACCGCTGAAGTCGGTGACCGTGCGCCCGCGCGTGGACGGTGAACTGCTGCGCGTGGTGTTCGAGGAAGGCCAGCATGTCGACGCCGGCGCGCTGTTGGCCGAGATCGACCCCGCGCCGTTCCGCATCCAGCTGGCGCAGGCGCAGGGCCAGCAGAAGCAGAACCTGGCCGAACTCGAGAACGCGCGCATCCAGCTGCAGCGCTATCGGGACCTGGCCAAGGGCGCCTATGTCTCGGCGCAGGACGTGGCCAACCTGCAGGCGCAGGTGCGCCAGCTCGAGGGTCGCCGCGAGATCGACCAGGCCGCCGTCGACGAGGCCCGGCTGCAGCTGCAGTACACGCGCATCGTGGCGCCGGTGGCGGGCCGCGTCGGCCTGCGCACGGTGGACGCCGGCAACCTGGTGCGCAGCGGCGACGAGGACGGTATCGCGAGCATCGCGCAGATGCGTCCGATCAGCGTGCTGTTCTCGGTGCCCGAAAACGTGCTGCCATCGGTGATCGAGGCCGCGCGCGGCAATCCGGCGCTGCCGGTGCAGGCCTGGGACCGCGCCGAGCGCCACGTACTCGCCAGTGGCCGGCTGTCGAGCATCGACAACCGCATCGACACCGAGACCGGCACGCTGCGCCTGCGCGCACAGTTCGACAATGCCGATGGCGCGCTGTTCCCCAACCAGTTCGTGAACGCGCGCCTGCAGCTGGGCGACGACGAGACCCTGGTGATCCCCGACGCCGCGGTGCAGTTCGGCAACCAGGGCACCTATGTCTACCTGGTCAACGACGACGACACTGCCAGCGTGCGGCCGGTGGTGCTGGGCGCGGGCAACGCGGGCCGCGTGGCGGTGCTGGAAGGACTCGAAGCCGGCGACCGCGTCGTGCTCGAAGGCATCGATCGCCTGAGCGAGGGCGCCAAGGTCGAGGTCGTCGCCACCGATGCCGCCGGCGATGGCGCCGGCGACGCGCAGGACGCCGGACCTACCGCATGAACCTCTCGCGCCCGTTCATCCTGCGCCCGGTGGCGACCACGCTGCTGATGCTGGCGCTGCTGCTGTCGGGCCTGTTCGCCTACCGCCTGCTGCCGGTCGCGGCGCTGCCGCAGGTCGACTACCCGATCATCCAGGTGCTCACGCTCTACCCCGGCGCCAGCCCCACCGTCACCACCAGCGCGGTGACCGCACCGCTGGAACGGCGACTGGGCCAGATCCCCGGGCTCAACCAGATGTCGTCGACCAGCTCCGGCGGCGCATCGGTGATCACCCTGCAGTTCGCGCTCGAGGTCGACCTGGGCGTGGCCGAGCAGGAGGTGCAGGCGGCGATCAACAGCGCCGGCAGCTTCCTGCCCAACGACCTGCCGATGCCGCCCGTGTACCGCAAGGTCAACCCGGCCGACACGCCGATCCTGACCCTTGCGATCACCTCGCGCACGATGGCCTTGCCCGAGGTCTACGACCTGGTCGACACGCGCATGGCGCAGCGCCTGTCGCAGCTGTCGGGCGTGGGCCTGGTGAGCATCGCCGGCGGCCAGCGCCCCGCGGTGCGCATCCAGGTCAACCCGTCGGCGCTGGCCTCGGCCGGCGTGGGCATGGACGAGATCCGCGCGGCGATCAGCGCGGCCAACGTCAACATGCCCAAGGGCAGCTTCGACGGCCCGACCCGCGCGATCATGCTCGACGCCAACGACCAGATGCGTTCGGCGCAGGAATACCGCGACCTGGTCATCAGCTTCCGCGACGGCGCGCCGCTGCGCCTGGGCGAGGTGGCCAGCGTGGAACAGGGCGCGGAGAACCGCCAGCTCGCCGCATGGTCGGGCGAGACCCCGGCGATCCTGGTCAATATCCAGCGGCAGCCCGGCGCCAACGTGATCGAAGTGGTCGACGGCATCCACGAGCTGCTGCCGCGGCTGCGCGCGGCGATGCCGGCCGCGGTCGAGGTGACCGTGCTCAGCGACCGCACCGAATCCATCCGCGCCTCGATCAAGGGCGTGCAGCACGAACTGCTGCTCGCCATCGGGCTCGTCGTGCTGGTGACCTTCGTGTTCCTGCGCACCATCCCCGCCACGATCATCCCGAGCCTGGCGGTGCCGCTGTCGCTGGTTGCGACCTTCGGCTTCATGCTGCTGGCCGGCTTCTCGCTCAACAACCTCACCCTGATGGCGCTGACCATCGCCACCGGCTTCGTGGTCGACGACGCGATCGTGATGCTGGAGAACGTCGCGCGCCACCTCGAGCAGGGCAAGAGCCGCCTGCAGGCCGCGCTCGACGGCGCGCGCCAGATCGGCTTCACCCTGATCTCGCTCACCGTCTCGCTGATCGCGGTGTTGATCCCGCTGCTGTTCATGGGCGACGTGGTCGGACGGCTGTTCCACGAGTTCGCGATCACGCTCGCGGTGGCCATCGCGATCTCGCTGGTGGTCTCGTTGACGCTCACGCCGATGCTGTGCGCGCGCTTCCTCAAGGCCGGGCGCGACCACGGCATCGCCGAGGGCGACGACGCGCAGGCGGCCGGCGCCGAAGGCGACATGTTCGACCGCGTCATCGCCGCCTACGACCGCGCCCTGCACTGGACCCTGGCGCGGCAGCCGCTGATGCTCGGCATCACCGTCGCGACGCTTGTGCTGACCGCGCTGCTGTACCTGGCCGTGCCCAAGGGGTTCTTTCCTTCGCAGGATGCCGGCCTGATCCAGGGCATCAGCCAGGCGCCGGCCTCGATCTCGTTCCAGGCGATGGCGCAGCGGCAGCAGGCGCTGGCCGACGCGATCCTCGAGGATCCGGACGTGGCCTCGCTGTCCTCGTTCATCGGCGTGGACGGCAACAATCCAACCCTCAACACCGGGCGCCTGCTGATCGAGCTCAAGCCGCACGCGCAGCGCGATGCCGGCGCGCACGCGATCATCAAGCGGATGCAGGCGCGCGCGCGGCAGGTGCCGGGCATCGCGCTGTTCCTGCAGCCGGTGCAGGAGCTGGGCATCGAGGACCGGGTGAGCCGCGGCCAGTATCAGTTTGCGCTGACCAGCCCCGACCAGGCCGCGCTGTCGCAGTGGGCGCCGCGCATGATCGAGCACCTGCGCGGCACCGGCGCGCTCGCCGACGTGGCCGGCGACCTGCAGGACGACGGCCTGCAGGCCTGGGTCGACATCGACCGCGACGCCGCCGCGCGCCTGGGCGTGCAGGCGGCCGATGTCGCCGACGCGCTGTACGACGCCTTCGGCCAGCGCCAGATCTCGACCATCTTCACCCAGTCCAACCAGTACCGCGTGGTGCTGGAGGCCGATGCGCAGTTCCAGCTGGGGCCGGACGCGATCGAGCGCATCTACGTGGCCACGGCCGACGGCGGACAGACGCCGCTGGCAGGCATCGCGCGCGTGTCCACGCGCACTGCGCCGCTGCTGGTCAGCCACATCGGCCAGTTCCCGGCGGCGATGGTGTCGTTCAACCTCGCGCCGGGCGCGTCGCTGGGCGAGGCGGTGGCGCAGATCGAGGCGGCGCGCGAGGCGATCGGCCTGCCGGCATCGGTCGAGCTGCGCCTGCAGGGCGGCGCACAGGCGTTCCGCAACTCGCTCTCGAGCACGCTGTGGCTGATCCTGGCCGCGGTGCTGGTGATGTACATCGTGCTGGGCGTGCTCTACGAGAGCTTCATCCACCCGGTGACGATCCTCTCCACCCTGCCCTCGGCCACGGTCGGCGCGCTGGCCGCGCTGCTGCTGTCGGGACGCAGCCTGGACCTGATCGCGGTGATCGGCATCATCCTGCTGATCGGCCTGGTCAAGAAGAACGGCATCATGATGGTCGACTTCGCGCTCGAGGCCGAACGCGAGCAGGGCCTGTCGCCGCAGCAGGCGATCCACCGCGCCGCGCTGCTGCGCTTCCGTCCGATCCTGATGACCACGCTGGCCGCGTTGTTCGCCGCCGTGCCGATGATGCTGGCCAGCGGTTCAGGCGCCGAACTGCGCCAGCCGCTGGGCCTGGTGATGGTGGGCGGCCTGCTGGTGAGCCAGGTGCTGACGCTGTTCACCACGCCGGTGATCTACCTGTTCTTCGATCGGCTGGTGCGCAAGCAGGCGTCGCCCGGGCTCGCGGGCGAAGCGGCCGCGGGCTGATGGACACGCAGCGCCTCAACCTCTCGCGTCTGTTCATCGAGCGCCCGGTCGCGACCATCCTGCTCGCAGTCGCGGTGGTGCTGGCCGGCGTACTCGCCTACCGCATGCTGCCGGTGGCGCCGCTGCCGCAGATCGACTATCCGGCGATACAGGTCAGCGCCTCGCTGCCCGGCGCCAGCCCCGAGTCGATGGCCGCCACGGTGGCCACGCCGCTGGAGCGCGCGCTAGGCACCATCCCTGGCATCACCCGGATCAGTTCGAGCAGCGGCCAGGGCAATACCCGCATCGACCTGCAGTTCAGCCTGGACCGCAACGTCGACGAGGCCGCGCGCGAGGTGCAGGCCGCGCTCAATGCCGCGCGCGCGCAGCTGCCGGCGGGCATGCCCGGCATGCCGCAGTACCGCAAGATCAATCCCTCGCAGGCGCCGATCCTGGCGCTGGCGCTGAGTTCGGCCACGCGCACGCCGGGCCAGGTGTACGACGTGGCGTCCACGATCATCGCGCAGAAGATCGCGCAGATCCCGGGCGTGGGCCAGGTCGAGGCCGGCGGCAGTTCGCTGCCGGCGGTGCGCGTGTCGCTCGACCCGAATGCGCTCAACCAGTACGGCATCGCCCTGGACGAAGTGGCCGGCGCGATCCGCAGCGCCAACGCGCTGCGTCCGCTCGGCCACGTGGTGCAGGGCGAGCGCCAGTGGCAGATCGAGGCCAGCCTGCAGCTGCGCACCGCCGACGAGTATCGCGACCTGATCGTCGCCTGGCGCAACGGCCGCCCGGTGCACCTGCGGGACGTGGCCGAAGTCAACGAAGGCACCGAAAACCGCTACGCCGCCGGCTTCCACAACGACCGCGATGCGGTGCTGCTGGTGGTCAGCCGCCAGCCCGGCGCCAACATCATCCGCACGGTCGATGCGATCCACGCGCAGATGGACGCGCTGCAGGCGCTGCTGCCGGCCGGCATCGACATGAGCCTGGTGATGGACCGCTCGCCGGTGATCCGCGCCACCCTGGGCGAGGCCGAGACCACCCTGCTGCTCGCCATCGCGCTGGTGGTGCTGGTGGTGCTGGCGTTCCTGGGCAGCTGGCGCGCGGCGCTGGTGCCCACGCTGGCGATCCCGGTGTCGCTGTGCGGCGCGCTGGCGATCATCTGGCTGCTCGGCTTCTCGCTCAACACCATGTCGCTGATGGCGCTGATCGTGGCCGCGGTGCTGGTGGTCGACGACGCGATCGTGGTGCTGGAGAACATCTCGCGCCACATCGACAACGGGCTCAAGCCCTGGGACGCGGCGATGCGCGGCGCTGGCGAGGTGGGCACCACCCTGCTGTCGATGAACATCGCGCTCGGCGTGGTGTTCGTCTCGATCCTGTTCCTGGACGATTTTGTCGAGCGCCTGTTCCGCGAATTCTCCCTGACCCTGGTCGCGGCCATGACGGTCTCGCTGCTGGTGTCGCTGAGCCTGACGCCGACGCTGTGCGCGCGCCTGCTCGGCCACCACCGCACCGCCGACGTGCCGAAATGGCAGCGCCTGGGCACGCACGTCTCCGACCGCCTGCGCGGGCTGTACCTGCGCTCGCTCGGCGCCACCCTGCGCCACACCACGCTGGCGCTGCTGATCCTGCTCGGTGCGATCGTGTTCAACGCCTTCCTGTTCGCCAAGGTGCCCAAGGGCACCGTGCCCGAGCAGGACACCGGGCAGCTGCGCGGCTTCGCGCGCGGCGACGACGGTCTTTCGTTCCAGGTGATGCAGCCCAAGATCCAGGCCTATCGCGAGCACCTGCTGGCCGACCCGGCGATCGATCAGATCTCCGGCTATCTCGGCGGCGGCACCGGCGTGAACAACGGCTTCGTGATGATCCAGATGAAGCCGCTGTCCGAGCGCGGCGTGTCCAGCCGCGAGGTCATCGACCGCCTGCGCGCCAGCCTGCCCAAGGTGCCCGGCGGCAACCTGTGGCTGTGGGTGGACCAGGACATCCGCATCGGCGGCGGTGGCGGCAGCGGCGAGGGCAACTACGAGCTGCAGCTGCTGTCCGACGACAGCGCGCCGCTGCGCGCGTGGACGCCGCGCATCCGCGAGGCGCTCGAGGCGCTGCCGCAGCTGGTGGACGTGGAGTCGGGCGGCGACGAGGGCATGCGCCAGGTTGCGCTGGAGATCGACCGCAGCGCGGCCGCGCAGCTCGGCGTGGACATGCGCACCATCGGCACCGTGCTCAACAACTCCTTCAGCCAGCGCCAGGTGGCCACGCTCTACGACAGCCTCAACCAGTACCGCGTGGTGATGGAGCTCGATCCGCGCCACACGCAGACGCCCGACACGCTCGACCAGGTGTTCGCGATCGGCGGCGACGGCCAGCGCGTGCCGCTGTCGGCCTTCGCGCGCTGGGAGTACGGCATGGCACCCGACCGCATCCAGCACCGCGAGCAGTTCGTCTCGACCCGGGTCAGCTTCGCGCTGGCGCCGGAGGTCAGCCTGGATGAGGCGGTCGCGGCGATCGACAGCGCGATGGCGCAGATCATGCTGCCCAACGAGGTGCAGGCGCGGCTGGGCGAGGAGGCCAGCAGCCTGCAGGAGATGCGCACGCGCCAGCTGTGGATGATCCTGGGCGCGGTGCTGGCGGTGTACCTGGTGCTGGGCGTGCTGTACGAGAGCTACATCCAGCCGCTGGCGATCCTGTCGATCCTGCCCTCGGCCGGCATCGGTGCGCTGCTGGCGCTGCTGCTGTTCGACGGCGCGCTCGACCTGATCTCGCTGCTGGGCCTGTTCCTGCTGGTGGGCGTGGTGATGAAGAACACCATCCTGATGGTCGACTTCGCACTCGCCGCGCAGCGCGAACAGGGGCTGTCGGCGGACGCGGCGATGCTGGAAGCGGCCAGGCTGCGCTTCCGCCCGATCCTGATGACGTCCCTGGCAGCCCTGCTCGGCATGCTGCCGCTGGTGCTGTCGGGCGGCGAAGGCTGGGAGATGCGCCGCCCGCTGGGCCTGGCCATCGTCGGCGGCCTGCTGGTGAGCCAGGTGCTGACGCTGTACACCACGCCCGCGGCGTTCCTGGTACTGGCGCGGATCCGCGAACGCTTCGGCCGGACGCACCGGCCGGGCATCCAGGCGCCCGCGGGAGGATAATGGCGGGCTCCCCACCCGCTGCAGTTGTCCCCATGCCCCACGACAGGATCCGATGCGCACCGCTGCGGGCGCGCGTTGTCGACGCGGCTACCGCCGCCGCGCACATCGCCCCCGGCCATACCGTCGCCATGAGCGGCTTCACCGGCTCCGGCTATCCCAAGCAGGTGCCGCTGGCCCTGGCCGAGCGCATCGGCCAGGCGCATGACGCGGGCCAGGCCTTCCAGATCAAGCTGCTCACCGGCGCCTCGACCGCGCCCGAACTCGACGGCGCCCTGGCCAAGGTCGACGGCATCGCGTTGCGCCTGCCGTTCCAGAGCGATCCGGACACGCGCCAGCGCATCAACGACGGCTCGCTGGCCTATATCGACGCGCACCTGAGCCATGTCGCCCAGCACGCCTGGTTCGGGTTCTACGGCGACATCGACGTGGCCGTGGTCGAAGCCGTGGCGATCCGCGAGGACGGCGGCATCGTGCCCTCCACCTCGGTGGGCAACAGCAAGACCTGGCTGGACCTGGCCAAGAAGGTGATCGTCGAGGTCAACACCTGGCAGCCCCAAGGGCTGGAGGGCATGCACGACATCTACTACGGCACCGCCCTGCCGCCGCTGCGCAAGCCGATTCCGCTGGAACACACCGACGACCGCATCGGCGAGACCGCGCTGCGCGTGGATCCGGACAAGATCGTGGCGGTGGTGATGACCCACGGCCCCGACCGCAACAGTCCCTTCAGTCCGGCCGACGCGGCCAGCGAGCGCATCGCGGGCCATCTGATCGAGTTCCTGCAGCACGAGGTCGCGCGCGGGCGCCTGCCGGCCAACCTGCTGCCGCTGCAGTCGGGCGTAGGCAACATCCCCAATGCCGTGCTCGCAGGGCTTGCGAAGAGCGGGTTCCGGAATCTCTCCGCGTTCACCGAAGTGATCCAGGACGGCATGCTCGACCTGCTGCGCAGCGGCGTGCTGGCCAGCGCCTCCTGCACCGGGTTCGCGATGAGCCCGGAGGCCAACGAGGCCTTCAAGCGCGAGATCGATTTCTTCCGCGACAAGATCATCCTGCGCACGCAGGAGATCTCCAACCATCCGGAACTGGTGCGGCGCCTCGGCTGCATCGGCATGAACGGCATGGTCGAAGTGGACCTGTACGGCAACGTCAATTCCACCCACATCATGGGCAGCCGGATCATGAACGGCATCGGCGGGTCGGGCGACTTCGCGCGCAACGGCTTCCTGTCGATCTTCCTCTCGCCCAGCACGGCCAAGGGCGGCAGCATCAGCTCGATCGTGCCGATGGTCAGCCACGTCGACCACACCGAGCACGACGTGTCGATCATCGTCACCGAACAGGGCCTGGCCGATCTGCGCGGGCTCTCGCCCAAGCAGCGCGCCAAGGTGCTGATCGACCACTGCGCGCACCCCGACTACCGCGACGCACTGCAGGACTATTTCGACCGCGCCAACCGCGACAGCTACGGCAAGCACACCCCGCACCTGCTGCCCGAATCGCTGTCCTGGCACCAGCGCTGGCTCGATACCGGCTCGATGCGCACGACGGAGTGAGCTGCACCGGCGTGTGCTGCACTTCCCTTGCCGACATGACAGCGGAGGCGTGGGCGGCTGCGCTCAGCCGCCTTCTTCCGCTGGTGCATCGAAGAAGGCGCGCTTGCGCGCCCGCGGCAGCTGCTTGAGCTGCCATTCGGCGCGCGAGGCGGACGCGCGATCGGCATAGGGGCGACTGGCGATCAGGGTGAACGGACCACGGCCCCGCGTGTAGCGCGCGCCCCTGCCCGCTGCATGCACGCGCAGGCGCGCATCCAGGTCGTTGCTGATGCCGGCGTACCAGCTGCCATCGCCGCATTCGAGCAGGTACAGCCACCAGCTTCCGGTGGTCGCAGACGCAGGTGCCAGTTGGTGGCTGTTGTCGGCCGCCATCAGCGCAGCAGGTGCGGGCGAGCGTCGTACCACTCGCGAGCCCTGCGCAGGTGCAGGGTGTGCTGCCCGCCCTGCAGCTCGACGCCGACGCCGAGCACGCCCCATCTGGCGTACAGGTCGCCACGGCGATCTTCGCCCTGCAGGCGCAGCCGTGCGTCGACCTGGAAGCGGTCGTTGGTGGCGCGCACGCGGTCGAGCACCAGGGCATTGCCGCTCCACAGCCAGCGACCGTCGACGCGCGCCTCTCCGGCATCGACCACCCGGCTGATCCAGGCCGGATAGTCGGCGCGGTCGGCGAACATCGCCAGCAGGAAATCCACGTTCTTCATGCGCGCGCGCAACCTGCCGCCCGCGGTGGCCGGCTGTTTCCAGGCAACGTGTCCACCCTCCAGGTCGATCGTGGCCCACCAGCCGCGGCGCGCGTGGCCGCCGCGTTCGCTGAAGCCCACGTTGCGCAGCCGCAGCCGCGTGCCGCCGAGGTCGAAGTCACCCTTCTGCAGGCTGCCACGGCGCAGACGCCCATCGATCACGACATCGCCATCCAGCGCCAGGCCGGCCACCGACAGCCGCGCCTTGCGGGCATCCACGCGCAACCTGCCCTCGCCGACCTCGCCCTCGCCATCCACGCGCAGGTCGCCGCTGAGGCGACCGCTGCCGCCGGCGAAGCGCACGCGGCCGTTGGGCAGGTAGGGATTGAACATCGCCAGCTCCGGCACGCTCGCATTCTCGAAACGCACGCGCGCCTGCAGCGTCTCGCGCATGCGGTCGAGCTGCGCATCGGAGGCCACCTCCACGCGCAGGTCGTTGCCGCGCACCCACGCAAGCTGCGGCGTGCTGCCGGGCGCTGCCTCGAAGCGGTCCATCGCCAGCGACACGCGCGAGCGCGCCACGCCATCCTCGCCCGCCTCGATCACGGCGTCTGCGCGCGCGCGTCCACTGAAGCGGTTGCCCAGCACATCGGCGCGCGCCTCCACCTCGCGCACGTGCAGCCGGCTGCCGGTGGCAAGACGCCCGTCGGCCAATTGCAGATCCGCCTCCACGGTGCCGCTGCCGTCCAGCGCCAGCCACTCGGCCTGGGTGAACAGCGCCAGCACGCCGCCGAGCGAGGACACGTGCCAGCGCCCGCGCGCGGTGCCGGTCGACTGCATGAGGCGCTGGCGCGCGTCCTGCAGCGGCAGCCCGGTGCCGGGCATGCGCAGGTCGGCTGCGAGCCAGGTGTCGTGGCCGGGCCGCTCGGGCACCTGCGCGCGCAGGTGCAGGGACGTGTCGACATCGAGCGCCAGGTCCAGCGCGCTGTCGTGCGCGACGCCCTGTGCATCCACGAAGCGCAGCGGTGCGTGCACCTGCAGGCGATCGCCCGCGCGCAGCGCGCCGTCGACCAGGGTCAGGTTCGCCTCGAGGCTGCCGATGCCAGGCACCGTATCGAAACGGTAGCGACCGTCCGCGCCAAGTGTCGCCTGCAAGGCCACGATGCGTGCCTGCAGGTCCAGCGTGGCGCGCAGCAGCGACAGCTTGTCGAGGCCGGCATGGTCGCTGGAAAGATGCGGGGGCAGCGAGAAGCCCGCGTCGATGCGCGCGTCGCCCAGCCACTGCTTGCCATCGCGCTCCACGCTGGCGTTCTCGAAGTGCGCGGTGGAGGCGAACAGCTCGAGCGGGCCGCCGCGGAACTGTTTGGAAAACCCCACCTCGGCACGCCCCGCGCCGGCGACCTGCCAGCCGAACACCTCGCCACCCGCCACGCTGTCGCTGGCGATGCGGTCCATGCGCAAGGTCCAGCCAGCGGCATGCGTCCCCGGCCGCGGCGGCGGCCGCGGCAACTCCGCTTCCACACGAACGACCGCGCCGGTAACGGCCTCGGCCTCAAGCCAGGGCACCCGCACTTCCCTGCGCAGCAGCGGCCACAGCGCGATCCGCCCGCGAACCTGGCCTGCCTGCGCGCGCCACTGCGTGCGCCGAACCTGCCCCTGCATCCGCACATCGCCCAGGGTGACGCGCCCCGGCCACAGCGTATGCGCGGACGACCAGTCCATGCGGAAGGTATCGGGCTTGCGACTGACCAGCTCGCGCGCCAGGTCGGAGCGCAGGAACAGATTGCCCGCGACCAGGTACAGCGCGTACATGGCAAGCGGGACCACCACGAGCGCAAGCGCGGAGCGCCGCAGGCGAGCCGGGCGGGAAGTGGACATGTCCATGCGCAGAGGATGCCCGAAGCGGCAGCCGCCGCGCAGCCAAAGACATCAACTCCTGTCGCGATCCGTCGGCAAGTCCGGAGCTCGACAAGGGCATCGTCGGCGGGCGTCTGCGGGTTTCCGACGGGCGCTGCTGGGCCGCTTGGCTACAGGTCTCCGCGACGTTCCGGGCCGCAGGGCCCGAGTGCGCTTGCCCGCCCGTCGTCGATCACCGCGCGACGCCCGGTCGACACAAAGAAAAACCCCGCCTCGCGGCGGGGTTCTTCTTGTCGCTGGTGCGGCCAAGGCATGAGCCATGTCGTTGCCCCGGCGCGCTGCGGCGCGCTGGGTTCACCCGCACCATCATTCCATCGCGGCGCGGATCAGAAATCCATGCCGCCCATGCCGCCCATGCCGCCGCCGCCCGGCATCGCCGGCTCGTCCTTCTTCGGCAGCTCGGCCACCATCGCTTCGGTGGTGATCATCAGGCCGGCGATCGAGGCCGCGTTCTGCAGCGCCGAACGGGTGACCTTGGTCGGGTCCAGGATGCCGAACGCGATCATGTCGCCGTACTCGCCGGTCGCGGCGTTGTAGCCGTAGTTGCCGCTGCCGTCCTTGACCTTGTTCAGCACCACGCTCGGCTCTTCACCGCAGTTGGTGACGATCTCGCGCAGCGGGGCTTCCATCGCGCGCAGCGCGATCACGATGCCGTGGTTCTGGTCTTCGTTGGCACCCTTGAGGTCACCGATGGCCTGCAGCGCGCGCACCAGGGCCACGCCGCCGCCCGGGACCACGCCTTCTTCCACCGCCGCACGCGTGGCGTGCAGTGCGTCTTCGACGCGGGCCTTCTTTTCCTTCATCTCGATCTCGGTCGAGGCACCGACCTTGATCACCGCCACGCCGCCGGCCAGCTTGGCCACGCGCTCCTGCAGCTTCTCGCGGTCGTAGTCCGAAGAGGTCTCTTCGATCTGCGCCTTGATCTGCTTGATGCGGGCTTCGATGCCAGCGGTCTCGCCGGCGCCGTCGATGATGGTGGTGTTCTCCTTGGAGACCTGCACCTTCTTGGCGCGGCCGAGGTCGGCGATGGTCGCCTTCTCCAGCTGCAGACCGACTTCCTCGGAGATCACGGTGCCGCCGGTCAGCACGGCCATGTCTTCGAGCATCGCCTTGCGACGGTCGCCGAAGCCCGGGGCCTTCACGGCCACGACCTTGACGATGCCGCGGATGGTGTTGACCACCAGGGTCGCCAGCGCCTCACCTTCAACCTCTTCGGCGACGATCAGCAGCGGCTTGCCAGCCTTGGCCACGCCTTCCAGCACGGGCAGCAGGTCGCGCACGTTGGAGATCTTCTTGTCGTGCAGCAGGATGAACGGGTCATCCAGGTCGGCCGACATCGACTGCTGGTTGTTGATGAAGTACGGCGACAGGTAGCCGCGGTCGAACTGCATGCCCTCGACCACGTCGAGTTCGTTGTCCAGGCCCGAGCCTTCCTCAACGGTGATCACGCCTTCCTTGCCGACCTTCTTCATCGCGTCGGCGATGATGGTGCCGATCGACTCGTCGGAGTTGGCCGAGATCGTGCCGACCTGGGCAATCGCCTTGTCGTCGGCGGTGGGCTTGGAGATGTTCTTCAGCTCCTGCACCGCGGCCTTGACGGCCTGGTCGATGCCGCGCTTGAGGTCCATCGGGTTCATGCCGGCGGCGACCGCCTTGGAACCTTCGCGGATCAGCGCCTGCGCCAGCACGGTGGCGGTGGTGGTGCCGTCGCCGGCGTTGTCGGAGGTCTTGGAAGCGACTTCCTTGACCATCTGCGCGCCCATGTTCTCGAACTTGTCGGCAAGCTCGATTTCCTTGGCGACGGAGACGCCGTCCTTGGTGATGGTCGGGGCGCCGAAGCTCTTCTCGAGCACGACGTTGCGGCCCTTCGGGCCGAGGGTTGCCTTCACGGCATTGGCGAGCGTGTTGACGCCGCGCACCATCTTGGCGCGCGCGTCTTCACCGAAACGGATTTCCTTGGCAGCCATGGCTGATTACCTCGATGTCTTGATAGTGGGGATGTGGAAAGGGCTGGCGAAAGACGCCGCGATCAACCGAGGATCGCGAAGATGTCGTCTTCCTTCACCACCAGGTAGTCGGTGCCGTCGAGCTTGACCTCGGTGCCGCTGTACTTGCCGAACAGCACCTGGTCGCCGGCCTTGACCTTGGGCGCGCGGACGCTGCCGTTGTCGAGCACCTTGCCCTCGCCGACGGCGACGACTTCACCCTTGATCGGCTTTTCGGTGGCCGAGTCCGGGATCACGATGCCGCCGGCGGACACCTTCTCTTCTTCCATGCGCTTGATGACAACGCGGTCGTACAACGGCTTGATGCTGCTCATGTTCAATCCTCGCAACTGATTGATTGCACTGGGAAAGGGGCGGCGATGTTAGCACTCGCCAAAGGCGACTGCCAGCAACGCGGGCGCGAAAATCCCGGACGGGCCGGGAGGTGACCGGAAGATGAGGCGGGCGGCCGGCGCTTTCAAGGGGCAGGCGGTGATTTCTTTGGCTCACCTCCCAGCTGAGTGGAATCGGCCGACTTGCAAGCCATCGGATCAGGCCTTCGGTCGGGGCCGTCCCGGACCGGGGGTTGCGACCCGGCTCGGTCAGCCCGCGCAGCGGCCCTGACCGAGCGGACAGCGATCTCCGGCCGACAGGGCGGGGCGTCGGCCCGAAGACCGGACCCGGCCATTTCTCTGTTGCAGGCTGCTTCCCTCAAACAGGAGAAGACCCATTTCTTTGGCCGGGCGCCACCAAAGCCATGCGCCCTCAGTCTCCGACCGGCAGCTCCAGCGTTTCCTTGACCTCTTCCATGACGATGTAGCTCTTGGATTCGCGTACGTGCGGCAGGGTCAGCAGGGTGCTGCCGAGCAGCTTGCGGTAGGAGGCCATTTCCGAGATCCGGGCCTTGATCAGGTAATCGAAGTCCCCGGAGACCAGGTGGCATTCCAGCACGTTCGGCAGCTTGAGCGCGGCGCGGCGGAACTCCTCGAAGATGTCGCCGGACTTGTAGGCCAGGCTGATCTCGACGAACACCAGCAGGCTGGCCTTGACCGCGGCCGGCGACAGCCGGGCGTGGTAGCCGGTGATCACGCCATCGCGCTCGAGCCGGCGCACGCGCTCGGTGCAGGGCGTGGTGGACAGGCCCACGCGCTCGCCGAGCTCGGTGAAGGCGATGCGCCCTTCCTGCTGCAGGATGCGCAGGATCCGGCGATCGATGCGGTCGAGTTCACGTGTCTTCATGGCCCTGCCAGTCGCCAGATCAGCAGGAATATTACCTGCCACATCAATGATATTCGCGAAATCACACTGGATCGGACTTCCTATACTGGTGGATATACCGGTTGCCCGTCATCCCGCGCAGTGCGTGCCGGCGTCCCGCCCGACCCTCCCCCGGTGGGCTCCGGACCCGCGCCTGCGCGAGATGACGGCGTTTTGCCGGACGCGGGTCGGCCCCGCCCAACGATTTCAACTGTCGAGACAAGCGCAATGCGCATCCTGATCCTGGGTTCGGGCGTGATTGGCGTGACCAGCGCCTGGTATCTGCGCCAGCAGGGCCACGACGTGGTGGTGGTCGACCGCGGCGACGCGCCGGCGATGGAGACCAGCTTCGCCAATGCCGGCCAGGTCTCGCCTGGCTACGCTTCGCCCTGGCCGGCGCCGGGCATCCCGCTCAAGGCGGTGAAATGGCTGCTGTCGCGGCACGCGCCGCTGGCGATCAAGCCCACGGCCGACCTGGCGCAGTACCGCTGGCTGTGGGCGATGCTCCGCAACTGCACCCACCCGCGCTATGCGGTGAGCAAGGCGCGGATGGTGCGCCTGGCCGAGTACAGCCGCGACTGCCTGGCCGAGCTGCGCGTGGCCACCGGCATCGAGTACGAGCAGCGCACCCTGGGCACCACGCAGCTGTTCCGGACCCAGGCCCAGCTCGAGGCCGCGGCGCGCGATATCGCCGTGCTGCGCGAGTACGGCGTGCGCTATGAGCTGCTCGACCGCGATGGCATCGTGGTTGCCGAACCCGCGCTGGCCCGGGTCCGCGACACGCTCGCCGGCGCGCTGCGCCTGCCCGGCGACGAGACCGGCGACTGCCACCTGTTCACCACGCGGCTGGCGGCGCTCGCTGCCGCGGCGGGCGTGGAATTCCGCCACGGCAGCGCGGTGGAGGCGCTGCTGGCCGATGGCGACCGGCTCTC
>Ga0247738_10000065_pt1 | contig 70803 bp, 64 predicted proteins | sample UWRJL013104B2_FD_180936 | JGI IMG/M metagenome (GOLD analysis project Ga0247738, IMG submission 180936) | Plant litter microbial communities from Arlington Agricultural Research Station in Wisconsin, United States - UWRJ-L013-104B-2 | ecosystem: Environmental > Terrestrial > Plant litter >...
GCGCGACTACCCGGCCGATGCGCTGCAGGGCGCGGGCCTGAGCGTGATGACCGGCATGTCGCCTGCGGCCCAGGCATATGCCGAGGCGTCGGTGACGCGCACGCTGAAGGATCTGCAGACCGGCAAGCGGCCGCCGCTCGAGGCGGGTCTGGTCCTGACCGACGTGCACGATGGCGAAGTGGTGGCCGTGGTCGGCAGCGGCACGCCGACCGTGCATGGGTTCAACCGCGCGATCGAAGCGCGACGTCCGGTCGGTTCGCTGCTCAAGCCCTTTGTCTACCTGCTGGCGCTGGCCAGCCCGCGCAACTGGTCGCTGGCGACCTGGGTGGACGATTCGCCCGTCAGCGTCACCCTCGACAACGGCAAGCGCTGGACGCCGGGCAACTCCGACGGGCGCAGCCACGGCACGGTACGCACGATCGACGCGCTGGCGCGTTCCTACAACCAGGCCACGGTGCGCATCGGCATGCAGGTCGATCCGCGCCGCCTGGCCGATCTGCTGGGCACGTTGGCCGGGATCCAGGCCGACCCCAACCCGGCGCTGATCCTGGGCGCGGTCGACCAGAGCCCGTACGCGATGGCGCAGCTCTACCAGTTCCTGGCCTCGGGTGGCGAGATCCAGCCGCTGCACGCCGTGCGCGGCGTGCTCGACCCGGATGGCAAGGTGGTCAAGCGCTACGACAAGGATCCCGCGCCGGCGACCGAGGGCGATGCCATCGCCGCCAGACTGGTGACGCTGGCGCTGCAGCACGCGGTGAGTTCGGGCACCGGCCGCCAGCTGGTCAACGATGGCCTTGGCCGGCTCAACGCCGCCGGCAAGACCGGCACCAGCAACGACGGCCGCGACAGCTGGTTCGCCGGCTGGACCGGCGACCACCTGGCCGTGGCCTGGGTGGGCAACGACCAGAACGAGCAGACCGGCCTGTACGGCGCCACCGGTGCGATGCGGATCTGGTCGGGCCTGTTCAAGCACCTGCCCAGCGCGGCGCTGCGGGTGGGCGGCGAGGGGCTGGACTGGCAGTGGGTACTGCAGTCCAACGCCACCGACGCCGAATGCCCGGAGGCGCGCCGCTTCGCCTTCGTGGCCGGCTTCGCACCGCCGTTCGAGCCTTGCGCATCGTTCCTGCCGGCCGATCCGTTCGCCGATCCGACGCTCGAGGGCGGACAGTCCGAGCGACGCGGCTGGCGCGAATGGTTCGGTCTTGGCCGTCGTGATCCGCACGAGCCCGCGCCGCAGCCGCAGGCACCGCCTGCACCCGTGCAGCCGGAAGCGCCGCCGCCGATTCCCCCGCCCAGCGAGTAGTCCGCATGAAACCGATCCACGCCTTCACGGTGCTGGCCGCCGTCCTGGCCGCCGGCTGCGCGAGTACGCCGCCGGTGTCCGCGCCCGTTTCCCTGACCTCGGCCACGCCGGAGGAGATGGTGGCCGCCATCGATGCCGCCGCCGGCAGCGGCGATGGTGAACTGGCGGTGCAGCCGCTGCGCGATCCGATGGTCGAGGACCTGCGCGAGCAGGCGCAGCGCGCACGCGCGCAGGGCCGTCACGACGAGTCGGCAGCGGCACTGGACCGTGCGCTGGCGATCGTGGCTGACGATCCGGCCCTGCTGCAGGAACGCGCCGAAACCGCGCTGCTGCAGCGCGATTTCGAACGCGCCGGCCAGCTGGCCGAGCGCGCCTTCGCGCTGGGCGCGCAGGTGGGGCCGCTGTGCCGGCGCCATTGGGCGACGATCGGGCAGGTGCGGCTGGTGGAAGGCGACGCCGAAGGCGCGGCTTCGGCCCAGGCCCAGGTCGAGGGCTGCAAGGTCGAGGGGCCAAACCGTTTCTGAGATGTCCGCGACGCAGAGCACGATCCGCGAGAGCGCATTGGCCAGGCGCAGTACCGCAGCGCTGGCCGAAGGCGGCCTGCTGGCCGAACGCATCCCGGCATTCGTGGTGCGCGATGCGCAGCAACGCCTGGCTGCAGCCGTGGCCGGCACGCTCGAGCAGGGCAGCACCCTGCTGGCCGAGGCCGGCACCGGCACCGGCAAGACCTTCGCCTACCTGGTGCCACTGCTGCTGTCGGGGCAGAAGGCCATCGTCTCCACCGGCACGCGCGCGCTGCAGGACCAGCTCTACCATCGCGACCTGCCGCGCGTGCGCGATGCGCTCGGCACCGGCCTGAAGACCGCGCTGCTCAAGGGCCGCGCCAACTACCTGTGCCGCTACCGTCTCGACCAGGCCAAGGGCGAACCGCGCTTCAGCACCCGCGAACAGATCGGCCAGTTCCAGCGCATCGTCGGCTGGAGCGGCCGCACCCGGATGGGCGACCTGGCCGAGCTCGAAGCGCTGCCAGAGGATTCGCCGCTGCTGCCGATGGTCACCTCGACCGCCGACAACTGCCTGGGCAGCGAATGCCCGATGTGGACCGACTGCTTCGTGGTGCAGGCGCGGCAGCGCGCGCAGTCGGCCGATCTGGTCGTGGTCAACCACCACCTGCTGCTGGCCGACCTGGCGTTGAAGCAGGAAGGCTTCGGCGAGATCCTGCCGGGCGCGCAGGCCTTCGTCGTGGACGAGGCGCACCAGCTGCCGGAACTGGCCGCGCAGTTCTTCGGCGAAAGCCTGTCGGCGCGGCCGCTGGTCGAGCTGGCGCGCGACGCGCTGGGCGAATGCAAGGACCAGCCCGGCGCGCTCGCCGTGCTGCAGCAGCCGGTGCGCGAACTCGAGCACGCCACGCGCGCACTGCGCGCCACCATGGAAGGCCTGCCCAACCGCGGCACGCGTGACCGCGCGCTGCACTGGCCCGCGTTCGACAGTGGCCTTGAGGCCGTGTCGGCCGCGGTCGCCGCCTTGCGCGATGCGCTGGCGCCGCTGCGCGAAGCCTCGCCGGGCTTCGACGCCTGCCACGCACGTGCGCAGGAGAACGCCTCGCGGCTGGCGCGCTGGGTAGGAAAACCGGGGTCGGAGTCGACTTTCCCCCCTGAGTCGACGGCAACTGCCGACGTTGAGGGAAAAGTCGACTCTGACCCCGGTTTTGCCGACGACGTGCGCTGGTACGAGCTCTCGCCGCGCGGCTTCCGCCTGCAGCGCACGCCGCTGGATGTGTCCGGCCCGCTGCGTACGCACCGCGAGCAGTCGCGCGCGGCCTGGGTGTTCACCTCGGCCACGCTGGCCGTCGACGGCAGCTTCGGCCACCTGGCCACGCGCCTGGGGCTGGACGATCCCGAGACGCTGCTCGTGCCCAGCCCCTTCGACTGGCCGGCCCAGGCGCTGTGCTACCTGCCCACGCGCATGCCGCAGCCGGCCGACCGCGACTACACCTGGGCGGTGATCGAAGCCATCCGCCCGGTGCTGCAGGCTTCGGGCGGCCGCGCCTTCGTGCTGTTCGCCTCGCATCGTGCGCTGCGCGAAGCAGCCGAACTGCTGCGCGAGGAGGGCGACTGGCCGCTGTTCGTGCAGGGCGAGGCGCCGCGTCACGTGCTGCTGCAGCGCTTTCGCGAATCGGGCAACGGCGTGCTGCTGGGGGCCGCCAGCTTCCGCGAGGGTGTGGACGTGGCGGGCGAGGCGCTGAGCGTGGTGGTGATCGACAAGCTGCCGTTCGCCGCGCCGGATGATCCCGTGTTCGAGGCGCGGCTGCAGGCGATCCGCCGCGCCGGCGGCAACCCGTTCCGCGATGAGCAATTGCCGCAGGCCGTGATCGCCCTCAAGCAGGGCGTCGGCCGCCTGATCCGCACCGAAAGCGATCGCGGCGTGCTGGTGCTGTGCGACCCACGGCTGACGCAGAAGTCCTACGGCGAGACCTTCCTCGATTCGCTGCCGCCGTTCGCCACCACCCGGCACGTGGACGACGTGCACGGCTTCTTCCAACCCGCTGCAGCGACGGCCAAGGGTACGCCCTAGCTGTTGCGCGGAGACCGCATCGCCCAGGCTGGGCGCAGGTTTTCCTGTCGACGTCCGGAGCGCCGCATGAGCCCCACCATAGGCCCGGTATCCACCCAGCTCGAGCTGCCGCCGCCCAACGCCTGTCCGGCCGGGCTGCCGCCGGCCGGCACAGCGCGCGAGAACGCGCAGTGGTGGGGCGATCTTTCGCCGCAGGAGCAGGCCAACTACCTGTCCACCCACGGCGCCCTGGTCGGCAACCTCGACGGCCTGCCCGCCGAAGTCCGGCATGAGGCCAACCTGGCCGCGCTGCGCCAGGACGCCGAAAACGGCGTCGACCGCCAAGCGTCGCGGGCGCTGCTCGACCGCATCGAGGCCTCGCAGTCGGGCCCGGCCAGCGACCGCCTGCTCCTGCTGGGCTTCCAGCCGGCCAGCGACGGCGCCGACGCCCAGGCCATCGTGGCGATCAGCAATCCCGACACCGCCGACAACGTGGCGATCTTCGTGCCCGGCACCAGCTCCGATGTCGCTGGCATCGGCGGCAACATCGACCGCATGGCCGACCTGCAGGCGCAGGCCGAGACGATTCCCGGTTCCGGCGAGACCTCCACCATCGTCTGGCTCGGCTACGACGCGCCCGATTCGATCTTCCCCGACGCGCTGGGTGCCGGCTACGCGAAGGATGGCGCCGGCGACCTGCGCGATTTCACCTTCGGATTGCGCGAATCCCACCAGGGGCCCGATGCCCGGGTCACCATGATCGGCCACTCCTACGGCTCGACCGTCGTCGGCACGGCCGACGCGCTGGCGGGCGAGGGCCTGGCGGTGGACGACATCATCGCCATGGGCAGCCCGGGCATGGGCTACGAGGCGCCCGAGCGGCAGGGCTGGTTCGACGGCCCGCTGGTCGACGACACCAGCGACATGCACATCGATTCGGACCACTTCTGGGCCGGGGCCGCCAGCGACGACGTGGTCACCTACACCGAAGTGCACGGCAACAGCCCGGTCGACTGGAGCTTCGGCGGCCAGCGCATCACCACCGACGGCGCCTCCGGCCACAGCGACTACTGGAACCCCGGCACCGAATCGCTGCGCAACCAGGCCTATATCGTGACCGGCAACTACGACCAGGTGGACACGGTCCGCCGTCGTTTCGGCTGATCGTGCGCCCGGCGCTATGCTGGGGACCATGGAGACCGGAACCGATCGCACCAGGCGGCGTCTCCCCATCGCGGGCGCATTGGCGTGCCTGCTGATTGCCGGCTGTGCCGGCGCCAAGGACACAGACCGCATGCAGCACAAGACGCCGCAACAGGCCGCCGCCGCCTTCCTGCCCGAGGTCGAGCAGGTGCTGGCCGGACTCACCGTCCAGCGCGAGTCGATGGAGGTGCGTGCCAACCGCTGCGAGGGCCAGCGCGGCGAAACCGCCGACGACCTGTTCTACATCTGGGTGGGCCTGCGCGGACTGGCGCCGGGCAACGACATCGCTGCGCAGATCGAGGCGACGCATGCGCGCTGGCAGGCGCAGGGTTGGGAGATCACGCGCTTCCGCCACCTCGACAGCGGCGGCGTCAACCTGACCGCCGTCGATCCGGCCAGCGGCAATACCTACACCCTGGACTCGGGCTTCAAACCCGCGCCGGAGGCGTATCTGGCCGCATTCTTCAACACCCCGTGCTTCCAGTCGCCCGACGGCAAGGTCGCCTTCGGCGAGATCCAGGTGTCCGCGATCAATTGATCCGGACACACGATGCTTGAACCTGCCGTCCGGACCGCGATCTGTTGGCCGGCGCGCAACGTGTCAGTCGCCGCGCAACCTGTCATCCCGAACCGCAGGTGAGGGTCCCGGTCGCCGACATGGGCCCTGGCAGGAGAAGATTCCTCACCCGCTGCGCGGGTTCGGAATGACATTCCAGCACTTCAGCTGGCCGGGCCGACCGGGAGCGTGCTCCGCTGCTCAGCGGCTGTGATCCCGGCGTAGCGAAGGATCCGCCGGTACACGGGGGTAGCCAATGACTGCGGGCCTGGTCGCCCGGCAGATGCGCTCCGGAGGCGGACGGCGCTCCGCGCCGCGTGCGGCGTGTGCGCACGCCAACCCCATCCACCGGTAACGCCAGCGTAGGGCCTGCGGCAAGCGCCCTGCGCCCGCTACCATGTTGCGATGAAACTGCTCGCCTTCGAGACCGCCACCGAGGCCTGCTCCGTTGCCGTCTACGACGATGGCGAGGTGCTGGAGCGCTTCGAACTTGCGCCGCGCCGCCATGCGGAACTGGCCCTGCCCTGGGCCGAGGGACTGCTGGCCGAGGCCGGCGTGGCCAGATCGCAGCTCGACGCCATTGCCGTGGGGCGTGGCCCCGGCGCCTTCACGGGCGTTCGCCTGGCCGTTGCGCTGGCGCAGGGGATCGCGCTGGCGCTGGACAGGCCGGTGCTGCCTGTTTCGACCCTGGCGGCGCTGGCCGCTGGTGCGGCGGGCGACCGGGTCGTGGCCGCGATCGACGCGCGCATGGGCGAGGTCTACCTCGGCGTGTTCGAGCGCCGCGACGGCGACCTGATTCCGCTGGCCGGCGAAGTGGTGGTGCGCCCCGACCAGGCAGGCCTGCCCGCGGGTGAAGGCTGGCAGGGCGTGGGGACCGGTTTCGATGCCGCAGACGGTGCGCTGCGCGAACGCTTCGCCGCCGCGCTCGCCGGTGTGGACGCGTCCGCATTGCCGCGCGCTGGCGATGTCGCCCGGCTGGGGGCGCTGGCCCTCGCGCGCGGCGGCGGCATCGCGCCGGAACGGCTCGAGCCTGCCTACCTGCGCGACAACGTCGCCCTGACCTCGCGCGAGCAGCAGGCGCTGCGCGACGCGCGCGGCTGAGGGAACCTTGCGCCGTCGCCGTGGTCTGGCAAGCGGACCACTGAGGAGAGACGCCATGCAGACCGGCAGCCAGACCCGCGACTCCACCGGCAGGCTGCGGCACTGGCTGCGCAGGGAACTGCCGCCACTGTTGCTGATGATCGCGCTGCTGGTGCTGGCACGCTCGTCCTTCGCCAACCACTACCAGGTGCCGAGCGGATCGATGATGCCGGCACTGGTGCCGGGCGACCGCGTCGTGGTCGACATGAGCGCCTACGGCCTGCGTGTGCCGTTCACCGGGATCGAACTGCTGGGCCGCGGCCGTCCCGCGCCTGGCGACGTGGTGGTCTTCAAGTCGCCGCTCGATGGCACCCGCCTGATCAAGCGCGTGGTCGCGGTGGGCGGGCAGACGGTGGCGCTGGTGGACGGGCGCCTGCAGGTTGACGGACGTCCGCTCGGGCACGATGCGGGCCTGCCCGTCGAACGCATCGGCGAGCGACTGGTGGATCTCGACCTTGCCGACGGCGGTGGCCCCGACATCGCCCCGGCCGGGATTCCCGCGGGCATGGTGCTGGTGCTGGGCGACCATCGCGGTGCCAGCGCGGACGGCCGCTACTTCGGCCTGGTGCCGGAGCAGGCGTTCTACGGCAAGGCGCTGGGGGTGTACTGGCGACGCGGGCAGGGCCCGGTGTGGAAGTCGCTGTAGGGCCCCGGTTCGCGCTCAGTCGTCCAGCAGCTCGCCGCCCGGCAGGAACTGCCAGGTGCGGGTGACGTGCAGGATGTCCACCGCTTCCTCGGTCTGCGGCAGCGGCGGATACGGTTCGGCGAGTCGCGCGATCCGCAGTGCGGCATCGTCGAGCAGCTTGGTGCCGCTGGAGCGCAGGATGTCGGCACGCTCGACCGAGCCATCGCGGCGGATCGCCACGCTGATCACCAGTTCGCCCGACAGCTGGCGCCGGCGCGCCTCGTCCGGATAGTTGAGGTTGCCCACGCGCTGCACCCGGTCCACCCAGTCGCGCAGGTAGCTGGCATAGGCCCATTCCTGCGTGCTGGCCGATACGAACTTGCGCTTGGGCCGCTTGGCGTAGCGCTCCGAACGCAGGTGGATCTCCGCGGCCAGCCGCGCCATCGACAGATCGCGCTCGATCCGTTCGCGGCCTCGCGGCAGGGCGCTGTCGTCGGCTTCCGGGCGTGCGTCGGCGGTTGGCTGCGGCGATTCGCCGCGGTGGCTGGCGACCACGCGCGCCTGCGGCGGTGGCTGCGCGGTGGGGGATTGCGCGCGCATCTCGACCGGTGTCACGCCCGACTCGGCCTGTGCGACCAGGCCGGCCTGGTCATCGCGCGGCCGCGTGCTGCGCTCGTGTTCGCCGCCGCCCTGGTTGCTGGCCTGGGCCAGGAAGTCGGCCTGCGCCTGGGTCAGCGGGCTGGTGGTCTCGGTGATGATGACGTCCAGCGTCGGCGGCAAAGGCGCGACGTCGTCGAGCACGAAGCCCACGCCCAGCACCAGCATGCCGTGCAGCAGCAGCGACAGCACCAGCGTCGCGCTCAGGCGCTCGCGTTCGCCGATGACGGGAGGGGGTGGAAGGGCGAGGCTGGACATGGATAGGGGCGGGGCGGACAAGGCAAGGCGCCAGGCGCTAATCCCGCTCCAGCGCGTCGAACAGCATCCCGGCGATGTTCAGCCCGAACGCCTTGTCCAGCTCGCGGATGCAGGTCGGGCTGGTGACGTTGACCTCGGTCAACCAGTCGCCGATCACGTCCAGGCCGACGAAGCGCATGCCGCGGCGTTTCACCTCCGGCCCGACCTGGGCCGCGATCCAGCGGTCGCGCTCGCTCAGTGGCCGTCCCTCGCCGCGACCGCCAGCGGCCAGGTTGCCGCGGAACTCGTCGCCCTGCGGAATGCGCGCCAGGCAGTAGTCGACCGGCTCGCCGTCGATCAGCAGGATGCGCTTGTCGCCGTCGACGATCTCGGGCAGGTAGCGCTGGGCCATCGCCAGGTGGTGCCCGCCCTGGGTGAGGGTCTCCAGGATCACGTTGATGTTGGTGTCGCCGGCGCGGGCGCGGAAGATCGAGCGGCCGCCCATGCCGTCCAGCGGCTTGAGCACGGCCTCGCCGTGTTCGGCGACGAAGGCCTTGAGCCTGGCGGCCTCGCGGCTGACCAGGGTTGGCGGGCAGCACTGCGGAAACTCCAGGGCGGCGAGCTTCTCGTTCATGTCGCGCAGCCCGCGTGGATCGTTCACCACGCGCGCACCCTGGCGCTGTGCCACGCTCAGGATCAGGGTGTCGTGGACGAAGTCCGGGTCCACCGGCGGATCCTTGCGCATCAGCACCAGATCGCTTGGCCCCAGCGCACGATGTGATGCGCGTCCCAGTTCGAACCAGCTGGACGGGTTGTCGCGCACCGTCAGCGGCGCGAGGTTCGCGTGCGCTTCGCCATGAACCATGCCAAGGCTGCCCGGCTGGACGTACAGCAGCGCGTGGCCGCGGCGCTGTGCCTCCAGCAGCATGGCGAAGGTCGAATCCTTTTCGGTGTTGATCGACCCGATCGGATCCATCACCACCACGACGTTCAGTTGCATATGAACCACCAGTGGCACTTTCTGACAAATGTTAGCAGTCGCCGTGCGCCGATTTCGCTTGTGCCGGCGCCAGCTTGCGCAATCTTCTTCAACAAGGCTTGACAGTATCGCGGGAGGCTGGAATATACGGCGATCGCGGCAATGCGGGCAGTGGCCCGACATTGCGCGCCGGGGGAAGGACGCATGACGGAACAGGAAAGCCGTGCCGGCAGCCTCGATGGCCTGCGGGTGATGGTCATCGATGATTCGAAGACGATCCGTCGCACCGCCGAGACGCTGCTCAAGCGCGAAGGCGCGGACGTGGTGACCGCCGTGGACGGTTTCGAGGCGCTGGCCAAGATCGCCGACCAGAAGCCGCAGATCATCTTCGTCGACATCATGATGCCGCGGCTGGACGGCTACCAGACCTGCGCGCTGATCAAGAACAACCAGCTCTTCAAGAACACGCCGGTGATCATGCTGTCCTCGAAGGACGGCCTGTTCGACAAGGCACGTGGCCGCATCGTCGGCTCCGAGCAGTACGTCACCAAGCCATTCACGCGCGAGGAACTCCTCGACGCGATCCGTACCCATGTCAAGGCGTGAAAGGGGGAACCGCCGTGGCTCGAATCCTGTTGATTGAAGACTCGCCGACCGATACGGCGGTGCTCACCCAGCTGCTTGAACGCAACGGCCACCAGGTGCTGGCCGCGTCCAGCGCCGAGGACGGCATCGAAACCTGCAAGCGCGAGCAGCCCGACCTGGTCCTGATGGACGTGGTGCTGCCGGGCATGAACGGCTTCCAGGCCACCCGCGCACTCGGTCGCGACGGCGGCACCAAGGAAATTCCGGTGTTGATCGTGAGCACCAAGGGGATGGAGACCGACCAGGCCTGGGGCATGCGCCAGGGCGCCAAGGGCTACCTGGTCAAGCCGGTGAAGGAAGACGTGCTGATCGGCGAGGTCAACCGCCTGCTCGGGTCGGCGGGATGAATCCGCATCGCGACCCGTTCGCGATGCTGCTCGATTACGAGCAGCGCAGCCTGGCGCACGTCGCCGGCCTGCCGGAGCAGTTCGACGCGCCCGGCCTCTGGCGTGGCGTCGGTTACCGGGTCGGCGAACGCCGGCTCGCCTCGTCCTTCGACGAGGTGGTCGAGATCCTGCCGCTGCCGCAGATCACGCCCGTGCCCGGTGCACAGGCCTGGCTGCTGGGCGTCGGCAACGTGCGCGGCAACCTGCTGCCGATCGTCGACCTGCGCCAGTTCCTCGAAGGCGAGCGCACCGTGCTGCATGAAGGTCAGCGCGTGCTGATCGTGCGCCAGCCGGACGGGGACGTCGCGGTCACGATCGACGAGCTGTACGGGCAGCGCAGCTTCCATGACGAGCAGCGGGTCGAGGCCGAACCGGTCGCGCAGGGCCGCTACGTCAACTTCATCGAGCGTGCATACCGGCACGCGGAGCAGGACTGGGGCGTGTTCAGCCTCGGCAAGCTGACCCGCACGCCGGAATTCAGACAAGCCGCGGCCTGACGGTCGCGTCCAGCAAGACAGAGCTAGGGGCAGGGGTAGGGACGATGAGCACAGTAGTCGATACGGTCGCCGTCAAGGGGCGCGGGCTGGGAAGCAACTTCTGGATCGCGGCGCTGGTCGCCACGCTCGTGATCTTCGGCGCCAACACGGGCTACGCGGGCTGGAAGGCAGCGCGGCTGGGCGGTGCCAGTACATCGGCCTCCAGCCTGCAGGTGAACTCGCAGCGCCTGGCCAACCAGGGCCGGGAGGCGGTCGCCGGCAACGCCGCCTCGTTCGCGGCGTTCAAGGACACCAAGGAGCGGATCGATCGCGACATCGCCCAGCTCAACGCCAACTTCGGCGCGACCACCGGCGTCGCCGGGCCCATCCAGACGGTGACTGCGACCTGGACGCCACTGGCGGCCAGCGCCCAGCAGGTGGCGGCCAGCGAGCAGGCGGTGAGTGGCTTCGCCGCCAACGCCGGTCGCTTCAGCCTGGCGGTGCCGCAACTGCAGGCCCAGCTCGACGAACTGGTGCGCGCGATGTCCTCGAGCGGCTCGCCCGCTTCGCAGGTCTACATCGCCCTGCGCCAGAACGTGCTGGCCGGCAACATGGCGCGGCGCGTGGCCGAGATCCAGGCGGGTGGCAGCGGCGCTTCCATGGCCGGCGACGCGCTGGCGCGCGACGTGGGCGTGTTCGAACAGGTGCTCGAAGGCCTGCGCCAGGGCGACCAGGCGATGAACGTGCAGGCGCTCGGCAACGCCGGGGCCGTCGCCGCGCTGGGCCAGGCTTCCGAGCGCTGGACCGCGATGAAGCAGGACCTGGACGCGATCATCGCCAACGCGCCGGCCCTGTTCCAGGCGCAGGCCGCCTCCAGCGCGCTGACCAGTGGCTCCGACAAGCTGCTGTCGGACAGCCAGGACCTGTTCTCCGCGTTCACCGCGTTCGGTTCGCTCAACGACAAGAGCGTGCTGGGCAACGTCTGGATCAGCATCATCAGCGGCCTGCTCGCGCTGCTGTCGCTGGCCGGCCTGCTCTGGTCGCTGAATCGCGCCCAGCGCAAGCGCTACGAAGACACGATGGAGCTCAACAACCGTAACCAGGAGGCGATCATGCGCCTGCTGGACGAAATCGGTGCGCTCGCGGAAAACGACCTGACGGTCAAGGCGACCGTCACCGAGGACATGACCGGCGCCATCGCCGACTCGATCAACTTCGCGGTGGAAAACCTTCGCGACCTGGTCGGCACGATCAACGACACCTCGGCGCAGGTGGCATCGAGCGCGCAGGAAACGCAGGCCACCGCCATGCACCTGGCCGAAGCCGCCGAGCACCAGGCGCAGGAGATCAACTCAGCCTCCAGCCGCATCACCGAAATCGCCTCGAGCATTGACCAGGTGTCGCGCAACTCCGCCGAATCGGCCGACGTGGCGCAGCGCTCGGTGCAGATCGCGACCAAGGGCGCGGGCGTGGTGCGCGAGACGATCGCCGGCATGGACTCGATCCGCGACCAGATCCAGGAAACCTCGAAGCGCATCAAGCGCCTGGGCGAAAGCTCGCAGGAAATCGGCTCGATCGTCGAACTGATCAACGACATCTCCGAGCAGACCAACATCCTCGCGCTGAACGCGGCCATCCAGGCAGCCTCGGCCGGTGAGGCGGGCCGCGGCTTCGCGGTGGTGGCCGACGAAGTGCAGCGACTGGCCGAACGCGCATCCAACGCGACCAAGCGCATCGAGGCGCTGGTGCAGACCATCCAGAGCGATACCAACGAGGCGGTCAGCTCGATGGAGCAGACGACCTCCGAGGTGGTCGCTGGTGCGCGCCTGGCCGAGGACGCGGGCACCGCGCTGGGCGAGATCGAAAACGTCTCGAGCAACCTGGCCAGCCTGATTCTCGGGATCTCGACCGCGGCCAAGCAGCAGTCGGCGGCGGCGAGCAACATCACCGAGACCATGAACACGATCCAGTCGATCACCGCGCAGACCTCGCAGGGCGCGAACCAGACGGCGCAGTCGATCGGAAACCTCGCGCAGCTGGCCGCCAACCTGCGTCGTTCGGTTGCCGACTTCAAGCTGCCGGTCTGAGCACGGAGCCAGGACACGGGATGAACGCGACGACGACCGGTCGCAGGCCGATGCATGCCGGCACGTGTGGGGTGCAGCGATGACTGCGCTGCGCGAAGCCCTCGAACACACCGCGCTGGGCTGGATCAAGCCCGAGCTCGACGAGACCTTGCGCCTTGCCAAGGCGGAGCTGGAGGACTACGTCGAGGATCCTGCCGACGTCAGCCGCATGCGGCTGTGCGCGGGCTACCTGCACCAGGTGCAGGGCACGCTGCGCATGGTCGAGCTGTACGCGCCGTCGATGGTCGCCGAGGAAATGGAGCTGGTCGCCCAGGCGCTGCACGCAGGCACCGTCGGCGACCGCGACGCTGCCTGCGCCGCGCTGCTGCGCGGCATCGTGCTGCTGCCCGACTATCTCGAACGGCTCCAGGGCGGTCACCGCGACATTCCGATCGTGCTGCTGCCGCTGCTCAACGAACTGCGTACCACGCGCGGCGAGAGCGTGCTGAGCGAGAGCGTGCTGTTCTCGCCGGACCTGGAGCGTCCGCTGCCCGGTCCTGTCGCGTCCGGCCTGGACCAGGCGTCCAACGACGACGTGCAGCCGCTGCTCGATGCCCTGCAGCGCGAGATCGCGCAGTGGCAGGAGCACACGCCGGCGGGTGCGCTGGCGGCATTGGCACCCGCGCTCGACGCGCTGCTGTCGAACGTGCGCCAGGTGCCCGTGCGGCGCATGCTGTGGGTGGCGTCGAACGTCGCCCGCGCGCTGGCCGACGGTGCGCTGCCGGCCTCGGCCGGACTGCGCAAGGTGTTCTCGGGCGTGGAGCGCGAAGCGCGCCGTGCCCTGCTCGACCAGGATGGATTCGCCGCGGCCCGTGGCGAGGTGACGCAGGAGCCGACGCGACAGTTGCTCTACCACGTCGCCCATCATCCGGATGGTGCGCATCCGGCGCTGCAGGAACTGCGGCAGGTCTTCGAACTGGAGGCCGCGCTGCCGACGGCATCGGAACTCGAGCACGCCCAGGGCAGCATCAGCGGCCGCAACCGCGCGCTGCTCGACACCGTGTCGGCCGCGGTCAAGGACGACCTGCTGCACGTCAAGGACGCGCTCGATCTCCACCTGCGCATCGGGTCCGACGATCTGGCTGCGCTGCAGCCGCACGCCGAAACGCTGGGCCGCGTCGCCGACACCCTCGGCATGCTCGGTTTGGGCGTGGCGCGCAAGGTGGTACAGCAGCAGCGCGACGCGATGCTGGCGATCCTCGACGGCACCGTCGCCGCAAATGAGGATGCGCTGCTGGACGTGGCCGGTGCGTTGCTTTACGTCGACGCCACCCTGGACGACCAGGTGGCGCGCCTGGGATCGGCGGAGGCCGGCGATGACGGCGCGGGCAACGAGCTGTTCGCCGGCGAAGCCCGCCAGGTGGTCGACACCATCGTGCGCGAGGCCATCGCCAACTTCGTACAGGCCAGGCAGGCGCTGGTCGCCTTCGTCGAAACCAGCTGGCAGCATGAGCAGCTGTCGGACGTGCCGCGCCTGCTGGACGAGGTGGCGGGTGCGCTGCGCATGATGGAACTCATGCAGCCGGCCGACTATCTCGTCGCGGTCAGCCGCTACACCGAACACGAACTGATCGCGCGCCAGCGCGTGCCCAACGGCCGCCAGCTCGATACGCTGGCCGACGCACTGGCGAGTCTGGAGTACTACCTCGAAGCATTGCGCGAACAGCGCGGCAACCGCGACGAGATCCTCGACATCGCCCGCGGCAGCCTCGAGGCGCTGGGCTACTGGCCGCTGCCCGAGCCGGTGAAGCCGGTGGTCGAGGCGGCGGTCTTCGCCACTCCGCCGGATCACGCGGACGCCCCGGTCGACGCCGCACCGGCCGCGGACGTGTCGCTGCCGATGCCACCGCCTGCGACCGAAGTGCCGACGTGGTCGGCGCCGCCCGTCGTGGAAACGCCGGCCGAACCGGACGCGCCGATCATCGGCGGTTTCGAGATCGTGGGCGAAGAGATCGACGAGGAGATCCGCGAGGTCTTCCTCGAGGAATTCGCCGAAGAGATCGACAACCTCGACGCGATGCTGCCGCAATGGCGCGCCGCACCCGAGAACATGGAGAAGCTGCGCCCGATCCGGCGCGTGTTCCACACCCTCAAGGGCAGCGGACGGCTGGTCGGCGCGCGTGCGCTGGGCGAGTTCAGCTGGAAGATCGAGAACATGCTCAACCGCGTGCTCGACCGCTCGCGCCCGCCGAGTCCGGCGGTGATCGCGATGGTCGACCGCGCGTTCTACACGCTGCCCGAGCTGCAGGCGGCATTGCGCCGCGAGCGCAGCCTCACCACCGACCTGGTGCCCCTGCAGGACGCAGCCGACCGGATCGCGGCGGGCGACGACACCATGCCGCCGGAAGCGACCCAGGCCGCTGCAGCGGAGGTTGCCGTTGTCGCGCCGGTGCCGGCGCCGGAAACGGTCGACGCCGAGGTGGCACAGGCGGCCGAGTCGGTGCCCGCCAGCATTGAAGCGTTGCTGCTGGAAATCCTCGATGCCGAGATGCAGGGCCACCTGCAGACGCTCGGGACCTGGATCGCCCGGGCACGCGCAGGCGAACCCTACGGCAGCGATCCCCTGCTGCACGCACTGCACACGATGAACGGTGCGTTCGCGATGACCGAAGTGCCGGTCATCAACAGCGTGCTGGGTCCGGCCGAGCACTATGCGCGACGCCTGCTGGCTTCGCGTGCCGTCGCGGTGCCCGAGGGCATCGATGCGATCGCCGACCTGGCGGACACGGTCCGGGAGACGGTCGAGATCCTGAAGGGGCCTGCGCCTGCGCTCGCGCGTCAGGATGCACTGGCTGCACGGCTGGTCGCGCTGCGCGACAGCCTGCCCGAGGCCGCGAGTGGCCTGGCGGCGCTGGTCGACGCCGAGGGCCTGGAAGAGGCTGCCGACGCCGATGCGCGCGCGGCCGAAGCCGGGCACATGCTCACCACCGAAGACCTCAGCGCCTACGGTGACTTCATCACGTCCGGCCTGCAGATCGGTCCTGGGGCGGCACAGTCGACGTTGGAGGACGCGCCTGTCGATGGCGCTGCGTCGACGGGCGGCGCAAGCCTCGAAGCCGAGCGCCTCGAAGCCGAACGTCTCGAAGCCGAACGTCTCGAAGCCGAACGTCTCGAAGCCGAACGTCTCGAAGCCGAACGTCTCGAAGCCGAGCGTCTCGAAGCCAAACGCCTTGAAGCCGAACGCCTTGAAGCCGAACGCCTTGAAGCCGAACGTCTCGAGGCCGAGCGCCTCGAAGCCGAGCGCCTCGAAGCCGAGCGCCTCGAAGCCGAACGTCTCGAAGCCGAACGGCTCGAAGCCGAGCGCCTTGAAGCCGAACGTCTCGAAGCCGAACGTCTCGAAGCCGAACGTCTCGAAGCCGAGCGCCTTGAAGCCGAACGTCTCGAAGCCGAACACGTCGAAACCGAACGTCTCGAAGCCGAGCGCGTCGAAGCCGAACGCGTTGAAACCGAACGTTTCGAAGCGGATGAGTTTGCAGCAGGTGGGCTCGAGGTCGAACGCCTCGAAGCCGAACGCCTCGAAGCCGAACGTCTCGAAGCCGAACGTCTCGAAGTCGAACGTCTCGAAGTCGAACGTCTCCAAGTCGAACGCCTCGAAGCCGAACGTCTCGAAGCCGAACGCCTCGAAGCCGAACGCCTCGAAGCCGAACGCCTCGAAGCCGAACGCCTCGAAGCCGAGCGCCTCGAAGCCGAACGTCTCGAAGCCGAGCGCCTTGAAGCCGAGCGCCTTGAAGCCGAGCGCCTTGAACCCGAGCACGTCGAAGCCGAACGCCTCGAAGCCGAACGCCTCGAAGCCGAGCGCCTTGAAGCCGAGCACGTCGAAGCCGAACGCCTCGAAGCCGAACGCCTCGAGGCGGAGCGCGTCGAAGCCGAAAGCGTCGAAGCGGAGCGCCTCGAAAGCGGGGACGCCGCAACTCTCGAAGACGAGTCCGCGGAACTCGAACCCGAGGCCGACACCGCGACAGATGCGCAGGAAGCCCAGGCCGATGTGGTCGATCCAGCCGGGCAGGTCGCGCGTCCGGCGCTTGCGTCCGGCGTCGATCCGGCCGTCGCTGCGCTGTTGGCGCGCGTGCTGGCCACGTCGGATCCCGACGAAGCCTTTGATATCTCCCGGCTCGACACCGAACTGCTCGACATCTTCCTGGAAGAAGCCGGGGATCTGCTCGACCACTCCGACGGCCTCCTGGCCGAGCTGCGCGAGGCGCCCGATTCGCGCGAGCCGCTGATCGGCCTGCAGCGCGACCTGCACACGCTCAAGGGCGGTGCGCGCATGGCCAGCGTGTTCACCATCGGTGAGCTCGGCCACGCGATGGAGTCGATGCTCGAAGCCGTGGTGGAACAGCGCTGCGAGCTCGACCGGACGGGCATCGGCCTGCTCGAGGGTGGCTTCGACCGCCTGCACGCGATGGTCATCCGGGTTGGCGAGCGACGCGCGATCGCAATGCCGGATGCGCTGATCGACGCGTTCAATGCGCTGGCCCGCGGTCGCCCCCTGCTGGACGTGGGCAGCGACCCGGCCCAGGCTGCGCCGGTCGCGCCCAGGCGCGAACTCGCGCCGCTGTCGACGCCGCTCGCCGATGCCGCACCCGAGGACGATGCGGCGATCCGCGCACCGCAGGAACAGGTGCGCATCCGCGCGGACCTGCTCGACCGGCTGGTCAACTACGCGGGCGAGGTGGCGATCTACCGCGCCCGCCTGGAGCAGCAGCTGGGCGCGTTCCGCTCGGCCATGAACGAGATGGAGCAGACCAATACGCGTCTGCGCGATCAGTTGCGTCGCCTCGACATCGAGACCGAGGCCCAGATCATCGCCCGCTACCAGCGCGAAAGCGACGCGGGCGACCTGACCTTCGATCCGCTCGAGCTCGACCGCTTCTCGAACCTGCAGCAGCTGTCGCGCGCGCTGGGCGAGTCCGCGGCCGACATGACCAGCCTGCAGCAGACCCTCGATGACCTGACCAGCCAGTACGAGACGCTGCTGCTGCAGCAGTCGCGGGTCAGCTCCGACCTGCAGGAAGGCCTCATGCGCACGCGCATGGTGCCCTTCGACGCGCTGGTGCCGCGCCTGCGCCGCGTGCTGCGCCAGGCGGCATCGGACACCGGCAAGCAGGTCCAGCTCAAGCTGGACGGCTCGCAGGGCGAACTCGACCGCAATGTGCTCGAGCGCATGACCGCGCCGCTGGAACACATGCTGCGCAATGCGGTCGCGCACGGCATCGAAACGCCCGAGCAACGCCGCGAGGCCGGGAAGCGCGAGGAAGGCACGGTCCGCATCGCGGTACGTCGCGAAGGCTCGGAAGTCGTGCTGGAGATCGGCGACGACGGGTCCGGACTCGATCGTGAGGCGATCCGCCGTCGTGCCGAGGATCGTGGCCTGGTCCGCCCCGGCATCGCGCTTGGCGATGGCGATCTGGATGCGCTGATCTTCGAGCCTGGCTTCTCGACCGCCGACGAGGTCAGCCGTCTGGCCGGACGCGGCGTGGGCATGGACGTGGTGGCCAGCGAGGTGCGCCAGCTGGGTGGCGCGCTCGACATCGCCACGCGCCGCGGCGAAGGTACTGCCTTCACCCTGCGCCTGCCGCAGACGCTTGCCGTCACCCAGGCGGTGTTCGTGCGCATCGGCGAGGTCCAGTTCGCCGTGCCGATCGCTTCTGTCCGCGGCGTCGGCCGCATCGAGCGGGACCTGCTGGCAGCCGGCGACGTCGCCTACCCGTACGGCGGCGAGGAATATGCACTGCACGACCTCGGGCAGCTTGTCGGCCACGCGCCGGCGCGCGCCGAGGGCCATCTGCAGATGCCGCTGCTGCTGGTCCGTTCGGGCGAGCTGCGGGCCGCGGTGGCGGTGGACGAGATCATCGGCAGCCGCGAGATCGTGGTGAAGCCGGCGGGTCCGCAGGTCGCCTCGATCCCGGGCATCTTCGGCGCCACCATCATGGGCGACGGCAGCGTGGTGGTGATCCTGGACGTCGCGCCGCTGGCCCGCCGCCAGGCCGTCCTCCCGCGCGACCTGGAGCCCGAGCCCCAGCACCAGATCGAGCACCGCCGCGTGCCGCTGGTGATGGTGGTCGACGATTCGGTGACGATGCGCAAGGTCACCGGCCGCGTGCTGGAACGCCACAACCTCGAGGTGCTCACCGCGAAGGACGGCCTCGATGCGCTGGAGCGGATGGACGAGCGCGTGCCCGACCTGATGCTGCTGGATATCGAAATGCCGCGGATGGACGGCTACGAGCTGGCCAAGCACATGAAGGCCGACCCGCGACTGCGCGACGTGCTGATCATGATGATCACCTCGCGTACCGGTGAGAAGCATCGCCAGCGCGCGTTCGACCTTGGCGTGGACCGCTACCTCGGCAAGCCGTACCAGGAGCCGGAGCTGATGCGCAACGTGCAAGAGCTGCTGAAGGTCTCGCATGGCCGCGAGTGAGGCCGCGCCCCGCGTCGCGCTGCTGGCCAGGGCGGGCGACGCCTGCGACCGAATTGCTGGCGCGCTGCGCGAGGCCGGTGCGGAGCTGGTGCTGGTGGCCGATCCGATGCAGGCCGAGCCGGCGCAGGTCCGCCAGGCGCAGCCGCAGGCGGTGCTGGTCGCGCTGGAGCCGGCGATCGAGGATGCGATCGAGCGCTTCGAGGACGTGCTGGCAGACCCGGGCTATATGGTCATCTTCGAGGAGGCCGAGCAGGCCGCCCTGCGTACCGGTTGGGACGCGGCGCGCTGGCTGCGCCACCTGTCGGCCAAGCTGCATCGGCACAATGACGTGCTGCCGGCCGGCGCGGAGGTCGACGACGAGCTGCAGCTGACCGCGGAGCCGATGCAGGCACGCCCGGCGCAGTCCGATTTCAACGAGGCCATCGTCGCGCTCACCGACGAGGCCCAGCAGCGCGCCGACGAGGTACCGCAGGACACGCTGGAAGGCCTGCTGGCCGGCGCGGGCGACGACGGCGTGTCGGATCCCGCTTCCGAGGCAGGGCAGGACCCACAATTCGTCGGCGGGATCTCCCTCGAGGCGGAGCCTGCGGGTGACATCGGGTTCGAACTGGACTACACCGCCGCGTCGGACCTGGACATCGACGCTGGCGAAGCCTTGCCGACACTGGATTCCGGGTTGGCAGGTGGCGCGCAGGCCGTGGATCCGGCGCCGTCGGAAGATGCCGACGGCGAACTGGATTTCAGCACGCTGACCCTCTCGCTCGACGCGGGCTCCGACGTGGAGCTGGACGCACTGTCGTACGATCCGGAGCGCTTCGACCGCATCGGCCAGGGCGAGGACGCGCCTGCCGGGATCGAAGAGTTCCTGGCTGCGCATGCGCGGACTGCACCTGACGACGCGGACGAGAGCCGCGAGGCCGCACCTGCGCCCGACGGCGGAGCCGCGGAAACGCAGGCCGGATCGCCGGCGCCGGTGGATTTTTCCCGCCTGAGCCTGGTCGAGGACGACCACGTGCCGGCCGCTCCGGCCGCGGCCGAGGTGCCGGTGACATCCTTCGATCTGGACGCGCTGTCCGGTGGCCTGTCGCTGGTGGATCCTGACAGCTATGGGCATGGCACGCCGCGACATGGCCTGGTGCTGATCGAGGCCGGCCTGGGCGGACCCGACGCGGTCCGCCAGCTGCTGGCGGGGCTGCCGGGCACATTCGCCAAGCCGATCCTGATCCGGCTCGCGCTGGACGGGGGACGCTATGACCGGCTGGTCAAGCAGATGACGCGCGCGACCTCGGCGCCGGTCAGCGTGGCCGAAGCGGGACAGACCGCGTCTCCCGGAAGCGTCCACTTCGTTCCGCCGGGCCTGGGGATCCGCGTGGGCGCGTCGGGCTGGATGTTCGATGCCGGACACCCGCTGGACCCGGCGGGCATCCTGCCTGCCGACGACAGCGCCGTGCTGTTCTTGAGCGGCGCGGAAGCCGCACTGGTGGCGGCAGTGACGGACGGCAGCTGGGGCGGCCTGGTCCTCGCCCAGACGCCCGACGAGGGTTGCTACGACCCGGCGGCCGCACGCGCCGCGATCGAAGCCGGAGCCGCGCACGGCAGCCCGACGCAGTTGGCCAACATGCTGCTCGACCGCTGGTCGGCAGCCGGCGAGCGCCCCCACCCTGATCCGAACGGGATGCAGTGATGAATCCAGTCCCCTCCGACATCCGTGCCGTGCTGATCCAGACCGGAGCCGCGCGGCTGCTGCTGCCCAACGCCACGATTTCCGAGGTGCTGTCCTACGCCGAGCCCGATCCGGTCGATGTCGCGCCGGACTGGCTGCTGGGCACCATCCGCTGGCGCGGCTGGCGGCTTCCGCTGGTGGCGTTCGCGCCGTTCACCGGACAGGGGCCCGAGGAGGGCGGCCTGGGGCACAAGGTGGTCGTGCTCAAGACCCTCGGCGGCCAGCCGACGATGCCGTACTTCGCCCTGCTGACCAGGGGCTTCCCGCGATTGGTGACGGTCTCGCGCGAGCGCCTCGAGGACGCCGGGGACGATGCGCCGCTCGCGCCGGGCGTGCGTGCGCGCGTGCGTTTCAACGACGAGGCCGCGCTGGTCCCCGACATCGACGGGATCGAACTGGCGCTGCGCGGGGCGATGGCGGCCTGAGTCGTCTTCAGCCGCGCAGGTCGCCGTACAGCGCCTGCAGCGCGGCGATCGCGGCCAGGCCGGCGGTCTCGGTCCGCAGGATCCGCGGACCCAGGCGCAGCCCTTCGTAGCCTGCGGCCAGCAGATGGCCGCGATCCCGCGGCGACCAGCCGCCCTCAGGCCCGATCGCGAGGGTGATTGCAGGCGTCGAGCTGGCGGGCACCGCTGCGGCCAGCGTCGACAGCGACTGCGTGCCGGCGGGGTCCAGGGTGAGCCTGAGCGTCGACTCCGGCGCCTGACCTGCCAGTCGCGCGATCTCGACCGGCTCGGTCACCTCCGGGACGTATGCGCGGCCGCACTGCCCGCAGGCCGAAGCCACCACGCCGCGCCAGTGCGCGACGCGCTTGGCCAGGCGCGCACCTTCCAGCCGCACCTCGGTGCGTTCGGCGTCCACAGGCACGATCCGCGCGACGCCGAGTTCGGTGGCCTTCTGCAGGATCAGGTCCATCTTCTCGCCGCGTGCGATGCCCTGGACCAGGGTGATGCGCAGCGGCGACTCGTTGTCGACCATGCGCCGGTCCAGCACCTCGACCTCACCACCGCGCTTGCTGGCGGAGGCGACGCGTGCGTCGTAGTCATGCCCGTCGCCGTTGAACAGCACGCAGGCATCGCCCTCGCGCAGGCGCAGCACGCGCAGCAGGTGGGTCGCGGCGTCGTCGGGCAGGCTGATGCGCGCGCCGGGGGCGAGGGGCAGGTCGACGTGGGCTCGGGTCAGGCGCATGGGTCTGGCCACGGACTACGCGGATCAACGCGGATGAAAACGGTCATGCCAGGGTCGGTATCAGCGGCGCAGAACCGCATCGCCCTGCCGTTGATCGGTGTCCATCCGCGTAGTCCGTGGCCAACATCGCCGTGTCTCATGCCGTCGCCGCCTCGATCGCGGAACGGGTGACGCCGGCCAGCAGGTCGAGCTGCTCGTCGTCGATGCAGTAGGGCGGCATCCAGTACAGCACGTCGCCCAGCGGGCGCAACAGCACGCCGCGCTCGAGCGCGTGGCGATAGGCATGCAGGCCGACGCGGCGCGCGGGCTCGAACGGAGTGTCCTTGCGGCCGGCCCGCGCCAGTTCGATGGCCAGGATCATCCCGGTCTGGCGCACCCCGGCCACGTGTGGGTGGTCGGCCAGCGGCGCGGCCAACTCCGCCATGCGCGCAGCCGTGCGCCGGTTGCGGGCCAGCACGCCGTCGGATTCGAAGATGTCCAGCGACGCCAGTGCGGCGGCGCAGGCCAGTGGATTGCCGGTGTAGCTGTGCGAGTGCAGGAAGGCGCGCTCGCGCGAGTCGTCCAGGAAGCCCTCGTAGATCGTGGTGGTGGCCAGCACCGCCGCCAGCGGCAGGAAGCCACCGGTCAGGCCCTTGGACAGGCACAGCAGGTCCGGCATCACGCCGGCCTGCTCGCAGGCGAACATGGTGCCGGTGCGGCCGAAGCCGACCGCGATCTCGTCGGCGATCAGGAAGATGCCGTGCACGTCGCACAGTTCGCGCGCGCGACGCAGGTAGGCCGGGTGGTGCATGCGCATGCCGCCGGCGCATTGCACCAGCGGCTCGAGCACCAGCGCGCAGATCTCGCCGGCGTGTTCGTCGAGCAGGTGGGCCAGCGCATCCGCGGCTTCTTCGGCGCAGGCTTCCGCACTCTGGCCTTCGCGTGCGAGCCAGGCGTCGGGCGAGGGCGCGAACACCGATTGCATCAGCAGCGGTGCGTAGATGCGCCGGTACAGCGGGATGTCGCCGACCGACAGCGCGCCGATGGTCTCGCCGTGGTAGCCGTTCTGCAGCGCGATGAACTTCGTTCGCCGAGGCTCGTCGCCGCGATTGCGGAACCAGTGGAAGGCCATCTTCAGCGCGACCTCGATCCCGGCCGATCCGTTGTCGGCATAGAACACCTTGGACAGCGGCGCGCGCCCGGCCTGGCGCGGAGCGATCGCCAGCAGGCGTTCGGCCAGCTCGACCGCGGGCGGGTGCGAACAGCCGGCCAGGATCACCTGCTCCAGCGTGCCGGCCTGGCGCCCGATGGCCGCGGCGATGCGCGGCTCGGCGTGCCCATGCAGGTTGACCCACCAGCTGCTCACCGCATCGAGCGTGCGGCTGTCGTCGTGGCCGACCAGCCAGGCGCCATCGCCGCGCGCGACAGGCAGCAGCGGCAGCACGTCCGGGTGCTCGCGCATCTGCGTGCACGGGTGCCAGAGCACGGCCAGGTCGCGCGACCGCCAGCGGTCGGCCTCGTCTAGAATGGCGCCATCGTGAGTCGACATGCCTCCATTATCGCCCGTGGCCCGTCCGGGGTGGCGCCTTGAGCCGCCGCCTGCCGACGATCCATGGCATCACCGAACATGACGCCGGCCCCTACCGCATGGAGCGGCTGGACCTGGAGTTCAGCAACGGCGAGCGCCGGCAGTTCGAACGCCTGCGCGGGCGCGGCCATGGTGCGGTCGCGGTGGTTCCGATGCTCGACGAGGACACGGTGCTGCTGGTGCGCGAATACGCCGCCGGCCTGCACCGCTACGAACTGGGCCTGGTCAAGGGCCGGGTCGATGCCGGCGAAACGCCGCTGCAGGCCGCGGACCGCGAACTGAAGGAAGAGGCCGGCTATGGCGCACGCCGCCTGGATGTCGTGCGCACGCTGACCCTCGCCCCGGTCTACATGAGCCACGAGACCACGGTGGTGCTGGCGCGCGACCTGTACCCCGAGCGCCTGCCCGGCGACGAGCCGGAAGAGCTGGAAGTGGTGCCCTGGCGTTTCGACGCCCTCGGCGAGCTGGCTCTGCGCGAGGACTTCTCCGAAGGCCGCTCCATCGCCGCGCTGTTCGCCGCCCGCCAGTACCTGCAGCGCGAAGCCCGTGGCTGATCCTGCGCGCATCGTGACCGCCGCCATGCGCGAGGGCGTGATCGCCATCGCGCGCGAGGCGTCTGCCGCGATCCTCGGCATCTATGAAGGCGGGTTCGACGTCACCCACAAGGCCGACGACAGCCCGCTCACCCAGGCCGACCTGGCCGCCCACCACCGCATCGTCGATGGATTGAGCCGGCTCACGCCCGACATCCCGGTGCTGTCGGAGGAATCGGCGCACCTGGTGGACACCGCGACGCGTCGCGGCTGGCGCCGGCTGTGGCTGGTCGACCCGCTCGACGGCACGCGCGAGTTCGTGAAACGCAACGGCGAGTTCACCGTCAACATCGCATTGATCGACGAAGGCATGGCCGTGTTTGGCGTGATCCAGGCGCCGGTCACGGGCGTGCTCTGGCATGGCACGCCGGGGCAGGGCGCATTCCGCCGCGACGACGCCGGCGAGCGTCCGGCGCGCGTGCGTGCGCCTGTCGCCGCGCCCCTGCGCGTCGCCGCGAGCCGCTCGCACCGCGACACCCGCACCGAGGCGCTGATGGCGCGGATGGGCGAGGTCGAGCCGGTCGGGCTCGGTTCGTCGCTCAAGTTCTGCCGCCTCGCCGAAGGCACGATGGACGTCTACCCGCGCTTCGGCCCGACCAGCGAATGGGACACCGGCGCCGGCCAGGCGATCCTGGAAGCAGCGGGTGGCGCGCTGCTCGATCCGCAGGGACGGCCGTTCCGCTACAACCAGCGCGACACCGTGCTCAACGGCGATTTCATCGCGATGGGCGATCCGGCGCTGCCCTGGCGGTCGTGGCTGGAAGCGTGATTCTTCGCGGAACACGCGATTACGCGGACAAGCGCCGATCAGGGCAAAAGGCAGGTGCGAGATGCGCGAGGGTCGATCCTGTTGCGCTTTCCCATCCGCATTGATCGCATCATCCGTGGCCAGGTGTTGAATTGCAGGAACCCGCAGTGAGCGAACCGCAGCGCGACATTCGGGAACTGATCGCCATCATGGCGCGCCTGCGCGATCCCGATGGAGGCTGTCCCTGGGACCTGGCGCAGGATTTCGCGAGCATTGCCCCGTACACCATCGAGGAGGCCTACGAGGTCGCCGATGCGATCGATCGGGCCGACCTGCATGGACTGAAGGACGAGCTGGGCGACCTGCTGCTGCAGGTGGTGTTCCATGCGCGCATGGCCCAGGAGCAGGGCGCGTTCGGCTTTGCCGACGTGGTGGCGGCGATCTGCGACAAGATGCTGCGGCGGCACCCGCATGTGTTCGGGGATGTCGCGATCGGCGACGCGCAGGCGCAGACGGCCAACTGGGAGCAGATCAAGCGCGCCGAGCGCGCGGCGGCCGGCGACGCCGACACATCGGCGCTGGCGGGGATTTCGCGCGGCATGCCGGAGTGGCAGCGCGCGGTCAAGCTGCAGACCCGCGCCGCGCGCGTGGGCTTCGACTGGCCCGGCCCCGCGCCGGTCATCGACAAGCTGCATGAGGAAATCGGCGAGGTGCGTGCCGAGTTCGCCGCGGTCGCAGCGGTGCCGGGCGACGCCGATGCGCAGGCACGACTGCAGGAAGAGATCGGCGACCTGCTGTTCGTGGCCGCCAACCTGGCCCGCCACGCCCGCGTGGACGTTGGGTCGGCGCTGCGTGGCGCCAACCTCAAGTTCGAACGCCGGTTCCGGCAGATGGAGGTGCTGGCCGCGGCCGATGGCGTGCCGCTGGAAGATCTCGCACTGGAGCAGCAGGACCGTTACTGGAACTTGGTCAAGGCCGCGGAATGATCCAGCGCAGGGAACCGCGCAAGTTGCCCCCTTCACGACGCGCACCGCCCATCCGCCGACGCACAATCGGGCCATGAAGACCTTCCTGCTGTTCGCTGCCACCGCCCTGGCCGAGATCCTCGGCTGCTATCTGCCCTGGCTGTGGCTGCGCAAGGGCGGGAGCGCCTGGCTGCTGCTGCCCGCCGCCGCCAGCCTGGCGCTGTTCGTCTGGCTGCTGAGCCTGCATCCCACCGCAACCGGGCGGGTGTATGCGGCCTATGGCGGCGTCTATGTCAGCGTGGCGCTGGTCTGGCTGTGGGCGGTGGACGCGGTCAAGCCCACGCGCTGGGACCTGCTGGGCGCTGCGTTGTGCCTGCTCGGCATGGCGGTCATCATGTTCTCGCCACGGCCGGCCTGACCGGAGACGCAGATGCGCCGCTTCGCCAGCTTCCGCGAGTTCTACCCGTTCTACCTGGACGAGCATTCCAACCGCACCTCGCGCCGGCTGCACTTCATCGGCAGCTGCGGCGTGCTCGTGCTGGTCGCGCTGGCCATCGCCGCGCGCAATCCGTGGTGGCTGCTGGCGGCGCTGGCCTGCGGCTACGCATTCGCCTGGGTCGGGCACTTCGTCTTCGAGAAGAACCGGCCGGCGACCTTCCGCCACCCGTTCTATTCCTTCGCGGGCGACTGGGTGATGTTCAAGGACATCCTCACCGGAAAGATCCGCTTCTGAGGTCTGCCGCCGCGGAGCCGCGCTGCGTTGTCATTTCGACCGCGGGGAGGAATCCCGCAAACGCAGGTCTTGTCCTGCGGCCGGAATGGCAGTGCGCCGGGACAGCTGCGGCGCGGCTATTCCAGGAAGATCAGCCACGCCGCCACCACGATCAGGCCGAAGCCTGCCCAGTGGTTCCACTTCAGCGGCTGGTCGAGGTACCAGGCCGAGAACCCGGCGAACACCAGCAGGGTGATGACCTCCTGCATGCCCTTGAGCTGCGGCGCCGAGTAGAACGCCGAGCCCAGCCGATTGGCCGGCACCATCAGGCAGTATTCGAAGAACGCGATGCCCCAGCTGATCAGGATCACCGGGAACAGCGCCGACGACTTGTACTTCAGGTGGCCGTACCAGGCAAAGGTCATGAAGATGTTGGAGCCGAGCAGCAGCAGGATCGGGACCAGGCGGTCGAACGGGGGCATGGGGGCAATCCGGGAGGGTGGCGGGACGCGCAGAAGATCATCGATCTTCACGGCGCTTGTACAGCCCGGCTGGCACCTTTCACAAAGCTGAAGACCCTTTGAGGAATCCAACATGCGTGCAGGGCAGGAAACCGGCGGGCTGGTCCTGATCGTCGAGGACAACCGCAACATCTCGGAAATGGTGGGTGAATATCTGGAAGGACGCGGTTTCGAGGTCGACTACGCCTCCGATGGCCTGGATGGCTACCGGCTGGCCGTGGAAAACAGCTACGACGTGATCGTGCTGGACCTGATGCTGCCGCGCCTGGACGGGGTGGAAGTGTGCAAGCGGCTGCGGGCCGAGGCGCGCAAGTCGACCCCGGTGCTGATGCTGACCGCGCGCGACACCCTGGACGAAAAGCTCAGCGGCCTGTCCTCGGGCGCCGACGACTACCTGACCAAGCCCTTCGCGATCCAGGAGCTGGAAGCCCGGCTGCGGGCCCTGATCCGGCGCGAGCGCCGCCAGGTCGGCTCGGAGGTCCTGAAGGTCGCCGACCTGGTGCTCGACCCGGCCAGCATGCGCGCCACCCGCGGTGGCACCGAGCTGCAGCTCTCGCCGATCGGCATGAAGCTGCTGACCATCCTGATGCGCGAGTCGCCGCGCGTGGTGAACCGCCAGGAGATCGAGCGCGAGATCTGGGGCAACGGCCTGCCCGATTCGGACACCCTGCGCAGCCATCTGTACAACCTGCGCAAGATCATCGACAAGCCGTTCGACAAGCCGCTGCTGCACACGGTGCAGAGCGCGGGCTACCGGATCGCCGACATCGACCAGTCACCGACCTGACCCTGCGCGGAACCACGCAATGCCGCAGGGGTTGCCCCGCAAGATCCGCTACGCGTTCGTCACCCAGGGGCTGCTGCTGATCCTTGCGGTGGTGTTCGGGGTGGGCATGCTCACCCTGGTCACGCGTGACGCGCTGGTACGCCAGCGGTTGAACGTCGAGGCGCAGGCGTTCTGGGAGCGGCAGGCGGGCAACCGCCAGCCTTCCCTGCTGCCCGCGACGCGCACGATGCAGGGCTACTTCAGCGCTGACCGCGACGGCCAGGCGATCCCTCCCTACGCGGAGTCGCTGCCCGAAGGCGTGAACTTCATCTACAGCGCGCACAAGGCGGTGCTCGTGCAGCGGCGGCCCGAGGGCGTGCTGTACCTGGTCCAGCGCACGCATGCGGTGGACGAGTTGATGTGGACCTCGGCGGCGGTGATGACCCTGCTGGGGCTGCTGGCCGCGCTTGTGATCACCTCGCTGACCTACCGCAAGTCGCGCAGCCTCGTGCTCCCGGTCAACCGGCTGGCGGAGGAAGTGTCGCGGTGGGACCCCATGCACGGCGACCTGACCGCGCCGCTGGCGGTATCGGCCTTTGCCGAGGAACCCAGCCGCGAGGTGCAGGCCCTGTCCAACGCCCTGCACGGGCTGGCCGGACGCGTAGCGGAGTTCGTGCAGCGCGAGCGCGACTTCACCCGCGATGCGAGCCATGAGCTGCGCACGCCGCTGACCGTGATCCGGGTCGCGAGCGACATGCTGTTCGCCGATCCTTCGCTGCCGCCGCAGGGGCGCCGCCCGCTCGAGCGCATCCAGCGTGCTGCGCGCGACATGGAGGTGGTGATCGATGCCTTCCTGGTGCTCGCGCGCGAGAGCGGCGTGGCTCCGGTGAGCGAGGATATCGACGTCCGCGAGGTAGTGCTCGACGAAGTGGAGCGGGCGCGTCCGCTGCTGGCCGGCAAGCCGGTCGAACTGCATGTCACGCCCGGCGTCGCACCACGGTTGTTCGCACCGCAGAGTGTCCTGGGCGTGGTGGTGCGCAATCTTCTGCAGAACGCCTGCAACTTCACCGAGAAAGGCAGCGTCGAAGTGCACGTGGAGGCCGATGCCGTGGTCGTGCGCGACAGTGGCATCGGCATGTCGGCCGAAACGCTGCAGCATGTCTACGATCCGTTCTTCCGCGCCGATGCGTTCAGCCCGCTGGGCAAGGGCTTCGGCCTGACCATCGCCAATCGCCTGGTGCGCCGGTTCGGCTGGCAGCTCAGGCTCGACAGCGTGCAGGAGCAGGGCACGGTCGCGACCCTTCGCTTCACGCCGCGCACGTCGACCTGAGCCGGGGATGGATCGCGTGCCGGCGCTGTCAACCGGCGCCGGGGCCGTGCGTTAGCCTGCATCGACGCCACACTGTCTCCGGATCCGACGCATGAGCCAACCCGCGACCCGCCGCCGGCGGCCGTTCCCCCGTTTACTCGTGGCCTCGCTCGCGCTCGTCGCGCTTGCGGTCATCGCCTGGCTGTGGTGGTCCGATTCGCGCGAAGCGGGTGACCAGTCGCCATGGCGCACGGCCCAGGTCGAGCGCGGCGACATCCGCGTGGCGATTTCCGCAACCGGCACGCTCAGCGCCATCTCGACGGTGACCGTGGGCAGCCAGATCTCCGGGCAGGTCACCGACGTGCTGGTCGATTTCAACAGCCAGGTCAGGCAGGGCGACGTGCTGGCGCGCATCGATCCGCGCACCTACGAGGCCCAGATCGAGCAGGGCGCCGCGCAGGTCGCCAGTGCGCGCGCCTCGCTGGCACAGGCCCAGGCGACGTTGCGCAACGCCGAACTGGACTACCGCCGCAAGGCCGACCTCGGCACGCAGAAGCTGGTGGCGCAGGCAGACGTCGACCAGGCCCGCGCGGCGCTGGATCAGGCGCGCGCGCAGGTGGCATCGACCCAGGCCCAGATCCGACAGCAGACCGCGTCCACCGAGACCACCCGCGTCAACCTCGAGCGTACGGTGATCACCTCACCGGTCGACGGCGTGGTGCTGACCCGTACGATCGAACCGGGCCAGACGGTGGCGGCAAGCCTGCAGGCGCCGGAGCTGTTCACCATCGCCGAAGACCTGTCGAAGATGAAGATCGAGTTGGCCGTCGATGAGGCGGACATCGGCCAGGTCAAGGCGGGGCAGGCGGTCTCGTTCACTGCCGATGCCTTCCCCGACCGCCAGTTCCGCGGCGTGGTCGACCAGGTGCGCCTGGCCGCGACCACCACCAACAACGTGGTGACCTACCCGGTGGTGGTGAGCGTGGACAACGCCGACAACACCTTGCTGCCCGGACTCACCGTCAACGCCGAGATCGAGGTCAGCAACCGCCAGGACGTGCTGAAGGTCTCCAACGCGGCGCTGCGCTACAAGCCGGTCGGTGAGACCGAGCCTGGCCAGGGTGGCGCGGGGCGCGGTGGCGCCGGCATGCTCGAGGAACTCGAGCGCGCGGCGGCGGAACTGGATCTCGACGACAGCCAGCGTGCAGCGTTCGATACGGCGCTGGCGGCGCAGCGCGCCCGCGCCCAGGCACCGCGCCAGGCCGCGGGGCCACAGGGGCAGACGCAGACGCGCGGCGGCACCGGTGGCCCGCCGGGCATGGCGACGCGTGGCGGCGCGCCGGATCCGGCCATGCGCGCGCAGATCCGCCAACGCATGCTCGAGCGCATGCAGGAAAGCTTCGCCGGCTTCACCCGTACGCTCGACGACGCGCAGCGTGCGCGCTGGAACGCGGCGCTGGCCTCGTCCCTCGGCGCCACCCGTGCGACCCTGTACCGGCTGGTCGATGGGCGGCGCGAGCCGGTGCTGGTGCGCGTGGGCGCGAGCGACGGTACCAGCACCGAGGTCCGCGGCGGCATCGAGGCAGGCGACGAGATCATCACCGGCGAGCGCGCGCGCAGATGAGCACGCCTTCCGTGCCGGTGATCGAAACCCGTGGCCTGCGCAAGGTCTACGCCGAGGGCAGCCAGGCCGAGGTCGTTGCGCTGGCGGGCGTGGACCTGTGCATCGCGCGCGGCGAATTCATCGCGATCATGGGACCGTCCGGCTCCGGCAAGTCGACCCTGATGAACCTGATCGGCTGTCTCGACACCCCGACGTCGGGCCAGTACCTGTGCGACGGCATCGACGTGGCGACGCTGGACCGCGAACAGCTTGCCGCGCTGCGCCGCGACAAGATCGGATTCGTGTTCCAGGGCTTCAACCTGTTGCCGCGGATGTCGGCCGAGGACAACGTGGCGATGCCCCTGGGTTACGCACGGGTACCGCCGGTCGAACGCAGGCGGCTGGCGCAGGAGGCGCTGGCCGCGGTCGGTCTGTCGGGCCGTGCCCATCACCGCCCCAGCGAACTGTCCGGCGGCCAGCAGCAGCGCGTGGCGATCGCGCGTGCGCTGATCAACCGGCCGCCGATCCTGCTGGCGGACGAGCCGACCGGCGCGCTCGACTCGAAGACCGGCGAGGAGATCCTCGCCCTGTTCAAGCGCCTGCGCGACGAGGACCACACCGTGGTTCTGATCACCCACGACGCGGAAGTCGCCGCCCACGCCGACCGCACCTGCGTGATGCACGACGGCGCGCTGTACGAGGGCGGGGAGCCGCGCGGGGCCGATGCCATGTCGGCCATCGCGGCCAATGCCCTGCCACGGGCCGTCGGACCGGGTGACCGGTGAGCGGTCTGGCCTGGACGATGGACTGCGGCGAGACACGACGGGAGCATTCCGCATGAACTTCGGCGACGTCCTGCGCACCGCGTTGTTCGCGCTGCGCGGCAACTGGATGCGCAGCGCGCTGACCTCGCTGGGCGTGATCATCGGCATCGCTTCGGTGATCGTGATGGTGTCGGTGGGGCAGGGCACGCAGGCGGAGATCGACAAGATGGTTGCGGGCCTGGGCTCGCAGCGCCTGGACATCTCGCCCAACGTCGCACGCAGCAGCGGCGGCGTGCGCATGAGCGCGAGCAGCTTCTACACCCTCAGCCAGGGTGACGTCGACGCGATCCGCAGCGAGGTGCCGGAGGTGCAGTACATCTCCGGCTCGCTGCGCGGCAGCAGCCAGGTCGTCTACGCCGAACGCAACTGGAACAGCAGCTGGCAGGGCGTCGAAGCCGACTATCTGGTGATCAATGGCTGGACGCTGAGCGACGGCCAGGGTTTCGACGAGACGGGAGACGACAAGGCGGTCCTGATCGGCGAGACCGTGCGTCGCGAACTGTTCGGCGAGGAGAGCGGCATCGGCGAAACCATCCGCATCGGACGGGTACCGCTGACCGTGGCAGGCACGCTCGCGCCCAAGGGCCAGAGCAGTTGGGGCAGGGACCAGGACGAGATCGTCATGGTGCCGCTGGAAACCGCGCGACGCCGGCTGATGGGGTCGATGGGCATGTCGCCCGGCGCGGTGATGGAAATCTCGCTGGCGGTGGCCAACCCCGACGACCTGGGATACGTGCAGGGCGAGATCGAATCGCTGCTGCGCCAGCGCCACCGCATCGCGCCGGGTGGCGAGGATGATTTCCGCGTGCGCAACATGTCCGAAATCGTGGCCACGCGCACCGCCACCACGCGACTGATGTCGTGGCTGCTGGGTGCGGTGGCGACGATCTCGTTGATCGTCGGCGGCATCGGCATCATGAACATCATGCTGGTGTCGGTGACCGAACGCATTCGCGAGATCGGCCTGCGCATGGCGGTTGGCGCCGGCCCGACCGACATCCGGCGCCAGTTCCTGGCCGAAGCCATGCTGCTGTCGCTCGGCGGCGGCCTGCTCGGCATCCTGATCGGTATCGCAGGCGCGCTGCTGGTCGGGCAGTTCAACAGCGAGTTGCCGGTCGAGCTCAATGGCCAGGTGATCGCGCTGGCGGCCGGGTTCTCGATCGCCACCGGGCTGTTCTTCGGCTACTACCCGGCGCGCAAGGCCAGCCAGCTCGATCCCATCGAGGCGCTAAGGCAGCAGTAGCGGACTGCCGCATCCGCACTGCGTGGATCCGGGTGCAGATTTCGCGATGATCTGCCGATTTGCCGGCAGGCGTGAGGCGCGCTGCCGCCGCCGCTGCGCCCCGACTCGATCCGGGATGCCGCGTTCCGGACAAGCGCCGCGAACGGGCGCTGCAGGCGCGCACGGGCGGGCTGGGGGGCCTTTCGGAGCCCTGCGGAATGACGTTCGGGATCGTGGCCGGGCTGCCGCGCCCGCTGTCGTTCCGGGCACTGCAAAGACGTGGGAATCACGCGCGCATATGGCAAAATTGCACGGTTGCGGCAGTGGCCGCGTTGCTGAATCCCGCATGCTGTCGAACCCGTGGCAGTCCGGTACCGGCGCGGCCGGTCACCCGATCGGAAGCTTCGGTCCCCGGCGCGAAGCCAGTGCCGCGTGATGGCTGACGAAACCGGACATCTGCCCCGCCGCCCCGCGCGCATCCTGATGGCGACCAAGTGGTCGTTGCAGGGGCTGAAGGCGGCATGGCTCCACGAGTCGTCGTTCCGTCTCGAGGTGTATCTGCTGGCCGTCCTGGGCCCGCTGGCGCTGTGGCTGGGGGCCGACGGGGTGGAACGCGCCCTGTTGCTGGGCAGTTGCCTGCTGGTGCTGGTGGTCGAACTGCTCAACTCCGCCATCGAGGCGGTGATCGAGCGCTACGGACCCGAGCACCACGAGCTGGCCGGGCGCGCCAAGGACATGGGCTCGGCCGCGGTGTTCGTGAGCATGCTCAACGTATTGCTGGTGTGGGGCCTGTTGCTGCTCCCGCGCTGGCTGTAGAAACCGAAAAGAGGAAGTGCTTCGATGCTGGAGATGTTGAGCGATCCGCAAGTCTGGATCCTGCTGTTGACCCTGAGCACGATCGAGATCGTGTTGGGCATCGACAACCTGGTGTTCATCTCGATCGCGGTCAGCAAGCTGCCGCCGGAACGGCGCGAATTCGCACGCAAGTTCGGCATCGCGGTGGCGTGCATCACGCGCATCGCGCTGCTGCTGACCCTGGCCTGGCTGGCGGGCCTGACCGCCGACCTGTTCACGGTGCTGGGGCAAGGCATCTCGGTGCGCGACCTGGTCCTGGTGCTGGGCGGGTTGTTCCTGCTGGTGAAGGGCGCGATGGAGATCCGCGACCTCATCGTGGGCGAGCCGGAGTCGGAGGATGTCGATGCCAAGCCCAAGGTGTCGTTCGGGGCCGTGATCGCGCAGATCGCCATCATCGACATCGTGTTCTCGCTCGATTCGGTGATCGCGGCGGTGGGCATGGCCGGCGACTACATCCCGGTGATGGTCGCGGCGATCCTGATCGCGGTGGCGGTGATGCTGCTGGCGGCGCGCCCGCTGGGCCACTTCATCGACAACAACCCGACCATCAAGATGCTGGCGCTCGCCTTCATCCTGTTGATCGGCGCCTACCTGATCGCCGAGGGCCTGGACGCGCACATTCCGCGCGGCTACATCTACGGCGCGATGGGCTTCTCGGCGCTGGTGGAGTGCCTCAACCTGTGGGTCAAGCGCAATGCGCGCCGGCGCGGCGAGCGCGCCACGACCGGGGTGGACGTGCCGCTCTGAACAGTGAGGCGCAGGTGGTGCCCGACGCGGGGGCGTCGGGCACAATGAGCGCAATCTGCCAGGAGTGACCCGCGTCCCATGATCCACCTCCACCAGATCGACCCGGTTGCGTTCGCGCTGGGGCCGCTGCGCGTGCACTGGTACGGATTGATGTACCTGCTGGCCTTCGCCAGCGCCTGGTGGCTGGGCACCCGGCGCATTCGCGCCGGCCGGCTGCCGGTGGACGCCAACGCCTTCGGCGACCTGCTGTTCTACGGCATGATCGGCGTGGTGCTGGGGGGGCGGCTGGGGTCGATCCTGTTCTACGACCTGGGCGGCTACCTGGCCGATCCGGTGCGCATGCTCAAGCTGTGGGAAGGCGGGATGAGCTTCCATGGGGGGCTGCTGGGCGTGCTGGTCGCCGCCTGGCTGTGGTCGCGCAAACACCGGCTGCACTTCTTCGACACCATGGATTTCGTGGCGCCACTGGTGCCGGCCGGGCTGGGCTTCGGGCGCCTGGGCAACTACATCGGTGCCGAGCTCTGGGGCAAGTACACGCAGGCGGGCTGGGGCGTGGTGTTCCCGACCGACCCCAACCTCGCCGGCCGGACCGCCGGGCAGCTGCAGGCGCAGTTCGCCAGCGGTGCGCTCGATGCGTTCGCGCGCCATCCCTCGCAGCTGTACCAGGCGCTCCTCGAGGGTCTGGTGATGTTCGTGGTGCTGTGGTGGTACTCGGCCCGACCGCGCCCGCGTTACGCGCTGAGCGGGTTGTTCGCGCTGCTGTACGGCGTGTTCCGCTTCGTGGTCGAGTTCGTGCGCGTCCCCGATGCGGACATCGGCTACCTGGCCTTTGGCTGGCTGACGATGGGCCAGGTGCTGTCGCTGCCGCTCGTCGCGCTGGGCCTGTTCCTGCTCTGGAAGTCGCACAGCGCGCCCACCCTGCAGCCGGCACCGGCGGCAGGCACGCCATGAAGCAGTATCTCGACCTGCTGCGGCACGTGCTGGAGCACGGCGCGGAGAAGTCCGACCGCACCGGCACCGGCACGCGCAGCGTGTTCGGTTGGCAGATGCGCTTCGACCTGGGCGAAGGCTTTCCGCTGGTCACCACCAAGAAGCTGCACCTGCGCTCGATCGTCCACGAGCTGCTGTGGTTCCTGAAGGGCGAGACCAACATCGCCTACCTCAAAGCCAACGGCGTCGGCATCTGGGACGAATGGGCGGACGCGGCCGGCGAGCTTGGCCCGGTATACGGCCGGCAATGGCGTGCCTGGCCCGACGGCAAGGGTGGCCAGATCGACCAGATGCAGTGGCTGGTCGACGAGATCCGCCGCAATCCTGATTCGCGGCGGCTGGTGGTCAGCGCCTGGAACGTGGCCGACCTGCCGCAGATGGCGCTGATGCCCTGCCACTCGCTGTTCCAGTTCTACGTCGTCGACGGCAAGCTGAGCTGCCAGCTGTACCAGCGCAGCGGCGACATCTTCCTGGGCGTGCCGTTCAACATCGCCAGCTATGCGCTGCTCACCCACATGGTGGCGCAGGCCACGGGCCTGGGCGTCGGCGATTTCGTGCACACGCTGGGCGACGCGCACCTGTATTCGAATCATTACGACCAGGCGCGCGAACAGCTGGCGCGTACGCCAAGGCCGCTGCCAAGGTTGCGGCTCAATCCGGATGTCGGCGACCTGTTCGCATTCGGCTTCGACGATATCGCGATCGAGGGCTACGACCCGCATCCGGCCATCAAGGCCCCGGTGGCGGTGTGAGCGCTGTCGGGCCGGACGTCGTGGCGTCCGGCATCCCCGGCCAGCCGCCGCGCGTGGTCCTGATCGTCGCGCTGGACCGTCACCGCGCGATCGGCAAGGGCAATGCGCTGCCCTGGCACCTGCCGGATGATCTGCGTCGCTTCAAGGCGCTCACGCTGGGCAAGCCGGTGCTGATGGGGCGCCGGACGGCCGAGTCGCTGGGGCGCGCGCTGCCGGGGCGGTTGAACCTGGTGATGACGCGCAGTGGCCGCGCGCCGTTCGAGGGCATGCGTGCGGTGTCGTCGCTGGACGAGGCGCTGCGGATCGTGGCGCAGCAGGGTGCGCAGGAGCTGTGCGTGATCGGTGGCGCGGAAATCTATGCGCTGACGCTGCCGCGGGCGACGGACCTGAAGCTGACACGCGTCGACACCGCGGTGGAAGGCGCGGACACCTTCTTCCCCGCATACGACGAAGGCGCCTGGCAGCCGGTCGCACGCGAACGCCGCGGTGCCGATGCCAGACATGCCTTCGACTTCGAGTTCGTCGATTACGTGCGCTGAGGGAACAGGCGCACGTCGGCGGGACAGGCACCGGTCGGATGGTGGCAGCTGCGGGGAGAGCGTGTTGCGCCCGCAGGCGCCAGCTGCCGACGCCGGTCAGGGTGATGCGTCGCGGCCCGGCACCTGCACGATGTTCAGTCCCTCGGCGTCGAGCTGGAGCGCGGTCAGCGTACCGCCCCAGACCGCGCCGGTGTCGAGGGCATGGACGCCGTGGCCGATGAACAGTCCCAGCGACGACCAGTGCCCGCAGACGATCTTCAGGTCCCGCTCGGCCCGTCCCGGCACCTCGTACCAGGGATACAGGCCCGGTTGCTGCGTCCCCGGCGCGCCCTTTTCATCGAACGCGATGCGTCCCCGCGGCGAACAGTAGCGCATGCGGGTGAGCACGTTGATGATCGCGCGGTCGCGCTCGGGTCCGCGCAGGTTCGGCGACCAGACCGGCTGGTCGCCATACATGTTTCGGAGAAGCTTGCGCGCTTCACCGCCCCGCAGCTTGCGCTCGATTTCCTGCGCATGGCGTTCGGCGGTGGCGGTCGTCCATTTCGGCGCCAGGCCGGCGTGCACCATCATCCATCCCAGGGCGCGGTCGACGTGCACCAGCGGCTGCAGGCGCAGCCAGTCGAGCAGCACGTCGCGGTCTTCGGCGAACAGCACCGACTGCAGGTCGGGCTTGACCTTGCGCTGCTCGGGCACGCTGCGCTCGGCGATCGCGAGCAGCGACAGGTCATGGTTGCCGAGCACGCTGACGACGTTGTCGCGCAGCGAATGGACCAGGCGCAAGGTCTCCAGCGACTCGCCGCCGCGGTTGACCAGGTCGCCGCAGAACCAAAGTCGGTCGCGGGCCGGATCGAAGCGGATCTTCTCCAGCAGCCGCTGGGTGGGGCCGTAGCAGCCCTGCAGGTCTCCGATCGCCCAGACGGCCATGCGCGCGCGTCAGTGCAGCGTGCGCGGCACGGCGAGCGTGAACGGCGGGATCGGTGCGTCGAAGCGGGTGCCGTCGTCGCCGACCATGTCGTAGCGGCCCTCCATGGTGCCGACGGCGGTGGGCAGGGTGGCGCCGGAGGTATAGACGAACTGTTCGCCCGGCTCCAGCCGCGGCTGTTCGCCGACCACGCCGTCGCCGCGCACTTCCTCGGTCCGGCCGTTGGCGTCGGTGATGATCCAGTGGCGCGACACCAGCTGCGCGGGCAGGCGCCCGAGGTTGCGGATGCGGATCGTGTAGGCGAACACGTAGCGGTCGTCCTCGGGCGCCGATTCCTCGTCGAGGAACTGGGTCGCGATCTGGATTTCGAGGCTGTAGTCGGCGGTACGGCTCATGTGTGCAGTGTATGCGTTGGCCGTGAATGGTTCGACTACGATTGCGCCATCACCGGGCACGGCCGAAGAGCGCGCACCCGCCCGTTCGCCGCTGTCGCTCAGGTGGCGGCGTGGTTGGCAAGGCGCACGAAGTCGGCCACGGCCAGCTGTTCGGCGCGGGCCTGGGGATCGACGCCGGCCGCGCGGATCACACTTTCGTCACACAGCCTGGACAGTGCATTGCGCAGCGTCTTGCGGCGCTGGCCGAACGCGTCGCGGACGATGGCGGCGAATCGCGCCGGATCGTCGATGCCGACCGTGTCAGGCGCCCGGGGCACGAGCCGCACCACCGCCGAATCCACCTTCGGTGGCGGCCGGAACGCGCCCGGTCCGACCGTGAACAGGGCAGTGACCCGGCACCAGGCCTGCAGCATCACGCTCAGTCGGCCATAGACCTTGCTGCCCGGCGCGGCGGCCATCCGGTCGACCACTTCCTTCTGCAGCATGAAGTGCATGTCGCGGATCATCGCGGCGTGGTCGAGCGCGTGGAACAGGATCGGGGAGGACAGGTTGTAGGGCAGGTTGCCCACCAGTCGGATCGGCTCGCCCTGCGCAAGCGCCGTGAAGTCGACGTCCAGCACGTTGGCGTGCACCAGGGTCAGTTCGCCATGCGCGCGTGCAGCCTCGGTGAGCGGTGCCAGCAGGTCGCGGTCGAACTCGATCGCGGTCAGGCTGCCGTGGCGCTGCAGCAGCGGGAAGGTCATGGCGCCCTGGCCGGGCCCGATTTCGACGACGCGGTCGCCGGGCTGCGGGTCGAGGGCGAGGATGATCTTTCCCACGACGCCGCGCTCGTGCAGGAAATGCTGCCCGAGCGACTTCTTGGCAGGTGCGTTGAACCCGCTCACAGCAGCTTCGCCCCCAGCGGTACGTCGCGATCGGGAACGCACAATGCCACCGCACCGTCGGCATCGTGAAAGCCGGTGACCAGGCATTGCGACATCAAGGGACCGATCTGCTTTGGCGGAAAATTCACCACGCCCACCACCAGCCGGCCGACCAGCTCCTCTGCCGTGTACAGCGCGGTGAGCTGGGCACTCGACTTGAGCACGCCGATCAGCGGCCCGAAGTCGACCTCGAGCACGAACGCCGGCTTGCGTGCCTCGGCAAACACCCGCGCGGACAGGATGCGCCCCGCGCGCAGTTGCACCTTGTCGAAATCAGCCTGGTCGATCGTTTGCATGTTCGGAAATCGGTGCGGGCAGGGCAGGGTGGCGAGGATAGCGGGAACCGGGTGCGGACGCGGAATCTGCCGCCAGGTGCGGGCACGCAGTCGCAGGGCGCGGGCCGCAGCAGGCGGTAGGGGCCCACCTGCCGCCGGACTTCAGCAAGTGCGACGCACCAGCCGGGCACAGGTCTCGATCGCGGCGAACAGGCTCGAAGGATCCGCCCGGCCGCTGCCGGCAAGATCGAAGGCGGTGCCATGATCGACCGCGACGCGCGGCCACGGCAGCCCCAGGGTCAGGTTCACCGCGCGCTCGAAGCCGCTGTACTTGAGCACCGGCAGGCCCTGGTCGTGGTACATCGCCAGGACCGCGTCGAACCCGCGCAGCTTTGCCGGCAGGAAGGCAGTGTCGGCGGGCAGCGGGCCCTGCAGGCGCATGCCTTCGCCGCGCAGCCGTTCGAGCAGCGGTTCGATCATTTCGATCTCCTCGCGCCCGAGGTGTCCGGCCTCGCCCGCGTGCGGGTTGAGGCCAAGGACCGCGATGCGCGGCGCCTCGATGCCGAAGTCGCGTTGCAGCGCGCCGTGCAAAATGCGCAGCACGCGCTCCAGCGTCGCAGGCGTGATCGCGTCGGCCACCTCGCGCAGCGGGAGGTGCGTGGTGGCAAGCGCGACGCGCACGATATCGTTGGCCAGCATCATCACCACGTCGCGGCCGGCGTGTGCGGCCAGCAGCTCGGTGGTACCCGAGTAGGCGATGCCGCCCAGGTTGATCGTGGCCTTGTGCACGGGGCCGGTGACGATGCCTTGGCACAGACCTTGGTCGCAGGCAGAAGCCGCACGCGTCAGTGCTTCGACCACGGACGCTGCATTGCGCGGGTCGGCCTGGCCCGGCACGCAGGATACCGGGGCGGGGACCGCGACCATGCGCAACGCGCCCGGCGCCGCTGTTTCGGCTTCTGGCGCGAGCAACGTCAGCGGCAGGCCTAGGCGCGCGGCGGCGACCTGCAGCGAGGCAGGATCGCCAAAGGCAATGAGGTCGACGTTCCAGTCGCGCTGCGCGGCGCGTACGCACAGCTCCGGACCGACGCCGGCCGGCTCGCCCGGTACCAGCGCCAGCCGCGGACGCAGCATGTCAGCCGCCGTCGCTGCCGGCCTGCACGTTGCCCGCGCGAATGTCGACGTAGGCCTCGCCGCGCATCTCGCGCACGTAGCGGTCCCACTCGTCTTCCAGCTTGCGCTGGCCGATCGACTCGCGGATCTGCGCGCGCCTGTTGTCGTCGCCGGCACTGGCCTGGCGTACGGCCACGCGCTGCACGATGTGCCAGCCGGCCTGGGTGCGGAACGGGGCGGAGACCTGGCCGTCTTCCAGCGACGAGACCTGGCCGCCGAACTCGGGCCCGAACTCGTCCTGCGTGAACCAGCCCAGGTCGCCACCTTCGGCCTTGCTGACCGTGTCGTCGGAGCTTTCGCGCGCGACTTCCTGGAAATCGGCGCCGCCCGCGATGCGCGCGCGCAGGCCGTCGATCCGTGCCTTGGCCTCGCCATCGCCGCCGGCGCCTTCGGCGGGACGGATCAGGACGTGGCGTGCGTTGTACTGGGTGACCGTGCCAGCGCCTGCGGCCTGTTCGCCCTCGCGGGTGGCCACCAGCTGCAGCAGCTGGAAGCCGCTCGGTCCCCGGGTCGGGCCGATCACCTCGCCCGGCGACATGCTGCGGATCGCGTTGGCGAAGGCGACCGGGATCTCGTCGGAACTGCGCCAGCCCAGGTTGCCGCCCTCGAGCGCATTGGGACTGTCGGAATAGCGGACTGCCGCGGCCGCGAACTCGATCTCGCCACGGTCGAGCAGGCTCTTGATGCCGTCGACCTTCTGCTGCCCGGTGGCGATCTGCTCGGGTGTCGCGCCTTCGGGCAGCGCCACCAGGATGTGGGCCAGCTGGTACTGCACGCCGCCGGCCTGCGAGGCCATCGCCGCGTCCACCTCGGCATCGCTGACGCTGACCCGGCTCTGCGCGAAGCGCTGGCGCATGCGCTGGATGACCATTTCGTCGCGCAGCGAACTGCGGAAATCATCGACCGACATGCCGTCGCGCGCGAGCTGCTGGCGCAACTGGTCCGGCGAGAGGTTGTTCTGCTGCGCGATGTTGCCGACCGCCATGTCGAGCTCGGCGTCGCTCACGCGCACGCCGGTCTCGGCAGCGCGGGCGGTCTGCAGCTTGACCAGCACCAGGCGCTCCAGCACCTGGCGCTCGAGCACGGCGCGCGGCGGCAACTGCCCCTGGCGGTTGGCGTACTGGGCCACGATATTGGCGACCGCGCGGTCCAGTTCGCTCTGCAGGATGACGTCCTCGTCGACCACGGCGGCGATGCGCTCGAGCGGCTGGACGGATTGCGCCTGGAGGGTGCCCACGAACAGCAGGGCGGCGCACAGGAATGCGATGCGGGTCTTCATGGGGAGAGTTCTGCGGGAAATTCGTCGTCGTCCAGGCCGCTGCGCAGCTCCGACGGCGGGACGAGATAGAGGTCGTCGCGGTGATATCCGAGGATAGCACGGCGCAGACGGCCCCGATTGTCGGGCCCGGCCGAGCCCAGGCCCTTGAGTTCGATCTCGAGCTGGATCGAATCGTTCATCTCGCCGCGGGTGTTGCGTACGTATCGACGGCTCACCAGGCGGGCGGCGATGCAGCAGCTTTCCCACTGCACGCCGGCGATGCCCTCGAGCACCTGCCGGTCCTTGATCGAATAATAGTAGCGGCCGACCAGGCTCCAGGAGGGATTGAGCGGGTACAGGAACGACAGGTCTGCCTGCTCGAGCAGGTCGGTCTGATTCAACACGTTGCGACGGTAGCGGTAGGCCAGGTTGACGATGCCGTCGTCGCCGACCAGGTAGCGGGTGCGGATGCTGGCCAGGTCCTCGCGCCGGCTGGTCTGGTTCCACTGGTAGGACGCACCAACGGTCCAGCGGTCGTTGATCGCGTAGCTGGCATCGGCCACCCAGGAGGAGCTTCCCTTCTGCACCGGCACCTCGTTGCCCAGGGTGACCCGCGCATCCTCGAAGTAGCGGATCTGGCCAACGCTGGCCGACAGCTTCTCGCGCCCGTCGGCCTCGCGGATCAGGCGCGTGGTGAGCGCCATGGTCAGCTGGTTGGCATCGCCCTGGCGGTCGGCGCCGGAATAGCGGTTGTCGCGGAACAGCTGGCCCCAGCTGAAGGTCATGGGCCGGGTGTCGAACAGCGGCATGTCGTCCTGCTCGCGGTAGGGCGAGTTCAGGTAGAACAGGCGGGGTTCGAGCGTATGCAGGAAGGTCTCGCCGCGGAAGCGCGTGTCGCGGTCGAAGAACAGGCCGGCATCGACGGTGCCGATCGGCTGGCTGCGCGACGGCGTGCGGTTCGCATACTCGTCGTCGAGCTGGTAGCCGGTGTAGCGCCAGGCCATGGTCGGGGTCACGTACCAGCTGGGGCCTTCCAGCGGCATGCTGACCCAGGGCTTGAGGTCCAACCGGCTGCCGCCTGGCCTGCCCGCGGGATTGGTTTGCGAGGGCTCGGGGGCGACGTGCGAGAACAGCACCGCCTCGGTGTCGGCGCCGGCGACGAACATGCCGAAGGGCTGCTCCCAGCGGAAATACGCGCGGGGCAGCCGGTTGTAAGGCAGCCGCGACTCGTCGATCGTGTAGTCGGTGAGGTGCCGGTACTCGCCCAGCACCCCGGCATTCCAGAACCGGCCGCGGCCATACACACCCGCGCTACTGACCAACGAGGACACGGACTGCCCTTCGGCGTTGCTGCTCGAATCCTCGATCCAGCGCGGATCGCTGATCCAGTACATGTTGGCGCGCGCCTGCCAGGTGCGGCTGAGGTTCTGCGCGCCGGTGTAGCGGAACATGCCGCGATCGTCCTCGCGGTAGTTCTCGACCGGGATCCGCGGGTCGCCGATCTCCTCCGGGCGTTCGCGCCAGGTGAGGTCGTCGGAGGGCAGTGCCTGCAGTTCGAAGGTGCCGCGGCCACGCTCGGTGAGGTAGCGGAACTCGGTGTCGAGCTGCAGCCCGCGCCTGCTCATCCAGCGCGGGGTGAGGGTGAGGTCGTAGTTGGGCGCGAGGTTGAAGTAGATCGGCTGGCGCCAGTCGAAGCCGTTGCGGCTGGAGAGGCCGATGCTCGGATACAGCAGGCCGGTGCGGCGGCGGTCGTCGATCGGGAATGCCACCCAAGGCACATACAGTACCGGCACCTTGCCAACGCGCAGGGTGGCGTTGCGCGCCACGCCGGTGCCTTCCTCGGTGTCGATGTCGATGCGCTGCGCGCGCAACTCCCACCAGCGCTGGCTGGGCGGGCAGGTCGAATAGGTCGAGCCGAACATCCGCCCTTCCGACTCCTGCATCTCGACGCGCTCGGCGCCGCCGTTGCCGCGGCGTTCGGTCAGCTGGTAGCGCACGTTGTCGATGCGGTGCGATTCGGTGTTCTGGTCGCCCTCCAGGCGATCGGCCACCACCCGCATGCCGGAATCCTGGTAGCGCACGTTGCCGGTCGCGGTATAGGTGCCGGTGTCCTGCGAGAACGCGATCTCGTCGGTGCCCAGGAACTGGTCGCCGCGGCGCAGGGTGACGTTGCCGGTGACGTTGTAGATGCCACCGTCCACGCCCATCGTCTGGTCGCCCTGGATGTCGGTGGGCAGGTTCTCGCGATCGGCGACATTGCCGACCGGCGGCTGGGCGTCGGGAAACAGCGGCACCGCGTCCTCGACCGGACACAGGGCCCAGTTCACCGGGATGTCGTCATCCGCGTGGGCTGCCAGCGAAAGGGCGATGCAGAGCGGCAGGGGCAGCAGGCGGAACGCGGCTCGCACGCGGCGGAATCCCGGAGGCGGAAAGGTCGCTAGCTTGCCGCAAGCCTTGTGCAGCGGCAATGCAGGCCGCCAGCGCCGGTTCATGCAGCCCCGGTAGGGTCGGCCGCCAGCTTGGCCACATGCGCGGCCGCGCACTCGCCCAAGGCCTGCAGGTCATAACCGCCCTCCAGCATCGAGACGATGCGGCCCGCGCAGTGGCGGCCGGCCACCCGGGCCAGTTCGCCGGTGAGCCAGCTGAAATCCTCCGGGCCGAGCGCCAGCTGCGCGTGGGGATCCCGGCGGTCCCCGTCGAAGCCGGCCGACACCAGCAGCAGCTGTGGTGCAAATGCCTCCAGCGCCGGCAACAGGGTGTCCTGCCAGATGCGCCGGAACGCCTCGCTGCCGCTGCCGGCCGCCAGCAGCGCGTTGACGATGTTGCCCGCCCCGCGCTCGTTGCTGGCGCCTGTCCATGGATACAGCGAAGACTGGTGCGAACTGAGGTAGAGCACCCGAGGATCCTGCTCGAAGATCGCCTGGGTGCCGTTGCCGTGGTGCACGTCGAAGTCGACGATCGCCACGCGCGCAAGGCCGAAGCGATCGAGCGCATGCGCAGCGGCGACGGCGATGTTGTTGAACAGGCAGAAGCCCATCGCCGCATCGATGGTGGCGTGGTGCCCGGGCGGGCGGACGGCGCAGAAGGCGACGTCGGCTTCGCCCTGCATCACGGCCTCGACGGCGGCGATGCCCGCGCCGACCGCGCGCAGCGCCGCTTCGGGCGAGCCCGGCGAGACCACGGTGTCGGGATCCAGCCGGCGCATGCCCGGGGATGGCGTCGTCAGGACGGTCGCCAGCAGGTGCGGGTCGTGCACGCGCAGCAGCTGGCCACGGGTGGCGCGGGGCGCCTCGATCCATTCCATCTGCGGCAAGGCCCCGTGCAGGGCTTCGAGTACGGCGCCGAGGCGGTCGGCGCATTCGGGATGGCCCGGCCCGGGGTCGTGCTCCAGGCACGCGGGGTGGGTGTAGCCGAGGATACGCGCCATCGCGGTATCCCTAGCGGCGTTCGTGGCGCCAGAGGACCTCGCCGTGGCCATCGGCCCGCGCCAGCACCCGTGCCAGCACGAACAGCAGGTCCGAAAGCCGGTTGAGGTAACCGATCGCCTGCGGGCGTACGCGCTCCTTGCGTGACAGGGTCACCGTCTCGCGTTCGGCGCGCCGCACCACGGTGCGGGCGACATGGCAGCGTGCCGCGGCCTCGCCACCGCCGGGCAGGATGAAATCCTTGAGCGGGGGCAGGGCCTCGTTGTAGTGGTCGAGCCACTGTTCCAGCCGCTCGATGTCGGCATCGACGATGGCGGCGTGGCCGGGGATGCACAGCTCCCCGCCCAGGTCGAACAGCTGGTGCTGCACTCCGACCAGCAGTTCTCTGACGTCCTCAGGCAACTGCGTCGCCAACAGCAGGCCGATGGCCGAGTTGGCCTCGTCGACCGTGCCATAGGCGGCGACCCGCTCGGAATCCTTTGCGGTACGGCTGCCGTCGCCCAGCCCGGTAGTGCCGTCGTCGCCGGTGCGTGTGTAGATCTTCGAAAGACGGTTGCCCACGGGTGCGACTCCCGCGTCCGGTCAGTGGCCGCCGGCCACGCCGGCACGCTCGCCCGTCGCGGGCGCCAGCCGGGTGATGGCGATATGGACCACGGCGGCCATGCCGACATACATCGTACTTACGCGCAGGTAGGGCGGCAGCCAGTCGGTGAAATTCTTCCACCAGCCTGCCATGGTGGGCTGGGTCACGACGGGGCTTGCCCAGTAGAAACCCCCCTGGGCAAACAGGTGACATACGACGACAGACACCGGCAGCGCCACGGCCAGCAACCCGGCTGTTTTCCAGCCGCTTGCGCCCGCCGAACGGTGCACCCACCAGCCCCCGGCCCACATCGCCAGATGCGCAGGCACCAGCGCCCAATAGCCCGGCGAGACGCAGTAGTGGGTCCAGAAATTAACCCCGGCGCCGCTGATCACGATCCAGTCGACCAGCACCGCAAGCGCCATCAACAGCGGAAACGCCCAGCGGGTCCAGTGATGCAGGTAGAAGCCGCCAATGAAGAAGACTGCCCAGCTGGCATCGGGCACCGCGCCGAAGTGGTGCAGTCGCGTCGCAACCATGACGGTCGCCAGCAGGGTCAGGATCGCGGCGCGGGTGGCGGCGGTGGTCATGGTGTCGGACTCCGGCAAAACGGTGCAGGCGAGGCGCCCATTCTAGCGGACCCGGTCCAGGGATGCGGTTCGCGCACCGGTATCATGCGTGGATGGACGATGTGCATCCGATACTGATCATCGGCGGCGGCCTCGTCGGCGCCAGCCTCGCGCTGGCGCTGGACCGTGCCGGCGTGGCCGCCACACTGCTCGAGGCTACGCCGCAGGGCGCGATGCCGGACGTGTTCGACCAGCGCAACCTCAGCTTCGCCGAGGCCACGGTCAATGCGCTCGGGGCGCTCGGGGTGATGGCACGGCTGCAGCAGCCAGCCGGCGCGATCCGGCGCATCCACATCAGCCGCGAGGGTGATTTCGGGCAGGCCTGTCTGCGGGCCGCCGACTTCGGGCGCGCGGCGTTCGGCCAGGTGGTGGTGGCGCGCGACCTGGGTGCGGCCCTGGAGGCGCGTCTGGCCGGGGCGTCGCGGCTCACGCGCCTGCGGCCCATGCGGTTTCTCGGTTTCGATGCAGCCGCGGCGGCGGACGTGCAGCGCGTGCGCGTGGCCGATGAAGACGGCGAGCGCGTGCTGGCCGCACGGCTGGTAGTCGCGGCAGACGGCACGGCCAGTGCGGTGCGCCAGGCGCTGGGCATCGATGTGGCCACGCATGACTATGGCCAGCGCCTGTTCGTGGCGCGGCTGCGCGCGCAGCGACCGCCGGACGGCACCGCGTACGAACGCCTGCGCGACGGCGGCCCGACCGCGCTGCTGCCGCGCGGCGACGGCTGCTACGGGATCGTGCACGGGGTCGCGGCCACGGAGGCCGCCGCGGTGGCGGCGCTGGATGGGCGCGGGTTCGTCGCGCGTGTCCAGGACGCGTTCGGCTGGCGGGCCGGGCGTTTCGTCGAGGCCGGCGAGCGCAGCATCTATCCCGCGCTGCGCGTCGTGGCCGAACGCACCACCGCCCGCCGGGTGGTCCTGGTCGGCAATGCCGCCCAGACCCTGCATCCGATCGGCGCGCAGGGCTTCAACCTCGGGCTGCGCGATGCCCTCACCCTGGCCGAACTGGTGGCCGACGCGGCGGATCCTGGTGCGCAGGCGCTGCTCGAGGCCTACGCAGGGCGGCGACAGGAGGATCGCCGCCGCACCCTCGCGTTTTCCGACGGGCTGGCGCGGATCACCGCCAATCCCGCGCCCCTGCTGCGACCAGTGCGCAGCCTGGGGCTGATGGCGATCGGGGCGATGCCATCGTTGCAGTCGCTGCTGGCCGGGGGCGCGATGGGCTACCGCGGCGACTTGCCGGCCCTGTGCCGCGGGAGCGCCGCATGAGCCGCCGAGATCCGCACGACGTGGTGGTGGTCGGCGGTGGCGTGGTCGGCGCTGCCTGCGCACTGGCGCTGGCGCAGGCAGGCCTGGACACCTGCCTGGTCGAATCCAGGCGCCCGCCGGCGTGGTCGCGCGACACGCCCGACCTGCGGGTCTACGCGTTGGCGCCCGACAACGCCGCGCTGCTCGATTCGCTGGGTGCATGGCGGGCGGTGCGCGAGGCGCGCGCGCATCCGTATCGCCGCATGCACGTCTGGGACGCGGCCGGTGGCAGCCCGATCGTGTTCGATGCCGATGCGCTGGCCCGCCCCAGCCTGGGCTGGATCGTCGAACACGGCCTGCTGGTGGACGCGTTGTGGGATCGGCTGGAACACGCTGGCGTGCGCCTGCGCTGTCCGGCGGCGGTCGAGGCGCTGGACGAGGAGGGCGACGGCGTGCGCCTGCGCCTGGATGACGGCAGCCGCGTCGCCGCGCGCATCGCGGTCGCCGCCGATGGCGTCGCATCGCGCCTGCGGTCGCTGGCCGGAATCGAGGTGGACGCGCACGACTATGGCCAGCGCGGCGTCGTTGCCTATGTGCGGACCGGGCAGCCACACGAAGACACCGCCTGGCAGCGTTTCCTGCCGACCGGCCCGCTGGCCCTGTTGCCATGCGCCGACGGCAGCTGTTCGATCGTCTGGACGCTGCCCGATGACGAGGCTGCGCGCATGCTGGAGCTTGATGACGAAGCATTCGGTCGCGAACTCAGCACCGCCTTCGAGGCGCGACTCGGCAGCATCGTGCCGGTCGGCCGTCGCGTCGCGTTCCCGCTGCGCCGCCAGCTGGTGGCGACCCAGCAGCGGGGCCGCCTGCTGCTGGTCGGTGACGCCGCCCATGCGGTGCATCCGCTGGCGGGGCAGGGCGTCAACCTGGGCCTGCGCGATGTTGCCGCGTTGCGCGCCACGGTAGTCGATGCGCGCGAGCGCCGTGCGTCCTGGGATTCGCCGCAGCGGCTCGCGCGCTGGGCGCGCACGCGGCGCAGCGACAACACGATCGCGGCCTACGGTTTCGAGGGCATCAACCGTCTGTTCTCCAACGATGCGCTCGCGCCCACCCTGCTGCGCGGGCATCTGCTCGGCCTGGCCGGGCGCGTGCCGCCGCTGCTCGACCTGTTCTGGCGTCGCGCCGCGGGCGGGTGACCCGGCGCCCGCAGCCGCACGGACGCGTCAATGTGCGGCAGGCGCCGTCTTGCCGCGCAGCCGCTGGACCAGCATCACCACGCCGACCACCGCCGCACCTGCCACGATGCCGACCGCGGCATTGATCAACATCGGCGTGAGCGCACCCAGCACCGCGCCCACGCCCGGTACATGCGTGGCTTCCATCGCCGCATCGCCGATCCACTCGCTGACCGCATGGAAGCCGTGGGTCAGGATGCCGCCGCCGACCAGGAACATGGCGGCGGTCCCGGCGACTGCCAGGCCCTTCATCAGCCATGGCGCCATGCGCAGGATGCCGGTACCGACCGAGCGCGCGAATGCGCTGATGCTGCGGCTCAGGTAGAGGCCGAAGTCGTCGAGCTTGACGATGCCAGCGACCAGGCCGTAGACGCCGACCGTCATCAGCGTGGCGATGCCGATCAACACGCCCAGCTGCACCGAGAACGGCTTGTCGGTGACCGTGCCCAGCGAGATGACGATGATCTCGGCCGACAGGATGAAGTCGGTCCGCACCGCCCCTTTGATCTTGTCCTTCTCGGCGTCGACGAGCTCGGCGTCGGTCCGCTCCAGCGCCGCGGCGTGCGCGGCGTGGCGTTGCCGGTCTTCGTCGCGGCTGTGCAGGAACCGGTGCAGCAGTTTTTCCGCGCCCTCGTAGCAGAGGAACAGGCCGCCGGCCATGAGCAGCGGCGTCACCAGCCAGGGCAGGAAGGCGCTGATCGCCAGCGCCGCCGGAACCAGGATCAGCTTGTTGCGCGCCGAGCCCTTCGCCACTGCCCAGACCACCGGCAGCTCGCGGTCGGCCCGCACGCCGCTGACCTGTTCGGCATTGAGCGCCAGATCGTCGCCGAGCACGCCGGCGGTTTTCTTGGCCGCCACCTTGGTCATCACGGACACGTCGTCGAGGATGGTCGCGATGTCGTCGAGCAGGACGAGCAGACTGGAGGCCATGGCGCGTGCCGGAGCAAAGGGAGCGCGATTGTAGGGCGGGCAGCGCTTCGGAACAGGTGACGACGACCGGGCCTCGGGGCCCGACCCGCCGATGGAGTTGCGGCACCTTCAGGAGTGGGACCCCCCGACGGTATCGCAGCCTCCCCGCCAGCGACCGTCCGCGCCGGCCAATGCCCGGCTGGGCGTGCGGAATGTCAGCGCGGGCGTGCGGTGTATTCGTCGCGGTCGATGCGGCCGTCGCGGCTGCTGTCCACCGCTTCGAATCCGCTGGCGAGTGCGGGCTCGGCAGCGGCTTCGGCGCGCGACACGGCGCCGTCACCGTCGGCATCGAGCCGGTTGAATGCGCGGCTCGCTGCGACCATCGCGGGGTCGGCCACGTGCGAGATCACCGTGACGTCCGGCTCGAGTTGGGTCGCGGTCGGCGTGCGGGGCTGTGGCGGGGCCGGAGGCGGGGCGCTGACCGCTTCAATCGCCGCGCGCGAGGACACCACCGCTTCGGCGGCCGCCTGCTGCGCCATCAGGCTGGCTGCTTCCGCGCGCTGGCTGTTGACGCGCGCATCGACCAGCGCATCGACCGGTTGCGCGGTGCCGCCGTGCGCGACGCTGCGCGCCGCGCCCGTCTGGTTGGCTGCGTCGGCGGCAAGTTGCGCCGATTGCTGTGCCTGCACGGACGCCTGTCGGGCGACGTGGGCGTGGTACTCGGCGCTTGCCTCGCCCTGCGCCGTCATCGCGTCCGCCTGCGCCGCCATCGCGGCCTGGGAGGCTGCCGCCCGGGCCGCCTGGGCGACCTCGCGCGCTGCCTCGGCCTCGCCGCGTGCAGAGTCCGTTGCCGCATCGCTCACGGCCCTGGCCTGGGCGGTTCCGACGGTCTGCGCGCCGGCGGCGCCGGCCGCCAGCGCCAGTGCAGCGGCCAGGACGCTACGGTGCAGGATGTCTTGGGTCATGACGGGCTCCGGGGTGGTGCGGGGCATCCATCCTCGGCAGCTGGCAATGAAACGGGCGTCAATCGCAGGCGTCCCGCCGCTGAACGCCCGGTCGGGTTCAGCTTCCGGCAACTCGTCGTGCGAAGACGGTGATCTCTTCCCGGTCGTGGTAGAGCTGGCGCGCCTGCACCGTGACCGGAACGGCCGCCGCCTCCACGAAACCTTCGAGGCTGCGGCGCGTCTCCAGCCAGCGCTTCTTCATCGGCAGCTTGAGATTGAAGATCGACTGCCGGCACCAGCCCTCGCGGAACCAGTCGCCCATGCGCCGCGCGACGCGCGAGGGCTGTTCGACCATGTCGCAGACCATCCAGTCCAGGGCGCGCGATGGCTGCCAGCGGAATCCGTCCGCGCGCAGGTGCTCTACCTGCCCGGTATCGAACAGGTGTTCGCGCAGCGGGCCGTTGTCGATGGCCGTGACGCGCAGGCCCTGTCGCGCCAGCACCCAGGTCCAGCCGCCCGGTGCGGCGCCAAGGTCGGCCGCGGTCATGCCCGGGCGCAGCAGGTCGCGCCGCTGCGCAGGATCAAGCAGGACGTGCAGCGCTTCCTCGAGCTTGAGCGCCGAGCGCGATGGCGCATCGGCATGCAGCTTCAGCCGCGGCACGCCGAGCGGCCAGGGCGAGCTGTGCACGGGGTCGGTGCTGGCGAGCAGGGCGTGGTCGCCGGCGAGAAAGCAGACGTGCAGGCGCGGCAGCGCCGGATCCTCGGTCTGGCTGAGCAGGCCGCGCTTGCGCAAGGCCGGACGCAGCGCATTGCCGAAGCTGCGCGCCAGCCCGGACAGCGGCTTGCCAGCATCCGAATCGGGATGTTCCACCCACAGCGTGCCGAAACCCCGCGCGCCCGCATGCTGCCGCGACGCTGCTTCGATCGCCTCGATCATCGGGCTGATCCGGTCCTTTGGATCCAGGCCGCGCAGTTCCGCGAACAGCGACAGCGATTGCCGCGCGAACACCAGCGAACGCCACGGCAGGCGCCTGGCCATGGACGCCTCGTCGCCGAGGAACAGCACGTAGCCGTTGCCGCGTTCGGCGCGTGCATAGCCGGCAACGCCCGCCTCCGCGGCGCGCTCACCGAGTTCGGCGGCAAGATCGGGTTCGAAGCCTGCGCGGCAGTAGCAGAGCAGTCCGTTCATGGGCTGCGAGCCGCCTGGTTGCGTTGCGGGCGATCCGCTCCGCTGCCGGGTTCAGTAGCGGCCGGCATTGGACTCGCCGTAGCGGCGCAGCACGTCGCAGGCGGCATCGCGATGGACGTCGCGCACCACCTCGATGTCGCGCCGTTGCAGTTCACCGATCCAGTCGGCCGGGAGCGGGCCTTCGTCGAAGGGCGTCAGCGCCTCCACGTCTTCGGAACGTGCGCCGATCAGCAGGCGGTCGACGCCGGCCCAGACGGTGGCGCCGTAACACTGGCAGCAGGGTTGTGCGGACGTGGCGAGCACGAAGCGGCCGATCACGTTGTCGTCCAGGTCGCGGTTCAGGCGCGCGCGCTGCAGGCGCTGCTGCGCAAGCATGTACGCCATCGTTTCGGCATGCGCCACCGAGCAGCTCTGGGGCAGCACGCGGTTGACGCCGATGGAGACGATGCGGTCGTCGTCGGCATTGAACACGGCCGCGCCGAACGGTCCGCCGCTGGCGGCGTCGACGTTCATGCGCGACAGCTCGATCGCCAACGCCACCTTGTCCTCGTCGCCCACGTACGCACGCGTGGTGTCGACGTGCTCATGCACCCAGGCGGGCAGGGTGAGGTGGACCTGTGCGTACAGCATCAACGCTCCACCGGCAGCACGGCGCCGACCGCGCGGCACTGGTTCTGCACGCAGTCGCAGGACTGGATGTCCTGCCAGCCGCAGACCGATGCCATGCCGCTGCGTTCGCACTGTGCGCGCACGGCGTCCGCGTCTACGATCGCATCCTTGTTGACGCAGGCCGGGAAGTAGCCGCAGCAGTTGCCGACGTTCTTGACCTCGCAGTCGCTGGCGACGCGGCAGGACGCATCGGGCGTCGCCGGCGCTGCCGATGCCACCGGCGAAGGCGCCGGCGTTGCCGCTGCCGTCACGTCCGCGCGCGGCGTGCAGGCCACGAGCAGCAGCGCGAGGCAGGTGGCGGCGAGATGCCGCAAGCGCAGGATCGCCATGCTCAGGCCTTCGCCGCCCAGGTGTCTCGCAGCGAAACGCTGCGGTTGAACACCGGCGCGCCACCGTGGTGGTCGCGGCGGTCGGCGACGAAGTAGCCCAGGCGCTCGAACTGGAACGACTGCTCGGCTGCCGCCGCCGCTGCGCCGGGCTCGACGTAGCCGCGCACGCTGCGCCTGGAGTCGGGATTGATGTGGTCGCGATAGCTCTTGCCGGCGGCCTCGTCGTCCGGATCGGCGACGGAGAACAGGCGGTCGTACAGCCGGATCTCCGCTTCCACCGCGTGCTGCGCACTGACCCAGTGGATCGTGCCCTTGACCTTGCGGTTGGCACCTTCCATGCCGGGTCGCGATTCGGGATCCAGCCAGCCGCGCAGCTCGACGATGTGGCCGTCCGCGTCCTTCACCACCTCGTCCACGCGGGCGATGCCGGCGCCGCGCAGGCGCACTTCGCCGCCCGGCACCAGCCGCTTCCAGCCCTTGGGCGGGACCTCGGCGAAATCCTCGCGCTCGATCCACAGCTCGCGCGAGAACGGCACGTCGCGCACACCGAAGGATTCGTCCTTGGGATGGTTGGAGAACGACAGCGTCTCCTCGTGGGCTTCGGGCAGGTTGGCGAGCACCAGCTTCAGCGGGTCGACCACCGCCATGCGCCGCGGCGCGGATGCGTCCAGGTCTTCGCGCAGCGCGCCCTCAAGCACCGAGAAGTCGATTACCGAGTTCTGCTTGCTGATGCCGACCCGGTCCACGAACAGGCGCAGCGCGGACGGCGTGTAGCCGCGCCGGCGCAGGCCCTGCAGCGTGTACATGCGCGGATCCTCCCAGCCGTCCACCAGGCCATCGGCCACCAGCTGGGTGAGCTTGCGCTTGCTCATCACCGTGTAGTTGATGTTGAGCCGCGAGAACTCGATCTGGCGTGGCCGAGCGGCCACGTTGGGCAGGCCTTTTGCGAGCAGCGGCGCCAGCAGTTCCTGCGAGCCGGCCAGGTCGACCCGGTCCACGCACCAGTCGTACAGCGGCCGGTGGTCCTCGAACTCCAGCGTGCACAGCGAATGGGTGATGCCTTCCACCGCATCGCCCAGCGCGTGGGCGATGTCGTACATCGGGTAGATGCACCAGCCGGCGCCCGCGATCGGGTGCGGCATGTGCTTGATCCGGTACAGGGCCGGGTCGCGCAGGTTGATGTTGCCGCTGCCCATGTCGATCTTCGCGCGCAGGGTGCGCGCGCCGTCGGGGAACTCGCCGGCGCGCATTCGGCGGAACAGGTCGAGGTTCTCCTCGATCGACCTGTCGCGGAAGGGCGAATTGCGACCCGGTTCGGTCAGGTTGCCGCGGTACTCGCGCACCTGCTCGGCGCTGAGGTCGCAGACGAAGGCGTCGCCCTGGGCGATGAGCTTCTCGGCGGCCAGGTAGTAGACCTCGAAATAGTCCGAGGCATGGCGCAGTTCGGCCCAGTCGAAGCCCAGCCAGCGCACGTCGTCCTGGATGGCGTGGACGAACTCGGGATCTTCCCTGGCCGGATTGGTGTCGTCGAAGCGCAGGTTGCAGACGCCGCCGAACTCCTCGGCAATGCCGAAATCCAGGCAGATCGCCTTGGCATGGCCGATGTGCAGGTAGCCGTTGGGCTCGGGCGGGAAGCGGGTGCGGATGGCGGTATGGCGGCCGCTGGCCAGGTCGTCCCGGACGATCTGGCGGATGAAATCCTGGCGGGCCGCGATGGGTTCGGCGGTCGGCGGCGTTGCGGCCGCGGCCGGGTCTGGAAGGGTCATGACGCGTATCGGGGGAAAACGCCAGTGTAGCCGAGCGGCCAGGCCGGGCCGGGGCGCAGGGATGGCGTCGCGCACGGCGACGGTCGGCGTTATCGTCATGGGCACGATGCTTGCTTACCATTCGGGAGCGCACTGAGCGCAGGAGAAGCCCGGCATGTCCGCTGTCCGCCCCTTCGCGGCGCCTTTGCCCCCTTCGCCGCGCCGCCCTGGCCGGCAGTCGCGGCGTGAGGCAGGAGGCGTGTCCTGACCGTTGCCCGCGAATCCGGCCTCCGCCACGAAGCGCTGCTCACGGCCTGCCTGGCGTTGTTGCTGGGGTTGTTTGCCGCGGCGGTGGCCAGCGGCTTGCCGCAGCCGGCGGGCGTGGCCGTCGCCCTGTCGCCGCTGCCCGCCGCTGCCGCGGGCATGGAGGGCGGCGAGCAGGTTCCGGTCGCGGGCCACTCTTCGGTATTGCTGCAGTTCGACCTTCCGCGACCGGAGGAGGGCGATCGCTGGGTCGTACGCCTGGAGCGCGACGCCCTTGAGCAGGTATGGCTGCAGCGTGGGCAGTGGCAGAGCGCGCCCCAGCGCTTCTTCGCGCCCGGGGACGGCGCCGGCATTCTTCCCAGCAGTTTCCTGTTCCCGTTGCCGGCGCACTGGCAGGGGCCGGTCGAACTCGAGCTGCACGTCCATGGTGCGGGCACCCGCGCGCTGCGTCCGGAGGTGATGGGCCAGGCCCAGGCGATGCGCCTGGAGCAGTACGGCGTCGCCGCCAGCGCCATGATCTACGCCAGCCTGTTCACCATCGGCCTGCTGGCGCTGGCCCTGTACTCGGCCGCGCGCGACCGGCTGTTCCTCGGGCTGTTCGGTTTCACCGTGGTCGCCCTGCTCGCGCTTTCGGCCGGGAACGGGCATCTCTACCAGTTCCCCGGCCTGCGGCTGTTCGCGTTCTGGCGCGGGCAGGGGGTGATCGCACTGTCGCTACTGCTGTGCGCGGTCTGGCTGCAGATGCTGTTGAAGTATGCGGGGACACGCCAAGGGGGCCTGGCCTGGCGGCACTGGATCAACGGCGCTTCGCTCGGCGCTGCGGCGCTGGCAGGGCTGTGCCTGCTCAACCTGGCGCCGGTCGCGCGGGTGGTGGGGCAACTGCAGTTGCTTCCCTATGGAATCTCGCTGCTGCTGGGCGTGGCGCTGCTGGTCGATGCGGGCAGGCGCCGCATCGCGATGGCGTGGCCGCTGGCGGGCCTGGCCCTGGTCACCTTTGCTGGCGTGGTCCTGGCCGACCTGGCGACCCGTGGCCACCTGCTTGACACCGTGGTGGTGCGCTATGGCTACCAGCTGGCGATCGCGGTGGGCGTGGCATTCCTGGCGGTCGGCCTGGTGAGCAGGATCCGCGAATATCGCTACCAGCGCGATCGCGATCTGCTCGCCCGCGCCGACACCGAACGCAGGATGGCGCGCGAAGCCGCGCGCTCGGACCTGGCCTCCGAACTGCAGTCACAGCTGCGCGCGCTGCCGGTGGCCGAGATCGAGGCCACTGCCTTCCGCCTGCTGATCGAACGGCTGATGCCGCTGCTCCCGGTGCAGTCCTGCGTGGTGGTGGTGCAGGGCTACCACGGCCACGATCTGCTGCTGGTGGAGCCATCGCACCAGCTGGTGGCCGTGCAGCCACAGTTGGCCCGGCGTCAGTTGGCGCTCAGGCGCCAGGCGGCCAGCGGCATTCCCCTGCAGCAGCCGGTGACCGAAGAGGGGCAGCAGTCGATCGTGGCGATGGAGGCGGTGGTGCCGTTGCAGATCCGTGCGCCGGCGTGGGGGGCGCTGCTGCTGCGGCGCGTGGGCGGCGACGGCTTCGCCACCGAGGAGCTGTCGCTCGCAGCCGAGTTCGTGCGGCTGACGGTGCAGCAGATCGACCAGGCCATTGCCGCGATCAACCTGCGCCGCTCGGCCGAGCTCGACGCGCTGACCGGCAGCCTCAACCGGCGCACGATCGACCATTGGCTGGCACGCGCCTTCAGCGAGGCTGCCCGCGACCAGCATCCGGTCTCGGTGTTGTTCATCGACCTCGACCACTTCAAGGCCGTCAACGACCGCCACGGCCACGCCGGCGGCGATTTCTGCCTGCGCCACGTCGCCGTGGCCCTGCGCGGCGCACTGGATGAGGGCGACCTGTTCGGCCGTTACGGGGGGGAAGAGTTCATCGCCGTCCTGCCGGGACGCAGCGGAGCCGCTGCCCGCATGACCGCCGAGCGCCTGCGCATGGCGGTCGAGAGCCTGGGGCCGGTCTGGAACGGCCAGCAGTTGCGCCTGACCGTGAGCGTGGGCGTGGCCACCCGGCTGGACAGCGAAGACACGCCCGAAGGCGCGCTGGCGCGGGCCGACCGGGCCCTGTACTCGGCGAAATCGCAGGGGCGCAATTGCGTGCAGGTGGCGCCCGCGGTATTCAGCTGAGCTGCGTGCATGCCCACGGGTTGAAGATGGCCCGTCGGGCCGCACATTCCCAGTTCACTTCGGAGTTGCGGCAATGACTGGAATCGGCGCCTGGAAACAACGCCTCCCCCAGCCCGGCGAGGCACTGCCGGGACGGTCCACGGCCATGCCGCTGCGCGAGGACCACCACCATGTGCTCGGCACGCCGCTGCGCGGATCGTTCGACGGTCACGCACGGGTGCAGTTCGGCATGGGCTGCTTCTGGGGCGCGGAACGCAAGTTCTGGTCGCTGCCGGGCGTGTTCTCGACGGCGGCCGGTTATGCAGGGGGCCTGACCCCGAATCCGACCTACCGTGAAGTCTGTTCCGGGCAGACCGGCCACACCGAGGTGGTGCTGGTGGTGTACGACGAGGCCGAGCTGCCGTTCGCGACCCTGCTGCAGGTCTTCTGGGAAAACCACGATCCCACCCAGGGCATGCGCCAGGGCAACGACATCGGCAGCCAGTACCGCTCGGCGATCCACTGCGGGACCGAGGCCCAGTACGCGGAGGCACTGCGCAGCCGCGAGGCTTTCCAGCAGCGGCTGCGCGACGCGGGCTACGCGGACATCACCACCGACATCGTGTTTCCTGCCCCGACGTTCTACTACGCCGAGGACGAGCACCAGCAGTACCTGTCCAAGAACCCGTCGGGTTATTGCGGGCTGGGCGGGACCGGGGTCAGTTGTGCGGTGGGGATTGCCGGCTAGGCGCGGCGGCGGCGAAGACCACACCAGCCCCGAGGTTCCGGGCAGCAGGCCGGCGCGAGCCGGCCTGCTGGGTGACGCAGGATCAGGCGGCTGCGGCCGGGTGGACGCCGGTGACGCGCAGCTTCAGCGGACGGCCCTGCGGCGTGCTCCAGTCGATCGATTGCCCGACCGACAGGCCGAGCAGCGCGGAGCCCACCGGCGCCATGATCGAAATCCGCCCGGCGCCGGCATCGGCCTCGTGCGGAAACACCAGGGTCAGCGTGTGGCGCTCGCCGCTGTTCTCGTCGACGCACTCGACCTGCGAATGCATGCCGACCACGTCGGCCGGCATGGCGGCATCATCGACGACCTCGGCGCGGGTCAATTCGCCCATCAGCGCCTCAGCGGTCGCATCGTTCTGCCAGCGCGGCGAATCAAGCAGGGCGTCCAGCCGCGCCGCGTCGCGGCTGGAGACGACGATCGGGGGCGGCAGGCCGCCGCTGGATTGGGGGGTCATCTCGGTCTTGCTCCATGGCAGGTCGGGCGGCGGCGAAGGCCGGCGCCCAAAGAAAAACGGACGGCGCGTCCAGCGCGTCGCCCGCTCGTGGTGTGGCTAACGTAGCGCTCCCGGCGGCCCGCATCAAGTGGGCCGCGCCGCGTCTCAGAGCATATCGGGAGGCGGCGGCGTCGCCGCGCGTGCGCCGTCCGGGCCGGGCAGGGCGAGCAGGTCGGGGGGCAGGGCGCGGAACACGGTCGCCAGCCCGGTCAGGAACCCGGACATGGCCGAGCTGCGCCGCCAGAACATGGCGATCTGGCGGCTGGGCTGCGCGCCGGTGAACGGCAGCAGGCGGATATGGCGCGGCTGCGCGACCGGCGGCTGCACCGCCAGCGCAGGCAGCAGGGTGATGCCGACGTTGGCCGCGACCATCTGCCGCAGCGTCTCCAGGCTGGTGGCGCGGAACTCGCTCTTTTCGTGGGCGCCCGCCATGTGGCAGACTTCCAGCGTCTGCCGGCGCAGGCAGTGTCCGTCCTCGAGCAGCAGCAGGTTTTCGCTGGCCAGGTCGTCGATCCCCAGCGTGTCCTGCGCGGCGAGGCGATGGCGCTCGGGTACCGCCAGCAGGAACGGCTCGTCGAACAGGTGCTCGTGGTGCAGCTGGTCGTCGTGCACCGGCAGCGCGAGGATCGCGGCATCCAGGCGCCCGTCGCGCAGGCGCGCCAGCAGTTCGTCGCTTTTTTCCTCGACCAGCAGCAGTTGCAGGTCGGGATAGCGCTCGCGGATCGGCGGGATCACGTGCGGCAGCAGGTACGGCCCGAGCGTGGGGAAGATGCCCAGGCGCACGGCGCCGGCCTCGGGCCGCTGGCTGCGCCGCGCGGCTTCCTTCATCTGTTCGGTTTCAGACACCACCCGGCGCGCGCGCTCGACGATCTCCACGCCGATCGGCGTCAGCATCACCTTGCGCGGCGCGCGCTCGATCAGCGACACGCCCAGCTCGTCCTCGAGCTTGCGGATCTGCGTCGACAGCGTGGGCTGGCTGACGAAGCTGGCCGCGGCGGCGCGACCGAAGTGGCGATGGTCGGCGACCGCAATCAGGTACTTGAGGTCGCGCAGGTTCACCGGTCAGGCCGTATGCGCTTCGAGCGGCGCCGGCGCGGGCGCCGAGGTCCGGATCAGGTGGTCGAACGCAGCCAGCGCCGCCTTCGAGCCCTCGCCCATCGCGATCACGATCTGCTTGTACGGCACGGTAGTGCAGTCGCCAGCGGCGAACACGCCCGGCACGCTGGTCTGGCCACGGTCGTCGACCAGGATCTCGCCGCGCGGCGAGAGGTCCACCGTGCCCTTGAGCCATTCGGTATTGGGCAGCAGGCCGATCTGCACGAACACGCCCTCCAGTTCGATCCGGTGCGCGTCTCCGCCGGCGCGGTCCTTGTAGACCAGGCCGGTAACCCGGCTGCCGTCGCCCAGTACTTCGGTGGTCTGCGCGCCGGTGATGATGCGCACGTTGTCCAGGCTGCGCAGCTTGCGCTGCAGCACTTCGTCGGCGCGCAGCTTCGAGTCGAACTCGATCAGGGTCACGTGGGCGACGATGCCGGCCAGATCGATCGCCGCCTCGACGCCGGAGTTGCCGCCGCCGATCACCGCCACGCGCTTGCCCTTGAACAGCGGGCCGTCGCAGTGCGGGCAGTAGGCCACGCCCTTGTTGCGGTACTGGTCTTCGCCGGGCACGCCCATCTGCCGCCAGCGCGCGCCGGTGGAGAGGATGACGGTCTTCGACTTCAGCGAGGCGCCGCTCTCGAGCTTCACTTCCACCAGACCATTGGCGCCTGCCGGCAGCAGCCGCGTGGCGCGCTGCAGGTTCATCACGTCCACGTCGTAGTCGCGCACATGCTGTTCGAGCTGGGCGGCCAGTTTCGGGCCCTCGGTGTGCGGCACCGAGATGAAGTTCTCGATCGACATGGTGTCGAGCACCTGGCCGCCGAAGCGCTCGGCCGCCACGCCGGTGCGGATGCCCTTGCGCGCGGCATACACGGCCGCGGCCGCGCCAGCCGGGCCGCCGCCGACCACCAGCACGTCGAACGCGTCCTTGCCGGCGATCTTCGCCGCCTCGCGCTTTGCGGCGCCGGTGTCCAGGCGCGCGACGATCTGCTCCAGGCTCATGCGGCCCTGGTCGAAGACCTCGCCGTTGAGGAAGATGGTCGGCACCGACATCACTTCGCGTGCCTCGACCTCGTCCTGGAACAGCGCACCGTCGATCGCGACATGCGAGATGTTGGGATTCAGCACCGCGGCCAGGTTCAGCGCCTGCACCACGTCCGGGCAGTTCTGGCAGCTGAGCGAGTAGTAGGTCTCGAAGCGGAACTCGCCTTCCAGTCCGCGCACCTGCTCGAGCAGCTCGGCCGCGGCCTTGGACGGATGCCCGCCCACCTGCAGCAGGGCCAGCACCAGCGAGGTGAACTCGTGGCCCATCGGCAGACCGGCGAAACGCAGCGAAATGCCGTGGCCAGGCGTGGTCAGCGCGAAGGACGGCTTGCGCTCGGCATCGTCGCGGCGCACCTCGACCGTGACCAGGTCGGACTGGCTGCGGATGTCTTCCAGCAGGGCCAGCATGTCCTTCGAGCCGTCGCCATCGTCGACCGAAGCGATGATCGCGACGGGACGCTGCAGCCGTTCGAGATAGCCCTTGAGCTGGGCCTTGAGATCATTGTCGAGCACGGGAACTCCTGGGGGGAGGCAATGCGGAAGCGGATCGGAACCGACGCCGGTTGGCTTGCGGACGGGAAGGGGAGGGAGAACCTGCCCGCTGGCTGGCCGACATCGGCTCCGATCCGCTCCCGCGCCGCGAAGGCGGCACGGGGCGGGGTGGCACGTGGAGCGGTGACTCCGATCAGGTGCGCGTGATCAGATCTTGCCGACCAGGTCGAGCGACGGCTTGAGGGTCTTCTCGCCTTCCTTCCACTTGGCCGGGCACACCTCGTTCGGGTGCGCGGCAACGAACTGCGCGGCCTTGAGCTTGCGCAGGGTCTCGGAGACGTCGCGGGCAATGGCGTTGTCGTGGATCTCGACGGTCTTGATCACGCCCTCGGGGTTGATCACGAAGGTGCCGCGCAGGGCGAGGCCTTCTTCCTCGATGTGCACGCCGAACGCGCGGGTCAGCTGGTGGGTCGGGTCGCCGACCAGCGGAAACTGGGCCTTGCCCACGGCGGGCGAGGTCTCGTGCCACACCTTGTGCGAGAAGTGCGTGTCGGTGGTGACGATGTAGATCTCGGCACCGGCCTTCTGGAACTCGGCGTAGCTGTTGGCGGCGTCTTCGACTTCGGTGGGGCAGTTGAAGGTGAAGGCGGCCGGCATGAAGATCAGGACCGACCACTTGCCCTTGAGGCTGGCGTCGGTGACTTCGATGAACTCGCCGTTCTGGTAGGCGGAGGCCTTGAACGGCTTGATTTCGGTATTGATCAGGGACATGGACACCTCTGTGGTTGGCGGAGTGGTGGATTCCGACCCGTGTGGGGTCGACGGAAGAATGATAGAGATGGACTATTGATATGTAAAATCTAATAAATCGATAAGAACGATAGTTATTATCTATCAAATTAGGTGCAATTTCCAGTCTTTTCGGCCACGGAAACGCTTGCATCCATTTTTGCACTGCAGCATATTTCGATCACGCACTGCAGTCCGCGGCAGACGAAAGCTTCGAATCGCGGGGCAGTGCCGGGCATCGGATCTGGCGCCGCAATGGTGCCGATCCCGCCGAGTTCCGTATCCGTTCCTCCCTCCCACACGCATACGGAATCTTTGAAGGCGGCTTAGGCCGCCTTCATTTTTTTTGGCTCTGCTACGGGCCCACGCGCCCGCGGCGGACGTGCGCCTTCCATCCCCGGCACGCCGAGAAAGCGGGTCGGACGGGCGACGTACGGATGCAGCCGCTACGATGCCCGCGATGACAGATCCCCGACCCGTTGCCACCGTCCGCAGCCTCCTCGACACCGCCCGTGGCCGGATCGATCCCGGTGAGGCCGGGCTGCTGCTGGCGCATGTGCTGGGCCAGTCCCGCGGTTGGTTGTTTGCCCATGATGGCGATGCCGTCGAGGCCGAACCCGCAGCCAGGTTCGAGGCATTGCTGGCGCGCCGCGAACGCGGCGAGCCGGTGGCCTATCTATGCGGGCAGCGTGGCTTCTGGACGCTGGACCTCGCGGTCACGCCTGCGACCCTGATCCCGCGCCCGGAAACGGAGCTGCTGGTCGAACTGGCCCTGGCGCGCCTGCCGCGCGATCGCGCGCTGCACGTTGCCGACCTGGGCACCGGCAGCGGCGCGATCGCGCTTGCCCTTGCCAGCGAGCGCCCGCGCACGCGGGTCCTGGCCACCGACGCCAGCACCGGGGCGCTGGAGGTGGCGCGAAGCAACGCGGGCAGGCTGGGGCTCGAGAACGTCGAGTTTCGCGACGGTGACTGGTTCGACGCCCTGCCGGGCCTGCGCTTCGACCTGATCGCCAGTAATCCGCCCTATATCGCCGCGGACGATCCGCACCTGGTGCAGGGCGACCTGCGCTACGAGCCGCCCGACGCATTGGCCTCCGGCGCGGACGGCCTCGACGCGATCCGCGCCATCGTCGCGGCCGCCCCGGCGCACCTGCTGCGCGAGGGCTGGCTGCTGCTCGAGCACGGTTGGGGGCAGGGCGCGGCGGTGCGGGCGCTGATGCAGGCGGCGGGGTTTTCCGAGGTTTCCACGCAACGCGATCTCGAACAGCGCGACCGGGTGAGTCTCGGCCGCTACTGCGCAGGCTAGTCCGGACAGGGCCGCGGCGTGACGGCGCCGGGGGCCGGATGACGCTGCCGTGCCGCCCGGGCGTGGCAGGCACGGGGCACGCTGACATAGCGACACGGCGCTGCAGGCATGACGCAGGACGCGACCTGCGAAACGCAGGACGCTGTCATTTCGGCCGGAGGGAGAAATCCAGGCGGCGGCGCGTAGATCTCTCCCAGCGGTTGAGATGACATCACGCGTGACAGGGCTCCGGCGGATCGCAATGGGACGGTGTCGTCCAGCAGGCGGTGTCGCGTCCGCGCGGCGGCCACACTAGACTGGCGCCACTGTTTTCCGGAGGCGCCGCATGCGCACGCTGTACCCCGAGATCGCGCCGTACGACACCGGCAGCCTGCAGGTCGACGATCGCCACACGCTGTACTACGAGCAGTGTGGCAATCCCAAGGGCAAGCCGGTGGTGCTGCTGCATGGCGGGCCCGGCGGCGGCTGCAACGCCAAGATGCGTCGTTTCCATGACCCGTCCAGATACCGCATCGTGCTGTTCGACCAGCGTGGATCGGGCCGCTCGACGCCGCATGCCGACCTGGTGGACAACACCACCTGGCACCTGGTCGCCGACATCGAGGCACTGCGTGAACACCTGGGCATCGAGCGCTGGCAGGTATTCGGCGGTTCCTGGGGCTCGACCCTGGCGCTGGCCTATGCGCAGGTGCACTGCCTGCGCGTGACCGAACTGGTGCTGCGCGGCATCTTCATGCTGCGCCACTGGGAACTGCAGTGGTTCTATCAGGAGGGCGCCTCGCGCCTGTTCCCCGAGGCCTGGGAGCACTACATCGCCGCGATCCCGGAGGGCGAGCGCGATGACCTCATCGGCGCCTTCCACCGCCGCCTGACTTCGGACGATGAAGCTACGCGCATCGCCGCCGCGCGCGCCTGGAGCGTGTGGGAAGGCGCCACCTCGTTCCTGCACGTCGACCAGGATTTCGTCAGCGGCCACGAGGATGCGCAGTTCGCACTCGCGTTTGCGCGCATCGAGAATCACTACTTCACCAACAAGGGCTTCCTCGAAGTCGACGACCAACTGCTGCGCGACGCCTACCGCATCGCCGCGATTCCCGGAGTGATCGTGCATGGCCGCTACGACGTGGTCTGCCCGGTGCAGAACGCCTGGGACCTGCACAAGGTCTGGCCCAAGGCCGAGCTGGTGATCACGCCCGCGTCCGGGCATTCGGCCTTCGAGGCGGAGAACATCGACGCACTGGTGCGGGCGACCGACGGCTTCGCCTGAACTCCCCGCAACCGCCACCGTAGCCCGGATAAGCGCAGCGCATCCGGGGAAATCCGGTGCGATCCCGGATGCGCTGCGCTTATCCCGGCTACGCCAGGTGCATTCGTCGGCGTGCTGGTTCAGGGCGACGCGAAGCGCCCCTGCAAGGCACCGAACAGGCGCGCAAGCCGTTCGGCCCAGGCCCGCTGCCCGGCTGGGTCGGCAATCAGGTCCTGGCGGATTTCCAGCTCCACGTGGGGCAGGCCGCGCCGTTCGGCGTGGACCGGGATCGCGTAGTCGGTGGCGTCGCTGACGGCATAGGGCTGGTTGTCGCCGACCACCAGGTCGCCTTCCTCGCGCAGCAGGTCGCGCAGCGCGTGCGCCAGCCGCGCGTCGCGCTGGTACAGCACGCCGGCGTGCCATGGCCGCGCGATTCCGCCCATTTCCGGGGTGAAACTGTGCATCGCGACGAGGATCGTCGGCCGGTCCCCGCGTGCGCGCCGGTCCAGCTCGGCCTCGATGCGTGCGTGATAGGGCGCGAAGATCTCCGCGATGCGGCTGTCGCGTGCGTCGCTGTCCAGCGCGGCATTGCCGGGCACGTCGGTGCCGTCGCTGCGCGCGATGATCGAACCGGGCGCGTCGAGCGGTCGGTTGCAGTCGATCACCAGGCGCGAATAGGCCTGCAGGATCGCGCAGGCGTCCAGCCGCTCGGCCAGGCTGGCCGTCACGCCGGCAATGCCGATGTCCCAGCCGATATGGCGGTCGAGTTCGTGCTGCGGCAGGCCGAGCCTGTCGAGCCTGGCCGGAACGGCCTGGCCCGCGTGGTCGGCGATCAGCAGCCAGGGCGATGTGCCACCCGCGCGCAGCACCTCGACCGGTGGCGGATCGCCCTCGCCCAGCAGGGTGGATGCGCGCATCTGCTCAGCGCCGCGGCGAGCCGTCGGGCTCATGGTCGATCATCCACAGTCCGGCCCAGAGCTTGAGGTCGAGTTCGTAACCTTCGGCATGTTTCTGCATCAGCCAGGCCGGCGCCTGCGCGCGCGGCACGGCGTGGACGATGATGTCCTCGTCGCCCACGCCGCCGCCATCGCCGACCTTGCGCAGGTCCAGCGCGCGGGCAAAGGCGATGCGCTCGTTGCTCATGCCCGACGAGGTCGGACCGACCAGCAGTACGTCCACGCGCCCGGCCTCCCAGCCGGTCTCTTCGATCAGCTCGCGTCGCGCGGCGGATTCAAGCGTGTCGTGGCTGTGGTCGTCGCCGACCAGGCCGGCGGGCATCTCGATGGTGCGTGCACCCAGCGGCACGCGGTACTGGTCGACAAACAGCACTTCATCGTCCGGCGTCACCGCGATCACCAGCACCGCCAGGCCGTCGCGGCCGTGCGTGCGCTCGCAGGATTCCCAGTGTCCGCGGCGTACCAGCCGCAGCCACTGTCCTTCGTACAGCAGTTCGGCATCCCGCACAGGCGTGTTCATGCCGGCATGGTACCCGCGATGGCCGCGTCCACCGGATCGGCGTCGGCCTGTGGCGGCAGGTATTCCAGCCCCGCCGCAGCATGCAGGCGGCGACGCGTCAGCGGCCCGAACCGGAGCTGGTCGCACAGGCTGGCGACGGCGGCGCCATCGGCGGCTGCGCGTGCGAATGCCGGCGCCGCGTCGCCCAGTGGCGCGTCGCAGGCGATGGTGGCCAGGCGCCGGCACAGCAGCGCCTGCTCGCGGTGCTGGCGCAGGCGCGTCCCGGCCTGCGCGGCCCCACGGAAGCGCAGGAACTGGACCTCGTCGATGCGTGCAAGCAGTGCATCTAGCGTGCCGAAATGCGCCAGCAGCACCGCCGCGGTCTTCGCGCCGATGCCAGGCACGCCCGGGATGTTGTCGACCGCGTCCCCGCACAGCCCCAGATAGTCGGCGATCTGCCGCGCCTCGACGCCATGCCGTGCCTTCACGCCGGCGGCGCCCCAGCGCTGGCCGCGGGCGAAGTCCCACTGCTCATCGTGTGCATCCAGCAGCTGCGACAGGTCCTTGTCGGCCGAAACGATCACCCCGCGATGTCCCTGCGCACGCGCGTGGTGCAGCGCGCTGCCGATCAGGTCGTCGGCCTCGTATTCGCCGTGGGCAAGCACGTTCAGGCCCAGCGCGGCGGCCAGCGCCTTGCAATGCGTGAACTGGTGGCGCAATTCCTCCGGCGCCGGCGGACGATTGGCCTTGTAGGCGGGGTACAGGGCATTGCGGAAGCAGCTGTCGAGCGCCTCGTCGAAGGCCACGGCGATATGCCGCGGGCGCTCGCGCTCCAGCAGCTCCAGCAGGAAGCGCGCGAAACCGTGCACCGCGTTGCTGGGCCAGCCCTGCGCATCCCGGAACTGGTCGGGCATCGAATGCCATGCGCGGAACACGTACAGGCTGGCGTCGACCAGATAGATCGGCGCGCCCGGCTTCAGGGCTGCCGCGTCGTTCATGGTGTGAAATCGGTCAGCAGCGCGGCCGGATCGGGGCGGTCGCGTTCCGGCGCTTCCAGCAGCGGCGTGCCGATGTGGATGAAGCCTGCGACGTGCTCGTCCGCGCCCAGGCCCAGCAGTGCGCCCACTTCCGCGTCGTAAGCCGGCCAGCCGGTCAGCCAGCAGGCGCCGAAGCCCAGCGATTGCGCGGCCTGCAGCAGGGCAAAACACACGCAGCCTGCGGTCAGCAGCCGTTCCTGCGGCGGAATCTGCCGATCGTCCGGGTCCTGCACCGCGACCACGGCGATCACCAGCGGGGCGTGGCTGAAGCGCTGGCGGTCCTTGTCCAGTGCCGCGTCCGCGGCGTCGGGATCGCGCGCCAGCGTCATTTTCGCCAGCGCCTCGCCCAGGCCCTGGCGTGCGTCGCCGGCGATGCGCAGGAAGCGGAACGGCACGCGCTTGCCGTGGTCGGGCACGCGCACCGCCGAGCGCAGCATGCGCAGCAGTGTGGCCTCGTCGGGGCCGGGCTCACCGAGCTGGCGGGCGGGCACGGAGCGGCGCAGATCCAGCGGGATCGCGCCGGCAGGGGAGCTATTTGCGGATGCAGTCACAGACTCTGTCCGGTTAAAACTGAATGATGTGATGGCGATTCAACTCTGCAGTATTGTCTCCCAGATATGCCTCGTTCCGTTCCGACAGGTCATTCAGCCAGCCGGGCAGGCCCCGCGCGCGCCCCTGCGCGCGTGCTGGAGACGCTGAAGCACGACGCGATGACCGAACTGGGCGGAATCCTCTCGGGGTTCTGGAGTTCGATCGAGGAGCAGGTCCGCCTCGCCGCCCTGGCTGGCCACGACTACGTCGCCGCGCAGGAAGACCGCGTCGCCGTCATGGCGCTCAGCCATCGCGCGCTGGAGCTCGCCACGCGATTCCGCGAATCGATCGAAAAGGAGTTCGCGCGCTGGCAGGACCCGGACGACACGCCGCAGCGCGAGCGCTCGCTGACCCTGATGTCGGAGTCGGAGCTGGAGATCCACCTGGCCGGGCAGCAGATCGCCGAACTGCTCGACCACCAGTTCCTGCACCCGCTGGCCCAGCTCGACGAACGCCTGGGCCAGTTGTCCGAAGCGCTGGGTATCCGGCGTCGTCGCCCGAACCCGCTGCGCCCGGAAGTGGCGGTAAGTGCGTTCGTGGCGTTGTTCGAGCCCGACGACCTCACCACCGGGCTGCGCTCGATGGTGTTCCAGCAGTTCGACAAGCGCCTGCCCAAGGTGCTGGGCGAGCTCTACGACAAGGCCAACGCGGCCCTGGATGCGGCCGCATTCAGCGCCGGCGCGCCCGCCCGCAGGCAGGTCAGCGCGCCTGCGCCGGCTACCCCGCAGGGTCCGGCCCGCGCCGCGGAGTCCGGCGAATCCGGCGAGTGGGTCCCGGACGGCGGAGTGGTCCCGCATGCCGGGCCGGCATCCGCACCTGCTGCGCCGGCTGGGGGCGACGACCGTGGCAACCCTGGCGGCGTGGCGCCCTTCTCCGGAGCGTGGGCCGACCCCTCTGCGGCCGGGCAAGGTGGCGAAAGCGCGGCGACCAGCCGCGTGCGCGAACAGGTCGTTGCCGAGGCGCTCGCCAGCGGCCGCCCCTTGCGCTACCGCGACCTGGTGCGCGACCAACTGCGCGCCTGGCGCGCTCGCGTGCCCGCGCCTGAAAGCGACCCGCGCATGCAGGGCCGCCCGGGACTTCCGGCCGATCCGGTGGCCATGCCTGCATCCGGCGGTCATGTGCTGGACACCCATGAACTGGTCAGCCTCGCCTCGCTGCTGCAGGGCGATGATCCGGCGCCGTTCGAGAAGGTCCTGGCCGGCGAGGATGTGCGTCCGCTCGCGGACGTGATCCGGCATTCGCTGCTCGATGGCGTGCGCCAGATCGGCTTCGACCCGGCCAATACGCATTTCAGCGGCGACGAGGAGGATGCGATCGACCTGATCGGGATCCTGTTCCAGTCCCTGTTCGACGCCAACGACCTGGTCGGCGACGCGCGCCAGCTCTACGGCAAGCTGGTGGTGCCCTACCTGAAGGTGGCGCTCACCGATGACTCGCTGTTCAACCGCCGCAGCCACCCCGCGCGGCGGCTGCTGGATGCGGTCACCGAGGCCTGCGACGGCAATGCCGGCAGGACGCCGCAGGACCAGGAAACGCTGAACCAGGCCGGGCATGCCGTCGACCGGGTGGTCGAGGAATACCAGGACGACCAGGCGATCTTCGAGCTGGCCGCGTCGGAGTTGCGCGACCACCTCGACCAGCAGCGCCGCCGAGCCGAACTGACCGAGAAGCGCGCTGCCGAAGCCATCCACGGCCGCGAGCGCCTGCAGCAGGCCCGGCGCGGCGCCGCCGACCTGGTCGCCTCGCGCCTGTCGGGCCGGCCGCTGACGGCGGCGGTCGCGCATTTCCTCGACCGGCACTGGCGCCACCACCTCACCCAGACCTGGCTGCGCGACGGTCCCGATTCCCAGCGCCATCTGGCCGCGATCAACCTCGGCGACGCGATGGTGCAGGTGGACGCCGACGCGGCGGAAGTCCGCGGCGCGGTCGTGGCCCGGCAGTTGCTGGCGCTGCAGGTCCCGCTGGGCGAGTGCTACACCAGCTGCGGCATGGAGGCCGGCGCCGCCAGCGATGCCATGGCGCGCATCATCTCGGCGCTGGCGCTGCCCGACACGCGCCGCACGGTGCACCAGCCCCAGCTGGAGGATGTGGCGGACGAGGCCGATGGCGTGCTGCGCGTGGCCGGGGGCAGCGCCCAGATCGAGTTCGATCCGGGCATCGCCACGCGCATGCGTCGCCTGCGCGTGGGCCAGGGCCTGCGCCTGGTCGACGAGGACGGCCAGGACAGCGCCGGGCGCGTGGCCTGGATCAGTCCGCTGACCGGCCGCTTCCTGATCGTCAACCGTCGCGGCCTGCGCAAGACCGTGGTTTCGCCCGAGGAGCTCGCGGTGATGGTGTCCGAAGGCCGCGCCCAGGTCCGGTCGGTGGATTCGCCGTTCGACGAGGCGATGAAGCAGCTGTGGCAGCGGATCAATGTCGCCTCCGACGAGGCCTCCGCGGCCGCCGCGCACGACCGCCGGCACGGCTGAGCATCCCGGCCCCGCGTTTGCCACCGCTGTCCTGACTGTCGCGTGCCTGGACGGCGCCCGCGTCGCGCCAGGGGTGGCGATTCGCTACGATGGCGCGACTTTCGCAGGGGATGGATGCATGGCGGTGATCATTGCGGTCGCGCGCGAGAGCGCGCCGGGCGAACGGCGCGTGGCGCTGACCCCGGAAACAACGAAGAAGCTGGTCGCCGCCGGCGCCACCGTGCGCGTCCAGCAGGGCGTGGGTGCGCTGGCGCACTTCCCCGACCAGGCCTATGCCGATGCCGGCGCGACGCTCGTCGACGGTGACGGGTTCGAGGCGGCCGACATCGTGCTGTGCGTGCAGCCACCACCGCCTGCCGCGATCGCGCGGATGAAGCAGGGCGCGGTGCTGGTCGGCGCGCTGCAGCCGCAGGCAGACGAGGCGCGTGGCGATGCCATCCGCACGGCCGGCGTGCTGGCCTTCCCGCTCGAGCGGCTGCCGCGCACCACGCGCGCCCAGGCGATGGACATCCTCAGCTCCCAGGCCGGCATCGCCGGCTACAAGGCGGTGCTGATCGCGGCGCAGCTGGTGCCGCGCTACTTCCCCATGCTCACCACCGCAGCCGGGACGATCCGGCCCTCCAAGGTGCTCATCATCGGCGCCGGCGTGGCCGGCCTGCAGGCGGTCGCCACGGCCAAGCGGCTGGGCGCGCAGGTGGAGTGTTTCGACGTGCGTCCGGAGACGCGCGAGCAGATCGAATCGCTGGGCGGCAAGTTCCTCGACCTCGGCGTCAGCGCAGCGGGCAGGGCGGA
>Ga0247738_10000066_pt1 | contig 69357 bp, 57 predicted proteins | sample UWRJL013104B2_FD_180936 | JGI IMG/M metagenome (GOLD analysis project Ga0247738, IMG submission 180936) | Plant litter microbial communities from Arlington Agricultural Research Station in Wisconsin, United States - UWRJ-L013-104B-2 | ecosystem: Environmental > Terrestrial > Plant litter >...
CCGTGCGCTCGCTGTTGAGCGAGTAGGACTTCGCGACCCGGTTCCATGCCTCCCAGACATCGAGCTCGGCGTGGTTGATGTACCACGACGAGAGGCCCCGACCGAGCGGTGTGACGCAGATCGAGCCCCTTTCCTCGCACATCGGCAGGTAGACATCGTCCTTCCTGTCGCCGATGAAACCGTTGTGGTTGGAGTTGCCGCCGTGCAGCAGGATGGTCAGCGGCGCCGGAGTCTCCGGCGTGTACTGCGTCGGCACGTACACCGTGTACGGCTGCACTCGACCCCAGAACGTCGCGGGCAACACGGCAGGGCCCGGGCTCCTACGTGCCCCATCTGCGAAACCCTGCGCGATCTCGACCGATGATACGAACCATCTGGTGGAGTACCCGGTGGGCATCGCTTCGGGGGTGGTGACGCCTGAGAGCAGGTCGTCCCACTCCACCGCGATGACGAATTCGCTCATGTCGCCCTCGGTGAGACGCTGTGACTGTCGTCCGTTGTTCCACTGGCTCGATGCGTCGGCATTGCCATCCACCACCGGCGGTTCGTCCGCCATGTCGCGGAACGCTGCGTTGTACACGCGCGTGCCGTCGGTGGACTCCGGTGCCGCGGCGAATCCGGTGCCGTCCGAGTCGGCGACGCCTGCAGCCAGCCGGATGTTCCAGACCTCGTCGACGGGCAGTGCGCTCCGGGGAATCGTGACCACGAACGACTTCGCGTCCATGTCCACGGTGACGGCGCCGCCGAACGAGGTGACGTCCTCCTCTTCGCCCGCTGTCAGGTCGATCACCCATGCGCCTCGAGAAGAGACCACGAGCGCGGAGTCGATTCCCGGCGACGTCACGCCGGCGGACGCCGGCCACTCGGCAACGCCTGTTCCGGCATCCGAATCGGTGTCGAACGTCCACGCGGCGATGGGAACGTCCGCGTCGACGAGTGTGTTCCAGTCGATGCGCCAATACGTGTTGTCTTCGTCGGCCGCCACGCCTGCGCGGAAGATGTCCGCACCGTTGGAGGCCGCCTCCGCAGCACTGTACGTGTAGTCGCCCGCTCCGGTGTCGTCGTAGAGCCAGTCGGCCCAGAGGAGAGCCCCGTCGATGAGGCGGCTTGTTCCCGACGTGCGAGGGAACTCCGCGGAGAATTCCCAGCCCTGCGCGTCCGGCAGAGTCGGTTCCGCCGCTGACGCCGCCGCCGGCACGCCCTCTGGCATCCCGGAATCAGCACGGGAGTCGGCGGCGACGCTCGCGTCGTCCGCGGAACCCGTGCCGAATGAATCGGGGTGGCCGGCGCCGGCCGTGAGCGACCCGATGCCGACGGCGCCGATCGTCAGAGTGATCAGGGCGTTGCGCAGGTGGCGTGAGGGCCGCCGCGTGCTCGAACCGACACGTCTCACCGGTGTGATCGGTGTGCGCAGCAGAGGGTTCACGGCTTCTCCTTCGAAGCATAAAATCAATCAAGATGATATTCTTGCGTCGAAAGCTAACAGCTTCATCACGCCGTCGTCAACCGCTCTCCGAGCCTTGCAGCCGGGAGAGCACGCGCTTCAGGTCACGATCTGGAGTCTGGATGCGCCGTACGATCGGCGCGAAGGCGCGCGGCCGCGAGTCGCGACGGGATGTGCCGCGGACGGATGTCGTTCGTCCGCCTGCTGATGGCGGCGGCCTCGGCCTCGTCGTCGCCGAAATACCCTCCGGCAAGCACCTGGGCGGCGCGGTCGAGGAGTTCGGCCAGGGTCTCGCCGAACTCGTCTCCGAGCGCAGCGGCCAGCCGGTCCTCATGCTCGCGCAGTTCCGCATGACAGGCTTCCAGCACCGCCCAACCGCGTTCGGTCAGCCGAACCAACCTCACGCGACGGTTCGTCGGGTGGTCGCCGCGCTCCACCAGGCCGGTCTCGATGAGCTCGTTCGACACGGTGTGCGCCGCCTGTGAACTGACGAATGTGCGTCGGGCGAGCTGTGCGTTCGACAGCGGCAATCCTTCGCCGAGGACCTGCAGCACGAACAGTTGCGAAAGTGTCACGCCGCGGGAGAGTGCGGAGTTCTCTGCGAAACGGTTGAACGCACGCCCCAGACGGTACGAGCTGTAGTTCAGACGCGACGTTGCTGCCTCACCGCGCGGGTCCCGTGTGATCTCCTCCACATTGACCGACACTACAGCCCTCTTTGTCGCCGTCGGTTGAGGAATATCATTCGGCATGATACTTTTCTTCTCGCACGGACCACCTGCCTGTTCACAACGATGTGGAGATCATCATGAAACTCAACCGCTTGGGCGCGGCCCTGATCGCGGGAGTCGGGGTGCTCGCGCTCGCCTCCTGCAGCGCGGGATCCGCTGACGACGACGCCGCAGGAGGATCCGGCGGCGTCAGCGAGGTCAACACCGAGGCGCCCCTCTACGACCAGCTCCCTCAGGGGATCAAAGATGCCGGCGTGATCACGATCGCCGGTGACACCCACCCGCCATATCGCACGGTCGAGGAAGGTGGGGACATCACCGGAATCGACCCGGATCTTCAGGCGGCGCTGTCCGAGCAACTCGGCGTGCCGTTCGAGATCAAGTCCGTCTCGGGTATGGAAGCGATCCTGACCGGAATGCTCTCCGGTCGCTACGACGGGTTCAACGGCCCGCTGCGAACCACCCCGGAGCGTGAGGCCGACTTCGACGCGATCGTCTGGATGACGACCATCACGTCCTACGTGTACCTCGCCGAGCGCGAGGATGAACTGGCCGATCCGGAGGCGCTCTGCGGTGCTCGCGTGGCCGGTGTGGGCGGTTCCGTCACTGAGAGTCAGCTGGAGCGCTATGGCGAATGGTGCGTCGCGGAGGGGCTGGAGCAGCCGGAGTTCATCGGCCTCGACGACACCAACTCGACCTTCCTCGCGGTCAACTCCGACCGGGCGGACTATGCGGGCACGACCCAGACGGCAGCGATCGATCTGCAGGCGACTGACCCGGGACGCTACGAGTATCTCGTGCAGTCCGAGGATCAGGGAGCAGGGATCGACCAGCTCGCCTTCTTCGTGCCGAAGGGAAGCGACATGGCCGAGCCGATGTTCGCCGCGTTCGAGGCGATCTTCGACAACGGCGAATACGAGCGGATCATGTCCGAGTGGGACCTCACCGAGGTCGCCGTGGATGAACCCGTCCTCAATCCGATGACCAGCCAGTGACTACGACGGAGGCAACCGTGACGACCGATTCTGTGGAGGCCGCGGCGGTGGTCGATGTCGAGAGCGCTCGAGCGCGCGTCCAACCGCTGCGGATCATCGGCGGCCTTCTGCTTGCCTCCGTCGTGCTCGCAGCGCTGTGGTTCCTCGTCAGCAACGAGCGCTTCGAGTGGCCCGTCGTCGCCGAGTATCTCTTCAATGGCAGCGTGCTGGTGGGGCTCGGGATGAGCCTGATGCTCACCGCGATAGGAATGGTGCTGGGGTCGGCGCTCGGCACGTTCCTGGCTGCCGGTCAACTCAGCGACTTCTGGCCGCTCCGCATGGCGTGCATGGGATTCGTGGGCCTCTTCCGCGGAATCCCCCCGCTCGTGCAACTCATCTTCTGGTACAACCTCGCTTACCTGCTGCCACGCATAACGGTGGGCGTGCCGTTCGGGCCCGAACTGTTCAGCTGGTCGACGAATGACCTCATCACCCCGATCACGGCGGCCATCATCGGGCTCTCCCTGCACGAGGCCGCCTACATGGCCGAGATCATCCGGGCCGGCATCCTGTCAGTGGACCAGGGGCAGCGCGATGCGGCGTCCGCCATGGGCTTCAGCCGCTGGCACACATTCACGCGCATCATCCTCCCGCAGGCGATGCGCGTCATCATCCCGCCGACCGGATCACAGGTGATCGCGCTCCTCAAGGGCACGTCGCTCGTCAGCGTGATCGCCATGGGCGATCTGCTGCACGCGGTCCAGGTCATCTACAACCGCACGTACGACGTGGTCCCGATGCTCATCGTCGCCGTGATCTGGTACCTCGCCGTCGTCACGGTTCTCACGGTGATCCAGCGCCGCGTCGAGGAGCACTTCGGCCGCGGCACATCGCGAGTGACCGTCAAACGCACCGCCCGAGTGAAGGAGCGACCGCTATGACCATGGAATCGTCCGGGCTGATCGTTCAGCCGAGAATGGCCGACGGGTCGCCGTTGCTGCGGGTCTCCAACGTGCGTAAGCGTTTCGGCGACCAGGTGGCGCTCGATGGAGCGAGCCTCGACGTGTATGAAGGCGAGGTCGTCGCGATTCTCGGGCCGTCCGGCTCGGGAAAGTCCACGCTCGTGCGCTGTATCGACCAGCTGGAGTCGATCGACGGCGGATCGATGTCCTTCGAGGGCGAGCTGCTCGGCTTCGAGGAGACTCGCGGGCACCTGAGGCCGCTCACGGATGCCGGGCGCAGGCGGCAGCGTCGTCGCATGAGCATGGTCTTCCAGCAGTTCAACCTGTTTCCGCACTGGACCGTGCTGCGCAACATCACCGAAGCGCCGATGCGCGTGCACGGCGTCTCCGCGGCAGAAGCCCGCCAGCGTGCCCTTGAGCTGCTCGAGCGCATCGGCCTCGCCGACAAGGCGGACGCGTATCCGAGGCATCTGTCCGGTGGGCAGCAGCAGCGGGTCGCCATCGCGCGCGCCGTCGCAGTGCGTCCGCGGATTCTGCTCTTCGACGAGCCGACGAGCGCACTCGATCCTGAGCTGGTCGACGAAGTGCTGCAGACGGTGAAATCACTCGCGGCGGCCGGGCACACGATGGTCGTCGTCACTCACGAGGTGGCGTTCGCTCGCGAGGTCGCCGATCGGTGCGTGTTCATGGCGGACGGGCGAGTCGTCGAAGACCGCCCAGCAGACGACTTCTTCACGGACCCGCGGTCCGAGCGGCTGCGCACGTTCCTCACTCGGTCAGGGAGATCGCAGAACGAAGTCGCGGACTGATGTCCGCGCGTGACCGCCCCATTCCCCCACAACGAGGAGCAGCTATGAGCACAGCACCACTTGCAGGCAAGACCGTCATCGATCTCACGACGGCCCTTGCGGGGCCCTACGCCACGCTCCTGCTCGCTGGGCTGGGTGCTCGTGTGATCAAGGTCGAGAACCCCACCCGCGGGGGAGACTCCTCGCGCAACAACTCGCCGTATGTCACGGCGGACGGACTGAGCCTGAAGCGGATGTCCTCCGACGACATGTCAGTGTCGATGATGCTCCGCGGTCGGGGCAAGGAGTCCATCACGCTCAATCTGAAGCAACCCGAGAGCCGCGAGGTGCTCTTCGACCTGATCCGAGATGCAGATGTCGTCGTGGAGAACTACAGCTCCGGTGTCACCAAGCGACTCGGGATCGACTACGGCTCGGTCCGTGAACTCAACCCACGACTCGTCTACACGTCGATCAGCGGCTTCGGAGCCACTGGCGACCACGGTGATCGCAAAGCGATGGACACGATCATCCAGGCGCTCAGCGGTGTGATGATGACCGCCGGCGAACCCGGTGACCCGCCCGTGCGGTTCGGGCTCCCGATCGGAGACCTCGTCGCACCGCTGTTCAGCGTGATCGGCACGCTCTCCGCCGTCATGCACGCCGAGCACACCGGGCAAGGTCAGCATGTCGATGTCTCGATGCTCGGTGCGCTGACGTCGCTGGTCGCCTGCGAGCCCTTTGATGCGCTGGAGTCGATCGGATTCCCGCTGCGCACCGGGGCGTACGTGCCGCGCCTCGCCCCGTTCGGCAACTTCCGTGCGGCCGATGGCTGGTTCGCCATCTGCGCCCCGACGGATCAGTTCGCCGCCGGAGTGCTTCGTGCGATCGGGCGGGAGAGTCTGCTCGCCGGAGACGACTTCGGAACCCGCGATGCGCGCGTGGCCAACGCTGACCGTCTGCACGGTCTCATCGCCGGCTGGGCTGCCGAGCACACTCTCGCAGAGGTGCTGACAGCGCTGGAGAAAAACGGCGCCCCGGCCGCGGAGGTGCGAACGACCGCTGAAGCGGTACGCGATCCGCAGGTGACGAGCCGCGGCGAGGTGGTGCCGCTCGTTCACCCGAAATTCGGGCACTTCGACGGGCTCTTCGGATCGGGCATACCGGTGCTCTTCTCGGAGAGCCGCACCGACCTGACGGCGCCGGCTCCCGGGCTCGGCGAGCACACCGACGCGATCCTGGGAAAGCTCGGCTATGACGCCGACCGCATCGCACAGCTGCGCCAGGCCGGAGTGGTGTGATGCAGAGCGCGCACAGTCTGCCGGGCTTCGGCGACGCGCGTGCGCGGGACCGCCCGCGAATCGGCGTGGTCGGCGCGGATCTGCCGCGGCAGATCGTGCTCGCTGCCGACGCGGTTCCCGTGCGCCTGTTCGGCTCATGGTCGGGTGCGGTGTCGCTTCGTGCGTCCGAGCTGCTCGGCGCGGTGGATGCGGTGGCCGGCCGTATTCTGGACGCCATCCTGGCAGGAGATCACGATGATCTCGCCGGGCTCGTGATCTGCAACGACTCGCAGGCGAATCTTCGGATGTTCTATGTGCTGAGAGTGCTCGCCGAACGGGGCGAGGTTCCGTTCCCGGTGCAGCTGCTTGATGCCCCACGCGGACCAGGGTCGGCGAAGAAGGCGTTCGTCGTCGCGCAATATGTGCGGCTCGTCGAGTTCTGCACAGCGGTGACCGGCGCCGAGGTGGGGGTCGATGACCTGCGTCGAGCGGGTGACGCCGAGCAGAGCGTGGCCGTCGCACTTGAACGGTTGCGTGAGCGCCGTGTCCAGAGCCGCTGCACCGGTGTCTCGGCGTTGAACGCGTACCGCGCTGCGGCCTGTTCTGCGCCGGAAGTCGCTGTCGCGGCCATCGACGACGCACAGGTGTCGACGGCGGAAGGTGATCGCATCTTCGTCACGGGCAGCGCGCATCCCGATTCCGGCGTTTATCAGGTACTGGAGAGCACCGGAGCCACCATCGTCGCGGAAGATCACGACGCGGGAGACGGCGGCTGGTTCGCAGCCTGTACCACGGGCGATTCTGCGGCAGACATCCTCGCCGGCCTCGCGTCGCTGCACGCAGACCGCCCGCCGTCTGCTGCCCGTGGCACCACGGCTGAACGCGTCACAGCCCTGCGCCGGAACGTCATCGAGACCCGGGGTGCTGCGGTGATCGCTCTGGTCCGCGACCTGGATGACGCTCCAGCCTGGGAGCTGGCCGCGGTTCGGGAGGCACTGGAGACGTTGCGGGTGCCCTTCGTGTCGCGCACGCGGATCACTGCGGAGGAGGCGATCTCGACGTCGTCGGACGTCGTGACCGCACTCGCGGTGAGGGAAGGAGCGTACGGATGAGTGAGAACAGACTCGACACGGCGGCGATGGCCACTCGCTACCAGAAGGCGTGGTTCGCCGAGACGGCCCAGCGAGCACGCGACGGCCAGCCGATCGCGCTCGTCAACGCCGATGCTCCGCACGAGGTGCTGCGGGCGATGGGTATCCCGTATGTCGTCAATCAGTGGTGGGCATCGATCATCTCCGCGAAGCGACTCGGCCCTGCGAGCCTGGAGCGGCTCGCAGCACTGGGCCTTCCGGACTTCAGTCAGCAGTATGACGCCATCCCTCTCGGCGCGCACGACCTCCCTGTGGAGCAGAGGGCATGGGGAGGACTGCCTGAGCCGGCCTTCGCGATCGCAGAGCGCAGCGGCGACGTCACGCAGAAGATCTTCGAACTGTGGGGTGAGCGTGAAGGTACGGAGACCTTCCTGCTCTCTCGCACCGGCGCCGACCCGGTGCCGTCCGCCTGGTGGGAGAAAGTCCCCCACGATTGGGAAGACGCGTTCGGCGCCGATCGACTCGATCTGCTGCAGGCGGAGATAGAGGAGCTCGTCACCTGGCTGAGCGAGCGCACGGGGCGGACGCTCGACCGTGATCGTCTCGCGCAGATCATGGACCTCGGAAACCAACAGGCGGAGTGGAACAGGCGCACGCGAGATCTGATCGCCACAGCGCGGCCGACTCCCGTGCTGGTCAATGACACGATGCCCGCGGTCATGGTGCCGCAGTGGCACCGAGGCACGCAGTGGGCCGTTGACACCGCGCGAGCGCTGCACGACGAAGTCGCTCGTCGCGTCGACGAAGGAGTCGCAGTCTGCGCAGATGAGAGGCGCCGGCTCATGTGGGTGGGGCGCGGCCTGTGGTCCGACCTCGACATGTATCGACGGTTCCACGAGGAGTTCGGCGCCGTATTCGTCTGGTCGATGTACCTTGCGATCGCGGCGGACGGCTATCCCCGATATGGCGCTGACCCTGTGCGTGCCCTCGCCGCGAGGTTCGTCGGATTCACCGATCAGCTCTACGTGCCCCCTTGGTCTGCGCAGTGGTACGTGAAGGAAGCCCTCGCGCACGGCGTCGACGGCGTCGTTCATCTGGTCGCGGACGACACCCCTGGGGCGGGGTTCATCTCCGAAGCGCTCGAAGCTGAGGGCATCCCGGTCCTGGAGATCCGAGCGAACAACGCGGACTCGCGCTCGAGCGGCAGCGCCCGGATCCCGGAGCGCATCGAGGAGTTCCTCCGTGAGCGCGTGCCTGCGCGAGCCTGACGGGTGGGTCTCGGAGACGTCTTCGAACCGTTTCGTGAACGGAACTACTCGCTGTATTTCGCCGGCCAGACGCTGTCGCTGACCGGTACCTGGTTCCAGAATCTTGCGCTCTCGCTCGTCGTGCTCGACCTCACGGGGAGCGCGCGGGCTCTGAGCGGCGTCACGATCGCGCAGTTCTTGCCGATGTTGTTGTTCAGCATCCCTGCCGGGCGGATCGCCGACCGATTCCGGCCGCGCACGGTTCTGCTGACGACATCGCTGATCTCTGCCACCCTCGTGGCGGTGCTCGCCGTGATCGTGGCGTCACCGGATCCGGCACTTCCCGCGCTGTACGGAATCGTCGCGGCACTCGGAAGCACCCAGGCCTTCGAGCGGGTCGCGGCGCAGACCATCATCTTCGAACTGGTCGGTCCTCACCTGTTCTCGAGGGGTGTCGCGCTGAGCACTGTCACGGTCGCCGTGTCGCGCTCGATCGGCCCTGGCCTTGCCGGCATCCTCTTCCAGACCTTCGGCGCTGTTCCGGGAATGGTCGTGAACTCGGTGTCATTCCTGCTCGTGTTCGGAATGCTCGCGCTCATCCGACCCCAGCGCTTCCACTCTCGGCGTACGAGCGGAGCCGCTGAGCGGCTGCCGATGATGCGGTTCCTGCGCAACCGCACGATCGTCACCCTCCTGATCACGAACGTCTTCATCGCGCTGCTGTCGCTGAACTTCATGGTGACATTGACGTCGATCGTGACCATCGACTTCAACGGCGACGGTGCCGCGGCCGGGATGGCGCACGCGCTCAATGCGGTCGGGGGAATCGTCGGCGGTTTCGTGGCTGCCTCGATCGTCCGGCTCCGCCCCGTCATGGTCGCCGTTGCGCTGGTGGGGTTCGGTGCAACCGTGCTCATCAACGCCGCAGCGCCTTCGCTCATGTGGTTCCTCATCGCCGCCCCGCTGCTCGGGCTCGGCATCGGCTTCTACAACAGCGTGCTCAACGCCACCGCTCAACTGGCGGTGGCGCCATCGAACATCGGTCAGATGATGTCGCTGATGAACATCGGCAACTACGGGGTCGTGCCGTTCGGTGCGCTCCTCCTCGGCTGGATCATCGACCTCAGCTCCGGTCGTCTCGCTTTGGCGGTCGGCGGCGTGGCAGCGCTTCTCGCCGCCGGATGGGTGTGGTCGAGAGTGCGTGGGGAGCAGCCTGAGGGTGAGGGATAGCGGAGACGGCGTCCTCAGGAAAGCCGTACGACGTCCCCGTCCCACGTGAACCGGGTGTCCAGGCCCGCGCGGCGGGAGATGTCTTCGATATAGGCGAGCACGGAATCGCGATCGCCCTCGCCGAGCGGTACGGGAGATGCACTGTCATCGATCCAGCACGGGATCACGCCGGCATGGATCTCAGTGCCGTCGAAGTCGAGTACAGCGATCGCCGTGTTGCGGCTCTCCGGGTGGAACGGATAACCGGGCATCTTCGGATCAGGGGCGAATCCGTACAGCTCGATGCGGCGCTTGGCCCACGCCTTCAACTCTTCGGAATCATTGTCCTCTGCGGGGGTGAGCGCGTCGGTGACGGTGACGAAGTTTCCGAGGCCGTGGAAGATCGGTTTGCCCCGGTACATCTCGATGCCGCGCATGATGTGCGAATGATGTCCCACGACCGCGTCGGCGCCCGCGTCGATCGCGGCGTGGGCTATCTCGTACTCGTAGTCGTCGATGCGCGCCGGCGTGTGGCCGTATCCCTTGTGCAAAGCCACGACCACGACGTCGACATCCGCCGCGAGCGCGGTGACGGCATCCGTCATCTGGCGCAGCGATGTGCGGTCGGCGAAGGTGTAGATCTGCGGCGGGTTACCGGGATTGAGGTCGTCGAGGTCGTAGTGGGTGAGCACCTTGACGAATGCCGCTCCGGCTTTTCTGCTGGTGGCCCACGACTCGCGAGGGCCGACGCAGTTGAAGCTCAGCACGCCGACGCGGATGCCGCCCCGTTCGACGATCGCGGGTTTCAGCGCAGCCGCGAGATTCGCGCCCGTCCCGGTCGTGACCATGCCGTACGACTGCGCGGCGACGAGCGTGTCGATGACGCCGCGCTCGCCGAGGTCGAATGCGTGGTTGCCTGCGACGGTTGCGATGTCATATCCGGCGCGAGACATCGCCTCGAGGTCTTCCGGTTTCGCCGGTGGTGCCGGAACAGTGAGCGCCGTCACGGCGGTCTCGGTGGTGTGGGGCACTTCGATCTGGCCGATCGCCACATCGGCATTCCGCGTCACGGGCGCGCTGGCGGCGAAGTACGGGTTGGGGTCGTCGTACTGAAGAACGATGTCGCCGACCGCGACGATGCGAGTGTTCATGAACATCCTTAAATCAAGTTGCTTGATATTACTGTGATGTGGACTGGTGGCACAAGGACGACCGGGGTCGGGCCGGCACAGATCGGGTCGGTGCGGCCAGCGGACGCGGCCGATGTGCGGCGCTTGCGACGTCCGACGGCTGAACAATGCTTTGATCTCTGTATGTCCCGTCGGCTGCTCGCGTCCCCTTCTGTCAGTCCTGACCCGACGCTCAGGCATGTCCTGCGTCATGTCGCGCGGACCTATCAGGCGCAGCTCACCGAGCAGTTCCAGCAGTACGGCATCAGCGACGCGGAGTACACCGTGCTGTTCGTGCTCAAGCGGATGCCCGGCCTGTCCAGTGCCGAGATCTCGCGTTGGACGGCCGTCACGGCGCAGGGTGGCAACCAGATCGTGAAGAGCCTGCTGACGCAGGGTCTCGTGTCCCGCCGACCGTCGAGCGATCACGGGCGGGTGCTCCTCATCGAGCTCACGTCCGAGGGGCGCCGGATAGTCGACGCCTGCGAGAGGCACGCCAACGCGCTCGAGGATCAGATGTGCGCGGCGATGGCACCGCAAGAGCGTGCTGACTTCATGAGGCTTCTGCGCCTGGCTGCGGACGGCCTCGGGAGCCCGATCTCCACGGTGTCGCGGCGCAGCTGACCCGCTTCGCGCCGTTCGTTCGCGGGAATCTTCTCGCGATGTCTTGACTCAGCGCGCTCAATAGTATCTAGTTACTTGATACACGTGTTCGAAGTGATGAGCACGGCAAGTCGGCAAGGAGGCTGATTCGTGATCCCGATGCTGGTACGGCGACTCGTGCTCGTGATCCCGATGATCATCGTCGTCTCGGTGATCATGTTCGTACTCGCCTCGCTTGTGCCGGGGGACCAGGCCAGAGCGATCCTGGGAGAGACGGCGACGCCGGAGTCGATCGCTGCTCTCCGCGAGCAGCTCGGTCTGAACCTGCCGTGGTACCAGCAGTACCTGAACTGGGCGTTGAGCGCGGTGAGGGGCGATCTCGGAGCCTCGATCTACAGCGGCGAACCCGTCGTGAGCATCCTCGCGGGAAGATTCCCTGTGACGGCCTCGCTCGCGCTGCTGTCGACACTCGTGATCGCGGCGGCCGGAATCTCACTCGGTCTGCTGAGTGCGCTTCGCGGTGGTGCAGTGGGCCGCGTTCTCGATGCGGTGTCGCTGTTCGGACTCGCGGTGCCGAGCTTTGCCATCGCCATCCTGCTCGTCTCGCTCTTCGCCGTCACCGTGCGAATCTTCCCCGCTACGGGATACACGCCCATCGAGAACGGGGTCGGGCCCTGGGTGTGGGCACTGGTACTGCCGGTCATCGCGCTCAGCCTCGGCGGGACCACATTGGTGGCGAAGCAGATGCGCGACTCGGCGAAGGAGGCGCTCAACAAAGACTTCGTGCGCTTCCTACGGGCGAACGGTGTCGGTGAGACGTCGATCCTCGTCCGCCACGTCCTGAAGAACGCGGCGATCCCCTCGATCACGATCCTCGGCATCGGCGCCGTCGCGGCGTTGACAGGAACCGTCTTCATCGAGAACGTCTTCGTCCTTCCCGGCCTCGGGTCTCTGGCGACCCAGGTCACGCTCAACCACGATCTGCCCGTCCTTCTCGGCATCGGGGTGCTCTTCACTCTGATCGCCGTCGTCATCAGTCTCGTCGTCGACGTGCTCTATGGCGTGCTGAATCCGAAGGTGAGGACCGCCTGATGACCTCTCGTCAAGGCTCGCCCCGTGTCATCGCGAGCAATCGCCGCAGTCTCTTCGTCGACGTGCTGCGCAAGCCCATGGGGGCGGTATCGATCGCGTACCTGCTGGTGGTGATCACGATGTCGCTGATGGCCCCGGTGCTCGCGACGCACAACCCGCTGACGCAGAATCTCGATTCGGTGCGACTGACGCCATCCGCTGAGTACTGGCTCGGAACCGACGCTCTCGGTCGCGACATCTACAGCCGACTGCTCTACGGCGGTCAGGAATCGCTTCTCGGAGTCGCGCAGGCTCTCATCGTCGCCCTGGTCCTCGCGGTGCCGATCGGCATCGCGGCGGGGTACTTCGGCGGATGGTTCGACTGGCTGGTGATGCGGAGCATCGACATCAGCCTCGCCATTCCGGGGATCATCGTGACGCTGGCTGTGCTCGCCATCTTCCAGAACAGCATGTTCGCCGCCATGGTGGTCTACGGCGTACTCGTCTCGGCGAGTGCCGCGCGCGTGATCCGCAGCGTCGTGCTGGGCGTCCGCGAAGAGCTCTATATGGACTCAGCGCGCACGACCGGCCTCGCGAACGCGCAGATCCTGGTGCGCCATGTTCTGCCGCGCACGCTCGGAGTGATCATCGTTCAGGCGGCCATGCTGGGCGCGATCGCCCTCGGGGTGCAGACCGGTCTGGCGTTCCTCGGGTTCGGTCCCCAACCACCGGCGCCGACCTGGGGTGGAATGGTCGGCGAGGCCTCGTCGATGCTGCAGTACTTCAGCTGGATGATCGTCCCGACCTCGGGGATCATCGTGCTCACGACCCTCGCCTTCGGCCTTCTCGGGGATGCCGTCCGCGATGCGAATGCCGAGAGGATCGAGCGACCGGTGCGCGGCGCCAGGCGCTCCGCGATCCGCCCTGCCGCAGACGCGATGACCACGGCAGCGGATGACGTACCGGATGAGACCGTCCTGCCAGCCGATGAGACGGCCCTTCTCTCCGTGCGGGATCTCACCGTGGCGTTCGGCGCAGGCGAGAACGAGGTCGTGGTGCTCGACCGCGTCGGCTTCGACATCCGCAAGGGCGAGACGGTCGGGCTCGTCGGCGAGTCGGGATCAGGGAAGACCGTGACCGCGATGGCCGTGCTGGGTCTGCTCGCCGAAGGCGGCCGAGTCGTCTCCGGGCAGATCTGGTTCGATGGCGTCGACATCTCGGGCTACACGCGCCGGCAGTATCGCGCGCTCCGCGGCACGAAGATGGCGATGATCTCGCAGGAGCCCATGGTCGCTCTCGACCCGACGTTCCGGATCGGGTTCCAGATCGCAGAAGTGGTGCGTGCGCAGCACAAGGTCAGCTGGCGCGCAGCACGCCGCCGCGCGCTGGAGCTGCTCGAGGCTGTCCGCCTGCCGAATCCCCAAGAGGTCGCCAAACTCTACCCGCACCAGGTGTCCGGCGGTATGGCACAGCGCATCGCGATCGCGATCGCGCTGGCCGGACGTCCGCAGCTCCTGGTCGCCGACGAGCCGACGACGGCGCTCGACGTCACCGTGCAGGCAGAGATCCTGGATCTGCTCCGTGCGCTGCAGAACCGGCTCGGTATGGCGATCTTGTTCGTCACCCACGACTGGGGCGTCGTCGCTGACATCTGCGACCACGCGGTGGTCATGTACGCCGGACAGGTGGTGGAACGCACCACCGTCGAACGCGCGTTCGGCGACCCCCTGCATCCGTACAGCCAAGCCCTGCAACGTTCGAATCCGCACGATGCCCCCAAGGGCATCGCGCTGCCCACCATCGGCGGGATGGTGCCACCAGCGGGACGATGGCCGATCGGGTGCCATTTCGCGCCGCGCTGCGCGCTGGCGACAGAGGCCTGCCGTGATGGTCGGATTCCACTGGTGAGCGTGCAGGAGGATCACGCGGCCAGATGCATCCGGATCGACGCCGCTCGCGTCGCTCGTGAAGAGGCGCTGGAGGTGGCAAGGTGAGCGCTGAACAGCACCCTGTGCTCGAAGTCGAGAATCTCACGGTGGACTATCGGCGAGGTCGACGTCGCACACGCGCAGTCGAGAATGTCAGCTTCGACATCGCCGACGGCGAGACGCTGGGGCTCGTCGGTGAGTCAGGCTCCGGTAAATCGACGATCGGGAAGGCCATCCTCGGGCTCGCTCCGGTGACTGAGGGGCTCATCCGGTACCGCGGCACCGATATCAGTTCGCTGACGAAGGCGCAGCGGCGCGCGCTGACGAGAGACGTCCAGGTCATCTTCCAGGACCCGCACAGTTCGCTCGATCCGACGAAGCCCATCGGATACTCCATCGCGGAGCCTGTGCAGATCCATGAACCGGCGCCGAAGGCGGTCGTGCGTGAGCGCGTGTACGAGATGCTGCGCCGCGTGGGGCTCTCCGAAGACGCCGCCCAGCGGTTTCCGGCGCAGTTCTCCGGCGGTCAGAAGCAGCGCATAGCGATCGCCCGGGCGCTGATCCTCGCGCCGAAACTCGTCGTGTGCGACGAGCCGGTCAGCGCGCTCGACCTCTCGATCCAGGCTGAGGTCATCAACCTCATGGCTGAGCTCCAACGTGAGACCGGAGCGAGCTACCTCTTCATCTCGCACGATCTGTCGATCGTCCACTACCTCTCCGATCGCATCGTCGTGCTCAAGGAGGGCCATGTGGTCGAGCGGGGGAGTGCCGAAGAGATCTACCGCGATCCTCAGCAGGACTACACGCGCCTGCTTCTGGATGCCGCGCCCGTGCCTGATCCCGTCGTGCAGGCACGACGGACAGCCGCCCGAGAGAAGGCCGGTCTGTCGGCCCGCACCGACGCGATCGCCAGCCGTATTCGATGACCACGGGCTCAGCCCGCAAGGAGGTTCCATGCCCATTCAGAAGCTCGCCGATGTCGAACTCTGGTTCGACGAGTACGGCCCCGACGATGCATCCGAGATCATCCTGTCCAGCGCGATGGGCTATTCGGGACTCGACGGATACCCCGAACGTCTGTCCGAAGCACCCACGGAGTACAAGGTCTTCACGATCCAAGCGCGCGGCTTCGGTCGATCCTCCCGTGAGGACGGGGTTCCCAGCGAAGGGTGGCTGGCGCAGTGGGCGGATGACGTCGTCGCCTTCGCCGATGCGAAAGGCATCGACAAGTTCGTCTACACCGGCGCTTCGCACTCGGCGGGTATCGGCTGGTACATCGCCGTCCGGCATCCTGAGCGGCTCAAGGCGTTCGTCTCCGTCGTCGGAACGCCGCACGACCGCTTCGGTGTGACCGACTCCTCCGAGGGACGTCGTGAGGCGATCCGGGCACGCATGGAGGGCGACGTCGACGCCATGCGGGTGCAGTTCGAGAAGCTCGGCGGGTGGTTGCACGAAGACGAGACCGAGCGCCGCCGCGAACGTGACCAGCTCATCGACGGCGCGATCGCGAGCGCGATGACGCGGGATGACGACGAGTCGCAGATCAATCAGGGGATGCCGTTTCCCGAGGCGAAGACGAACGACGAGCTCGCCGCCGTACTGCGCACCATCACCGTTCCCACCCTCATGCTCGCCGGAATGCGCGACGGCATCGTCTCGCCCGAATCGTCGCTTCGCGGCGTCATGAACGTCCGGAATTCCAAAGCCGTTCTCTTCGAGAGTGAGGGGCATTACATGACCCGGGAGATCCCCGAACGCCTCATTCGCGAAGTTCGTCTCTACATGGACGAAATCAACGGCACCGCGCGACCCGAGCGGCGACCGATCATCGATCACACGAAAGTAGACACAGTATGAGAAAGCTGACATGGGATCAGCGTCGCGGTTTGCGGTGGGGGGCGGTCGCAGCATCCTTCGCCCTGATCGCCGGCCTCACCGCATGTGGTCCCGCTACCAGTGCCGACGACGCTGCCGGCAATGACGAACCGGTGGCAGAGCGGGGTGAAGAGCTCGCTCTGCAGTTCCGAGGAGCTCCGATCAGCCTTGATCCTGCCCTGCAAGGCACGGCCAGCGGTTCGATCTTCACCGTGCTCGCCTATGACCCGATCATCTATCAGGCCCCCGACGGGAGTCTGCAGCCGTCTCTCGCGACGGAGTGGGATTTCGTCGACGACGACTATCGCCAGTTCGAGTTCACGTTGCGAGAAGGGCTCGAGTTCGCCAGCGGCGAGCCTCTCGACGCTGAAGCCGTGAAGGCCTCGATGGAGTACTTCCTGGGCGCGGGCGGGGGACAGATTCCTCGCGTCGGTCCGATCTCGAGCATCGAAGCTGTCGATGAGCAGACGGTGCGGATCAGCTATGAGCAGCCATGGGCTGATGCGGCGTTCTCGCTGACGCAGACGGTGATGTTCGGGAACGTCATCGGTCCCGACGGACTTGCGGATCCGGATTCCCTTCTCCAGGTCATGGATGGGGCGGGGCAGTACATCTACGACGCCGAGGCCTCCGTGCCGGATTCGGAGTACGTGTACACGCTCAACCCCAACTACTGGAACCCCGACGCGCAGATGTGGGATCGGGTGACCATCGAGATCATCACCGATCCGAACGCCGTGCTCAATGCAGCATCGACCGGCCAGATCGACTTCGGCCTCGGATCGCCGCTCTTCGCCGACGCGGCGGAAGCCGCGGGCCTCACAGTGGCGGCAGCGCCGTTCTACAACTGGGAACTGCGACTGCACGACGTCAACGGCGAAGTGAACCCGGCCCTCGCCGATCCGCGTGTGAGAGAAGCGATCGGCCTCGCAATCGATCGCGAATCGATCGTGGCGGCACTGGGTGGCGAGTACATGTCTCCGAGTGACCAGTTCGTCGTCGAGGGCCTCGAAGGGCACAACCCCGATATCGGGTGGGAGTTCGATCTCGATCGCGCGAAGGATCTGATGGCTGAGGCCGGCTACGAGGACGGCTTCACGATGTCGGTGCTCGACAGCAGCGTGCAGGACAACCAATCGCAGATCGCGCAGGCGGTGGCGAGCTCTCTTGCGGAGATCGGCATCGACGTGAATCTCGTGGTGGATGCCGTGAGCATCCCTTCCTTCAGCGAGAAGCTTGAATCCGGGGAGTACGAGGCGAGCTTCTGGGCGTCGAACGGCGACGTCGCCAACTCCTATCGTCCGTTCCGGAGCGGCGGCTCGATGAACAACCCGTTCGGAGTCATGGACGACGAGATGGAGGCGTTGTACGCCGAGAGCCTCACCGTCGGCGGCGAGGAACGCGAGAAGATCTACCAGCAGATGAGCGAACGCTGGCAGGAGGCAGCGTTCTCGATTCCGATCCTCACCGGTTATTTCGTGAACTACATCGGCCCGAAGGTGACGAATGTCGATTCCTCTGCCAAGAACCCGGTGATGTTGCCGGTCGGGCCTGAGCCCGAATACAACTGGCAGCCCGTGCAGTAAGACAGGGAGAGGACCGCAGCGGAAGGCGCCGCGGTCCTCTCCTGGCACGACCGGTGACAGGCGGGCCTCCGGATGATCGCCTGAGGGTAACCTCGTCCCATGCCCTCCTCCGCACCCACCACGTCGACGCCCTGGGCGCCGCTTGATCCTCAGACGGTCGCGCGGTTCCTCGCCGCGGCATCCGTCCGCTGGTGGCTGTCGGGCGGCGTCGCGCTCGACAGCTGGGTCGGCCATCCGATCCGCGACCGCGAGAACATCGACGTCAGCGTCATCGCCGCGGATCTCGCAGAGCTGGTCGCGAGCCTTCCGAACGGGTTCAGCGCATGGGTGCCCGGTGAGGACGAGATCGTGCCGTTCGCGGATGCTCCCGAGGATGCCGATCTGCAGCCGGTACTCATCCGCGACGACGCCAAGGATTCCTGGGTGCTCCAGGTCAACGCCGAAGACGGAGCCCCACGGGCCTGGGTCTACAAGCGCGACCCGCGGCTCACTCTGCCGTGGGATCGCGCTGTGCTCGACATCGACGGCATTCCCACGGGATCCCCGGAGGTGCAGCTGGTCTGGAAGGCGCTGCGTCCTCGCGCCGAGGACACCGTGGACAAGGATGCCGTCCTGCCGACTCTTTCCGCGGATGCGATGTCGTTCTACGAGACCGCGCTGCTGCGCATCCACCCCCACTCGACCTGGGCGATCCACGTTCGGAGCCCCTTCGCTCCTGCGAAGGCCAGCTGGAACCGCAAGACGAACTAGCCCGCGCGTGACGTGCGGTACTCACCCGCCGCAACGGCATCCAGCACCACCGACCTGAACCACCGCTGCGCCGGCGACAAGCTGGCTTCACGTCGCGTGTAGAGCGACACCGGCGTGCTCTGGCCCGGCCAGGGGAGCTCGGCGATCCGCAACCCGGGGAACCAGCCGCTGAACACCTCGGCGACGTGCCGCGGCAACAGAACGACCAGATCCGTCGCCTCGAGCACCGCCGGCACCGTCGCATACTCCTCGACCGTAAGAGCGACCTGAGGCATGAGTGCGTGCTCTGTCAGCACTTGCAGCGGGAACACGTGTCCGCCGCGTGCCGAGACGCGCACGAAGCGACGGCCATCGAACATGTCCGGCCGTGTGTCGGGGAGCGGGAACTGCCCCGAGGAGAGCGCCACGTACTCGACCGCACGCACGTGCGTGCGCCACAGCCGCGGGCTGCCGATCATCGACACGGTCATCGCCAGGTCGATCGTGCCGCGGATGAGACCGTCCTCGACCTGATCGGAGTCCAGACGGGCCACCTGCAGATGCGGACTGGATGCTGCGCGAGCGAGCGCCGCCATGATCGGAGGCAGGAACGTCTGCTCACCGATCGAGGTGAGCCCGAGCGAGAGCTCACCGCTGAATCCGGCCGGCTCGAACGCCTCCGGATCGCTCACCGTCTCGTCGATCTGGGCAAGTGCCTCATGCAGCGGCGCGAACAGGGCCGTGGCTTTCGCGGTCGGCACCATGTCGTGCCCCTCCCGGCGGAACAGGTCGTCAGCGAACTTCTCGCGCAGCCTCCGCAACGTGTAGCTGACGGTCGGCTGCGTGACGTGCAGCCGCTCTGCTGCAGCCGTCACGCTGCGTAGTTCGTAGAGCACGACGAAGGTCCGCAGCTGGTTCAGATCCGCCAGTGCCATTTATCGATCCTCTCTATGGGGAACGTGCTTCACATCTATTGGACTATATACAGCACCCGACCTAGAGTCGGGAACAGCAGCACCCGTGCGACAGCATCCGAGTGACAAGGACGACACGCGTTGATCATCGACATCCACGGCCACTACACGACCGCCCCTGCACAGCTGGGCGACTGGCGTGACCTGCAGATCGCCTTCACCAAGGGCAATGGCGAGGCGCCGGATCCGGCATCCCTGCACATCAGTGACGACGACATCCGCGAGACGATCGAAGCCAACCAGCTCAAGCTCATGAACGAGCGGGGCAGCGACATCACCGTCTTCAGCCCTCGCGCCTCCTTCATGGCCCACCACATCGGCGACTTCGCGGTCAGTGAGACGTGGGCGCGCATCTGCAACGACCTCGTCGCCCGCGTCAGCGAACTGTTCCCCGACCGCTTCCTCATGGGCGCGATGCTGCCGCAGTCGCCCGGCGTCGACCCGAAGACGACGGTCGCCGAACTGACCCGGGCCGTCGAGGAACTCGGTGCCGTCACCGTCAACCTCAACCCTGACCCTTCTGGCGGCAAGTGGTCCGCGCCCGCGCTCACCGACCGCTCCTGGTACCCGATCTACGAGAAGCTCGTCGAGTACGAGATCCCCGCGATGGTGCACGTCAGCACGACGTGCCGCCCCGATCTGTTCCACACCACCGGCGACCACTACCTGGGTGCAGACACGACCGCGTTCATGCAGCTGCTCAAGGGCGACCTGTTCACGGACTTCCCCGACCTCAAGCTCGTCATCCCGCACGGCGGCGGCGCGGTGCCCTATCACTGGGGTCGGTTCCGCGGGCTCGCGATGGCACTGGGCCGGCCTGAGCTCGAGGCGCACCTGCTGAACAACGTGTACTTCGACACCTGCGTGTACCACCAACCAGGAATCGACCTGCTGACGGATGTCATCCCCACCGACAACATCCTGTTCGCCAGCGAGATGATCGGCGCTGTCCGCGACATAGACCCGCGCACCGGCCACTACTTCGACGACACCAAACGTTACGTCGACGCGACTCCGAATCTGACTGAGGAAGAGCGCCGACAGGTGTTCGAGGGCAACGCCCGCCGCGTATACCCTCGCCTGGACCGCGCACTCTCCGCCCGCGGGCTGTGAAAGGAACACCATGCGACTGAACAACCTCGGCATCGTCCGCACGAACATCGAGCGACCCGACCCGGACGACGTCGCGCGCCTGTCGCAGTTCGGCGTCGCGACCGTCCACGAGGCGATGGGTCGTGTGGGCCTCATGCGCCCGTACATCCGCCCGGCCTACAACGGTGCGAAGCTGTGCGGCCCCGCCGTCACCGTGCTGTTGCAGCCGGGTGACAACTGGATGTTCCACGTCGCCGCCGAGCAGGTGCAGGAGGGCGACGTGATCGTCGCCGGCTGCACCACCGAGAGCGAAGACGGGTTCTTCGGCGAGCTGCTGGCCACCTCACTCACCGCCCGCGGCTGCAAGGGCCTGGTGATCGACGGCGGCGTCCGCGACGTGGCCGACCTCGAGAAGATGGACTTCCCTGTGTTCTCCCGCGCCATCAACTCCAAGGGCACGGTCAAGGCGACCCTCGGCTCCGTCAACGTGCCGGTCGTCGCCGCGAACGCGCTCGTCAATCCGGGTGATGTCGTCGTCGCCGACATCGACGGCGTCGTCGTGGTGCCGCGCGAGCTCGTCGGCGCGGTGGCGGATGCCAGCCAGAAGCGTGAGGACAACGAAGAGTCCAAGCGCCAGAAGTTCCGCGAGGGCGTGCTCGGACTCGACCTGTACAGCATGCGCGAGCCGCTGGCCGCCGCAGGCCTGGAATACGTGGAGGACTGACGATGGCGCACGGCGAAACCACGGGTGAGTTCACCAAGAGCGAAGGCTGGCTGGACTGGTACGAGGCCCCGACGAAGCCGACGTTCCGCCTGCCGGCCGGCGTGGTGGACGCACACTGCCACGTCTTCGGGCCGGGCGAGCAGTTCCCCTACGCCCCTGAGCGCAAGTACACCCCGTGCGACGCATCGGCGGATCAGCTCTTCGCCCTGCGCGACCACCTCGGGTTCGATCGCAACGTGATCGTGCAGGCGACCTGCCACGGTGCCGACAACAGCGCCCTGGTCGACGCACTGCGCCGCAGCGATGGCCGCGCCCGCGGCGTCGCGACCGTCCGCCGCGACATCACCGACGAACAACTCGCAGAGCTCCACGAGGCTGGTGTGCGCGGAGTGCGCTTCAACTTCGTCAAGCGCCTCGTCGACCGGGTGCCGACCGATTCGCTTCAGGAGATCGTCGCGAAGATCGCCGCGCTCGGATGGCACGTCGTCATCTACTTCGAGGCGGAAGACCTTCCAGAGCTCTACGACTTCTTCTCCAGCATCCCTACCGACGTCGTCGTCGACCACATGGGTCGGCCCGACGTGACCAAAGACCCGAACGGCCCGGAGTTCGAGCTGTTCATGCGGTTCATGCGTGAGAACCCCAACGTGTGGACCAAGGTCTCGTGCCCCGAGCGCCTGAGCGTCACCGGGCCGCGCGCCCTGGATGGCGAGCAGCACGCCTACACCGACGTCGTGCCGTTCGCCCGTCGCGTGGTCGAGGAATTCCCCGACCGCGTGCTGTGGGGAACCGACTGGCCCCACCCCAACCTGAAAGACCACATGCCCGACGACGGGCTGCTGGTCGACTACATCCCTCAGATCGCGACGACGCCCGACCTGCAGCAGAAGTTGCTCGTCGACAATCCGCGCCGCCTCTACTGGCAAGAAGGAGCATGATCATGGCACTCGACAAGCCGTACAAGAACGTCCCAGGCACCACCATCTACGACGCCGAACAGGCCCGCAAGGGCTACCACCTGAACCAGTTCGCGATGTCGCTGATGAAGCCGGAGAACCGCGTACGCTTCCTCGCCGACCAGGCGGCCTACCTCGATGAATGGCCGCTCAACCCGCGGCAGCGGCAGGCTGTGCTCGACATGGACATGAACACCATGATCGACGAGGGCGGCAACATCTACTTCCTGGCCAAGATCGGCGCCACGCATGGGATGAGCTTCCAGCAGATGGCCGGATCCATGACCGGGATGAGCGAGGCCGCCTACCGCGACATGATGGTCGGCGGCGGACGCCGCCCGGAGGGCAACCGCCTCAAGGACCTCGACGGCTGGACCCCTCCCGCCCCCGGTGAGAAAGCCGACACGCTCCGGCCGAACGCACCGGCCAAGTACACCTCGGCCCTATTCACGTCGCACGTTCCGGCGATCGGTGCGGCGATGGACCTCGGCAAGACCGAGGAGCCGTACTGGAAGAAGGTCTTCGACGGGTACCAGTGGACCCGCAAGTGGGCCAAGGAGCAGAAGCCCGACGTCGTCATCCTGGTCTACAACGACCACGCCACCGCATTCGACGCCTCGATCATCCCGACTTTCGTGCTCGGCACCGGAGCGGACTACCCGGTCGCAGATGAGGGCTACGGACCGCGTCCGGTTCCCGGAGTCAAGGGGTATCCCGAGCTGGCCGCGCATATCGCGCAGTCAGTGATCCAGGATGACTTCGACCTCACACTCGTCAACGAGATGGTCGTCGACCACGGCCTGACAGTGCCGCTGTCGCTGGTCTTCGGCGAGATCGGTCCTGATGAGCAGTGGCCGGTCAAGGTCATCCCGCTCGCCGTCAACGTCGTCCAGTACCCTGTGCCCTCCGGCCGCCGCTGCTACGAGCTCGGCCGTGCGCTGCGCCGTGCACTCGACAAGTGGGACGGCGAAGAGCTCAACGTGCAGATCTGGGGCACCGGAGGCATGAGCCACCAGCTGCAGGGGCCGCGTGCCGGCCTCATCAACGAGGAGTGGGACAACGCGTTCCTCGATCACCTCATCGAGGACCCGCTGGGCCTGACTGAATGGCAGCACATGGAGTACGTCGATGAGGCGGGCTCCGAAGGCATCGAGCTCGTCGACTGGCTCATCGCCCGCGGCGCGATGGATGACCAGTTCGGCGGAGAGGCACCGGAGATGAACCACCGGTTCTATCATGTGCCGGCATCCAACACCGCCGTCGGGCATCTCGTTCTCAGCAACCCGGTCGGCAAGACGACCATCGCCGATGATGAGGCGGGCGTGGCCGAGCCCGCGGAGTCGGTGCTCGCCCCCGAGCCTGCGGAGACCGCGGCCGTGGCGAACGCCTGACATCCTGATACCGGACCGCGAAAAGGAGAGCGAATGACCGACAAGATCCGCGTCGCCGTCGTCGGCGCCAACGGCGCCTTCGGAATGAAGCACCTCGACGGCCTGACGAACATCGAGGACGCCGAGGTGACCGTCGTCAGCGCCACCTCGCAGGAGAAGGCGGATGCTGTCGCCGCACAGTACGGCGTCGCGAACGCGGTCGTCGGACTCGAGGGTGTTCTCGAGCGTGACGACGTGGACGCCGTGATCCTCGCCACACCGACCGGCCTGCACGCCGAGCAGACGCAGGCCGTGCTCGCTGCCGGCAAGCACGTGCAGGTCGAGATACCGCTGGCGGATTCGCTGGCGGATGCCGAAGCAACCCTCGCCGTGGCGGAAGCGACTGATCGTGTGGCCATGGTCGGTCACACGCGCCGCTTCAACCCGTCGCACCAGTTCGTGCACGACAAAATCGCCGCCGGCGAGTTCAACGTGCAGCAGATGGATGTGCAGACGTACTTCTTCCGCCGCACGAACACGAACGCCAAGGGCGAGGCGCGCTCATGGACCGACCACCTGCTGTGGCACCATGCCGCGCATACGGTCGATCTGTTCGCCTACCAGGCGGGCAAGATCGTACAGGCGAACGCGATCCAGGGGCCGATCCACCCCGACCTCGGCATCGCGATGGACATGTCGATCCAGCTGAAGAGCGAGTCCGGCGCGATCTGCACCCTGTCGCTGTCGTTCAACAACGACGGGCCGTTCGGCACGTTCTTCCGCTATATCGGCGACACGGCGACCTACGTCGCCCGCTACGACGACCTCTTCAACGGCAAGGAGGAGCAGATCGACGTGTCGCATGTGGCTGTGAGCATGAACGGCATCGAGCTGCAGGACCGCGAGTTCATCGCCGCGATCCGCGAGGGCCGCGAGCCGAACTCGTCGCTTCGTCAGGTCATCGACTGCTACCGCGTGCTCGGTCAGCTGGAGGAACAGCTCGCGTGATGCTTCCCCGCATGGGCCTGGGTTGTATGAACCTCAGTCACGCCTACGGCATCCCGCCGTCCGAGGACGAAGGTCTGGCGCTGCTGCGCGCTGCGCTCGACAGCGGCGTCACGCACCTCGACACCGCGACGCTGTACGGCGGCGGACGCAATGAAGAGCTCGTGGGCAAGGCCCTGAAAGGACGGCGCGACGAGGTCGTGCTCGCCAGCAAAGGCGGGCTGGCGATGGTCGGTGGCGTGCGCGTGATCGACGGGCGACCCGAGACTCTGCGCGCGCAGGTGGACGCTTCGCTCGCGCGGCTGGGTGTCGACCACATCGACCTCTACTACCTGCACCGTTGGGACAAGAAGGTGCCGATCGGAGACAGCGTCAGGGCGCTGTCCGACGCGGTCGAGGCGGGGAAGATCGGAGCCATCGGGCTGTCCGAGGTGTCGGTCGCCCGACTCAGGGAAGCGCAGGACGTCGCGCCGATCGCGGCAGTGCAGAACGAGTATTCGCTGTGGAGCCGCAACCCGGAACTCGGAATGCTGGAGGAGACGCGCACCTCGAACGTGGCATTGGTCGCGTTCTCGCCTGTGGCCCGCGGGTTCCTCAGCGACTCGGTCGGGGACCCCTCCGATCTGGTGGAGAAGGACATCCGTCGAGCGATGCCCCGCTTCCTGCCGGAGAACTGGCCGGCCAACGCCGCGCTGCTGCCGGCGTGGCGTGAACTCGCCGCAGATGCCGGATGCACTCCGGCGCAACTCGCCCTCGCCTGGCTGCTCTCGCGTGGTGAGCATGTCGTGCCGATCCCGGGAACGACGAGCATCGATCATGTGCGTGAGAATGAGGCCGCCGTCGTCATGTCTGTGGACGAGGGATTGCTGTCGCGAGCGGGTGAACTGATCGACACGACGACCGTCTCCGGCCCGCGATATGCGCCCGGGCCGGCATCCGACGTCGACACCGAATCCTTCGAGGACGCCGCGTGAAGGCGATTTCTTCGATGGCGACCCGGCACCTGCTCGCCGACCTGAAGGCTTTGGCAGTCAGCGCCGGGCTGCCTGAAGTGACCGTCGAGTCGGTCGGCGGGGTGGATGCCGCGCAGCGCGTGGCCGCGGGGGAGTCGTTCGATCTGGTGTTCCTCGCCGACGGCGCGCTCGAGAAGCTGGCGGATGCCGGGCATGTGGATGCTGCGACCGTCACTCCGCTGGTGCTCTCACAGGTCGCGGTGGCCGTGAGATCCGACTCGTCCGATCCCGCCGCGCGGCCGGACGGCCCGGCGTTCGCCGACGAATCCGGCGTACGCGAGGCGCTGCGCGCAGCGAATCGAATCGGCTACTCGACCGGACCCAGCGGCACTGCGCTGGTGAAGATGATTGACGACTGGGGTCTGACGTCCGAGCTGGGTGACCGCCTCGTGCAGGCGAAGCCGGGCATCCCGGTGGCCAGCTCTCTCGCCGACGGCGATGTCGATCTCGGCTTTCAGCAGCTCAGCGAACTCGTCGGACAGCCGGGGGTCCGCATCCTCGGCGTCATGCCAGATGGCTGCGCGATCGACACGGTCTTCGCGGGCGCCGTCGCGACGGCATCCTCCCAGTCGGCGCGCGCCGCCGAGGTCCTCGCATTCTTCGCCTCCGACGACGCCGCGCGCACCAAGGCCGCCCACGCTTTCACGGAGCTCTGACTCCTGACGCGGTAGCGTCGCTCGAGGAGCAGACTGTACCCGGAGGAACCACATGACCGGCACCTACATCTACGACGCAGTGCGCACTCCGTTCGGACGTGCAGGCGGTGCGCTCGCCGGCATCCGCCCCGATGATCTGGCCGCGCTCGTGATGCGGTCGAGCGTCGAGCGCACGGCCCTCGACCCCGCGCGTATCGACGACGTCATCTTCGGAGCCGCGAACCAGGCTGGTGAGGACAACCGCAACGTCGCACGGTTGGGCGCGCTGCTCGCGGGGTTCCCGACGACCGTCACCGGCGTCACCGTGAATCGGCTCTGCGCCTCGAGCGTCGAGGCGGTCATCCAGGGTGCGAGGGCGATCGAATCGGGGGATGCGGAGATCATCCTCGCCGGCGGCGTGGAATCGATGAGTCGCGCCCCGTTCGTGGTGGAGAAGTCGGCGAAGCCGTACCCCGCGACCGGCAACCAGACGATGTGGAACACCGCCATCGGGTGGCGCATGACGAACCGTGCATTGCCGCCGCACTGGACGATCTCCAACGGCGCGGCGGCCGAGAAGGCGGCACGGGTGGCCGGGATCAGCCGCGAAGATCAGGACGCATTCGCGGTGCGTTCGCACGAACTCGCCGCCGAAGCCTGGGCAGATGGCGTCTATGCGGGGGAAATCGTGCAGGTTCCCGGGGCCGAGCTGACGCGTGACGAGGGCATCCGCGACGGGTCGACCGTGGAGAAACTCGCTGGGCTTCGTGCACTGTTCGCCGAGGACGGTACCGTCACGGCGGGGAACTCCTCGGCGATCAACGACGGTGCCTCGGCGGTGCTGCTCGGCGGGGAAGGCGCGCTGCCGATTGAGCCTCTCGCTCGCATCACAGGCCGTGCGGCGCACGGCGTCGACCCTGACGACTTTCCGATCGCGCCGATCGAAGCCGCGAACAGGGCGCTTGCCCGCGCCGGTCGCACCTGGGCCGACGTGGACTTCGTCGAGCTCAACGAGGCGTTCGCCTCGCAGTCGATCGCCTGCCTGCGCGGCTGGCCGCATCTCGATCCGGAGAAACTCAACATCCACGGCGGGGCCCTTGCGATCGGCCATCCGCTCGGCGCATCCGGCGGCCGCATCGTCGGCCACGCCGCCCACGAACTGCGTCGCCGCGGTCGGGGCGTCGCCGTCGTCGCGATCTGCATCGGCGTCGGGCAGGGGCTTGCGCTCGTGCTGGAGCGCTAGGACGACGTGCGCTCGAGAACGAAACGATCGCGTGCGGCGAAGACGCCGATCACCGCCTGCAGGGTCATCGTCACCAGCAGGATCGTGAGCGGCACGGTCCAGCTGCCGGTGGCCGCGTGCACCGCACCGAAAAGCACCGGGCCGATCGCGGCAATGGCATAGCCTACGGACTGCGACATGCCTGACAGCGCAGATGACGTGCTGTGGTCACGTGCGCGCTGCGCCATCAAAGTCAGAGAGATCCCGAGCGACGCACCGGAGAACAGGCCGAGCGGCACGACCCAGAATCCGATCGCTCCCGGCCAGATCATGAGCCCGGCGATTCCGGAGATACCCAGGGCCGGCAGCAGGGCCGGCGCGATGCGCTCGCCGCGGCCGCGCATGACGAGCGGAAGGGCGAGTGCACCGACGAGCGAGAACACCTGGTAGACCATGACGTCGACGCCCGCGATCGCCGCACTGCGCCCGGTCGCGGTCGACACTGAAGCGAGCCAGGTGACCAGCACGTAGAAGCTCGTCGATTGCACGCCCATATATCCGGCGACCAGCCACGCCACCGGATCGCGCCAGATCCCCGTGCGCGGCGTGCGCCCTGTCGACGGCACCGCGCGCACTCCGCGTCGGCTCGAGAGCCACCAGGCGATGAGCGCGAACGGCAGAACGGCTCCACCGGTGACGAGGAGCGACATCCGCCACCCGGCCCCGACGTCGCCTCCACTGAGTTCGGCGAGGGGGACGGCCAGACCCGATGCCACGGCGCCTGCTCCGCCCAGAAGAGCCGAGTACACGCCCATCATCAACGGCACGCGCAACGGGAAGTCCCGCTTGATCACCGCCGGCATCAACACGTTCCCGATCGCGAGTGCGACGCCGATCAGGCCGGTGCCGATCCACAGCCACGCGCTCGACCCTGGCAGAGATCGCACCACCAGGCCAACGGCGAGCAGGCCGAGTGCGGCGAGCACTGCGCCGCCTAGCCCCAGGCGCCGCCCGACCCCGTGCGCGAACGGCGACACCACTGCCCAGGTGATCAGCACGATCGTCGACAGAGCGCCCAGGAGCGCCAGCGCGATCCCAGTGTCCGCGGACATGCGGTCGATCAGCGGACCGACCGCCGAGATCGCCGGCCGCATCATCACAGCGACGAGGCACAGCGCGACGATGGCGAGGGCTCCGTGCAGCATCCGAGGCCGTTCAGAATCGGGAATGATCGGTCCTCTCAATGGCATGCTCACGACTTCGCCCGTTGAATCTCACCGTAGATGTGAAGACGCAACTCCGCGAATCGCGCGTCCGAGCGGGCTGAGCGCTATCCCTCCTCGCTCATCCCATACCGGTGTGCGAGGATCACGGCGTGGATCCGATCTCGGGCCTCGAGCTTCATCAGCACCCGACCGACGTGCGTCTTGACGGTGGATTCGCTCAGATACAGCTCCTGAGCGATCTCTGTATTGGTGAGACCGCGGGCGATCGCCCGGAACACGTCGCGCTCGCGCTCAGTGAGAGCGGCCGTGCGATCCGAGCCGTCGTCCGCGGCGGGCAGGCGTGGCCCGAGATGCTCGAGGAGTCGCCGCGTGACACGCGGCGACAGCGCGGCATCGCCGCGGTGCACCGCCCTCACGGCAGAGGTCATCTCGTGCCGCTGGGCATCCTTGAGGAGGAAACCGCTCGCGCCGGCGCGGATCGCCCCGAATGCGTATTCGTCGAGATCGAACGTGGTGAGCACGAGCACGCGGGTGTCGGGCATCGCACTGACGATCGTCTCGGTCGCGGCAATCCCGTCGACTCCAGGCATCCGGATATCCATGAGGACGACGTCAGGGCGAAGCTCCTTCGTCCGTCTGACGGCCTCGTCACCGTCCCCGGCCTCGCCCACGACGGTCATGTCGGGCTCGGCCTCGAGGACGAGGCGGAACCCGACCCGGATCAGCTCCTGATCGTCGACGAGAAGAACACGGATCGGGTCTGTCACTGGGCATCCTCGGGTCGGTCGGACGTGGTCGATTCGGACCCTGCGGGCAGCTCGGCGCGCAGCATCCAACGGTGGTCGCCGACCGGTCCGGAGCGGAGCGAGCCGCTCACATGCGCGGCTCGCTCACTGAGACCACGGAGTCCGAAGCCGGTCGTGCCGATCGGGCCGATGACGCCGTCGTTCTCGATCTCGATGACGACCGGGTCGGTGGAGTAGTCGATGTGCACGGCGATCCTGGTCGCACCGCGAGCGTGACGCATGGCATTGGTGATCCCCTCCTGCACGATCCTGCCCACCGCGAAGCTCACGGCCGCCGACACGTTCGACTCCCCGATGGTCGTGAGGGTGACCGGGTACCCCGCGTTCTGCGCGGTTGCGACGGTGGCGTGCGGAGCCGCAGACTCCATCGGAGCGAGGGGCACATCGCCGGCCCCGTCGCGCAGCACCCCGAGCATCGACCTCATCTCCGTCAGTGCGCCGCGTGCGGTGGCGGCCGCTGCGGTCGCGGCATCCCTCGCGCGCTCCTGATCGTCGGTGGCCGCCGCGCCCTCGGACAGCGCGACGATCACGGTCAGAGAGTGCGAGACGATGTCGTGCATCTCGCGGGCGATCCTGGCACGTTCCGCGGATGCCGCGAGCTGGGCCTGCTGGTCGCGTTCGACGAGAAGCTGCCGTGATCTGTCGATCACGGCCTCGAGGTAGCGCTTGCGGCCTCCGACGTTCACACCGATCAGCGTGCCGATCAGAGCGAGGGTGAGTTGTCCGAAGATGGCGTTCAGCGCGGACTGGACGGAGATGACCCCGGTGAGCTGGAGGCCGACGGAGATCAATGTCAGCGAGCCCATACCGACTGCGAGTCCGATCCACGCCGTGCGTGCGGATCGGTACACGGCGAGTGAATAGCTCGCGACGAGCAGCAGCGGGCCACCGGCGGGCTCCAGGAGGAACAAGTAACCGACCGCCGTGACGTAGGCGACGACGAAAGCGACCAGCGGCCACTGTCGCCGGCGCAGCAGCAGTGCGCACGCGCACAGCACCAGCGTGGCGATGATGATGCTGGCTGCCAGCGGCGGAGGATCGACGAGGACCATGTCGCCCTCGGGCGTCGAGCGGTATGTGGCGAAGTTCGTCGCCGGCGCGATCGAGAGCAGCAGGCAGATCAGTGCGATCAGGACGTCGGCGAAGACCGGATGCCGCGCCCAGTAGCGGCGGATGATTCCAGGGGGACGCGGAAGCCGCAGCTCCTCCTCCTCTTGGAGGGAGGTGCTGCGGCTGCGCGGATTCGACACGGGGTCGACTTTACGCGTCACGCGTCACGCGTCGCGGGTGCGCAGCACCGCCCAGGCTGACAGCATCCCCGCCGCGACCCATGCGCCGAGCGTCAGGTACGCCTCACCGACGGGCAGTCCCCAGCCGTCCTGAGGCAGGATCGCACTCTGCGCTGCCGACATCGGCAGGTGGTTGGACACGTCGGTGATCCATCGCCACTCGTCGCCCGGCATCGCGAAGATGGTCATCACGATCGGAAGGACGAACAGCAGGCCGACGGTCGCCGCGATGGCTCCGGCACCGGAGCGCAGGATGAACCCGAACGCGACACCGATCAGGGCGAACACCGCCATGGAGACGGCTGCCGCGATGATCGGAAGGAACGAGTCCGCTGGTGTGTCCCAGGGGAACGGCATATCCCTGGACCCGAAGATCGGCGACACCGCGAGCGCTGCGGCGAGCGAGATGACCAGTGATGCGATGAAGAGGAACACCGCGATGACGATCGCCTTGGCCGCGAGAACCGAACCCCGGATGGGGTCGGCGGTGAGGGTGGAACGGATCATTCCGGTGGAGTACTCGCCGGTGACGGAGATGACTCCGAGCACACCGGCGAGCAGCATCGTGAACTGCACGGGCGAGACGACGGCCTGGATCGGCTCGAAGCCGGGAACATCCATCGACTGTGCGATCAGCAATGCGACACCGATCGTGATGACCGCAGTGATACCGATCGACCACCAGGTGGAGCGGAGGGTCGAGAGCTTGATCCATTCGCTGCGCAGCGCGCGGACGAACGTGAGGCGATGCGGCGAGGCTGCGATCGAGCGCATCGCCGGTGCGGCTGTGGTGGTCATGCGAGTTCCTTTGCGGGATATTCGGCGGATCGGTACTCGACCGATTCGCCGGTGAGTGCGAGATAGGCATCCTCGAGTGAACCGTTCGACGGTGTGAGCTCGTGCAGTGGGATGCCGCGATCGGCGGCGATGTCGCCGATACGGGATGCGGGGAGCCCGACGATGTCGAGCGAATCGGGGCTCGTGCTGACGATCTCGACGTCAGCGGCGGCGACCGCCGATGCCAGATCCGCCACCCGGGGGCTCCGCACCCTGACGGTCGTGGTGGTCCACGCCCGGACGAGTTCGTCGAGTGGGGCATCCGCCAGCACCTGCCCGCGACCCATGACGATCACGTGGTCGGCTGTCTGCGCCATCTCGCTCATGAGATGGCTGGACAGGAGAACGGTCCGACCCTCGGATGCCGCGAAGCGGACGAACTGGCGCACCCAGCGCACGCCCTCGGGGTCGAGGCCGTTGACCGGCTCGTCGAGGATCAGCGTATGCGGGTCGCCGAGCAGTGCGGAGGCGATGCCGAGGCGCTGACCCATGCCGAGCGAGAACTTCCCCGCTCGTTTGCGTGCGACCGAGCCGATCCCGGCGAGGTCGATGACTTCGTCGACACGCGACGTGGGGATGCCGTGGGTCGCGGCCATCGCGCGCAGGTGGTTCCTGGCGGTGCGGCCGGTGTGCACCGCCTTCGCGTCGAGGAGCACCCCGACTTCGGTGAGAGGTGCGCGCAGTCGTCGGTACTCCTGACCGTTGACTGTCGTTCGGCCCGACGTGGGCTTGTCGAGGCCCACGATCATGCGCATCGTGGTGGATTTGCCTGCACCGTTGGGGCCGAGGAAGCCCGTGACGGTTCCCGGCTGCACCGTGAACGAGACGTCCTGCACCGCGGTCTTGTCTCCGAACCTCTTCGTGAGGCCTTCTGCTGTGATCATGTCGTCAACGCTACGAAGCGCAGGCGGTGCGCGCGTCCTCCCCAGGTGCCGATCAATGGCGCGAATGGTGGCACCCCGGACTCATCTTCGGCTCGTGGCCTTCGAATCGGATGACCGACAACTCCGCTGCAGCTGCCGTCGACGAGGTCAGTCGGTGAGTATCGTAAAGGGCGCAAAGTCGGCGATCAGGGTCATCGGACCATGATCCGAACCGGCTCGGACCGAAGGAATCATCCCCATGTCCAACATCACACCTGCCCCCGACTCCGCTGCGGAGTCCGCGTCCGGATCCGGCCTGCGCCCCGCAAAGGCGAAGAGATCACTTGTACGCCGCCGAAGGCTTGAAGTCGATGACGTGCTCGTCGTGAAGAAGTCGAAGCTGCGCACGGCGATCTCCGGCACCGTGGTCGGCAACTTCATGGAGTGGTTCGACTTCGGCGTATACGGGTACCTCGCCGTCACGCTGACGACGGTGTTCACCGGCGATGCACCCGGGGGACTCGGACTGCTCTTGACGCTGTTCGGCTTCGCGATCTCGTTCCTGGTCCGCCCGCTCGGCGGCATCGTGCTGGGCCCGCTTGGAGACAGGATCGGGCGTCAGAAGGTGCTGTTCTTCACGATGGCCATGATGGCGATCGCGACGGCGCTCATCGGTGTGCTGCCGACCTCCGCGCAGATCGGCCTCTGGGCGATCGTTCCGTTGTACCTGCTGAAGATGGTGCAGGGCTTCTCCACCGGAGGAGAGTACGCCGGAGCGACCACATACGTTTCCGAGTTCTCGCCCGACCGTTCCCGCGGCTACTGGTCTTCGTTCCTCGACGTGGGCTCGTACATCGGCTTCGCCGCCGGAGCAACGGTGGTCGCGTTGACCACCTGGATCACCGAGGCCAACGCGGGCCCGGACGCCATGACCGAGTTCGGCTGGCGTATCCCGTTCCTGATAGCAATTCCGCTGGGAATCGTTGCGATCTGGTTCCGACTGAAGATCCCCGAGACGCCGGTGTTCGAGGCCGAACCAGAGGAGGAGCGCGTGGGGAACCCCGACGATCCGCTGGCGCGGCAGGGGATCGTCGGCATCTTCCGTCACTACTGGCGCGAAGTGCTGATCGGCATCGCCCTGGTCTCGGCGACCAACACCGCGGGCTACGCGCTGACCAGCTACATGCCGACCTACCTCGAGACCGAGGTCGGAGTGTCCAATCTGATGGCCGCGGTCGCCACGGTGCCGGTGCTCGTGGTGATGAGCGCCTGTCTGCCGCTGATCGGGAAGCTGTCCGACCGCATCGGTCGCAAGCCCGTGTACGGGATCGCCGTGATCTCCACGATCGTCCTGATGGTACCTGCGTTCGCGGTCATGCAGATCGGCCAGGAGTGGGCGGTCATCATCGCGCTGGCGATGGTCGCGATCCCGGTCGCGTTCTACGTCGCGATCGCCGCATCCGCTCTACCCGCGCTCTTCCCGACAGCATCCCGATTCGGAGCCATGGCGATCGCCTACAACGTGGCGGTGTCGCTGTTCGGCGGCACGACCCCGCTGTTCAGCCAGGCGCTGATCGATCTGACGGGCAACACATACATGCCCGCGTTCTACATCATGTTCTTCGCGGCGCTCGGCGGCGTGGCGATGCTCTCGATGAAGGAGACGGCGAAGCGACCGCTGAAGGGTTCATTCCCATCGGTGGAGACACGCGCCGAGGCCAAGGAACTCGTCGCCGAGCAGGACGAGAACGAGCTGCTCGACACCAGCACCATGCCGCTGCCGATCATCCAGAACTGAGGCAGTCGAACGGCGGGATGCGAGTACCGTGGGGGCATGCCGCACCACTCGCAGAAGACGCAGACGGATTCCATGGCTGGCAGCCTCAGCCGGGAGCTGATCGTCGAGGCAGCGCTGGCGCAGATCGATGCCGTCGGACCCCAGGGGTTGTCGATGCGATCCCTCGGACCGGAGCTGGGTGTGGAGCCGATGTCGCTCTACCGGTATGTGAACGGCAAAGAAGACCTCCTGGAGGGAGTCGTCACCCTTCTCATGGGGAACCTGGCCTCGACTATCGACGACGAACTCGCGCAGCACTGGCAAGGGTTCCTGCAGACCCTCGCTCACCACATCCGGCGTATCGCGATCGACCACCCGAGAGCATTCCCCCTGGTGGCCACCCGACATCCCGCGGCACCGTGGCTGAGACCTCCCCTGCGCAGCGTGGAAGTGGTCGAGGCGTTCCTGAGCGCTCTGATCGGGTTCGGTTTCACGGACGAGCAAGCCGTCGATGTCTACCGGTCGTTCACCAGCTTCCTCCTCGGAAACCTGCTGCTGGAGGCCGCGGTACGCGGCGCAGACACGGGTCCTGTTTCAGAACCACTCGACGAAGGCGGAGCGGACATCCCCGAGCACGATGGCCTGATGGACTTGGATGACGCGCCTCAGGTTCTGCGGTTGCGCGACCTGCTGAGCGACGATCGCAGCGACGACGAGTTCGAGGCATCGCTGGAATCTCTTCTCGATCGTCTGGGGAGCACGCTCAGCCAGTAGTGGCCCTGGAGTCGCGAGCAACGTGCATCGCGAACAGCGTGCGCTCAACGAGAGGGGCGGACCCACCTCGCGGTGGATCCGCCCCTCTCCAGGCACGGTCAGCTCTCGGTGATGTTCTCGCGAGCGTGCTGGGCCTGGTCCTTCACCTCACCGGCCGCCGTCTGCGCTTCTTCCGTGACTGCGGTCACGGAATCCTGCGCCCGATCCTTCACGGATTCGACGGATGCCTGCGCGGGCTCCTTCAGGTGCTCGCCGACCTCCTTCGCCGCATCGGTGACCTCGTCGACCAGCGGCTGCGCCTGGTCCTTCACGGTCGCCGCGAGATCTTTCTCCTTCGACGACGCGGGAATCAGTGACGCGAGCAGGAGGCCGGCACCGAAGGCGATCAGCCCCACAGCCATCGGATTGCCTTCGGCTTTCGCCACGACGCGATCCTTGACCTCGCCGACGTGAGATCCGGCATCGGTCGCGGAAGAGGCCGCATCGTCGGCGGCGCCCATCACGCGATCGCGGACCGAACCGAACGCACCGCGCACTTTACCCATCTGCCGGTCGACGATCTTCGACGGAGAGACTTTGTCGGCCAGAGCGTCCACGTCCAGGCCGAGTTCTCTCCGCGTCCGCTCGATGTCGGCACGGATCTCATCGGGTGAATCAGTCATCGGTTCTCCTCATTTCTCTTGAGCGTTTCGGGTATCTCCTTCAGGGTGTCCACCGTCTGCGGCGCACCCTCGACCTGCTGGAACTGGCCGCGGCCGACCATGAACAGGATCAGCGCTATGACCGCCCAGATCCCCGCCACGATCACGCCGGCCCAACCCCCGCCCATGAGGGTGCCCAGAGCCCACCACAGGGCGACGGAAAGGAAGAACACCGCCATGAGCGCGCCGTACCCGGCGGCACCCATGAGGCCCGCACCTTTGGCGGACTTCGTCGCGGATTCCTTCAGCTCGGTCTTCGCAAGGGTCACCTCCTGTCGCATCAACATGGAGATGTCCCTCGAGACCTCGCCGAGCAGGTCCCCCAGCGAAGTGGAGGCGGCCTTCTGCTCAGACGGCGTTGGGTCGGTCATAGCCGTCCTCCCTGAGGATGTCCGGGCGGGTCGATGCGGTCTGCGCATACAGCGGCGACTCGCCGGCCACATCCGCAGTCGTGCCGACCGGCAGCGGGACCGACGGATCCGGTCGGACCTGAGCCGGGGCTGGTACGGGAGCCGGGGAGGCATCCTTCTCATCGGAGGCGTTCGCGGCCAGGGCGCGGGTCAACCGACCGACGGCCACGCCGATGACGCCGGCAGCAAGGATGAAGGTGCCGGGCTTGCGCCGTGCGTACCGCTTGACCTCGCTCAGCACGGCACTCGGGTCGCGGTCGCCGAGCCACGCCGACGCTGCGGAGAGACGCCCGGAGACCTGGTGGACGAGGTCTGAGGCGACGCCGGTGCCAGTCGAAGTCGACGCCATCGAATCGAGTTCGTCACTGACGGAGCGGAGCCCGCCGGCGATCCGCTGCTGCTGTGTGGCGGCCTGCTCCTTCAGCTCGCGCTGCGTCTGCGCGTACAGGTCTTTCGCCTGGGTCTTCACCTCTCCGACGACGGTGGCCGCTTCATCCTTCGCGGTACCGAGGACATCTTTCGCCTGCGTCGTGGCGGTGTCTTTCAGATCAGCGGCTTCCTGCTTGGCTGTGTCCACCGTGCCTGATGATTCTGGGGATTGCGCGTCCGAGCCGCTCGGGCTGGTCTGATAGCTGTCCGACATTAGTGCTCCTTTTCGCGGACCGATCGGTGGGATCGGTTCCCCTTGTCTAGCCGTCTCCTGAGTTCTGGCCACGTCCCTTGCGCGATGGGGGACTTACGGTGTAAACGTGCTCCGACTTACGCCGTAAGGCGTGTGAGTGTTTATGCTGTAAGGCCGCAGAGAATACGCGCAACCCGTGTACGAGACAACCACCTTCGGAGAGGTTCTCGGAACGCTTACCGTCAAGGGATGAGCCCCACCGACAACACTCCGGAGCCGTACGAGGCCCGAGAGAACACCACCCGGATCCCCGACGCGGACACCCGCGAAGAGACCGCAGTCACTCGTGCGGAGACGGACCCCGAGGCCGGGACACGGACGCTTCGAGATGATGTCCATGCGCGTGAGAAGGCGGAGTTCGGGGGCTTCAAGTTCGGATCCGCGTTCTTCGGCTGGCTGACCGCGATGGGGACCACGGTGCTCCTCACCGCCCTCGTCGCAGCGATCGGCGCAGCGATCGGCGCGAACACCGGCCTGGATGGCGAAGACGCAGCGGATTCCGTGTTCGGCGCCCTCGGCATCGTCGCCGCGATCGTCCTCGCCCTTGTGCTGTTGGTCTCGTACTTCGCAGGCGGTTACGTCGCCGGCAGAATGGCGCGCTTCAGCGGAGCGAAGCAAGGCATCGCCGTCTGGATCTGGGCGATCGTGATCGCCATCATCGTTGCCACCGTCACGGCGATCGCCGGCTCGCAGTGGGACATCCTCGGCACCCTTCAGGGATTCCCGCGGATTCCGGTCACACCGGAGACGGCGACGACGACGAGCATCCTCACCGCGATCGGCGCCGCCATCGTGACCCTCATCGGCGCGATCCTCGGCGGTCTCGCCGGGATGCGCTATCACCGCAAGATCGACCGCGTCGGGCTCGGCCGCTGACCATCATCCCCACGAAACCACATCCCTACGACCGGAGGATCCCATGTACTTCCACGTTCAAGAGTTCATCAACGAGATCGCCCAGGACGAGCCGGATCCGGCTGCGGCGAACGCTCTGCAGGAGGGACTCGGTGGCCAGTTCGGCGAGATGCGCACGATGATGCAGTACCTCTTCCAGAGCATCAACTTCCGCGGCGCCTCCGGCAAGCCGTACAAGGACCTCATCCAGGGCATCGGCACCGAGGAGATCAGCCACGTCGAGCTGATCGGAACGACCATCTCGCGACTGCTCGACGGTTCACCGCAGTACAAGGGCAAGCCGAGCGACCCGGTTGACGAGCCGGGTGCCGGAGGTGCGACACCCCTGCGCATCGCGGTCGATACGAGCAACATTCACCACTACCTGGTCGGCGCGCAGGGCGCGCTGCCGGTCGATGCGGTGGGCAACCCCTGGTCGGGCAGTTACGTGTACAACTCCGGCAACCTCGTGCTCGACCTGCTCTACAACCTGATGCTCGAGTCCACCGGCCGACTGCAGAAGTGCCGTCTCTACGAGATGACCGACAACAAGATGGCGCGCAGCACGATCTCGTATTTGATCGTGCGGGACCAGGCTCATGAGAACGCGTACGCCAAGGCGCTCGAGACGCTCGGGGTGAACTGGCGAACGTCGCTGCCGATCCCGAAGACGAACGCCGAGCAGTTCCCCGAGGTCAAGAAGCTCCTCGATCTCGGCCTGCAGAGCAAGCAGTACTCATTCGACCTCACGGCGCAGTCCGAGGCGGGAAAGATCTTCCAGGGCGCGTCTCCGTCGAATGACGGCACCGAACTCGACGCCAGCGAGCAGGCACCGGCCGGTGCGCCGATGACGATCTCGCCCGAGCGCCTCGAGGAGTTCTCCCCTGGAGCGGACGACGACCTGCGCAAGCTGATCGAGGCGACCGCGGCCATGGAGATGGCCGACATCGACGCGACCTTCGGCCGCATGGGATGACCCACGCCATCGCGGAGGCGCACGAGTTCAACCTCGTGCGCCTCCGCGATGGCGCTGTCGATCATCCAACTTTGTGGCGGTCCAGCAGATCAGTCGACGGCGATCCTGAGGATCCGATCGTCGTCCGGCCCAGCATCGCCGCGGCCGTCGGTGTTGTTCGTCACCAGCCACATGGATCCGTCGGGAGAGACGACGACGTCACGGAGGCGTCCGTGTTCACCGACCAGGTGCTCGGTCGACGCGGTGAGATCTTCGAGGGGAACCTCGAGGAGGCGCTCTCCCCGAAGGTTCGCGATCAGGATGACACCTCCGACGACGGCGATGCCGCTCGGGCTGGCGTCGTGCGGCGCCCACTGCTGCACCGGGTCGATGAAGTCGTCTCGCTCCGCGATGCCCTCGACCTCCGGCCAGCCGTAGTTGCCGCCCGGTTCTATGACGTTGAGCTCGTCCCAGGTGTTCTGTCCGAATTCGCTGGCGTAGAGGGTGCCGTCGGCATCCCAGGCGATGCCTTGTGGATTGCGGTGGCCATAGCTGTACACGGGTGAATCGGGAAACGGGTTGTCCTGTGGGATCTCGCCGTCCGCTGTGAGGCGGAGGATCTTTCCGGCGGGGCTCTCGAGATCCTGTGCGTACTGCCCGTTCCCGGCGTCGCCGGTTGTCGCGTACAGCATGTCGTCAGGGCCGAAGGCGATGCGTCCGCCGTTGTGGTTGCTCGCCGATGGGATGCCGTCGAACACCGTCTCGGGGGCACCCAGGCTCAATGAACCCGGCTCGCCGGTCAGCTCGAAGCGCTCGATGCGATTCTCATCGCCGGCCGTGAGATACGCGTAGAGCTGTTCGTCGTGGACGGTGATGCCGAGGAGCCCGCCCTCGCCTCCGGGGGTGACACCGTCGACGACAGCGACCTCGCGAGCACCTCCCTCGTCGTCGAGTTCGAGGATCCGCGCCGTGTCCCGCTCGCTGACCAGCGCCGTCGTCCCGTGAAACGCCACGGACCACGGGGCATCGAGGTCTTCAACGACGACCGATGGGGTCTGGGTCTCAGACGGTGACGGTCTCGCGGCGCCGTCGACGAAGGTGCACGCCGTCACCGTGGAAGCGGCGAGCAACAGGGCGACCAAGGGCATGAGGCGGTTCTTCGTCACGTTTCTCCGCCCCTTCGTCGTGAAGTCTCGGTCAGTTCGATGAACCGGCCGGCGTCACCATCGCGCGCTCTGCCAGAGCCGTGGCGATCCGTCTGATGGCCTCCGCCATCAGCGGCCTCGGCAAAGCGAAGACGAAGCGGGTGAAGCCGACCGCCGCGAGACCGCAGGCTGCGCCGTCGGTCATCGCGACGCCCGCGTTATCGCGGAACCAGGTGCCGAGATCGCCCGTGAGACCGGTGGCGCGGAAGTCCAGCATTGCGATGTAGGTGCCCTCCGGCATCGTCATCCGCACGTCGGGAAGGAGCTCTGCGACGAGCTCTGACAGCAACCGGCGGTTCCCGTCGAGGTAGTCGACGACTTCTCTCAGCCAGTCTCCACCCCCGGTGTAAGCGCCGACGTTCGCCACCGCGCCGAGCGTCGATGTGCCGTGCCCGACCCACCCTCCGGCGCTCTCCCATAGCAGAGCATCCTCGTCGTTGGACAGGATGATCTGCGCGCATTTGAGGCCCGCGAGGTTCCAGGCCTTCGAAGCGGATGCTGCTGTGATCGTGTGTCCGGCCGCTGTCTCGGAGATCGAGGCGTACGGAATGTGCTGAGCGGGCGAGTACACGAGCGGGGCGTGGATCTCATCGGAGAACACCCGGCCTCCTGCCGCGGCGACGGTGTCGGCGACGAGCTCGAGCTCCTCGCGTGTGGACACCGTGCCCAGAGGATTGTGCGGATTGCACAGCACGAACAGCTCGCCCCCGTCCGCGAAGGCGGCGGTCACCGCATCGTGGTCGATCTGCCAACGACCGTCGACCTCGATGCTCGGCACCTCGATGACGCGGCGGTCATGCATCTGCGGCACCATCAGGAACGGCATGTACGCGGGCGTCGGGACGATGACGGCAGCACCGGGACGTGTGAACTGCTCGATCGCGAACTCGAATGCCGCGATGACGTCAGGGACGTGGTGCACGCGATCGGCCGGTACGTCCCAGCCGTACGAATTCGCGTACCAGGCGGCTGTCGCCTGCGCGAGGTCGTCGGCGAGATGCGAAGGGAGGTAGCCGGTGAGCCCGCTTTCCAAGGCGCCGTTCACGGCGTCCTTCACGGCCGGCGCGACGCCGAAGTCCATCTCCGCGACGAATGCACCGATCATGTCGGGGAACATCGTCCATTTCATGCTTCCGGCCTGGCGCAGGTCGACTTCTGTGATCGCGTCTAAGTCCTGGGGCGACATCCGCGCCCTCCTCTCGATCGGAGCATGGGGACGGGCCGGCGGATATCCGTCCATGTTCGAGCGTAACCAGGATCCGGACGACGTGGCGCGGAGTCGGTCGTGGAGTCGTCCCGACTACTCCAGACCCAGGGGCACTGGCGCTGACACGGGCGCCTAGTTCAGAGCTGAGGTCAGCCTTGCGACGCCGTCCAGGAATGTGGCCTTGGCCGGCTCGCGCCGCCATTCGTCGAGAGTGAGCTCGCGGCCGGCATCGCGATAGGCCTGTTCGACCTCACGCATCTGGGCGACGAATGAGGCGCCGCGCACCATCATCGACACCTCCATGTTGAGGCTGAATGAGCGGATGTCCATGTTGCTGGATCCGATCACGGCGATGTCGTCATCGATGGAGAAGTGCTTCGCATGAAGGATGAACGGCGCCGAGTACAGGAAGATGCGCACGCCGGCCTCCAGCAGAGCGCCGTAGTACGAGCGCTGCGCGTGGTAGACCATGCCCTGATCACCGAGCTCGGAAACGAAGAGCTGCACTTCGAGGCCGCGCTGACGTGCCGTCGTGATCGCATAGACCATCGCTTCATCCGGGACGAAGTAGGGGCTCGTGATGATGACCCGCTCTGTCGCACCATGGATCAGCGACAGGAACAGGCGCAGGTTGTTCTCGGTCTCGTACCCGGGGCCGCTCGGAATGAGCTGGCACACGAGCGCACCGGCCGACGCGTTCGTCGGGATCTGCGCCGTCGGAACCGTCTCTTCGAGGAGTTCCCCCGTCTCGATGAGCCAATCTGAGAGGAAGACGGCATCGATCTGGGCGACAGCGGGGCCCTCCACGCGTGACACCAGCTCCTGCCATTTCAAACCGCGGCTGATGTTCTTCGGCGCGTTGTACGTGCGGTCGATGAGGTTCTGGGAACCGACGAACGCGGTGCGCCCGTCGACCACGACGAGCTTGCGGTGGTTGCGCAGGTCAGGGCGTTGGTACCTCCCTTTGAAGGGCTGAACGGGCAGCATCCATGACCACTTCACACCGACCCTGTCGAGCTCGGCGAACGTCTGGTCGGCATTCGCGACCTTCCGCGACGCGATGTGGTCGGCGAGAAGGCGCACCGTGACGCCTCGTAGAACGGCGTTCTCCATGGCGGTGAAGAAGATCGCTGTCGTCTTGTCCCAGCTGGCGATGTAGTACTCGACGTGCACGTATCGTTCGGCGGAGTCGATGGCGGCAGCCATCGCAGCGATCGACCCTTCGTAGTCGTCGATCAACTCGGCCGTATTGCCACCGACTGGCGGCAGGCCGGTGAGCGTCTCGTTCTGCGCAGTGACGCGAGTGAACCAGGTCGGCCAAGTCGACGAGTCGACCCGTGTCTCGCCGGCTGCGACACGCTCACGGATGATCCCGTCGATGCGTGCTTGCTCGGCGCGGCGTCTCTTCGGAAGCTTGACGTTGCCGATGAGCAGGAACAGCACGAGGCCGACGATCGGCAGCAGAAAGATCAGCAGGAGCCACGACATGGCAGCCGTGGGCTTTCGCCCCCTCGGGATGACGATCAGCGCCGTGACGTTGATGGCGAGAATCGCGAGAGCGCTCAACAGCCAGCCGACATTGGCCAGAAGAAGGGAGTCCATTCAAGCAGTGTGACGCATGACATGCTGATCGGGGGAGAGACATCACATCCGATTGCCCGCCGTCTCCGAATAACGTGTGAGCACACCTTCACGGGTGAAGTTGGAGGAGATCGTGGCAAAGCGCAGCAGTGGCAGAGGATTCATCGCGTGGGCAGCGCTCGCAGGAGTGATCGGCGGTGCGGTCTTCCTCGCAACCGCTGAACTGTTCGCTCTGCTCTTCGCGCGCGCAGCGAGCCCCATACTCGCGGTGGGTGGGTTCGTGATCGACATCGTGCCGCAGCCGTTCAAAGAGTTCGCGATCGCCACCTTCGGCGAGTACGACAAGATCGCGCTGCTGGCCGGGCTCGGCCTTGCCGTGGTGATCGCGTCAGCCATCGCCGGAGTTCTGCAACTGGTGCGCCCTCCTCTCGGTGTGATCGCTCTGATCATCGCCGGGGTGCTCTCGACTGCCGCGATCGTGACCCGTGCCGGCGTGACCCCGCTGGCCTTCCTTCCTCCGGTGCTCGGAACATTCGCGGGAGCCTTCGTGCTGGTCCTCCTCGTTCGGCGGTTGCGTGCATGGCGTGCGTCGGACATTCAAGTCAGGGACCGCGAGGACGCCGACGAAGCGCCAGCATCCGATACGTCTGGAAGGCCTCCGATCGAGCTCAACAGGCGACGCTTCTTCGTCCTGGCGGCGCTCGCCGGAGCATCCGCCATCGTCGTCGGCATCACCGCCCGCACTGTGAGCATGGCCGTCGCGTCGGTGGAGTCGATCCGCAAAGCCCTCAAGCTTCCCGCCCCTCGGACACGAGTGACCGTACCAGAGGGCGCAGAACTCGATGTTCCTGGGCTGAGTGAACTCTTCACGCCCAACAAGGACTTCTATCGCGTCGACACCGCGCTCACAGTTCCCACGATCGATCCGGAGACCTGGCGTCTCGTGATCGACGGCATGGTCGACCAGCGCGTCGAGCTGAGCTTCCAGGACATCCTCGACATGGGGATCGACGAGTACGCGATCACTCTCACGTGTGTCTCGAACGAGGTCGGCGGAGAGCTCGTGGGCAATGCGATGTGGCTCGGGGTGCCGCTGCGCGACGTGCTCCGCAAGGCCGGGGTGAAGTCCGGCGCCGACATGGTGCTGTCCCGCAGCGTGGACGGATACACCGCGAGTACTCCGCTCGCAGCGCTCGTCGACGACGATCTAGATGCGATTCTCGCGGTAGGGATGAACGGCGAGCCGCTGCCGCTCGAACACGGCTTCCCGGTGCGGATGGTCGTGCCCGGTCTGTACGGCTACGTGTCGGCGACGAAGTGGCTGACCGAGCTCAAGGTGACGACCTTCGCGGACGACGAGGCCTATTGGACACCTCGCGGATACAGCGCCGAGGCCCCGATCAAGTTCTCGTCCCGCCTTGATACTCCGAGCATCGGTGAAGCGGTACCTGCCGGTCGGATTCCGATCGCGGGTGTCGCCTGGGCCCAGTCGGTCGGCATCGAGCGCGTGGAGGTGCGCATCGACGAGGGGGAGTGGGAGCCGGCGACTCTGTCCACGCCCATCAACGACGACACCTGGGTGCAGTGGTTCATGGAATGGGATGCGAAGCCGGGAACGCACTATGTCGCAGTTCGCGCGATCAACAAGAACGGTGACCTGCAGATCGAAGAGCGTGCGCCGATCGCCCCTGACGGCTCATCCGGCTGGCAGCGCTCGCTCATCCGTGTGACGTGATCGCGTGCGGCGCACGGCGCCACCCGGATGCCGAGCGGTTCGGCCGATCAGTGGGGGCGACCGTAGGTCTCGAGCAGCCGGAGCCACACCTCACTGATGGTCGGGTACGCGGGCACCGCGTGCCAGAGTCGCTCGATCGTGACTTCTCCGACGATCGCGATGGTCGCCGAATGCAGAAGTTCGGCGACATCCTGCCCGACGAACGTCGCTCCGACGATGACGTGCCTGTCCTCATCGATGACGAGCTTGGCTCGGCCGGCGTAGTGGTCGGCGTGGAGCTTCGCGCCCGCAACCCACCCCAAGTCGTACTCCACCGCGCGGGTGTGCAGCCCCGACTCGCGAGCGCCGCTTTCAGTGAGCCCGACGGCGGCGACCTCCGGATCCGAGAACACCACGCGTGGGACCGCCGCGTGGTCGGCTGATGCGACGTGCTGTCCCCACGGCTCGTCAGACACGGCGGCTCCCTGCAGGCGAGCGGCGATCGCCTCGCCTGCCGCGCGAGCCTGATACTTCCCCTGGTGGGTGAGCAGGGCTCGGCCGTTCGCGTCTCCGACGGCGTAGAGCCAGTCAGTTCCTTCGACAAGCATCGTGTCGTCGACAGTGAGCGGTGCGCCGGGTGTGAGCCCGATCGTCTCCAGACCGACGGCAGCAGTGCCGGGGCGACGCCCCGTGGCGACCACGACCTCCTCGGCCTCGTGCTCGGTACCGTCGTCCAGGGTCACGGTGACAGTCCCCTCGGCATCGCGAGCGACCAGCGTCGGTGAGACTCCCATCTGCACGTCGACGCCGTCATCTGCGAGTGCCGCGGCCACATGCACTCCGACGAAGGGCTCCTCGCGGTCAAGGAGGCTGGTGCGCGAGAGCATCGTCACTCGCGAGCCGAGCGAAGAGAAAGCGAAGGCGAGTTCGGTGCCGGCGACTCCGCCGCCGATGATGATGAGCCGAGGCGGGATGCTGTCGGTCGATGTCGCTTCGCGGGTGTCCCACGGCGACGCGTCGGCGAGTCCTGGAATCGAGGGCAGCACGGGAACCGAGCCGGTCGCCAGTGCGACAGCGCGCGCCGAGTAGGTGGTCTCGGCGACCTGAACCCGGCCAGGTCCGACGATGCGCCCGTGGCCGCGGATCAGATCGATTCCGGCCGAATCCAACCAGGAGACCTGGTTGTCATCCTTCCAATGGTCCGTGAAAGCCGTCCGCCTGGCGAGGACGGCAGACGCATCGATCGTCCCCGTGATCGCATCCCTGGCACCGGCGAGACGACGAGCCGCGCGAATCGCATGGCCGCTGCGCAGGAGCGCCTTCGAGGGCATGCATGCCCAGTACGAGCATTCGCCTCCGACCAGTTCCGATTCCACGATCGCAACGCTCACGCCGCGCTTCTTGGCGTAGTCGGCGACGTTCTCGCCGACGGCTCCGCCCCCGATGACGATCAGGTCGTAATCGAAGTTCTTCCCCTGATCCGACATCATGCCTTCTTCCGCAGGATCATGCTCAGGCGGATGGCCGAGACGAGGAAGAAGATCGCGCCGAGGGTGGCGTATCCGGCCACTCCGGCGATGTTGTCGGCGCCCTGGAGGCCCTGGAACAGGAACCCGCTGCCCGCGAAGACGGAGATGCCGCCACTGAGCATCTGCGGCACCTGGCCACCAGAGCGACGGTTGCGAATGGCAGCGATCAACTGCGGGATACCGGCTCCGATGGCCCACGCGCCCCAGACGGCGAGAGCTGCCGCGATGGAGATGGTCGATGTGACGCCGAGAGCGATCGCGACGATGACGCTGACGACGACGTTGATCCATTCCGCGGCCTTCGAGCGCTGCGAGTCGGGGTTGGCGCGGAGTTGCCAGAGCACTGCGCCCGCATCGAACAGCGGGTAGACGACGAGAAGGGCCGTCAGGACGGGGCCCGCCATTGTCGCGGTCGCGAACACCAGGCCGGCCCAGATGACGGCGAAGGCGAAGCGGATGAAGTACAGACGGCGAAGTGATGCGCCGAACGCCGACGTGAATGCCGACGTGGAGGTTGTTGCTGACGAAGTCATGATGTGTGCTGCTTTCGTTGAAGGGCCGCGTTATGCGGTGGTCGTGGTGAGTGTGACGGGGATGTTGCCGCGGGTGGCGGCGGAGTAGGGGCACACCTCGTGCGCCGCAGCTGTGAGGCTCTCGGCGACCTCGGGATCGATCCCGTTGCCGATGTGCACCTGGAGAGTCGCGTTCAGAGTGAAGCCGCCCGCTTCGGTCGGTACGACCGCGATCTCGGCAGTCACGGTGGAGTCGATGAGCTTCAGCTTGCGCTGCGAGGCGACGAGCTTCAGGGCCGAGTGGAAGCACGACGACCAACCGGCAGCGAACAGCTGCTCAGGGTTGGTCTTTCCGCCGGGGCCACCCATGGAGGTGGGAATCGCGAGGGTGACGTCGAGAAGGCCGTCGTCGGTGGCTGCGCGGCCTCCGGCGCGCCCGTCACCTGTGGACGTGGCGACGGCGGTGTAAAGGGATGCGGACATGATCTCTCCTTGATCGGATGATGTAGAGTTACTAGTACGTCTACATCAGAAACCATAGACTGCTTTGAGGGCTGGCGCAACCAGCTCGATCAGGATCGGAGCCCGAAGTGCACGACGACACCATCGACCCCGTGGTCCGGAGAACAACCGGTGCGGGGACGCGACAGCGGATACTCGACGCAGCCAACGAGCTTTTCTACACTCACGGGATCCGGGCGACGAGCGCGGACCGGATCATCGAGCAGGTCGGCATCACGAAGGTCACGTTCTATCGCCACTTCCGTACGAAGAGCGACCTGGTGGTGGCCTACCTGGAGCAGCAGTCAGCCGCAGAGCGTGCGTGGCTGGAGAGCACCGCCCGCGGCGACGACCCGCTGGCGAGAGCGCGCACGATCGCCGCGGACATCGGTGCGGCCAGCTGCAGTCCGGGATTCCGCGGATGCGCGTTCATCAACGCGGCAGCAGAGTTCGCAGATCCGGACGATCCGGTGCGCATCGCTGTCGACGCGCATCGCGGCTGGATGATCGGCCTTTTCGCGGAGATCGCCGGGCAGGCCGGCGTGGGAGATGTCGGATCGGTTGCGAACCAGCTCATGATTCTTCGAGACGGCGCCATGGTGAACGGCTATCTGGGTGACCCGTCGGTCGTCGCAGAATCACTCGGGGCGGCGTTCGTGTCGATCCTCACACCAGCCTGATCGGAATCAGAATCGAGCTGCCCTCGTCGAGGTGCGGATGCGGTAGAGGCCGGTAGTCGCGGTGATGAACAGCTCGGTCCCGTCGTCGCCGCCGAAGCAGAGATTCGAGACCACCTCCGGAATCGCGATGAAGAGCAATTCCGTCCCGTCCGGCGAGAACACGTGGATGCCATCTCCGGCGGACGACCACACGCGACCTTCGACATCGACCGCGATGCCGTCTGGTGCGCCGATCTCGATCCTCGCGAACAGCCGACCATCGCTCGCTCGAGATCCGCTCACGTCGTAGGTACGGATCCAGCGCCCGGGGCCCTCATTCTGCCCCGCCGTGTCTGTGACATACACGGTGCCGCCGTCCGGAGAGAAGGCGATTCCGTTCGGGCGGTCCATATCGTCGATCACCGAGGTGAGTCCGTCGACCTCTGACCACCGGAAGACGTGACAGCTGCCGTACTCGCGGATACCCGGATGCCCCTCGCGAGGCTGTGTGATCCCGTAATCAGGGTCGGTGAACCAGTAAGAACCGTCCGGTGCGAGCGCCACGTCATTCGGGGAATTCAACCGATGCTCGCCCCACCGGCTGACGATCTCGACGACTGTCCCGTCTGGCATCTCCCGCTCCAGCCGGCGCCTGCCGTGCGAGCACTGAACGACGCTGCCGTCTCTGTCCAGCATCCGGCCGTTTGTGAACTCCACCTCTCTGCGGTGCACGCTGACCTCGGCGGTCGCGGCATCCCAGCGCAGGATGCGGTCACCGGGGATGTCGCTCCATCGCACCGCGCCTTCGTCGGGGATCCACAGAGGCCCTTCCGTCCACGTCGAGCCGGTGGCCAGTCTCTCGATCTCCGCGCCCAGGGGGATCAGATCCGTATCGTTCGCCATCGACGTTCTCCTGCTTCTGGGTCGGGGTCGGTCTCAAACTACTCCGCACCGTTCATCCGCCTGGTTGGATACGGTGTCCGGTGACGGGAAGTTCGCCGTCTCCGAGTTCGCGCAGTGACATGTGACCGATCAGGAGTGAACAGTGACCACCAACCACACCGACGCCCGTCAATCGACGAATGTCGACCCGATGCTCAGCATCAACCCGGTCTTCGTCCGCCCTGGCGAGGCGACGGAGTTCGACAAGTTCGTCTTGCCCGACGGGCCCAGCCTTCCCGAGACCGCATACCAGATCGTGCACGACGAGGCGATCCTCGACGGCAATTCCCGGTTGAACCTCGCGACGTTCGTCTCGACCTGGATGGATGACGAGGCGCGCAAGCTCTACCTCGAAGCCGCCGACAAGAACATGATCGACAAGGACGAGTATCCGGCCACTGCGGCGATCGAGGATCGCTGCTGGCGCATCCTCGCCGACCTCTGGAACGTGCCGGACGCGAATGACACGATCGGCACGTCGACCATCGGATCGTCCGAAGCCTGCATGCTCGGCGGGCTCGCGATGAAGCGGCTGTGGCGGGAGAAACGCAAGGCGGAGGGGAAGTCGACCGAGAACCCCAACATGGTCATGTCGGCAGCGGTGCAGGTGGTGTGGGAGAAGTTCTGCAACTACTGGGACATCGAGCCGCGCTACGTGCCGATCACTCCAGAGCACATGGTGCTGGACGGGCACGAGCTGGAGAAGTACGTCGACGAGAACACGATCGGCGTCGTCGCGATCCTCGGACAGACCTACACAGGGGCGTACGAACCGGTGGAGCAGATCGCGAAGAAGCTCGACGAGATCCAGCAGAACACCGGCGTCGACGTGCGGATCCACGTCGACGGAGCATCCGGGGCTATGGTCGCACCGTTCTGTCAGCCCGACCTCGAGTGGGACTTCCGCATCGATCGGGTGAACTCGATCAACACCTCAGGGCACAAGTATGGTCTCGTGTATCCCGGTGTCGGATGGGTCGTCTGGCGGAACACCGCCGTGCTGCCGGAGAGCATCATCTTCCACGTCAGCTATCTCGGCGGGGATATGCCCACCCTGGCTCTCAACTTCTCACGCCCCGGCGCGCAGGTGCTGCTGCAGTATTACCAGTTCCTCAGGCTCGGACGGGAGGGCTACCGCGAGGTGCAACAGAACTCGATCGACGTCGCGACATATCTGTCGAGCGAGATCGAGCGCATGGCGCCGTTCGAGCTCGTCAGCCGCGGTGACACGATTCCTGTCTTCGCATGGGTGCTGAAATCGGACCACACCGACAACTGGACTCTCTACGACCTCGCGGATCGGCTGCGGATGAAGGGATGGCTGGTTCCGGCGTATCCGTTGGCGGATGATCTTTCGGACGTCGTGCTGCAGCGCATCGTCGTGAAGGCCGGTCTCAGCAGGGATCTCGCGACGTCGCTGCTGGCAGACATCAAGGGCGAGGTCGCCTACCTCGACAGTCTCACCTCGCCATTGCCTGATCGCGTGGCTGGTCGAGGGCAGTTCCACCACTGATATTGCTCACAGCGCCTTGACGTGCGCACGGCGCTGATGTTGCCTTGGACGATGGAGCACGTCACGTCTGCGGACGGAACACCGATCGCCATGCACGCAGTCGGTACGGGCCCGACGATAGTCATCGTGAACGGGGCGCTGTCGACGGCGCGCGATGCCGCTGAGATCGCCCGTGAGTTCTCCGACGCCGGGTTGCGTGCGATCACGTACGATCGACGCTCGCGCGGCGACAGCGGAGACAGTGCTCCCGCCGCGCCGGAGCGCGAGGTCGAGGATCTGGCCGCGGTCATCGCGGCATCCGGCCCGGACGTCGCGGTGATCGGACACTCGTCCGGAGCCATCCTCGCGCTGTTCGCCGCAGGCCAAGGCGTGCCGATGTCGCGGCTGTTCCTCTCCGAGCCGCCGTTCCGATTCGGCGAGGATGACCCTGCGCCGGATCTCGAGCAGCGCCTTCAAGCGCTGGTCGACGATGGGCATCCCGAAGAGGCGGTCGTGCTGTTCCAGCGGGAGGCCGTGGGTCTGCCGGAACCGTTCATCGAGCAGTTCCGCGCTTCGCCGGCGTTCGCTCAGATCGCGACGCTCGGTCGCTCAACCGTCTACGACACCATGGTGACGCGTCGTGCGTCGACGCCGTCCGCAGAGATGCGTGAGGTGACGATGCCGGTGACGATCATGCGCGGAGTCGACACGATGCCCATCCTCGTGGCCGCCGCATCCCGACTGGCCGAGATGATGCCGGATGCCGAATTCCTGGAGGTGCCGGAGTCTGTGAGTCACCGGATGGACCCCGAGGCGACCGCCCGGATCGTTGCGGCGCGGCTCGCTGGTTGAGTCGACGCTCGCTCGTCAGTAGGGCGGATCGACGCCGAGGGAGAGGCCGAAGGCTCGCGCATCGTCGCTGGCCAGCCCCGTCGTCAGCGGCCCGACAGCTTCCCACCAGCTGGCCACGTCCAGGCCGCCGACATCGAACGGACGCAGTCCGAGGCTCTCGATGAACTCCGAGACACTGGCCTTGGCCAACGCATCATCTCCGGCGAAGAACACGTCCAGCGACCGCCCCTGGGTCAGGACGTGGCCGAAGGTCGTGTTGAACGCCTTCACAACGTGCGCGCTCGCCGGGACGGCCTTGGCTATCTGCTGCGCCCCCGAAGTTCCGAGAGGCGTGACCGAACCCGTGGCAGCAGCGTTGAAGGGGGTGGAGATGTCGATGATGACCTTGCCTGCCAGTGCATCTCCGTAATGGGCGACGACCTGGGCGGTATTCACGTACGGCACGGCGAGAACGACGATATCGCCGGCAGGGACGCCGCCGACCGTCCCTCCCGAGGCGCCGCCGCCGAGCTTTCGGGCAAGGCGTCTCGCCTTGCCCGCGTCGCGGGCGATGAGCTCGACGGTATTGCCGCCCGCGATCGCACGAGCGGCCATGGCGCGGGCGATACCGCCGAGACCGATGAAGGTGACGCTGCTCATGATGAGTGCTCTCTCTTCCAGCGTGTGACGACGGTTGCGGGGGCCTGAGACGCTACTGGCGCGACCCGATCTCGGTGATCGGCGCGCTTCGCATTGCAGCCCGTGTCGCGACAGCGAGCGAGATCAGGCCGATGATGCTGAGTGAGCCGACGATCGCAATGCTCTCGATCAGCGAGATGTTCGGCAGCAGCTGTCCTGAAATTCCGAAGCTGATGCCGATCAACGGCGGTGCGGCCACCAGCACTCCGAGCGCGGAGGCGAGCACGACGACCATGATCGACTCGGTGCACATCATCGCTCGCACCTGTCGACGTGTGGATCCGATCAGCTGCATCAGCGCGAACTCGCGACGCCTCTCTCCGGTTGCCATCACCAGTGTGTTCACCACGGCGATGGCGATGTAGCCGAGGATGACGGCCAGCGCGATGAGGTTGACGAGCGAGTTCGAAGCACGCGCGCTGTCGCCCGCCGCGCGCAGTTCGCTGCGGTTCGCCACAGTGAAGCCGGCCGCATCCAGTGCCTGCTGCACCTGCTCCTGCTGCCCCGGCTCCGTGCCCACGAGCACATAGTCGTTGAGGCCGGTCGTCGTGTGCGCGAGGAGCGCAGCATTCGTCATCGTCACATCCCCGAAGCCCAACCCTCGGGTGTAGATGGCGACCACCGTCGAGGTGACTTCGGTTCCGTCGCCGAGATGCCCGCTGACCGTATCGCCGATGCCCACTCCCGCGGCTTGTGCCGCGTCGGAACTCAACGCGACGGTTTGCTCGCCGGTCAGCGAGTCGAGCGTGCCGGCCACCACGCCCAGATCCATCGTCGTGCCGGTCGCTGCGGGATCGATTCCCTGCACTGGGTACTGGTCGGATGTGGGATCGCCGAGTTGGACGAAGCTGTAGATCATCTGGCTGAGCGCCACCGCGTTCGCCGCGCTGACGCCCGACGCTCGGGCGATGGATGCCACGGCGTCATCAGAGATTCCGGATGCCCCACCTGTCACCATCAGGTCGGCTGTCACCCCGGCCTGCGATTGAGTGGTTGCTTCGGCTGCGACGATCGACTGCGTCCCCACCTGCACGAGGCCGAGGCCGATGCCGAGAGCCAGCGGAACGATCGCTGCGGCCAGCCGACGCGAGTTGCTGCGCGCATTCGTCGCCGCGAGGAACGCCGAGGGCGACCTCAACAGCCGTAGCGGCCCACCGAATACCGTGATGGCCACGCGCACCAGTCGTGGTCCGAGCAGGCCGACGGAGACGATGAGGAACAGGGCGGCCGCGGCGGGCCCGGCGACCGCGATCGTACCGGGGATGAACAGTGGAATCGCCGACGCGAGCAGGCCGATGACTCCGAGGATCAGGCCGGTGATCGTGCGACCGCGGCCCACGCGGGACGGCGTGGTCGATGCCTCCTGTAACGCTTCGATCGGATTGATGCGTGCGGGTCGTCGCGCAGCGACCGCAGCGGCGAGTTGAGACGCGACAACCATCACCACGACGGCGATCAGTGCGGGAATCGGGCCGAAGGTGAGCGCGAAGTCCTGCGGAATCACCCCGGCCTGTGCGAAGCCGAATCGCATCGCGACGGCGAGAAGGAAACCGGGAATCACTCCGACGAGCGCGCCGGCGCCGGCGACGAGGAGCACCTCCTGCGCGATGATCCGATGGATCTGCAGGGGAGTGGAACCGATGGCTCGCATGAGGGCGAAGTCTCGCCTTCGCCGTTGGATCGACAGCGACAGTGTGCTTGCGACGACGAACAGAGCGATCAGAATGGCCGTGCCGGCGAACGACGAACCGATCGCCACGAGTGTTGCACGTGCGGCACCGGCGTCAAGAAACTCGCCGGCGCCGCGCTCGTACCCCGTGTACGTCACGGCGTCGGGCACCTGAGCGCGAATCGCATCCGCCAGCTCGCTCGGCGAGATTCCTTCGCGTGCGAACACGCCGACAACCTCGGCCGCAGCGCCGTGTGGTGCCAGAGCGGATGCCGCAGCATCCGTCAGGAAAACGTGCTCGGCACGATCGGGTTGGTCGCCGCTAGCTGCCGCAGCAACCCCGACGACGCGATAGTGGCCGTCGATGCCGCCGTGAGCGAGGGCGATGGTCTCGCCGAGCTCCGTTCGCGAGCCCAGGCTGATGTCGACTACTACCTCGTTCGCAGCGCGTGGTGCGCGCCCGTCGCTGATCTCGTACGGGGTGAGCGTCGCGGAACTCCATCCATGTGCTTCGATCAGCGATCCATCCCACGATAACGGAACCGTCGTGTCCTCGACGACGCGTTCTGTGCCCGGAAGCGATCGGATCGTAGCCAACCCGTCGGCGGGAAGCGATACGCGTTCGGGAAGTGAGTACGTTGCATTCTCCGGCGTCTCGAAGGATTGTGCGCCGCCCACGATCACGTCAGCGGCGGTGTAACGTTCGGGGTCGACCCCGCCCCGTGACCCGGATTCGATCAGGACGCCGAGCCCGGTGGCAAGCATGGTCGCAGTGAGGGCGGCCACGAAGACGCCGATGAGCGTGCCCTTGTTCTCGCGGATTCCCGCCCGGATGAGCGTGTTCACCATTTCCCCAATTCGGTCATGCGATCGATGATCTGCTGCGTTGTCGCTTCTTCCAGCGATCCGACGAATGCGCCGTCGGCGAGAAAGATGACGCGGTCGGCGTGGGACGCGACGGCCGGGTCGTGAGTAACCATGACGACGGTCTGGTTCAGTTCGTGCGTCATCTGCGCGAGCAACTCGAGCACCTGCCGGCCGGTTCGCGAGTCGAGAGCGCCTGTCGGTTCGTCGGCGAAGACGGCATCCGGGCGCGTGATCAGAGCGCGCGCGATCGCCACCCGTTGCTGCTGGCCACCGGAGAGCTCCGCCGGGCGCCGACCTCTGAGCTCGTCCAGGCCCACCGAGCGGATGATGCGGTCGAGCCAACTGTTCTCCACGCCCCTGCCTGACAGAAGCAGCGGCAGCGTCACGTTCTGCTCGATCGTCAGCGCGGGCAGCAGGTTGTATGCCTGGAAGACGAACCCGACGTTCTTACGTCGGAACTTCGCGAGCTTGTTGGGTCGCATCTTCGAGATGTCGGTGTCGCCGATCCAGACGGAGCCGCTCGTCGGAGTGTCCAGACCGGCCGCGGTGTGCAGGAACGTGCTCTTTCCTGACCCGGACGGTCCCATGATGGCGGTGAAGGAGCCGCGCGTCAGGCTGAGATCGATGCCGCGCAGGGCGGCCACCGCTGTGGGGCCGGTGCCGTACTTCTTGACGACCGCCTCGAGTCGCACCGCCTGGCCGGAAGCCATCGATGCGGACTTCGGCCCCCGCTTCGCCGTCAGGGCGCCGCCGTCTCCGGCCATGTTCCCTGAGCTGTTGGTACTGATGGTCATGAGGTCCGTTCCCTTATCGTCTTGATCAGTCGGTCGTCCGGCGCCTGTCGGCGCCGTGACTCGTCGGACTACCAAGATGAGGTACCCCTCCGGTTATGTATCAAACCGGAGGGGTGCCTCATGTATTCCGCGTCAGCGCGTGAGATTGCAGTTGAGCAGGATCGGTGTTTGGAATGGCATGAGGCCTGCAGGCGGTGAAACGTTATACTCGTCGAAACGCGTACGCGATGAAGCGAGAGGGGCGGGGTGTCCGACAGCACAGCGGAATGGATCTGGCGTGACGATGACACGGTCGCACCCCGCAACGTCTTCACGTGGTTTCGCGCGGAGTTCGTCGGCGACGGCATCCTTGCCGAGGAAGCGCTCGTCGCCGCCGACAGCAACGCGCACGTCTGGCTCAACGGCCTCCCGGTGCTCCGCGGCGTCACGCGATTCACTCCTTCACGGATTCGCGCAGATCGACTGACGCTGGATTCCGCGCTCCGACCGGGCCGCAATGTCCTTCTCGTCCTGCACCACAGCTGGGGCGACATCACCACCTTCCAGCGCACGGGTGCCGTCGCGGCGGGGCTATGGTTCGAGGGCAGGCAGGTGCAGAGCGGCACAGTCTGGGAATGGAAGGAGGCCGGAGAGTTCGATGCTGAGCAGAGTCAGTTCCTCGGTCTCGATGGTTCCCCGCGGATTCGCTACCCGATCGTCCGGCAGGTCGGGGACGGCCTGACGATCGAGGCGGTGGCGGCCTCGACAGACGGATGGCGGTCGGTCCGCATCGTGGACGGACCTTGGCCGAGAAGCCCCGAGCCGGTGGAGACATCGCCCCGACGATCGCAGGATGAACGTCCCTTCGCCCTCCTCGGCAGCCCCCAGGTCGCAGGAGGGGGCGAGGCGGTCGGATCGGGCGTCCATGCGCGCGACGCCGGTGGCGAGGTCGCTTTCACTGTGTCGTTCGATCGCCCCGTGCACGGCTATCCATTCATCGCCCTGTCGTCGACCGCGCGGGTCTCGGCGCGATTCGAGTACGCCGAGATCTCGGAGAATCCCTACGACGGCCGTCCGCTCGTGCACGAAGACGGGCGACTGGACCCAGGTGGCGTGGTCTCCGCGGACTATGCGGATATGCTCCGCGTCGAGCCAAGCGGTAGGCATCGCTGGGAGATCCCCGAGGAGCGCACGCTCCGCTGGCTACGGGTGACGTTCTCCTTCGAGACCGCCGGCGAGATCGACGTCCGCGACCTCGGCGTGGTCTCGACCCAGACCGACGTCGACCTGCAAGGTTCGTTCGATGCCGGCGACGCGGACATCGCGTCCTTCGTGACCCTGGCTCTGATCCACGCACGCGTGACGATGACGGACACCTATGTCGACACGCCGGGTCGCGAGGATGGACAGTGGGTCGAAGACGCGCGGTTGCGCGCGGACCTGACCGCCCGCTGGTTCGGGAACACGGCGATGCGCCGGCTCGCAATCCGACTCATCGCCGACGGCCAGGATCTGACCGGGCACGTGCATCCGTTCTTCCCCAGCAACTTCCCGTGGACACAGGCGCCGTGGGACTGGTCCGCTCCATGGATCGGCATGATCGCCGACGAGTTCCTCTGGTCGGGTGACGTGGGATGGCTGCGGGGTCTGTGGCCCTCGGTCGAGGCCTACTGGGCCCGCGCTGAGCAGCTCATCGATGCGGACGGCCGGTGGACGTCCACCAATCTGCTCGGCGACGTGCGCGTCAGCTCGCCGCTGTCGGAGAGCGAGTCCGCCGGCATCTTCGTGCCGACCCTGATCGAGATCCTGGATCGGAGCGCGGCGCTGGCGGATGCCGTCGGAGAGCGCGGTACCGCAGACCGCTGGCGGTCCCTCGCCGTGCGCGTCGCAAGCTCGCTGCAGCGCGATTTCCTGCGCGATGACGCGGACGGTGTGCGTGTGGTCGAGGCGTTTGATCGAGCGACCGGCTCCAGCCGTGGAGTGCTCCAGGCCGCACAGGCGCGCCCGGCCCTCGACGGCCTTCTGCCCGCTGAAGTCGCGAGGCGGCTGCTGGACGAGCACTTTCCCGCGCCGCACGGGAGCGCGCCGACGGGCACGCGGGATTGGAACACACCGACGTGGGGGTACTACATCCTGCGCGCCCTCACCGAGCACGGACGTGGTGATCGAGCGGTCGCGCACCTGCTCGATCGATTCGCTCCATATCTGCCGCGGCACCCCCGCAACCGCACGCCGCTCGCATTGCAGGGCCCGGCGGGCGGGCCATTGCCGGAGTACATCGTCACCCGCGCGGATCGTGACCTGGCACCAGGGGAACTGCTCGACACGCAGCCGATCGACGCCACCGGGTCGCACGGCTGGGCCGCCGTGCCGCTGGTCTGGATGCACGACACCCTGCTCGGGGTCCGCATCGTAGAACCGGGAGGCGCACTACTGCACATCGAACCGCGCTCAGCCGGGCTGCGCACGATCGCCGGGACGACGTGCACGCCGAACGGGGCGGTCCGCGTGGAGTTGCACGCCCATGAGCCCAGGCTGGTTCTGACGATTCCGGACGGTGTCCTCGCCGACGTGGTCCTGCCCGCGGAGTTCGCCGGATCGGCGGTGGACGGCGAGGGCCGGCCTGTGAGCGAGCGACAGTATCTCTCCGCCGGTACTCACACGATCACGACGAGGAGCTGACGGATGGTCGACGCGGTGTCACGCGCGCCGGAGGGAGCTTTCGCGGACGATCAGCTCGGGTTCGATGAGAACGTGCTGGATCGCCGATCCCTCACCGCCGGCATCCACCTGATCGCGGATGAGATCCACGGCGCGACGGCCGAAGACTTCTCGCGGGCGTCGCACGGACGTGAGCGGCACGGCCGAGGCGGCGACGAAGTCCACGTCGTCGTATCCGACCACGGCGATGTCCCGGGGGATGACGATATCGCTCTCGCGGGTCAACGCTTCGATGGCGCCGATGGCGAGCGAATCGTTCGCAGCGAAGATGCCGTCTGGGCGTTCGTGGACCGGACGCGCAGCGAGAACCCGTCCGACGGCGAGCCCCGCCTGCACGGAACGGTCTGCTGTGGGGACGACCTCGAGCGTCACGCCCGAGTTGCCGTCGATGGCCGCGGAAGCGCCGCGCAGACGCTCGGCGATCTGGTAAGTTCGCGTCTCGCCTCCCACGAAGGCGATTCGTCGGCACCCCTGCGCGACGAGGTGTTCGACGACCTGGCGAGCGCCCGCGAAATCGTTGATGGAACAGGAAGAGAAGCGCGTGCTGACGGCGTAGGCGTCCATCAGCACGGTCGGCACGCCTGCGCTGCGCAGGATGTCGAAATCGTCGGGTCGGGTGATGCCAGATGCCAGGATCACTCCATAGACGCGCTGCTGAACGAGCATCTTGATGTACTCGGTCTCCCGTGCCGCGCTGCCGCTGGTGCTGACGATGGAGAGGTAGAGGTCGTCCTCGGCGGCGCGACGCTCCATGGCTTCGGCCACCTCTCCGAAGAACGGGTTGTTCAGCTCGAGAGCCACAAAAGCGAGCACGCGACTGCGTCCGGACTTGAGCTGGCGAGCAGCCTCGTTGCGGGTGTACCCGAGTGCGTCGATCGCTTCGCTGATCCGCAGTTGGGTCGCCGGCGCGACGCGATCAGGTGTGTTCAGAAACTTAGACACCGTCCCCAGCGACACCGACGCTCGCAGCGCGACATCTTTCATGCTCGCCACATGGACCTCCGTCCTCATCGAGACTGCCGGGCCCGCATCTTCACCACAGGCCGACAGACCGAACTCATGCCAATAGTATAACGTTTCATCCTCTAACCCCAGGAGAACAGCGCAATGTCGACCGATCTCACCTCCCCGGTATCCTCGGCGAGCAGCGATGGTGCCGCGCCGTCGTCGGGCCGGGCACCCTGGCTGCTCGTCGACGGCAGCGTCGAACATGCCCTCGGCGTGACCGCGTTCCCGCTGGTGAGCTGGGCTGCAGCCGCACCGCGGCAGCGACCGACCGTCGTGAGCCTGCGGAACGAGTCCGGCTCGGAGATCTGGACTCATCGGCCAGCAGCAGACGCGCGCGAGATCCGCATCGGCCGCGCGCTCGAGCCGTTCCAGACGTACACCGTCGTGGCGAGCGGAATCGAGGGGGACCGATTCGCGACGCTCGAGACAGGCCCGCTCACATCAGTCGATTGGACGGCGCATTGGCTCTCGGCGCCGGCGGGAACTTCACTGCGCACGACCCTGCGGCTGCCGGCGTCGACCGAGAAGGTCCGCCTGTTCGTCGCCGCGCAGGGGCTTGTGCGTCTGAGTATCAACGGCATCCCGCTCAATGAGGACCGCCTCGACCCGTCGCGATCGGCGCCGGCGCGTGCACTCGCTCGGGCCTTCGACATCACCGGGCTCGTGACTGAGGGGCCGAACGACGTCGAGGTCGTGTTGGGGCTCGGTTCCTGGGGGGCGACGAAGCAAGACCCCCGTGTTCTCGTCGAGCTCGATCACTGGGTGGCTGGTGTGCGTCACGCCCAGGGCCTGCGCGATGTGACAGCGAGTGGATCGGCGGTGGTGACCCAGGAACCCTTCTACCTGGAGCGCATCGACGCGGGATGGCGGCCCGTCGCGCCGCCGAGGGTCGTCGATCTCACTGCCGACGGGGACGACAGCGTTCCTGCGAGCGTCGTTCCGGACGCATCTCCCGTGGTGCGCGTCGTCGACACGCGTCGTGTCGCCGAGGTCGGTCGCGTCGATGGCGCGCGGATCTACGACGCCGGGGAGAACATCGCCGGACGCACGCGGATCACGCTCAGGTCCGACCTCCCACCTCGTTGCGTGGTGTCGATGATCCATGGGGAGCACATCGCCCCAGATGGAACCGTCGACACGACCAACCTGACCATGCCCTATGACCGAGGTCGCGAGCGTCAGGTGTTCGAGTGGATACCTGCGGGGCGCTCGGGCGAGCAGGGCGAAGCGTGGTTCTCGTACTACGGATTCCGCTACGTCGAGGTCAGAGGGCTGCCGGAAGAAGCGGTCGTGGAGGTCGACGCGCGCGTCCTGCACAGTGACGTCTCCTCGTCGCTCGAGGTGGTGACTAGCGACGATCACCTCGCGGCACTGTTTCGCGTCGCGACCCGCACGACGTTGAACAACCTGCACAGCGTGCCCGAGGACTGTCCCACGCGTGAACAGGCCGCGTGGACGGGGGATGTGGCATCGGCCGCGGAATGGGAGTTCGCAGCACTCGATGTCCGTTCGTTCTTCGCGAAATGGCTGGTCGATCTTGCAGACAGTCAGCAGGAGGATGGCGCTGTGGCCGGGATCGCTCCCGATCCGCGGGGGTTCACCATGGGGTCGGATGCGGTCTGGGGCTCTGCCCTCCCGCGTGTGGCGTGGAATCACTGGCTGCACTACGGCGACGCCGCTGTGCTCGAGCAGGCGCTGCCACCGCTTCGCCGGTGGTGCGCGTATATCCGCTCGAACATCGGAGACTCGGGCGTCGTCGACGGCTTCCCGATCAGTTACGGCCATGACTGGCTGGCGCTCGATCAGACTCCGCCCGTGCTGCTGCACACCGCAGCCGCGATCGACACGCTCGATGTGCTCGGGAGGCTCGAGGACGCGGCCGGTGAGGACGGAAGCGGGTCCCGCCGACAGGCGGAGTACCTTCGCGCCGCCGCGCGCCGAATGTTCGTCTCACCGGAGGGTACTGTGGCCAACGGCTCGCAGGGCGCTCTCGCAACAGCCCTGGCCGCCGGGATTCTCAACACGGATGCTGCGCGAGATGCCGCCCGCGAGTTGGGGGCGAATGTGGCGGCGCGGGGATACCGCGTGTCCACCGGCTTCGCTGCGACGCGGTGGGCTGTCGAGGCGCTTGCGCGCGACGGGCAGCACGAGATGATCGCCGCGATGCTCCGGCAGGCTGACGAACCCGGCATCGGCGCCATGCTGGCCAGCGGCCCCGGCACCTTCTGGGAGAGCTGGTGGATCGACTCCGAGAACACCGGCACCGGGTCGTTGGACCACGTGGGCCTTGGCGCTCCCTTCGCCGCATGGGCCGTACGGGACGTCGCCGGGTTGTCACCGATTGCACCGGGGTGGTCGGTCGCCCGTTTTGCTCCGCACTTCCTCGACGGCGTGGAACGCATGCAGCTCACGCTGAGGACTGTGCGCGGTAGCATCACCGCACGCTGGCATCGATTCGGCGATCGGGTCGACGTCTCTCTGGACCTGCCCGACGGCGTGGAGGCCGACGTCGAGCTGCCCGATGGCCGCGGGATGCGCGTGACGGGCGGGAGTCATCGGTGGCAGATCGATGCCCCGGTGGCCACACCTCTGGCGATACCGACGTCGCAGGCGTGGCGCGCACCGGCCATCGCCTCCCGCTCTGCGGACATCGACCGGGAACCGATGCATCAAGGGGCCCTGCGCGCCGGGCGGGGCCAGCCATTGATCACCGGCATCGATCTGACGTGCACGCCGGTCACGCACGCGCAGCACGACCGACCGGTCGCACTCGTGCGATCCACAAGCCGCGGCACACCGCCTTCCGTCGTGCTTCCCGTGCCTGGGGAGCCGAATGAGCACCCGGATGCACCACGCTTCGTCTATGCCCTCCTCGACCTCTGCATGGAGTCGCCCGGTGTCGAGTCCGCGATGCTGCTGAGACTCCGCCGGCGGGACGGTTCGACTCGGGAAGCGCTCGCGCGCGTGTGGCCGGCGGGTTGGAATCGAGTGAGCATCGACCTGGAACCGGGTGAGGCGGACAACGTGGTCGAGCTTGAGATCGGGCTCGTGGTGGTCGGCGAGGCCGGCGACGATCTCGCCGTCTACAAGGCCGATCCCGACACGCCGTTCGCTTTCCATCTGGGCGACGTCGGCTTCAGCGGGCGGACGCGCTCGTGGTGACGGGCTTGACACGAAACACGGCGAGGTTCATAGTGAGTATAACGTTTCACTTTCGACCACTCGGCTCAGAAGTGCTCAATGGAGAGAAGACCGATGTCCACCATGTTGATGCCTGAAGCGGCGCGCGAGGATGTGATCGACGAGATCGCAGAACATGACACGCCACTACGTCCTGTGAGGAAGAAGTCACGCCGGGGACGTCTGGTCATCTATCTGGCACTCGTACCGCTCGTCCTGATCGTCGGAGTTTTCGCCTATTACCCGGCTCTCGCCGGAATGTTCTGGTCCTTCTTCGACTGGAACCCGGCATCCGAATCGATCTTCATAGGCTTTCAGAACTACATCACGATGTTCGCCGATGAGATCTGGTGGCGCTCGTTCCGCAACCTCGGCATCATCTTCGCCTTCAGCATCGTGGCCTGGGTGCTTCCGCTGCTGGCGGCCGAGCTGCTCATCACATTGCGCAGCGAGCGCTGGCAATTCGTGACGCGCACACTGCTGATCCTGCCGATGGCGTTCCCCGGTGTGGTGACCGCACTGATCTGGGGCTTCCTGTATGAACCGAACCAGGGCGTCTTCAATCGGTTCCTCGAGGCTGTCGGTCTAGAGAACCTCACGCGCAACTGGACGGGGATGCCGGACTCCGCGCTCATGGCGCTGCTGTTCGTCGGATTCCCGTTCATCGCGGGGCTGCCCTTCCTCATCTTCTACTCCAGCCTCCAGAACATCCCCCGTGAGATCCTCGAAGCCGCACAGCTCGATGGCGTCGGCCGGGTTCAACGCTTCTGGAGGATCGACCTCCCGTTGATGGCGAGCCAGGTGCGCCTCCTCGTCTTCCTCGCCGTCGTCGGCGCGCTGCAGTACGGCTTCGTCGCGTACGTCCTCACAGCCGGCGGTCCGGACAACGCCACCATGGTGCCCGTCCTGCGGATGATCAACGTCGCCTTCTCCGGTGGTGACTGGGGATACGCCGCCGCTCTTTCCACCACCTTGTTCCTGATCACGCTGGCGCTTAGTGCAGTCGTGGTGTTCTCCGGCCGACGAGAGCGTGCTGTAACCGATGGGGGGGCGATGTGACCACGTCGACAGCAACTCTGACCTCGGCGAAGAAGTCGGCGGCCCCGGCGTCCGTCGGCCGTGACCGTTCCGGTCGCCAGATCGGCGTCAAGTCGGCGCTCATCGCTCTGATCGCCGTCAGTCTCCTGCCGTACCTGCTGATGATCGTCACCTCTGTGAAGACGAACGAACAGTTTGCGCAGAGCTTCTGGAGCATCGACTTTCCGCTTCACTTCGAGAACTACGGCCGCGCCTGGGAGCAAGTGGCTCCCTATCTCTGGAACACGATCCTGGTGGCCGGCGTGTCGATAGTGGTGGTGCTGATCGTCTCGTCGCTCGCCGGGTTCGTGCTCGCTCGCTATCGGTTCCGTGGACGCAACCTGATCTACGGCCTCATCCTGCTGCTGATGATGATCCCTGGCATCGCGAATCTCATCCCGCTGTTCGTCATGATGCGCGACCTCGGTCTGCTGAACACTTACATCGTGCTGGTCATCCCGTATGTCGCCGGCGGGGTGGTGCTCGGGACCATCCTCGTGCGCAACTTCGTCGAGGGCATTCCCCAGGCGATCTTCGACGCGGCACGTGTCGACGGAGCATCCGATGCGCGGATGTACTTCTCGATCATGCTGCCGCTGTCGCTTCCCGTGCTGGGGACCATCGCGTTGATGACGGTCACAACCGTGTGGAACGACTTCTTCTGGCCGCTGCTCGTGCTAAGTGACGACAGCCTCCGGACGGTCTCGGTAGGGCTTCAGTTCTTCCAGGGCCAGAATGCGACGGAGGTCGGGCCACTCATGGCCGGCTACTTCATCGCCAGTCTTCCGCTGGTGATTCTCTTCGGTTTCCTCTCGAAATACTTCCTCGCGGGAGTACAGGGAGGCATGCCGGGCTCGCATTGAGTCCGGGGCGGCCGTCCACGGGTGGTCACCGCCAGCGATATAACGTTTCATCCCTTCAGAAAGGCATCACATGAAAGCGACCGCATCCAGCCGCACCCGCATCGTCGCGGGCGCCGCGCTGCTCGGCCTGGCGACCATGGGCGTCGCCGGCTGCTCCGCCGGGGCGTCGTCCGACAAGGTGACCATCACCCTGGCCGGCCCCAACCAGTTCACCAACGACACGGACTCCTTCGGGCCGGCGTGGGAGGAACTCATCACTGCGTTCGAGAAGGACAACCCCGACATCGAGGTGAAGACCACCGTCCTTCCGCTCGCATCCTGGGCGCAGACCTCGTCGGCGCAGCTCACCGCAGGAACCGCGCCGGAGTTGATCTTCGCGCAGACCACACACACCCCCGACCAGATTTCTCCCCTCACGGACGACCTGGCGGAGCCGAATCCGTTCTCTGAGAGCGACCGGCCCTGGATCGACGACTTCAAGGGTGACTACTTCGGCGGCGAGAACAAGCTGGGCGCGAATCCCAACGGCGACTACGAAGGCATCCCGTTCAACCTGGTCGCGGTCGGTCTGTACTTCAACGCCGATGCGCTTGCCGAAGCGGACGTGGAGCCAGAGGATCTGGAGACCTTCTCGGGATTCCTGGACGCGTGCTCCGATCTGCGTGACGCGGGATACTCTCCTGTCGGTCTTGACAACTCCTCCCTCTACCCCGGGTGGTCGATCATCGCGCTCGGTTCGATGCTGCTGAACGAGGAGTACGCGGCGGTCAACCAGTTCGGGGCAGATGGAGAAGCGGGCGAGGCGAACCCGGTCACGGTGAAGAGCCTGGCGCATGCTTTCCTCACCGGCGAGGCCGACATGACCGACCCCGCTTTCGGCGACACGATGGAGCTGCTGAAGACGTTCTTCGACGAGTGCGGAACCGAGAACTGGTCGGGTGTCCCGGCGCAGGGCTCGTTCTCGGGTGGCACCGAGTTCGCCGGCGGCAATGCGGCGATGGCTTGGGGGACCAACTTCTCCGGATCGGCTCTCGAGGGCGTCGACTTCGAATGGGGCACGCTTCCGTTCCCCATGCTCGAAAAGTCCGATTCGGAGTACGCCAGCGGTACCGGCGCGCAGTTCGGCATCAATAACGGCGGGACGGCCTACATGATCCCCGCCTACATCGACGGCGAGGAGCGCGCCGCCGCGATCACGTTTCTGCAGTACGTGTCGAGCCCCAAGGTGAAGGCGTGGCTGGATGCGACCAACAGCATCTCCGCTTTGGTCGACGTCGAAGACCCAGCGGCGCTGGCCGCACTGACCGACGGCGAGTGGGCCAAGCTGCCGCCATCCGGACAGACCGGGGGATTCTTCCAGTCGCCGGCCGCGACGGCCGGCCAGAACCCCTACGAGGGCTTCCTCATCGGCTCCACCGACCTGGACGGCGTGCTCAGCAGTCTCCAGAAGAACTCCACCGCCTGGGCCGAGGAGATCACCGCACAGTCGGACTGGACAGAGGACTGGGCGCAGTAGCAACACCCCACCCCGGCCGCGCGCGCTGCCGGGGTGACTTTCATCCGCACGGAACACAACCCCGCAGTATTCGATGACGAATGGCAGGAGAGCAGTGATGACGCAGCATGGGCAGGCACCCCTCGAACTGGGCGTTGGCAGACACTCGGTAGGACGGTGGCGCGTGCTGGCGCTGACTGTGACGGCCGCTCTGATCGGGGGCGCGATCGCCGCGCCCGTCGCCGCGGTCGCAGTGGAGAGCCCGCAGTGGACCTTCGGAACCCCGGGGGACACCCAGGGGTGGACCGTCGGGAACAGCACGGCCACGGTCGATGCGACGGCGGCCGGGCTCGAACTCCAGGTGACCGGTGGCGATCCTTGGGTGATGTCCGACGCCTTCGCGCTCGACGCGACCACCGCGAACACCCTGGTGATCCACGCGCAGAACGAGACGTCCAACACGGGCGGCAAGATCTACTGGGAGACGGAGGCGCAGCCCACATTCTCTGAGACTCGGAGCGCGGCATTCGCGCTCCGACCCGATGAGACCGAGCCGGGGGAGTACCTCGTGGACCTGCGCGGCATTCCCTCGTGGGAGGGAACGATCCGACGAGTGCGGATCGATCCCGGTGAGAACGCGACCGACCTGGGACGCGTGACCATCACCGACGTCGGGTTCTCCTTCAACGACGAGCCGCTGCCTGAACCCGAGCCCGGCGAGGGCGATCGTGAGCCGGTCGAACACATCGGATCGATGAATGCGGTGACGGCGACGACTGATCAGGTTCTCGTCTCCGGCACAGCGCCGGCATCCACCGCGGGTCAGACGCTCACTCTCTACGAGCTTGATGGCTGGGAGTACGAGCCGGACTTCGCGGACGGGATCGAGGTCGCGACCACGGACGGCGGCGGAGAGTTCTCCTTCACCGCTCCGCGCTTCGACGGCGCGCGAGACCGGATCTCGTCGAAGTTCTTGGTAGTCGCCGACGCCGCCGGTACGCCGGCATACATCGACTCCGCGCGATACGTGACGGTGCACGACTTTCCGGCGGAGAACGACTTCGAGTTCCCTGCGCCAGCGACCAAGAAGGGTCTGCAGGTGCAGTTGACCGACGATGCCGACGAGTTGGGTGTCGGGCATGCGGCGATCAACATCGCGCTCGACCAGGCGATCCAGGCCGATGCGAGCAACGACGCGATCGGGTTCGAGTACGACGGCGAAACCTACCACTTCGACAAGAACTACATGGCCGGTCTCGATCAGACGATCAAGCCGTTGTCGGACAACGGGATGGTGGTCAACGCCATCCTGATCGCCTACGACAACGCCGAGTCGAATCCGGGCGCCGCGGATCTCATCATCCACCCCGACGCAGCACGGGGAGCAACCGGCGCAGTGGTCTACGCCTTCAACACCGTCGACGAGGACTCGCGGTTCTTCCGCGCGACCATGGCGTTCCTGGCCGACCGGTACACCCGTGAGGATCAGGCGCACGGACGGATCGTCGGCTGGATCGTCGGCAACGAGGTGAACAGCGGCTGGGTCTGGCAGAACATGGGCGAGAAGACCATCAACCGGTACGTCGATGACTACGAGCGCGCCGTGCGGTGGGTCGACACCGCTGTGCGCAACGAGTACGCGCAGGCCCGCACCTACATCTCCCTCGACCACTACTGGACGTTGAGCCATAACGCCGCGCAGCCGACGCATTATTACCAGGGGCGAGACGTGCTCGATCGTATGAACGCCGTGAGCGCGGAGGGAGGTCAGTACGGGTGGAACGTCGCGTACCACCCCTATCCTGAGAACCTCTTCAACCCGGCGACGTGGAATGACCAGACCGCGATCGACTCCGTCGACACGCCGCGAATCACCTTCAAGAACCTGCACATCCTCGGTCAGTACCTGCAGCGCGACGAGCTCGTGTACGAGGGCGAGCAGCGCCGCATCATCCTCTCGGAGCAGGGATTCCACGCGCCGGGCAACGATACGGCGAACGCCGACCTGCAGGCTGCCGCGTACGCTTACGGCTACTATCGTGCGGTCTCCACCCCGGGGATCGACTCGTTCATCCTGCACCGCCACGTCGATCACAAGCAGGAGGGCGGCCTGCGCCTGGGCCTGTGGACGTGGGATGACCAGCGTCCCGAGCCCTCGTCGCCCGACAGGCAGCGGCGCATCTACGACGTTTTCAACTACATCGACACGCCCGATTCCCGTGCGCACACCGAGTTCGCGCTACCGATCATCGGGGCCGAATCCTGGGAAGAGCTCTTCCCTGACCTCGACATCGAGGCGCAGGGAACGAGGCCGCTGCCGGTAAGCCAACCGGTGGATCTTCGCGATGCCGTCGTCACGCCCGAGATCGCCATCGCCGCGGAGGAATGGGTGGCGGGTGAGAACGTGTCGGCAGTGACGGCCACTGGTGATGCGGTCACCGCGACCTTCGACACGCTGGACAAGCAGTGGCGGGGCGTGACCTACCAGCCGGCGACGGCGGTGGATGCCGGTGCGGCCCCATACCTGCAGGTGCGGCTCGATGTGCCGGGATCGGATGCTGCGTCGCAGCGCGTGGCGAAGGTGAAGGCGTACGCCGGCGCCGAGGTCGCAGAGGGCACAGTCTCTCTCGACGGAGACGACACCACTGTGACGCTCGACCTGAGCACGTGGGACGCGCGCGACGAGATCGATCGCGTCAAGGTCTGGGTGCGAGGACAGTCGAATGCGGACTGGGAGGGTGAGCTCTCGGTGAGCGACGCCGGCTTCACCGCGACGCCGGGCGCGCTCGGCGCAGCAAACTTGGCGGTATCCGCTTCGGCGCGCGAGCTCGATGCAGGGGAGGCCGTATCGCTCACCGTCAGCAACCGAGGCGGCGAAGAGGTCGCCGGTGCGCTGGCGATGTTCGACGGTCCCATCATGCTCGAAGAGGACGAGGTGCCGTTCGGCGATCTTGCGCCGCTCGCCTCGGTGGAGCTCGACGCGACCATCGCAGAGGTGACGGACGGAGACACCGTGGTCGTCGGATTCGATGGCCGGCAGTACGCGGTCACCGTGGTCACCGACGAGACACCGGACACCGAGCTGCCCGAAAACACCCGTCTGCTCTACGACTTCGAAGAGGATGCGCAGGGGTGGCAGGCCGGTGATCACACCTCGAGCGTGAGCATCGCGTCCTCGAGCGCCAACCAGCCGGGAACGCCGCGGTTCGGAGCGTCGATGCTGGCCGCAGTGACGGCCAGCGCGCCGGCTGACCAGTGGCGGACGACTTACGTCGAACCGGACGAAGCCGTCGCCGTCGTCGATGCCAAGGCGCTCCTCGTCTCGCTCAACGCCTACGGCGGGCTGGGTTCCGCGCATGAAGCGCGGATCTCGCTCACCACCACAGCGGGGGAGTACGAGCACATTGAGCCGGTGGAGCCCGACAGGTGGAACGACCTGCGAATGCCGTTGGACACGGTGCAGGGCGATATCACGCGCCTGAGCGTTTCATTCCGCGCTGCCGATGCGACGACCGGATGGAATCCCCAGTTCCAGGTCGATCGGGTGGCGCTCGAACTTGCGGAACCGGATGGCGCGCAGAATGCGCCGGGAAAGGGCGTGCTGTCGAACACGAGCGGGTGGGAGACCGGGCTCCACGACGGCAACTTCGACGTGGCGCTCAACCTGTGGTGGGGCACACCCGGAAGCGTGTTCCGTCTGTTCGAGAACGGGGAACTGGTCGAGAGGCGCGAGCTCGGCCCGGTCTCGGGCTCTTCCCAGTCGGTGACCGTGCCGATCCGCGACAGGGGGAACGGGACCTACTCGTATTCGGCGGAGTTGATCAACTCGCAGGGGGTCACGCAGAGTTCGACCACCACGGTGACCGTGAACGCTGCCACTCCTGGCAAACCGATCGTCAGCCATGACAATCGGGACCGGGACGGCGACTTCACCGTGAGC
>Ga0247738_10000067_pt1 | contig 67642 bp, 66 predicted proteins | sample UWRJL013104B2_FD_180936 | JGI IMG/M metagenome (GOLD analysis project Ga0247738, IMG submission 180936) | Plant litter microbial communities from Arlington Agricultural Research Station in Wisconsin, United States - UWRJ-L013-104B-2 | ecosystem: Environmental > Terrestrial > Plant litter >...
CACGTGCGGAGCATGGGACTGAACTCGGTGCGCGTTCCGTTCAACTACCGGCACTTCGAAGACGACGACGAGCCGTTCGTCCTCCGCGAGGAGGGCTTCGCGCTGCTCGACAGTGCCGTGGAGGCGTGCGCCCGTCACGGCATCTACGCGATCCTCGACCTTCATGCCGTTCCCGGTGCGCAGAATCAGCACTGGCACAGCGACAATCCGACGCAGTGGGCGCACTTCTGGAGCCAGCGTCAGTTCCAGGATCGCGTCGTGCATCTGTGGGAGCAGATCGCCGAGCGCTACCGGGGTAACGAGTGGGTGGCGGGATACAACCCCATCAATGAGCCGGCCGACGCGGCAGGGCTCACCGTCGGCCCGTTCTACCGGCGACTCGAGGCCGCCATCCGTGCTGTCGATCCCGACCACATCCTCTTCCTCGACGGGAACCGCTACTCCACCCAGTTCGATCAGCTCGGCGACCCGCTGCCGAACTGCGTGTACACCGCGCACGACTACGCGCTTCCCGGATTCGTCGACGGCGGACCGTACCCCGGCGTGAGTCGCGGCCAGTACGTCGATCGCGACCGCGTCGAGGAGACCTTCCTGCAGCGCACTGCCTACATGCGCGAGACCGGAACGCCGATCTGGGTCGGCGAGTTCGGACCTGTGTACACCGGCGATCCGGAGCGCGACGAGCAGCGCTACCGGCTCCTGGAGGATCAACTGGAGATCTTCTCGCGCCACGATGCGAGCTGGGCGCTGTGGACGTACAAGGACATCGGGCTGCAGGGGGTCGTCAACGCCGATCCGCAGTCGGAGTACATGCGCAGGATCGCGCCGGTGCTCGAGAAGAAGGCTCGCCTCGGTGTCGACTCGTGGGGATCGACGGATGCCGGAGTGCGCGACGTGCTGGATCCCATCGAGAAGCTGTTCGAAACCGAGTTCCCCGACTTCGCCCCGTTCCCGTGGGGCGCGAAGCGGTGGATCCACGGGCACGTCCGCCACGTCATGCTCGCTGAGGCGATGGTCGGCGACTACGCGCGTGCGTTCGCGGGCGTGACGAAGTCCGAGGCGGAAACGCTGGCCGGGGCCTTCGCGCTCGAGAACTGCGTGCGCCGAGATCGCCTGGAGCAGATCCTCAGGGAGCACACCCGCTGAGCGCGGAAAGACGAGCGCAGCGCACGAGAGGGCCACCGTATCGGTGGCCCTCTCGGCATCTGCGCCCGTTATCGATTCGTTGCACAGCGGCGCGTTCACAGTCTTGTGAGCGCTAACAGTGAGCGCTAACATTCGAGTGCGGCCACGGTGGCCGCCCGAATGCACCGCGGAGCACCAGCCGCAGCAGCTACCGGACGAACAAGGAGGTTCACCCATGAAGAAGCTCATTTCGATCGCAGCGGCCGGCGTGCTGCTGCTCGGTCTCGCCGGTTGTGCATCCGGTGGTGACAGCGGAGGCGGTGACGCCGGAGGCGGTGGAGAGGCCAAGGCTCTCGACGAACTCGTCGTCGGGTTCGCCCAGGTCGGGGCAGAGTCCGGCTGGCGCACCGCGAACACGAAGGACATCCAGGCCGCGTTCGAGGACGCGGGCATCGAGTTGAAGTTCTCCGATGCGCAGCAGAAGCAGGAGAACCAGATCAAGGCGATCCGCTCGTACATCCAGCAGGGCGTCGATTACATCGCGTTCTCACCGGTGGTCGAGACCGGATGGGATGCGGTGCTCAACGAGGCCAAGGCCGCCGGCATCCCCGTGATCCTCACCGACCGCGCCGTCGATTCGAAGGACGAGTCGCTGTACGTCTCGTTCCTCGGCTCGGACTTCGTGGAGGAGGGAGAGAAGGCCGGCGAGTGGGCGGTCGAGGAGTTCGCGGATGCGGACTCCGTCAAGATCGTGCAGCTCGAGGGCACCACGGGCGCCGCGCCGGCGATCGATCGTGCCGAAGGGTTCGCGAACGTGATCGGCGAGGACGACAAGTTCGAGATCGTCGCGAGCCAGACCGGCGACTTCACCCGCGCGGGCGGCCTGCAGGTCATGGAAGCACTGCTCAAGTCGAACCCCGAGATCGACCTCGTCTACGCGCACAACGACGACATGGGTCTCGGCGCCATCGAGGCGATCGAGGCCGCGGGTCTCGTGCCGGGCGTCGACATCAAGATCATCACGGTCGACGCGGTCAAGGACGGCATGCAGGCACTCGCCGACGGCAAGATCAACTTCATCGTGGAGTGCTCGCCGCTGCTCGGCCAGCAGCTGGTCGACATCGTGAAGACGCTGAACGACGGTGGCACCGTCGAGCCGCGTATCGTCACCGAGGAGACCACATTCACCAAGGAGCAGGCCATCGAGGCGCTGCCCGATCGCCAGTACTGAGCACGACCCGACCGGGAGCGGACTCACATCCGCTCCCGGTCTCACCCCTTCGATGGAGAAGCAGGATGACTGAGCTGAGCAGGCCCGCAGCCCCCGCAGGACACCCCGACCCGATCATCGAGATCCGCGAAGCGTCGATCTCGTTTCCCGGGATCAAGGCGCTCGACACTGTGTCGTTCCGGATGTTCCCCGGTGAGGTGCACTCGTTGATGGGCGAGAACGGCGCGGGGAAGTCCACCCTGATCAAGGCCCTCACCGGCGTGTATCAGATCGATTCCGGCAGCATCGTCTTCGACGGCGTTACTGTGGCCTTCCGCAACACGGCGCAGGCGCAGGATGCCGGAATCAGCACGGTCTACCAGGAGGTGAATCTCCTTCCCAACCTCTCCGTCGCAGAGAACATCATGCTCGGCCGCGAGCCGCGCCGATGGGGGTCCATCGACCGCAGGGCGATGCGCGCCCAGAGCCGCGTCGTCCTCGACACCCTCGGCCTCGACGTCGACCCCGAGTCGATGCTCGGCAGTCACTCGCTGGCGATCCAGCAGCTCATCTCCATCGCTCGCGCGATACACATCAACGCGAAGGTGCTGATCCTCGACGAGCCGACCTCGAGTCTGGATGCGGATGAGGTGGCCGAACTCTTCCGCATCATCCGCAGTCTTCGCGATGACGGTGTCGCGATCCTCTTCGTCTCGCACTTCCTCGATCAGGTGTACGAGATCGCAGACCGGCTGACGGTGCTGCGCAACGGGCGTCTCGTCGGCGAGCACCTCACCCCGGAGATACTGCGCATCGACCTGGTGCAGAAGATGATCGGCAAGGAGATCGGCACGCTCGAGGACCTCGAGCAGCGCGTGCGGGAGAACGATCAGAGCGCACCGGAGTCCGTTCCTTTCCTCCGTGCCAACGGCATCGGGCGGAAGGGCTCGGTGTCAGCGGTCGACGTCACCATCGGCGAGGGGGAGGTGGTCGGCTTCGCCGGACTGCTCGGCTCGGGCCGCACCGAGGTCGCCCGACTGCTCGGCGGCATCGATCGGGCCGACACCGGCACGCTCGACATCCTCGGAGACAGCGTCCGGCTGCGTACCCCACGTCAGGCTCTTTCACGGCGCATCGCATACTCCAGCGAGAACCGTCGCGCCGAGGGCATAGTGGACGAGCTCACGGTTCGCGACAACATCATCCTCGCCCTGCAGGCCGACCGCGGCTGGTTCCGCCCGATTCCGCGCAGGCGCCAGGACGAACTCGCGCAGAGCTACATCGACGCCCTGCACATCCGCCCCGCGAACCCGGACGCGATCGTGCGGAACCTGTCGGGCGGCAACCAGCAGAAGGTGCTCCTCGGACGATGGCTCGCCGTCGCGCCGCGACTGCTGATCCTCGACGAGCCGACCCGAGGCATCGACATCGGCGCGAAGGCGGAGATCCAGAAGCTCGTGATCAGCCTCGCCGAGAACGGCATGAGCGTCATCTTCATCAGCGCCGAACTGGAGGAGGTGCTGCGACTCAGCCATCGCATCGTCGTCATGCGCGATCGGCACAAGGTCGCGGACCTCGACAACGACGACCTGACCATCGATACCCTGCTCGCCCTCATCGCCGAGGGTGATGCCGAAGAGGACCTCGGAGAGACCGCATGAGCGCATTGTTGGCCCGCATCGTCTCCAGCCGCCTGTTCTGGCCGTTGGTGATGCTCGCCGTCCTTTTCCTGATCAACGTCATCGCATTCCCGGGCTTCTTCTCGATCACCGTGCGCGACGGCAATCTGTACGGCAGCCTCGTCGACATCCTGCGCAACGGCGCACCCATGATGATCGTCGCGATCGGGATGACGCTCGTGATCGCCACCCGCGGCATCGACCTCTCGGTGGGTGCCGTCGCTGCGATCGCCGGGTCTGTGGCGTGCAGCATCCTGCTGGGCGCACCGGACCCGGCCGACCCCGGAACGGTCGCCATCGCCATCCTCACCGCGGTCCTGATCGCCCTGGTGCTCGGCGCGTGGAACGGCTTCCTCGTCGCTGTGGTCGGGATCCAGCCGATCATCGCGACCCTGATCCTGATGACCGCCGGTCGAGGGGCGGCGATGCTGATCACCGAAGGACAGATCCTCACCGTCAACAGCGCGCCGTTCAAGGTGCTCGGCGCAGGGTTCCTCTGGGGTGTGCCTGTCGCGATCTACCTGGCCGCCGGCGTGTTCCTCATCGCAGTGCTCTTCACCAGACGCACCGCGCTCGGCATGCTCATCGAGGCGGTCGGAATCAATCCGGAGGCCTCAAGGCAGGCCGGTGTACGCGCGCGGGGGCTGCTCTTTCTCGTGTACATCTTCGCGGCGCTGTGCGCCGCCGTCGGCGGGCTCATCCTCACCGCGAACACGATGGCGGCCGACGCGAACAACGTCGCGCTCTTCATCGAGCTCGATGCCATCCTCGCGGTCGTCATCGGCGGCACCTCGCTGGCCGGTGGACGCTACTCTCTCGTCGGCACGGTCGTCGGCGCGCTCGTCATCCAGACCCTGGTGACGACGGTCTACACGGTGGGCATCCCGCCGATCATCACGATGGTGTTCAAGGCGGTGGTGGTGACGCTGGTGTGCCTGCTGCAGTCGCCGACCACGAACGAGGCGCTGTCGACGTTCCGACGAAAGCTCGCTCTGCGAGCAGGCAAGGAGGCGGTGTCCGTATGAGCACGCTGATCAAGGCATCCGACCTCACCCCGACCGAACGGATGCTGCACCGTACGCGCTCCGCGTTCACCAGCCCCAAGTACGGGCCTGTCCTGGTCACGGCGATCCTGTTCGTCGTCGTGTTCATCGCCGGCGGCATCCGCTATCCGGGCTTCTTCGCAGGCCAGGTGATCCTCAACCTGCTCGTGGACAACGCCTATCTCATCGTGCTGGCGGTCGGAATGACGTTCGTCATCCTCACCGGGGGCATCGATCTCTCCGTCGGCGCTGTCGTGGCGCTGTCCACGATGATGGTCGCCAGTCTGCTGCAGAGCGGAGTGCCGGCGGTCATCGTCATCCCTCTGATCATCGTCGCGACGACAGTGCTCGGGCTCCTGGTGGGGTTGATGGTCCACTACTTCAAGGTGCAGCCCTTCATCGCGACACTCGCTGCGATGTTCCTCGCGCGTGGGCTCTGCTACGTCATCAGCCAGAGCTCGATCTCGATCTCTGACCAGGCCTTCATCGCGCTCGCCGTGTCTCGCATACCGCTCGGCGGCGGGATGTCGATCACGTGGAGCGTCGTGATCGCATTGGTGATCGTCGCCATCGCGGTGTGGACGCTGCACCGGACGCGTTTCGGCCGCACGGTCTATGCGATCGGCGGCGGCGAGCACAGCGCGCAGCTGATGGGGCTGCCCGTCGCGCGCACGAAGGTGCTCGTCTACGCCGTGAGTGGTCTGTGCTCCGGACTCGCCGGCATCCTGTTCTCGTTCTACACGCTCTCCGGTTATCCGCTCACCGCCATCGGCACCGAGTTGGATGCGATCGCCGCAGTGGTCATCGGCGGGACGCTGCTGGCCGGCGGATACGGGTTCGTCCTCGGCTCCGTGCTGGGCGTGCTGGTGCTGGGCATCATCCAGACGATCATCACGTTCGAGGGCACGCTGTCGTCGTGGTGGACGAAGATCTTCATCGGCGCACTTCTGCTCGCTTTCATCGGATTGCAGCGCGTCCTCACAAGACGCAAGACGTGATCGCCCGGATTGCGTGACTCCCGCCACGATAATGGGGGAACGGAGCGCGTCGCAGGACGCCAGAGGGAGCAGGCGGAACCGGTGAGTCCGAACGACGATCAGTCGCACAGTGCGACGACGATCTTCGATGTCGCGCGTCTGGCGGGTGTCTCGCATCAGACGGTCTCGCGCGTGCTCAACGACCTTCCCAACGTGCGCGCGAGCACGAGGGAACGCGTCGAGCAGGCGATCCGGCAGCTTCACTACGTCCCATCGCAGGCGGCCCGTGCGCTGGTCACCAGGCGCTCCCGCACGATCGGTCTCGTCGCGACAGGCCTGCCGGACTTCGGGCCGTCGAGCATCGTGCTCAGCTTCAACAGGTCGGCACGCGCTGCGGGCTATGCGGTCATCACCTCCAATCCGGCAGACATCGAAGGCGCGACGCTGCGTTCCGCCTCGGAGGTGCTGATCCGCCAGAGCGTGGAGGCGATCGTGCTGCTCGCTGCCGAGCGGGGGGTGCTCGACGCGTTCGACGGGTGGGAGCTGGGCGTACCCCTGATCGCGGTCGCCTCCGAGTCGCGAGGTCGAGGTGTGCGAGTGAGTCTCGATCAGTACGGCGGCGCCCGCCGTGCGGTCGGGCATCTGCAGGAGCTCGGGCACCGCGACATTCTTCACATCGCAGGGCCTGCCGGATCGATGGACGCGGAGGAGCGCCTGCGTGGATGGCGCGATGCCCTGTCCGATGGAGGGATGGCGCTCACCGAACCGCTGCGGGGGGACTGGTCTTCGGGATCCGGTCACCGAATCGGTCGACAGGTCCTTGCGGAACGGGTGCCGGAGGCCGTGTTCGTAGGCAATGACCAGATGGCCCTCGGGTTCCTGCACGCCGCGCAGGAAGCCGGGCTCCGGGTGCCGGACGACGTCAGTGTCGTCGGGTTCGACGATGTGCCGGAGTCGGCGCACTTCTCGCCGCCGTTGACCACTGTTCGGCAGGATTTCACCGCTGTCGGCCAGGAACTCATGTCGGCTGTGCTCTCTCAGCTTCGAGACGAGGACTCGCCGGTGATGAGCGCGATGCGAATACCGGAGCTCGTCGTCAGAGCGAGTACGCGAAGGCGATGATCGTCATCGGCTCAACTCGCGAGGATGAGCGGAGTCACGCGTGGTCGCGCCAGGAATGGCGCGGCTCGTAACCCAGCACGCGGCGTGCCTTGTCGATGGACAGCAGGGTCTCGTTCGCCCCCACCTCGCGATTGACCGATACGCCGGGGAAGACCTCGGCGATCAGCTCGGCGTTCGAGCGCGTCATCACCGTGTCCGCCGCGGCGATGATGAACTGGTCGAAGCCCGGTGCAGCACCCTCGAGCGCGCGCTGCACGGCCTGAGCACCATCGCGCGCGTCGATGTAACCCCAGAGATTCCACTTGCGTTGCGTGGCATCGGCATCGAACGAAGGGAACTCCGCATAGTCCTCCGGGTTCATGACGTTCGAGAACCGCAGAGCGGTGATCGAGACATCCGGATGCCACCGCACCAGCTCATCAGCCATCCGCTCCTCCAGCGTCTTCACGAGCGAGTACACGGACTCCGGGCGCGCCGGGTACTCCTCGTCGACAGGGATGTACGGCGGCGGGACATCGAACGGGAGGCCGAGGACCGTCTCGCTCGATGCGTAGACGATCCGCCGGATCCCGAGGCGGACGGCCGCCCAGAACACGTTGAAGGTCGCCACCATGTTGTTGTGGAAGGTCGCGACGTCGCTGCGGATTCCCGGTGCCGGGATCGCGCCGAGATGGACGACCGCGTCGATCCCGTCGCGCCGGTCGCCCACCCCGCCGAATGCGTCGATCACCTGCCCGTAGTCGGCGAGGTCGACCTGCACGAATGAGGGGCCGCGTGATCCGACGATGTCCAGGCCGACGACGTCGTATCCGTTCGCGCGCAGTTCACGAGCGACGACGGTGCCGAGCTTGCCGGATGATCCAGTGAGGGCGATGCGCATGTCTCCAGACTGGCACGAAGAACCTGCGCGCGACGCGAATGTCGAACTCGATCTCAGCCGATCTCGATCACCGACCACGACAGCGGCGGCAGCGTCGCCCGCACGGAGCCGTCTTCGATCCCGACGCCGGTGAGGGGCACCATCCGAACGCGATCGGCATCGCTCTCGAGGTTCGCAGTGTGGCGGTCGCCGTCCTCCGGGACGGTCAGCGTCTCGGCCTGTCGCACTCGAAGATCACCCAACCCGCGCAGGTCGATCGTGAGGTCGTTCGACTCCTGCAGCGAGCGGTTCGCGACGAACACGACCAGGCGGCCGGCCTCTTCGTCCCATGTCGCGGCCGCGTCGACGGCATCCACATCTCCGTAGCGCTTCGTGCTGATCTGCGATGACGAGACGGCGAGGCGCAGGATCTGTCCGCGCGCGAGCCGGGCCATCCGCTCGAAGGGCCAGAAGGTCGACTGCCGCCAGGCCGCCCCGCCCTCTTCCGAGCGGATCGGCGCGATCACGTTCACGAGCTGCGCCTGGTTGGCGATGCGCACGCGGTCGCCGTGACGCAGCAGGCTGTTGAGGAACGTACCGACGACGACGGCATCCGTCACCGAATAGGTGTCCTCGATGAGGCGCGGGTGCGTGCGCCAGGACTTCGAGACCTGGTGCGGCTGGTCCTCGGTGTCGAGACCGGACTGGTACCAGACGTTCCACTCATCGAAAGAGATGTCGACCTGCTTGGTGTGCTTGCCTGCAGCCTTCACGGCGTCGATCGTCGCGACAACACCCTCGATGAAGGCATCCATCTCCACGGCCTCGGCGAGGAACGACTCGGCGTCGCCGTCGTGCTCCTGGTAGTAGGCGTGCATCGAGATGTAGTCGACCTCTTCGTAGGCGTGCGTGAGCACGGTGTGCTCCCACGTGCCGAAGGTCGGCATCTGCCGGTTCGACGACCCGACAGCGACGAGTTCGATCGAGTCGTCGACCAGCTTCATCGCCTTCGCCGTCTCCTGCGCGAGGCGGCCGTACTCGGCGGCCGTCTTATGTCCGATCTGCCAGGGGCCGTCGAGCTCATTGCCCAGGCACCACAGCTTGATGTCGAACGGATCCGCCGCGCCGTTGCTGCGACGCAGGTCAGACCAGTACGTGCCACCGGGGTGGTTGGCGTACTCGACGAGCGCCCGCGCCTCTTCGACGCCGCGGGTGCCGAGGTTGATGGCCTCCATGATCTCGACGTCGGCCTCACGCGCCCAGTCCACGAACTCGTGCAGACCGAACGCGTTGGTCTCGATCGTGTGCCAGGCGCCGTCGATGCGCGTCGGGCGATCGGCCGCAGGGCCGACGCCGTCCTCCCAGAGATAACCGGAGACGAAGTTGCCGCCCGGGTAGCGGATGACCGTCGGCCCCATCTCCTTGACGAGAGCGAGTACGTCCTTGCGGAAGCCGCGTTCATCGGCCTGCGGGTGCCCTGGCTCGTAGATGCCGGTGTACACGCAGCGGCCCATGTGCTCGACGAACGAACCGAAGAGCCTGCGCGGCACGTCGGCGATCGTGTAGTCGCGGTCGATGGTGATACGGGCGTGGGACATTGCTCTCCTTGTTTCTGGCTGACTTGCCGGGGTGCTGGGTGGAACTACTGACCGCCGAAGCCGCTGGTCGCGACGCCTTTGACGATCTGCTTCTGGAAGATGATGAAAACGATGATCAGCGGGAGCGCGGCGAGCACCGCCTGAGCCATGACCTGCGCGTACTGCACGCCGTAGGCGCTGATCACGGTCTGAAGGCCCACCGGCAGGGTCATCAGCGTGGTGTCGTTGATGACCAGGAAGGGCCAGAGGAAGTTGTTCCATGCTCCGATGAACACGAAGATCGCCACCGACGCGAGGATCGGACGCGACAGCGGCAGCACGATCGACCAGAAGATGCGGAACCTGCTGGCTCCGTCGACACGGGCGGCGTCCTCGAGTTCGATCGGGATGGCGTCGAAGAACCGCTTGAGGATGAACACCATCGCCGGTGCCACGACCTGCGGCAGGATCAGGCCCCAGTATGTGTCGATCATGTTGAAGGTCAGCATCTGGTAGAACAACGGGATGATCAGCACCTGCGGCGGCACGATGATCGACGCGATGATCACGATGAACAGCCACTTGCGTCCTGTGAAGTCCATCCGGGAGAACGCGTAGGCGGCCAGTGCGGAGATCGCAAGAGTGATGAGTGTGACCGCGGCCGACGTCCACAGGCTGTTGAACGCCCAGGTGTACACGTTGCCCTGCGAGAGGATCGCCGCGAAGGCCTCGACGGTGGGCCCCGTGGCGCCGATCCACGACGGATCGCCGGATGCGGCATCCGTCTCCGTCTTGAACGCGGTGGCGATCGCCCACAGGAACGGCAGCAGCCAGCCGATCGCGAGGACGGCGAGCACCACGAAGGCGGTGACGCGCAGCGGCCCGAACGGCTTCTGGCCCGGCAGATGCGGACGGCGATTGCGCTGCGCACCTGGTGCGATGATCGCCTCGGTCTGAGAGAGAGTGGCGGTGGACATCACAGCTCCTTCCGGCGGCGCGAGACCAGAGCCTGCGCGACGCCGATGATGACGATGAGGGCGAAGAACACGTACGAGATCGCGGCCGAGTAGCCGAATCGGTAATTGACGAAGCCGGCTTCGTAGATGTACTGCACGATGGAACGAGTGGTGTCGCTCGCAACCCCGCCGAGCATCTGATACGCCTGGTCGAAGAGCTTCAGAGAGGCGAGGATCTGCAGGATCAGGATCAGCACTGTGGCGGGGCCCAGCTGCGGGAGCGTGATCGACCAGAACTGCCGCCAGGGGCCTGCGCCGTCGAGCGACGCCGCTTCGTACTGCTGCGCCGGGATGTTCTGCATGGCCGCCAAGTAGAGCAGGAAGTTGAATCCGACCGTCCACCACACCGTCGCGATGACGATCGAGAGCATGTTGGTGTCGGGGTTCTGCAGCCAGGCGAGCGGTTCGAGGCCGAAGGCCTTGAGGATGTTGTTCGCCGCACCGATCTGCGGATTGAAGATCCACACCCAGATCTGCGAGATCACGGTGGACGCGAGCAGATACGGCATGAAGAACGACAGCCGCCAGAGCCACTGCCCCGGGAGCCCACGATCGACGAGAGCAGCCATGAGCAGTGCGATCACGACGAGAGGCACGGTGGACAGCAGCGTGAACCACACGGTGTTCCACATCGACTGCCACATCACCGGATCCGTCAGCGCCTCGCCGTAGTTGGCGAAGCCGACGAACGATCCTCCGGCACCCGTCAGAGACTGATCGGTGAAGCTGAGGTAGATTCCGTGCGCGATCGGCCACACGAGGAAGAGCACGAAAGCCACCAGGAACGGAGCGAGGAACGCCCAACTGATGAGCTGCTCACGATTGCGGCCTCCCGCGCGGCGGACCTGGACGGCGGACGAGGCGGAGCCGGTGACGATCGTGCGCGTGGTGGCACCTGATGCGGTGGCAGAGGTCATCATGGCTTCCACGTCCCTTCGGGATCGGCAGGATTCGGTTGGGCGAGCATGGTGTTCACGCGTGCCTCGAAACGGTCTACCGCAGCGGCCGGATCGTCTCCGCTGAGCAGGACACCCTGCACGGCGGCACCGAAGTCCTCCTGAACGCTGGAGCCCGATCCGGTGAACCACGCGGCGGGGTCGTAGACGACGTGCTCCGCTGCCTCGGCATAGTTCGATTGGGGGATCAGGTCGGCGTACTCCGGCGATTCGGTGACCGGCAGGAATGCCGGAATGTGTCCCGCTTCGGCCCAGTCGAACGAGCCCTTCAGCACATCGGCCACGAACTGATAGGTCAGATCGCGCTTGGTCTCATCGGCATTCGCCTGGTGGGGGAGGACGAACGAATGCGAGTCGGCATACACGGCCGGGGTGCCGTAGAGGGTCGGGATCATCGTCGCGTCGAACGGGAGGCCCGCGTTCTGCATCGTGCGCAGCTCCCAGACGCCGGTCATGAGCATGCCGCTCTTGCCGGTGGCGAACTCGGCGATCGCCGATCCGTAGTCATTCTGCGCTGCGGCGATCTCGCCGTCGAGCAGGGACTGCATGAAGGTGAGGGACTCGACAGCGGCATCCTTGTCGATCACGGCCTTGCCGCCGACAGGCAGCTCCATCGCGAGTCCATGCTGCGCGTACAGGCCGTAGAAGAGTCGCCACATCTGCGCACCGTCGCCGAGGTAGCCGTACGACAGCGCGTGCCCCTCGGCCGAGCCGCTGACCGTGCGGAGCTGATCGAGGAACTCCTCGGGCGAGGTCGTCTCCAACAGCCGCCCGTCCGTGTCGAGCACACCGGCCGCGTCGCAGACGTCGGTGTTGAACATCAGGACGAACGGATGCGCATCGAGCGCGATGCTGAAGAGCCGGTCTCCTACGAAACCCTTCTCCCAGATCGGGGCGGGGAAGGCGCTTTCGTCGACGCCCAGTTCTGCGAGCCGATCGAGATCCCAGTCGTCGAGCAGGCCACCGGGGGCCCAGCCGTTGACGCGGGTGGCGTGCATGATCGCGACATCCGGAGCACGACCACCGGCACCGGCCATGGCGAGCTTCGTGTAGTAGGGCGTTCCCCAGGCGAGCACCGTGGGGCGGATGCGATATGCGTCCTGCGCCTTGTTGACTCCGTCGAGCAGGGACGACATCGTGACGCCGTCACCGCCGCTCAGGAGATGCCAGAACTGCAGGGTCTGGGTGCTGTCGCCGATCGCCGGGCCGGGAGCGCATCCTGCGAGCAGGGCTGCGCCGGCGGCCAGCGAACTGGCGGTGAGGAATTGTCGGCGGGACAGATTGAGCGGGGGTGTCATCGTCACTCCTTCGTGACCGGGGTTGGCGTCTACATGATTACATCGCAGTAATCAGGACGCAAGGGCACGCCGAAGATCGGTGGTCCGGCACTCGAAGGTGCGGGGCGGCTCAGGCCCGTGCGGTGCTCGCTCGTTCGACGAGCCGGTGCGGGAGGGTGAGCGATCGTGGCGCCGCCGAGCGGTCGATCATCCTTGATTCGAGCAGATCGAGAACGGCCTCTGCGAACGCGCCGCGGTCGAAGGCGATCGTGGTGAGTGAGGGCGAGGTGAACTCGGAGATCTCGACGTCGTCGAAGCCCGTCATCATCACGTCGTCCGGTACGCGGACGCCGTGATCGTGGAGTGCATGCAGCGCGCCGACCGCCAGCGAATCGGTGAACGCCACCACGGCGTCGAAAGGGATCTCGCGAGCCAGCAGCGCCCGTGCGGCCTCGGCGCCTGATGCCATCGACCAGGGCATGCGATGCACCTCCAGGTTCGGGTCGCGAGGAATCCCCGCGTCGCGCAGAGCATCGTGAACCCCTTCAAGGCGGAGCCGGCTCGTGGCGGTGGCGATCGCCGCGTTGTCGTCGGCGCCGATCACTGCGATTCTCTTGGCGCCTCGCGACAGCAGGTGGCGCGTGGCATCCGCGGCCGCGAGCCGGCTGTCGATGCGCACGTGGTCAGCGCGATTCTGCTCCACCTCGCCGATCACGACGAGCGGCGGCAGGCGGTCCGCGTAGCGGATGACGCTGTCTTCGAGCCGGATCGGATTGAGGATCAGGCCGTCGATCAGATGGGAGCGGGCGCGCGAGAGCAGTTCCCGCTCCCGCTCGGGAGTCGCTGCGGTCTCCTCGATCTGCACGGCCAGCCCGCGTCCGTGTGCGGCGTCGACGATGCGATGCAGCAGTTCGGCCGAGTACGCGGTCGCCAGATCCGGAAGGGCGAGGGCGATGGTGCCCGAGCGTCCGCTGCGCAGCCCTCGGGCGTTGAGATTGGGAACGAAGTCGAGTTTCAGCATGGCCGCCTCGACCCTGGTCCTGGTCTCGTCACGGACGGGTACGGCCCCCGTGACGACGTTCGACACGGTCTTCTGCGAGACGCCGGCCAGCGCGGCGACATCCTTCATCGTCGCAGGGGGCGGCACCGGCGCTGTCATGCGCTCAGTTTAGTCGCGTCCGCGCTGAATCACGGGATTACCACGATGTAAAAGGCTGCGGAGAATAGGCTGTGGGGCTTCCGTCCGCGGTGCACGCCGTACACTCGTCGGCGTGAGCGAGTCGAGCAGCAACCCGACAGGTGGTGCGCGCGCCGTCGGCGTCCGTGACGTCGCTGCGCTCGCCGGAGTCTCGAGGCAGACCGTGTCACGTGTCCTGAACGACCACCCGGATGTCGCACCAGCGACCAAGGCGCGCGTGCTGCAGGCCATGCACGAACTCGGCTACCGGATGAACAACGCAGCGCGTGCGCTCGGCACGCGGCGCTCCCGCACGCTCGGCGTGCTCGCGTCGGATGCGTTGCAGTACGGGCCTTCGCGCAGCATCGCCGCGATCGAGAATGCCGCCCGAGCGGCCGGGTACTGGGTGAGTGCGGCCTTCGCCGATGCCGGGGACGACGCGTCGGTCGTCTCGGCCGTCGAGCACCTCATCGCGCAGGGCGTGGAGGGCATCGTCGTCGTCGCCCCGCACGCTCGCACTCTTCGCGCACTCGACACGCTTCGCGTCGGGGTCCCCGTCCTCACGCTGCATTCCGCCGGGCGCGGGCCCGGTGGGCTCTCGGTCGACCAGGCCGCCGGCGCGCGTCTCGCCGTCGCGGCACTGGGGGATGCCGGACACCGGCGAATCGCACACCTCGCGGGCCCTGCGGACTGGCTGGAGGCCGAGTCCCGCGCGGACGGATACGCGGCAGAGCTTGCGCGTCGGGGCCTTGAGCCTGCTCTGGTCCTGGTGGGGGACTGGACCGCGCGCTCGGGGTACGAGGCGACCGGCGCGCTGCTGGCCGCCGGCGTGACAGCGGTGTTCGCGGCCAACGATCAGATGGCGCTGGGGCTTCTCGGGGGTCTGCACGAGGCGGGCGTCACCGTGCCGGAGGAGATCAGCGTCGTGGGCTTCGACGACGTTCCCGATGCGGCGTTCTACTGGCCGCAACTCACCACTGTGCGGCAGGATTTCGAGGAGCTCGCCCGTCGTGCTGTCGCGTCACTGACGGGCGGGACGGATGCTGCGGCATCCGGTCTTGCGCCCGTCGCGCCGGTGCTGGTCTCGCGTCGCTCAGTGGCTCCACCGCGCGACACGCCTCTCGAGCGCTCTCGCGCACCTTCGTGATCGACCGCGGACGAGCGCGCACGGGTTGACCGTCCGACACAGCCGCACATACACTTGAGCCATCGACTGTGACCGGTCACAGTCTGTGCGAGCATCGACGAGGAACACGTGAGCGAAGAAGCCCCCGAATTCAGCCCAGAGGTCGAGTCGGCCATTGCGGCAGTCCGTGCCGACGTCGCCGCCCTTCACAGCGAGCTGGTCCGCAACGGGCTGGTGGTCTGGACAGGCGGCAACGTGTCGGGCCGGGTTCCCGGCGCCGACCTGTTCGTGATCAAGCCGTCCGGCGTGAGCTACGACGACCTCGCGCCGGAGAACATGATCCTGTGCGACCTCGACGGCGCCGTGATCACCGGCAGCGCGGGCAGCGATCGTTCGCCGTCCAGTGACACGGCGGCTCACGCCTACGTGTACCGCCACATGCCGGAGGTCGGCGGCGTCGTGCACACCCACTCGACGTTCGCCGTGGCGTGGGCAGCGCGCGGCGAGGAGATCCCCTGCGTCATCACGGCGATGGCCGACGAGTTCGGCGGCCCCATCCCGATCGGCCCGTTCGCGATCATCGGAGACGACTCGATCGGTCGTGGCATCGTCGAGACGCTCACCGGCCATCGCTCACGTGCTGTGCTGATGCAGAACCACGGACCATTCACGATCGGCACCGATGCGAAGGATGCCGTGAAAGCCGCAGTGATGGTGGAAGACGTCGCCCGCACCGTGCACTACGCCCGCGAAGCGGGGCCGACGATCCCGATCCCGCAGGACGCGATCGACAGTCTCTACAACCGATACCAGAACGTGTACGGCCAGAGTGAGGACTCCAGGCGATGAGCGCTCGTGACGACATCACCGCCGGCCGCACCAGCCTCGGCATCGAACTCGGCTCGACCCGCATCAAGGCGTGCCTGATCGGGGCCGATGCCACCGAGGTGCTCGCGACCGGATCGTTCGCGTGGGAGAACCGCCTCGAAGGCGGACTCTGGACCTATGCGCTGGACGAGGTGTGGAAGGGACTGCAAGCGGCGGTCGCCGACCTCGTCGGCGACGCAGAACAGCAGCACGGCGTACGACCGGAGAGCTTCGGTGCCATCGGTATCTCGGCGATGATGCACGGCTACCTCGCCTTCGACGCCTCTGGCGACCTCCTCGTGCCCTTTCGCACCTGGCGCAACACCAACACCGGTGTCGCGGCCGCAGAGCTCACCGGTCTGCTCGGCGTGAACATCCCGCTGCGCTGGTCGATCGCCCACCTGCACCAGGCGGTGATCGACGAAGAACAGCACGTGCCGCAGCTCGATTTCGTCACGACCCTCGCCGGCTACGTGCACTGGAAGCTCACCGGCGAGAAGGTCCTCGGTGTCGGCGATGCGTCCGGCATGTTCCCGATCGACTCCACCACCTGCGACTACGACGCCGGGATGCTGGACGCGTACTCCGTCCTCGCAGCCGACCGTCTACCCGCGCCCCTCGGCGATCTGTTCCCCCGCGTGCTCCCTGCGGGTGCAGCGGCGGGGACGCTCACCGCCGCGGGAGCGGCGCTTCTGGATCCGACTGGCGCACTGCGCCCCGGCATCGCGTTCTGCCCGCCTGAGGGCGATGCCGGCACCGGCATGGTCGCGACGAATTCCGTCGCTCCTCGCACCGGCAACGTCTCGGCCGGGACGAGCATATTCGCGATGGTGGTGCTGGAACGACCGCTCGCGAGTGTGCACCACGAACTCGATCTCGTGACGACTCCGGCCGGGGATGCCGTCGCGATGGTGCACTGCAACAACGGCGCCAGCGAACTCGCCGCCTGGGCCGGCCTGTTCACGAGGTTCGCTGCAGCCGCCGGTCAGCCGCTCGACGATGACGCGGTGTTCGACGCTCTCTTCCGCGAAGCGCTCGAAGGCGAAGCGGATGCCGGGGGCCTGCTGGCGTACAACCATCTCGCCGGTGAGCCGATCGCGGGGCTCTCCGAGGGTCGACCGCTGTTCGTGCGCACACCCGACAGCGACTTCTCGCTCGCGAACTTCATGCGCGCCCAGCTCTACGGTGTGTTCGGCGCACTTGCCCTCGGCATGCAGGTGCTCGAGGCCGAGGGCGTCGGTCTTGACCGCATGTTCGCGCACGGTGGCATGTTCCGCACGGCGGGTGTGGCGCAGCGCTTCCTCGCCGGGGCTCTCGGAGCGCCGGTCGCCGTCGGCGAACTCGCATCCGAGGGAGGAGCCTGGGGCATCGCGGTGCTGGCTTCGTACCTCGCGCGATCGGACGGCAAGACGCTCGGGGCATACCTCGACGAGCAGGTGTTCGCTGCGGCATCCCTCTCGACCGTCGCGCCCGACCCAGCCGACGCCGCCGGCTTCGTCACCTACCTCACCCGCTACCGCGCCGGCCTCGCCATCGAGTCCACCGCGATCGACTCCCTCTGAAGGAACTCCCATGACCCGTACTCCGCTGAAGACCACCCTCGACGACTACGAGGTCTGGTTCCTCACCGGCAGCCAGCACCTGTACGGACCCGAGACTCTCGCGCAGGTGGCCGAACAGTCGCGCTCGATCGCGGAGGCCCTGGATGCTGCCGCCGACGTACCGGTGAGGATCGTCTGGAAGCCGGTGCTGACAGACTCCGCAGCGATCAAGCGCATCGCGCTCGAGGCCAATGGCGACGACCGGGTGATCGGACTCGTCGCCTGGATGCACACCTTCAGCCCCGCGAAGATGTGGATCGCCGGCCTCGATGCGCTGCAGAAGCCGCTCGCGCATCTGCACACGCAGGCGAACGTCGAGCTGCCATGGGCCGACATCGACTTCGACTTCATGAACCTGAACCAGGCCGCGCACGGCGACCGCGAGTTCGGCTACATCCAGACCCGTCTCGGAGTGCCGCGCAAGACCGTCGTCGGCCATGCCAGTGACCCGCGTGTGCAGAAGGCGCTCGGCACCTGGCAGCGCGCGGCCACCGGGCTCGCAGCATCCCGCAGCCTCAAGCTCGCGCGCTTCGGCGACAACATGCGCTTCGTCGCCGTCACCGAGGGCGACAAGACCGAGGCGGAGCTCCGCTTCGGCGTGCAGGTGAACACCTGGGGTGTGAACGAGCTGGCGGATGCTGTCGCCGCGGCATCCGAATCGGACATCGACGCGCTCGTCGCCGAGTACGAGGAGCTCTACGAGGTCGTGCCCGAACTCCGCAAGGGTGGCGAGCGGCACCAGTCGCTGCGTGACGGAGCCGCTATCGAGATCGGGCTGCGGTCGTTCCTCGAGGAGGGCGGTTTCGGCGCCTTCACCACATCGTTCGAAGACTTGGGTGCGCTGAAGCAGCTGCCGGGCCTCGCGGTTCAGCGGCTGATGGCAGAAGGATACGGTTTCGGCGCAGAGGGTGACTGGAAGACCGCCGTGCTCGTGCGCATCGCGAACGTCATGGGTGCTGGCCTGCCGGGTGGTGCCAGCCTGATGGAGGACTACACCTACGACATGACGCCGGGTGACGAGCTCATCCTCGGCGCCCACATGCTCGAGGTCTCGCCGTCGCTGACGGCGGCGAAGCCCACGCTCGAGATCCACCCCCTGGGCATCGGCGGCAAGGACGACCCAGTGCGCCTGGTCTTCACCGCCGATCCCGGCCCGGCGATCGTCGTGGCCATGAGCGACATGCGCGACCGATTCCGCCTCACCGCGAACGTGGTCGAGAACGTCGCGCCTCGGGCGGCTCTGCCCAACCTGCCCGTCGGTCGGGCCGTCTGGAAACCTGCACCGGACTTCAACACCAGCGCCGCAGCCTGGCTGACGGCAGGTGCAGCGCACCACACGGTCATGTCGACCGCGGTCGGGCTGGAGGCGTTCCGTGACTTCGCTGAGATGGCAGAGGTCGAGCTGCTCGTGATCGACGACGACACCACTCTGCCGGAGTTCCAGAAGCAGGTGCGCTGGAACCAGGCGTACTACCGCCTCGCGCAGGGGCTGTGATGGCGTCGGCTGCTGAGCCTGTGGACGCTTCCGGACGGCAGTTGACGCTGGTCGGGCATGGCTACGAAGCGGTGATCGCGAGCGTCGGCGCCACTTTGCGCGCGCTCACGTTCGATGGCCGCGACCTCATCGTGCCCTTCGACGCCGACGAGGTGCGCCCCGCGTATCGAGGCGCCACGCTCGCGCCATGGCCGAACCGCGTCGTCGATGGCGCGTATTCCTTCGGCGGTATCGTGCATCAATTGGCGCTCACGGAGCCTGCCCGCGGCCATGCGCTGCACGGTCTGCTGGCGTGGGCGGAGTTCGCCGACCGCGTCGTGGAAGACGAATTGGTCGTACTCGCCGCCGTGATCGAACCGCAGCTCGGCTACCCGTTCCGCGTCGAGGTCGCTGTCGAGTTCCGCCTCGATTCAGACGGCCTGAGTCAGACGGTCACCGCGCGCAATCTCGGGGCGGATGCGGCGCCATGGGGTACGGGTCCTCATCCGTATCTGGTGGGCGGCGACGGACGCGTGGACGAGTGGACGCTCACGCTGCCGGCATCCGAGGTGCTCACCGTCACCCCCGACCGGCTGAGCCCGGTGGCGGTCGAGCCGGTCGACCAGCATCCGGAATGGGACTTCCGTTCGCCTCGGCGGATCGGCGACGTGTTCATCGACCATGCATTCACCGAACTCTCACGCGCCGGCGGCATCGCCGAGGTGCGGGTGGTGGCGCGGGACGGGCACGGTGTCGCACTGACCTGGGACGAGAGCTGCCCGTGGGTTCAGGTGCACACTGCCGACCTTCCTGATGATGCCCCGAACCACCGGATCGGACTGGCGGTGGAGCCGATGACGTGCCCGCCGGATGCATTCAATTCCACGGCCGATCTCATCGTGCTCGATCCAGGAGGTGTGTCCGCCGCGTCGTGGCGGTTCAGCGCGATCTGATCGAGGCCTCTCACGGGCACCTCTGCCCGTGAGAGGCCTCTCGTTCTGGCCATACGATGGGGGTCGTGACGAACGAGACACCCGAGAATCCCCAGACCGACCCGCCGATCGTGCCCGAGCCCGGGAACGAGGCAGCTGCGGGCCAGCACGGCTTCGACGGTACGTTCTCGTCGGACGTTGCAGCGCCGGATCCTGCATCCGAAGTCGCTCCGCCCTCCGAGGCTGTGCCCGATTCCACGACCGCGCCGGAGCCCGTCGCGACTCCGGCCCAGGAGCCCGTCGTCGCTCCCGCGAGTGAAGCGCCCGAGTACCCGGCTGTTGTTCCAGGGGGCCACGAGCTGCCCGGTGCGGCCGCGCACCAGGTCGCTCCCGCGTATCAGGCTGCGCCGCCCTACGATCCGAATGCGCCTCAGGGATACCCCGTCGGCGGATATCCTCCTGGCGCATATACGGCAGCGCCCGTCGCTCCGAAGAAGCCGATGTCGAAGGGGCTGCTGTTCGGCATCATCGGCGGAGCCGCCGTGCTCGTGCTGCTGATCGCTGCGGCCGTCATCGTGCCGAACCTTCTGCGAGCTGCTGCCCCGACCGCATCCGAAGCGGTGGAGAAGTACCTGACGGCGCTGTCCGAAGGCGACGCCGAGACGGCGCTCACATTCGTCGAGACGTACGCCGACGACAGCCTTCTCACCGACGAGGTGCTCGCAGCCTCTCTCGAGCTCGCCCCCATCACCGACATCGTCGTGGAGGAGTCCGAGGACGCGACCGAGTACGAGGCGACGATCTCTGCGTCGTTCGCCGTCGGCTCCGAGACGATCGAGCGGGAGTTCACTGCGTACAGCTCCTCGGATGACGGATGGCTGATCAGTGACGGCCTGGTCATGGCGACGCTGTCGAACTTCGACGGTCTCGGTCTCACAGTGAACGGCGCCGAGCCGGCGGATTCTTCGACCTCGCTCTTCCCGGGTGCGTACCAGCTCGCACTGGGCTACGAGGAATTCGCGCTCGATGCTGAAACGGACACGTTCACCCTGACGACCGATGACGACACCGAGCTCTTCTGGGACATCTATCCCGTGCTCACCGAAGAGGGCGCTACGACCTTCCGATCGCTCGTGCGAGCGGCGATCGAGGAGTGCGTCGCGATGAAGACGCTCACCACGCCGTGCGGCATGGACATCACCGACATCGATCTCAGCGGCTACACGCCCGTCGACGGCACCGTCACCCGGACGATCACCAGCGACGGCCAGGCGACACTCGACAGCATGGTGCCGGAGGTCGACTACTCCACGCCCACACTCGTCTCGACGTACGACACCCCCGATGTGGACATGACGCTGCAGGGAACCAAGGACGGCACGACTTCTGAGTTCGAGGTCTGGTTCGGCGGTTACATGGACACCCCGTCGGTCGACTTCGCCCAGGAGACTCCGACCGTCACCTGGGACTGATGCCCCACTGATCAGATCGTACTGAGCGCGCCCGCGCCCGCCAGAGGACGCAGATGGCGGCATACCGACTCGGAATGCCGCCATCTGCGTCTGGGAGTTCGATGATCAGTCGAGTGCCGCCACCAGCGCCGCGGCCACGGACGTCGATGACTGCGGGTTCTGACCGGTGATGAGGAGCCCATCGACGACGATGTGGTCGCTCCACGGGTCTGCGACGTCGACATCGGCCCCGAGTGATCGCAGCGACGCCTCGAGCAGGAACGGCGCGCGGACGGCCAGGCCTCCGATGCGCTCCTCCTCGTCGGAGAAACCGGTGATGTGGCGACCCGCCACGATCGGCTCACCCGAGGACGTGCGCGCCGGCAGCAGAGCGGCGAGTCCGTGGCACACCGCAGCGAGCGGGCGACCGTCGGCGACAGTCGCAGCGATCAGCGCGGCGGAATCGGCGTCGACGGCGAGGTCCTGCATCGGCCCATGGCCGCCCGGGTAGTACACCGCGTCGTACGCGAGAGGATCGACGTCGGCGAGCACCAGAGGAGCCGCGAGCCCCGAGATCGCGGCGATCTCCTCGATATCTCCGTCGCCGAGGCTGCCCGTGTCGGCTACCGGAACGACGCCGCCGGGCGTGGTGAAGTCGACGTCGTGGCCTGCAGCGGTGAGCAGGCGGTAAGGGGCCAGTAACTCCTCCGCCCAGTAGCCCGTGGGGTGCGCCGTACCGTCCGAGAGGGTCCAGGTGCGGGCGCCGGTGACGACGAAAAGGACAGTGGACATTCGTGCTCCAAAAGGTCTGACGGCGGGTGCCGTGCGGATGACGATACCGGTGACAACGGTCGATCAGAGCATCCGATTCCGATATATTCTCGATATGAGCAATCGGAATTCCGATGGGTTGCAGGATCTCGCGCGCTGGCGCACCTTCCTCGCGGCGCATCGGTCGAGCTCTGTTTCCGCGGCCGCGCGAATGCTCGGGCTGGCCCAGTCGTCGGTGACCGCGCAGCTGCACGCGCTGGAGCGGAGCGTCGGCGAGCCGTTGTTCGTAAGGCATGCTCGCGGCATTCGCCCGACCCCTCGTGCAGATGAACTCGCCGCTCGCGTCGCCGGCCCGCTCGATGCACTGGCAGAGGCCGTGGGCGCCCGGCCGACCGCAGCGATGCCGCTCGTGCGCCTGGGCGGAGCGGCGGAGTTCCTCGCCCATGTGGCGATGCCGGCCCTGACTCCCTCGATCGCCGAGGGACTCCGTCTTGTGGTGACTCAGGGCCTCGCCGAAGACCTGCTGGAGGAACTCAGAGTCGGCAGTCTTGACCTCGTGATCTCTGCCGTGCGTCCGCGTGGGCGTGCGCTCCCGTCGGTTCCGCTCTGCGACGAGGAGTTCGTACTCGTCGCAGCCCCCTCGATCGGGATCGAGTCCTCGCGAGAGTTGCACCCCGCGGTCATCGATGCGGTGCCGCTGCTCGCTTACGCACGGGACGTGCCGATTCTGCGACGATACTGGCGGCATGTCTTCGGCATCCGCCTCGAGCGGGAGCCGGCGCTGATCGTCCCCGACCTCCGAGCGCTTGCCGCAGCCGCCATCGCAGGAGCGGGTGCGACCGTGCTGCCGACCTATCTGATCGCCGACGAACTCGCTGACGGCCGGCTCATGGTGCTGCGCGAGACCGACGACCCGCCGATCAACTCGCTGCACCTGGTCCGTCGCCCGGGCGCTCTCGCCGATGGGATCGAGGTCGTCGAACGCGCGTTGCGTGCGGCGACGGCAGAGCTCTGAGGTTCAGCGCGCGAGCCACCCGCGCAATGCCCTAGTGACCCAGGGGAGCACCCAGTAGGTCATGATCGGCGTGAGCACGATCGTCGTCGCGAGCACCCGCAACCAGAGCGGAAGCGCCCCCCACCCCGGAACCGGCGTCATCGCAAGGCTGAAGAGCAGGTTGACGGGGAAGAACCCGAGCCAGATCGTGACGGCCTGCTTCCATCGCGGCGGTGCGGGCGGAGCATCCTCGACGGTGACGGCATCCGGAACCCGGATCGATCCCGTCGCCGGCTCGTCGAACCAGCCTTCAATCCCCGTGCGCCTGCGCGCATGCTCGCTGCGCACGAAACCCTCGCCCATCGAGAGCCACCACGTGCGCTCCGGCGACTGCTCCCATGCATCGAGCGTCTCGACGCTGGCGAATCGGTACAGCATGTGCCAGAGCTGCGAGTCCTCGCCCGCGCGCACCCACCCCGAGCCCAGGAATCCTGGGTGCTTGTTCGCGAGATTGACGCCGGTCTGCACCCAGGCGGTGGCCTCGGATATGCGCGCGGGGTCCACCTCGCGGCGGATGGAGACGGTGATCGGAACGCTGGACATGGTGGGCCCCTCGGAGATAAGCGTGCTTGTGGCGGATCCGAGTGTATGCGGGGTTTGTTTCGTGTTTGCTTCGAGGCTCAGCCGAACCGTCTGCCAGGGATGCGTGCGAGCCCAGCGTGGCCCAGCATCATTGCGACTGCGGGCGATTCAGGGTGTGGCGACCGCACGGTCGTCGACTCGCTCCAGTGCGAAGTAGTACAGGGCACCGTCTTCATCAGCGGCGCCCTCGACGTCACGAATCGTGTTAACGCTTATTCACATGCATATGACGCGGGAAGTTAATCGTCAGTCACATCGGATCGTCACGGATGCGAGAATCCCGGCGGGTAGGCTGTCGATCATGATCCGCACCGATGGTCCACCTGCGAATCGCACCCGCCCGCGTGACCGCAAGCGTCATATCCAAGAGGCAGCAGCGGGGGCGTTCGCGCGCAACGGCTACCACGCGGTGGGCATGCAGGACATCGCGGATGTGGTCGGCATCTCGGCGCCCGCTCTCTATCGGCACTTCCCGAACAAGTACGCGCTGTTCGTCCGCACCGCATTCGCGCTGGTGCAGCAGTTGATCGAGGCCACCGAGGATGCCGCGCAGCGACCGATCGAGAGTGCCGCCGATGCACGCATCGCGCTCGATGCTCTGCTCGATGCCGTCATCTCCACGACGGCAGAGCTCCGTGCGATCGGAGGCATCTACCGCTGGGAGGGCCGCTACCTCGAACGTTCCGACCGGGAACACCTGACGGCCCAGTTCCGTCTGCTGCGTGAACGGTTCGAGCGTCCGCATCGGGTGTACCGGCCGGAGATCTCGGACGAGCAGCGCCGCCTCGTCGTGCTCGCCTCGCTCAGCGTCGTCGCGAGCATCACAGCGCATCGTACGGTCGTGGCGGCACGAAGTCTGCGCGCGCTCCTGAAGGGGGCGTCGTGGCGTCTGCTCGACATCGACCCCGAGATCAGTGCCTCGACGGCCCAGGGTGGCGACTTCGTCGCCGACACCGCCGCTGGAGTCGTCGGTGTCGGAGCGAGTGCCGGTCGCCGCGAACAGCTCGTGGACTCCGCCGTCCGGCTGTTCGCGGCTCGTGGGTACAACGAGGTCACCATCGAAGACCTCGCGGTCGAGGTCGACCTGACCCCATCGGGTGTCTACCGGCACTTCGATGGCAAGCCCGCAGTGCTGCTGGCCGCCTGTGATCGCGCGGCAGTGGCGTTGGAGCGGGCAGTACTGCGCGTGCGCGAGTCGGCGAGTTCGCCGGATGAGGCGCTCAGGCGCCTCTGCCGAGCGTACGTGGACCACTCCTTCCAGAACCTCGCGCTCATGCGCATCTACTTCTCCGAACTCGGCAATCTGGCGCCAGAGGATCAGCGCCGCCTCCGTGCGATGCAGCGCGCGCATGTGGCGGATTGGACGGCCCTGCTGCAGGCCGTGCGCCCAGAGCTGGGCGGACGTGAAGCGGCGGTGCTGGTGCACGCGGGGCTCAGCGTCGTCACGGATGAGATTCCGCTGCTGCCGGTTCGCGATGAGGCGGCCGCTGTGCGACTCACCCACTTCGTCGAGACCGTGCTTGGGCTCGACTGACGTCCAGTGGACAAGCGTGTCAGTGGACGCAGCAACAAGACCGTCACGCATGGGTCGCGCCGAGACCAGAGCCCGGCCGTGAAAGGAAAGACCCCGCCGACCCGATTCGGCGGGGGTCTCGGGAGCTGTGCTCACCTGTGCGCGGAAAGTTCTGACTACCCGATCCGGTCTGAGTTCTTCCGCGCACCTGCAGTTCTACGTGTCGAAGGTGACCGGATGGTGAACTGGCGCCGAACACGCGACGTCGGCCCTTTCCGCTCAGGCGATCGGATGTCTCGACCTCTGCGCGGGAAATACATGGATGCCCTAGTAAATCAACGGATGCCAGAGTAATCTGTTCATCGTGCCAATGAAGGCACGAAGGGACATCGCATAATGACTCGTATCATCCCCCATCTTGTAGGCGGATCGCTTCTCACACCCAAGGATGGTCGCTTCGGCGACGTCTATGACCCGAGCGTCGGCAGCGTGCAGGCCCAGGTGCCGCTCGCCTCGGCCGGCGAAGTGCGTCGAGTGATCGACGATGCCGAGGCCGCCCAACCGGCGTGGGCGGCGACGAATCCCCAGAAGCGGGCGAGAGTACTGCTCCGATTCCTCGACCTCGTGCACCGCGACATGGACTCGCTGGCCAGACTGCTCTCCAGTGAGCACGGCAAGACGGTCGATGACGCGAGAGGCGACATTCAGCGAGGGCTCGAGGTGATCGAGTTCTCCGCCGGCGCACCGCACCTTCTCAAGGGGGAGTATTCGACCGAGGCCGGCACCGGAATCGACGTCTATTCGATGCGCCAGCCGCTCGGCGTCGTCGCAGCCATCACCCCGTTCAACTTCCCGGCCATGATCCCGTTATGGAAGGCCGGACCGGCGATCGCCGCAGGCAACGCCTTCGTGCTCAAGCCCAGTGAGCGCGACCCGTCGGTGCCGGTGCGTCTCGCCGAGCTCTTCCTCGAAGCGGGTCTGCCCGCAGGCATCTTCAATGTCGTGCATGGTGACAAGGAGGCGGTCGACACGTTGCTGACCGACCCGCGCATCCAGGCCGTCGGGTTCGTCGGGTCGACGCCGATCGCCGAGTACATCTACTCGACCGCGACTGCGCACGGTAAGCGTGCGCAGTGCTTCGGCGGGGCGAAGAACCACATGATCGTGATGCCTGATGCCGACCTCGATCAGGTCGCTGATGCCCTGATCGGCTCCGGTTACGGCTCGGCGGGTGAGCGCTGCATGGCGATCTCGGTCGCGGTGCCGGTCGGCGATGAGACGGCCGACGCGCTCGCCGCGAAGCTCACGGAGAGGGTCGGTGAACTGCGCGTAGGACCAGCCCTTGCAGATGACGTCGACTACGGGCCGCTCGTGGCGCGCTCGGCCGTCGAGCGCGTGGAGGACTACATCCAGCAGGGCATCGATGCGGGCGCGACGCTGCTCGCCGACGGCCGGGGGCTCACCGTCGCCGGTCATGAGGAGGGCTTCTATCTCGGCCCGACTCTCTTCGACCACGTCACCACAGACATGTCGATCTACCGCGAGGAGATCTTCGGTCCGGTGCTCGTGATCGCCCGCGCTGCGGACTACGAGCAGGCGCTGGCGATGGCATCCGACCATGAGTTCGGAAACGGCGTCGCGATCTTCACACGAGACGGCGACGCCGCGCGCGATTTCACCGCACGCGTGAACGTCGGAATGGTCGGCGTCAACGTGCCGATCCCCGTCCCGATCGCGTACTTCACGTTCGGCGGCTGGAAGCGGAGCGGCTTCGGCGACCTCAACCAGCATGGCGCAGACGCATTCCGCTTCTACACGAAGACCAAGACGGTGACGAGTCGCTGGCCCGCGCACGGCGTGCGCGACGGCGCGAGCTTCGTCATCCCGACCATGCACTGAAACCGACCACATCACTGATCTGCCCACAAGGCGAGAGGATCCCCGATGACGATGCTCACGAATACCACCACCGACGAGGAGCGGGCAGCGATCCTGCACGCGGTCCGCGAATTCGCCGAGGCCGAACTCGCGCCGTTCGCCGCTGAACGCGACGAAAACCATGTGTTCCCCAGAGAGGCGCTGCAGCGTGCCGGCGACCTCGGCCTCGGCGGCATCTACGTCGACGAGCAGTTCGGCGGCACCGGTCTCACGCGAGTCGACACCGTCGCGATCTTCGAAGAGCTCGCCAAGGGCGACCCCGCGGTCGCCGCGTACATCTCCATTCACAACATGGTCGTCTGGATGCTCGACACGTACGGCTCTGATGCGCAGCGCGGTGAATGGCTGCCGGAGCTCACCGCCATGACTGGATTCGGCGCCTACTGCCTGACCGAGCCCGGTGCCGGGTCCGATGCCGCTGCCATCGCGTCGAGTGCGATCCGTGAGGGCGACGAGTATGTACTGACCGGCGTCAAGCAGTTCATCTCCGGTGCCGGCGAAGCCGCGGTGTACGTGGTCATGGCGCGTACGGGCGAGGCGGGCGCCCGAGGAATCTCGGCATTCCTCGTCCCCGGTGATGCCGCCGGACTGTCCTTCGGGGCACCGGAGAAGAAGATGGGCTGGCATGTCCAGCCCACGCGGCAGGTGATCCTCGATGAGGTGCGGGTGCCGGCATCCGCTCTGCTCGGCGTCGAAGGTCAGGGCTTCGCCATAGCGATGTCCGCGCTCAACGGCGGCCGGCTCAACATCGCGGCCTGCTCGCTCGGCGGTGCCCGCTGGGCGCTGGATCAGGCGCGTCGCTACGTGCACGAACGATTCACGTTCGGTGAGGCGCTCGCCGAGAAGCAGAGCATCGTGTTCGCGATCGCAGACATGGAGACCGAGCTGCACGCGGCGCGGCTGCTCGTGCAGGATGGCGCCCGCGCGGTCGACGAGGGCGCGGATGACGCGACCGTCCGGTGCGCGATGGCGAAGCGATTCGCCACCGATGCCGGATTCCGCGTCGCCAATGATGCTCTTCAACTGCACGGAGGCTACGGGTACCTTCAGGACTACGGGATCGAGAAGGTCGTGCGAGACCTGCGCGTGCACCAGATCCTGGAAGGGACGAACGAGATCATGCGCATGATCGTCGGACGCGACGCCCTCAAGGCGGCGTCATGAAGATCGCGTTCCTCGGGCTGGGGCACATGGGCCTGCCGATGGCGCGCAACCTGCAGGCGGCAGGACACGACGTGGCCGGGTTCGACGTCATGCCTGCTGCGCGGGAGGCCGCGGCGGCGGGGGGCGTGCCGCTCGCCCCATCGGGAGCGGATGCCGCGACCGATGCGGATGTCGTGATCACGATGTTCCCGGCGGGCAAGCACGTGATCGACGCCTACGAGGGCGGCCTCCTGGCTGCGGCCCGACCGAACACGCTGTTCATCGAGTCGTCCACGATCGCCGTGGATGAGGCGCAGGCGGCGCACGCTCTCGCGATCGCCGCCGGGCACCGCAACATCGATGCTCCGGTCTCCGGTGGAGTGGTCGGGGCGGAGAACGCCACGCTCGCGTTCATGGTCGGAGCATCCGACGAAGACTTCGCTGCGGCGCTCCCGCTGCTCGAGGCGATGGGAAAGCGCATCGTGCACTGCGGTGGACCAGGGCTCGGGCAGGCCGCGAAGGTGTGCAACAACATGATCCTGGCGGTGTCCCAGATCGTGGTGGGCGAGGCCTTCGTGCTCGGCGAGCGTCTCGGGCTGTCCCACGACGCGCTGTACGACGTGGCGGCGAACGCCTCCGGTCAGTGCTGGGCGCTGACGACCAACTGTCCTGTACCGGGTCCAGTACCCACGAGTCCCGCGAACCGCGACTACCAGCCGGGGTTCGCAGGGGCACTGATGGCGAAGGATCTGGGGCTCGCCCTGCAGGCGATCGATCAGACGTCGACGGATGCCAGGATGGGGCGCCTCGCGCAGGAGATCTATGCCGCATTCGCCGCAGGCTCCGGCGGTGGGCGGGACTTCTCCGGCATCATCACCGACATCCGCGACGGACAGGTGTGATGATCGTCGGAGACGTTTCGCTGAAAGGGAGCAGATGACCGAATACGAGACGATCCTGGTCGAACAGCGCGGACGCGTGGGCTGGATCACCCTGAACCGGCCCCAGGCCCTGAACGCACTGAACTCGCAGGTGGCGCAGGAGGTCACCGCGGCGGCCGTCGCGTTCGACGCCGATGACGGCATCGGCGCGATCGTCGTCACCGGTTCGGAGAAGGCGTTCGCCGCCGGCGCCGACATCAAGGAGATGGAGTCGATGTCGGCCGCCGACATGCAGGCGACCGATCACTTCGGAGCATGGAGCGACTTCGCCGCCGTCCGCACTCCTGTGATCGCTGCCGTGAGCGGGTTCGCCCTGGGCGGCGGATGCGAGCTGGCGATGATGTGCGACATCATCCTCGCTGCGGACAACGCGAAGTTCGGGCAACCCGAGATCAACCTCGGTGTCATCCCCGGAATGGGCGGCACGCAGCGTCTGATCCGTGCGGTCGGATATTACAAGGCCGCCGAACTCATCCTCTCCGGCCGGATGATGGGGGCCGAAGAGGCGGAGCGTGCGGGGCTCGTGTCGCGGGTGGTGCCGGCATCCGAGCTGCTCGTCGAGGCCACGACGCTTGCCGACAAGATCGCCTCGAAGGGGCTGCCGAGCCTCTATGCCGCGAAGGCCGCGTTGGATGCTGCCATGGAGACGCCGCTGGCCGAAGGCCTCGCTCACGAGAAGCAGGCGTTCGCCGCACTGTTCGACACCGCTGACCAGAAGGAGGGCATGGCCGCCTTCCGTGAGAAGCGGAGCCCTGACTTCACCAACAGATGAGACCGAGTCTGCGGCACGAGACCGACATGGCTACGGTCGGTCTCGTGCCGCGACGTCGGTGTCGTGGTCGCTGCTACTCGCCGAGCGAATCGATGATCTTCCCCAGGCGGCGCGCACGGGTCTCCTCGGCCTTCGCCTCGGAGATCTGGCGTGCCATCTCCTTCCGTCTGGACGGCGGAAGGTTCTCGAAGGCTGCGCGGACGGCGGGGTCGGCATCCAGTGCCTCGGCCAGCGCCGGCGGGATCTCGATGACGCGTTCCTCGGTGTCGACTGAGATCGTCACGTCGATCTCCTCGCCGATCTCGACGCCTGCCTCGGCGCGGGAGGCTCTGCTGAATCCGATCGCATTCTCGCCACCCATGCGCGAAAGGCGAAGACGGATGCTGCGATCGCCGAAGTCGACCACCACAGGAAACGCCTTGCCTGCCCCGAGGGACGCAACTTGCTCGTCGGTCAGAAAGATCGCGGCTGCGGGGTCGCGACCCACCAGGACGGTCTTCAGACGCAACTCGCTCATGGCGTCAGCGTAGCGCGGGGGTCGTCGGTCTTCGAGACCGAGTTTGCGGCACGAGTCCGACATCGCTGCGGTCGATCTCGTGCCGCAGCGTCGGTCTCGCGGTGGTCAGTGTCGGGTCGGGGTCAGGCTTCGAGGGATGCCTGCAGCACAGCGTTGCGCTCGTCGATGAGGCTACGCATGTACTCGCGCATGAACAATCGGTCGACGATCGTGCCGATCGGGCCGAGCGGCGAGCGGAAGGTGATCGTGTCCCGCATGAGCGTGCCTTGTGGATGCTCATCGAAGACGTGCTCGTGCTGGAATTCGGCGAAAGGACCTTTCGTCTGCCGGTCGTGGAACCGATGCGGCGGGTCGATGTCGAAGACGATCGAGGTGAGGTGGAACGGCACCCCGAAGTGTTTCGCTCGCCATGTCACGGTCGAGCCCTCGGTGAAGACGCCTCCGGCAGGACCCTCGATCATGATCTCGCCGTATCGTGCCATGGACTCGACGTGCAGCGCGGGGTCGATCGCCGCGGAGAAGACCTGGGCGGGCGTGGCGCGGATGGTGCGTTCGAGAGTGAACTGCGCCACTATCGGATCGGCGCCATCAGAGTGGATCCGGCTGCGGGCGCGGCTCAGTGAAGTCGCCGGCATTCTTACGCATTCGGGCGACGATCGCGACGAGGTCGGCAGCGTCCGTGGGGTCCATCCCCGGGCGGCTGAACACCTCGCTGTTGAGGGCGGTCGTCGCACGTTCGACGAGTGCACGTCCGTCGTCGGTGAGGGAAAGCATGGCGGCGCGTCCGTCGTGCGGGTGAGGTTCGCGCACGATGAGACCGTCTCGCACGAGGCGCTCCGCCGTGCTCGTCACCGTGGTGGCGTGCACCTGCAGACGAGCGACGACGCTGGACAGCGGCAGCCTTCCCGTGCGGCTGAATGCGAGCAGGCGCAGCACTTCGAACCGTGCGAAAGAGAGACCGAACGGTTTGAGCGCAGCATCCACTCGAGAGAGCAGCAGCTGCTGGGCCCGCATCACCGACGTGACCACGGTCATGCCGTCGGCGGCATCCGTCCAGCCGTGCGCCAGCCATTGGCGCTTCGCTTCAGCGAGCGGATCGGTGGGAAGGGGACGGGGAAGGGCCACGGCTCTACGCTACCGTTTGCGCGTCGAACCGAAGAATGTCGCTCTCTGTATACATTAGGTCGTCATTTCAGGGAGGGACTTGGAGAATATGACCTGTTTTGGCTACATAGAGAGCAGTGCGGATAGACTCGGCCGTGTCGTGAGGAGCATTCGATGAAGATCTTCGTCCTTGTCAAAGAGGTGCCGGACACCTATGGCGATCGCAAGCTGAATCTGGAGACCGGGTTGGCCGATCGCGCGGCCGGCGACGTGGTTCTGGATGAGATCACCGAGCGCGCGTTGGAAGTCGCGCTTTCGTACGCCGACAAGAACGATCCTGTCGAAGTGGTCGCCCTCGCGATGGCTCCGGAGTCTTCGACGGCATCGATTCGTCGCGCGCTCGCCATCGGCGCGGCATCTGCAGTGCACGTCGTCGACGAGCAGCTCGTCGGCGCCGACCTGGGGCTGACCGCAGAGGTGCTCGCCGCGGCCATCCGCCGTGCAGAGCCGGACCTCGTCATCACCGGCAACCTCTCAACGGACGGCTCAGGCGGCGTCATCCCCGCCATGCTCGCCGAGCATCTCGGCTACGCGCAGGCGACCGCCCTCAACGCCGTCGAGATCACCGCGGAGGGTGTCTCCGGCACCCGCGCCGCCGACGAGGGCAATCAGTCCGTATCGGCCTCGTACCCGGCGGTGATCTCGATCACCGAGGCACTGCCCGACGCACGCTTCCCAAACTTCAAGGGGATCATGGCGGCGAAGAAGAAGCCGCTCGAGGTGCTCTCCCTCGACGACCTCGGTGTCTCTGCCGATCCTGCGGCGGCACCGCGAACGATCATGACCACGGTCTCCGAGAAGCCCCCGCGCGCGGCAGGCGTGAAGATCACCGATGAGGGCGACGCCGGCGCGAAACTGGTCGAATACCTCGTGCAGAACAGGCTGGTGTGATGATGAGCTACCCCGAGAACTCGATCCTCGTCCTCGTGGACGTGACGCCTGCCGGCGACGCCGCGAGCTCGACTGCTGCGCTCATCGGCGCCGCGTCGACGATCGGATCCCCGGTCGCGGTGGTTCCTGGCAAGTCGCCCGGTGATGTGCAAAGTGCTGTGGATGCCGCGGCAGCGGCCGGCGCATCGGTCGTGCTGACGGCTGATGCGGATGCCGGATCCCTCACCGTTCCATTGGTCGATGCCCTGCAGGCCGCGTACCAGAAGGTGCAGCCTGCCGCCGTGCTGATCTCGAACTCCATCTCCGGTCGCGACGTCGCCGGTCGCCTTGCGGTGCGCGAGAAGCTCGCGCTGTCGGTGGACGCGATCGGCGTCTCCCGCGATGATGAGGGCATCGTCGCGCACCACTCCGTGTACGGCGGCGCGTACCTCGTGGACTCTGCGCCGACGTACGGTGCGCCGATCATCACGGTGCGCCAGGGCGCCGTGGACACTCGCGCCGAGGCCGTCGCATCACCGACCGTCGAGGCACTCGAGGTGACGGCATCCGGTGCCTCCGCTGCGACCGCAGGCTCGATCGAGATCGTCGAGGCCGAGTCTTCACGTCCGGAGCTGCGCGGCGCGACGAAGGTCGTCTCGGGCGGCCGCGGTCTGGGTTCGAAGGAGCAGTTCGTGCTCGTCGAGCAGCTCGCCGATGCCTTGGGCGCCGCGATCGGCGCCTCGCGCGCTGCCGTCGACGCCGGTTACATCCCTTACGCGCACCAGGTCGGTCAGACCGGCGTCTCGGTGTCCCCGCAGCTGTATGTCGCCGTCGGCATCTCCGGGGCGATCCAGCACCGTGCGGGCATGCAGACCGCCAAGAACATCGTCGCGATCAACAAGGACGCCGAGGCGCCGATCTTCGACGTCGCCGACTTCGGCATCGTCGGCGACCTGTTCAAGATCGTGCCGCAGGTGGTCGAGGCGCTCGAAGCGCGGAAGAAGTAGCGACGGATGGCTGCGCAGAAACTGCGACAGGGGCTGCCCAGAGCCAGCGGCGGGGAGCCGTGGCCTCCCGCCGACGAGGTCGAGGTCGTGGATGCCGCGATGACGGGCTCCGTCGTCGACGCCGGACCGGTGGATGCTGTCGCTGAGGATGTCGCGCCTGTAGAGGTGCCCGAGCTCGCTCCCGCAATCGAACCGGCGGCCGAGCCAGTTGACGCATCCGAGGCGGCTGCCGGCTCAGCGCACCACGGCGCTTCCGGCGGCCAGCAGAGCGATGCCGCTGCCGCCGACTCCGCCCTGCGCCGCGGGCTGCCTCGCACGCCGGGCGGTGAGCCATGGCCGCCAGCGGATGCCACAGCGCGAGCGGCGGCGACCGCAGCTTCCTCCATCGCAGCGGTTACTGAGCCTGTCGCAGCGTCCGCGAGTGCTGAGCCCGTCGCCTCTCGCGTCGTCGCTGCGACTGCGACTGCGACCGCGACGGTGAGCGCAGCATCCGACCTGCCCGAAGCCTCCTCCGACGGCACGACACTGCGCCGGGGCTTGCCGCGCACCCCCGGTGCTGAACCGTGGCCGCCGGCCGGCACCCGCGTCGCAGCAATGGCTGCGGCCACTGCCGTCTCGCACCCTTCGACTGGCTCAGGGGGCGAAGCCGCCGCGACTGAAACAGTCGAAGAGACTGCTGTCGCAGCATCCGTCTCCGCGGCCCCATCGACCACGTTGGCGCCGGTCGACGTGAGCAGTCCGTTGCCGTTCCAGCGCACGGTGTTCGCGGGCAAGAACGCGTTCACCCGCCCGGCCCCGAAGCCGGAGCCCGGGCGCATCGGCCCGTTCACGAAGGCGCAGTGGGCCGGCGCTGTCATCGTCGGAGGTATCGGTCTGCTCGGCGCCGCCGCGATGGCTGTGCTGTTCGTGCGCTGGCTGCTGAGTCTTTCGGGCATGCAGGACTTCCTGCAGACCTACCCCGGCGAGTACCACCTACCTGAGGGCGCGCCGGTCGGTTTCCCCGGCTGGCTCGGCTGGCAGCACTTCTTCAACGTGTTCCTGATGGTGCTCATCATCCGCTCAGGGCTCAGCGTGCGCCACGACAAACGCCCCACCGCGTTCTGGACCGCCCGCGGCAACAAGAAGAGCAAGATCAGTCTGACGCTGTGGTTCCATCAGTCGCTCGACATCCTGTGGCTGGTCAACGGCATCGTCTTCGTCGTGCTGCTGTTCGCGACAGGGCAGTGGATGCGCGTGATCCCCACCAGCTGGGAGGTCTTCCCGAACGCGCTGTCGGCCGCGCTGCAGTACGTGTCGCTGGACTGGCCGACCGAGAACGGCTGGGTGAACTACAACTCCCTACAGCAGCTCGCCTACGGCACGACGATCTTCATCGCCGCGCCTCTCGCCGCCATCACCGGCGCGCGGATGAGCGGCATCTGGCCGAAGAACGCCACGGCGCTCAACAAGGCGTACCCGGTCGAGTGGGCACGCGCACTGCACTTCCCGGTGATGCTGTACTTCGTCGTGTTCATCGCGATCCACGTGTTCCTCGTGTTCGCGACCGGCGCGCTGCGAAATCTCAACCACATGTACGCCGCGCAGGGCTCTGTCGACCCGAACGCCTACGCCGACAACTGGACCGGGTTCTGGTTCCTGGTGGCATCACTCGTCGTGATCGCCGCAGCATGGGTCGCCGCACGCCCGCTGGTGCTGGCGCCGATCGCGAAGCTGTTCGGGAACGTGTCGGCCCGCTGACCGCACTACCGCTGGCTCGGCGGCGGGTAATGGCACTGGCTCCTGAGCGCAGAGGCGCTTGCGAGAAGATAGAGCCATCCTCGGCGGACGGCTTGCGTTGTTGAGGCCCAGCGATGCGGAAAAGAAATCTGAGATCGCTGGGGAACGTGCCAGGCGAGTGCTAGCGTAGCAAGCAAACGTTAGGTAGGTTACGATGACAATAGAAGTCACGATGCAGAACAACGGTGTGCGCGTCGTCACGATGAACTATCCGCCGGTGAACGCACTCCCTGTGCAGGGGTGGTTCGACGTCGCCGATGCGATGCGGGAGGCAGGCGCTGATCGCGAGACCCGCGTGGTGGTGTTGCGCGCCGAAGGGCGCGGATTCAACGCGGGGGTGGACATCAAAGAGATGCAGCAGATCACCGGATTCAGCGGTCTGCTCGGCGCGAACCGGGGATGTTTCGAAGCCTTCAAGGCGATCTACGAATGCCCCGTGCCGGTGATTTCGGCGGTCAACGGATTCTGCCTGGGAGGCGGAGTCGGCCTCGTCGGAAACTCCGACGTGATCATCGCAGCCGATGACGCGTATTTCGGTGTGCCGGAGGTCGACCGCGGTGCTCTCGGTGCGGCCACGCACCTTGCACGGCTCGTGCCGCATCACATGCTGCGGGCGATGTACTACTCCGCCCGGACGATCACTGCACAGCGCCTGCAGGAGTTCGGATCGGTGGACCAGGTCGTGCCGCGTCCCGAGCTCGACGGCGTCGCTCTCGCCTTCGCCGCGCAGATCGCTGCGAAGGACACGCGGGTCATCCGCGCAGCCAAGGAAGCACTCAACGGCATCGATCCGATCGACGTGAACCGCAGCTACCGCTTCGAGCAGGGCTTCACCTTCGAGTTGAACCTCTCCGGCGTCGCAGACGAGCACCGTGACGAGTTCGTCGCCACAGGCCGAACCCTCGACACGTGATGTCAGCGGATCTGCGCGACCGCCCTGTCGCATCTCTCTTCCGTGACGGCATGACCGTCGGGATCGGTGGCTGGGGCTCGCGGCGCAAGCCCATGACCTTGTTGCGTGAACTCGTCCGCTCCGGCGTTCGTGATCTCACCGTCGTGAGCTTCGGCGGGCCGGATGTCGGGATCCTCTGCGCGACGGGTCAGGCCTCGCGTGTGGTGCACGGCTTCGTGTCGCTGGACTCGATCCCGATCGATCCGCATTTCGCGGCGGCGCGTCAGTCCGGCACGGTCGCGACCACAGAACTCGACGAGGCGATGCTGGTTTCCGGTCTGCGCGCGGCATCGCGCCGCCTGCCCTTCGAGGTGCTGCGCAACGGCATCGGCTCGGATGCGGTTACACGCAATCCCGATATTCGCACGATCGTCTCGCCGTACCCGGACGGGGAGGTTCTCGTGGCGATGCCGGCCATTCCAGTCGACATCGCACTCCTGCACATGGAGCGTGCGGATGCCTCAGGCAACGCACAGTGCCTCGGTCCTGACCCGTTCTTCGATGAGCTGCTCGCTCGAGCCGCCGCCGTCACCGTGGTCTCGGCTGAGCGCATCGTCAGCACCGAAGAGCTGGCGCGGGATCATCCCTCTACGCTTCTGCTGAACCGCTCTGAAACGGATCACGTTGTGGAGGCTCGCCGGGGTGCGGGCTTCACGGCCCTCGTTCCGGAGTATCCGCGTGACGAGGCGGCGCAGCGCGTCTACGCCGATGCGGCGGCGTCGCCCGAGCTGTGGGACGCCTTCCTCGCCTCCTTCCTCGCCGACGAGCCTGCCGCTCTGACGGCAGGTTCACCGGGGGTGACGGCGTGATCACGCGCGCAGAGATCGCAGCGGCGGCCTGTGGTGACTTGTTCCGCGGAGCGGGTGCCATTCTGGCGAGCTCGTTCGGGGTCATTCCCACGATCGGCGCGCGCCTGGCGCGCTTGACCCACACGCCTGAGTTGCTCCTGAGCGACGGCGACGCCACACTTTTCGCCGACACTCCCGCGGTGGATCGTCCGTTCATGCGGCCCGAGGGGTATCTGCCCTATGCGAAGCTGTTCGAGCTCATCGCGACTGGGCGTCGCCACGTCATCATGGGGGCGCCCCAGTTGGACAGGTTCGGCAACCAGAATCTGTCGGCGATCGGCGAGCGCTCTCGCCCATCGCGTCAGCTCGTCGGGCCGCGCGGTGCAGCCACCAATACCGGCAATCACGCCACGAGTTACTTCGTGCCGCGTCATGCCCCGAGGGTCTTCGTCCCGGTGGTCGATGTCGTCACGGGCGTCGGATCGGACAATGCGGCACGCGCCGGGATGCGGTTCCATGACATCCGTGCGATCGTCACGAACCTCGCCGTCCTGGATCTCTCAGGGCCGGCCGGCACCATGGCGGTCGTGAGCGTGCACCCGGGAGTCGCGGTGGCCGATGTAATCGCTGCCACGGGGTTCGCGCTGCACGTACCCGAAACGGTTCCGCTCACCCGCGAGCCTGATGCTGAGGAGGTGCGCATCATCCGAACGGTGCTCGACCCGCGGGGGAAGCGCGAGGGGGAGATCTCGTCAGCCTGAGCCTGCGTCGCCGTACCCACCAGATCTCCAGATCCAGCGCCGCGGAGCGCGGCGCTTGTCGGCGTGCTCGGAATCAGTGGTGATCGATGCCGAGGGTGGGATCGGATGCACTTCGATCCATTGACGAGGCGCGGAACGCTAGGTATTCTCTGATCTACCAAGCATTTGTTTGGCACGAAGATGTGCATCCCGACGGAAACCAATGGAGGTTCCGAATGAAGACACAGCGACTCATCGCGCTACTCGGCGCAGCGGCGTTGACAGTCACGCTCGCCGCCTGTTCCGCAGACCCAGAGGCGAGCGCCGAAGGTTCAGGTCAGGGTTCGAGTGCGAACGCCGAAGAGATCATCTTCGGACTGAACGAAGACAGCACAGGGCCAGGAGCGTCATACGCCGTGATCGCCGGCGAGACGATCCGCATGGCCGTCCAGGAGATCAACGATGCCGGCGGCATCGACGGCAAGCAGATCAGGATCGTCATCGGCAACGACGAATCCGATCCGACGAAGACGCCGACGGTCGTCCGCAAGCTCGTCGATGACGGCGCACAGGTGCTCATCATGGACACCGGCAGCGCCGCAGTGCTGCAGGGCAAGTCGGTCGTGAAACAAGCCGGCATCCCCGCCATCGCCCCCACCGCCGTCACGACATCCGTGGGCCTTGCCCCCGACAACGAATTCACTTACATGCTCGCCAACGGCGTGGACCAGTTCGCCGAAGCCTATTGCGGGGCCATCGAAGAGAAGGGCTACGAGAAGCTTGCGATCCTTTCCGACGCATCCGCGGCGATCGACAACATCAACAAACTGATCGTCCCGATCCTCGAAGACTGCGTCGATGTCGTCGCGCAGGAGAGCGCACCGGTCGATGCCGCCGACCTCAGCGCGCAGGTGGCCCGCATCAAGCAGGCCAAACCAGACGTGCTGCTCGTCTCGAGCCTCGGCGGCAACTTCGAAGTGCTCGCACACAACACGCTCCACGCGCAGCTGCCCGGCGTGCTCCGCTTCTCGCTGGCCTCCATCGGCAACCAGCCCGACTCATGGGCGCGCGCCAACCCCGGCGCGCTGGCCGACGTGATCTACGTGGGCGCCATCGACAAGAACAATCCCCAGACCGTCGAGCTGGAGAAGAAACTCAAGGCCGTCAACGGCGACGACTACCGTCTGACTGCCTACGATGCCCAGGCGTACGACACCGTGTACCTGATCAAGGCCGCGATCGAACAAGCCGGTGGGGCCGACGATCCCATCGCGGTGCGCGACGCGCTCGATTCCATAACCGGCTACGAGGCATCCTTCGGTCAGAGCGGATTCACGCTGTCGTTCGGCGCGGACAAGCACATCGGCGCCGATGGACTGTGCGGTCTGGTGCTCTCCGGGTTCGATGAGGACAACGAGCCGACGGGTGCGTGGGACGACTTCCAGGTTCCCTGCGAGTTGGAGTGACATGACCGACCCCCAGCTGTGGCTCTCCGTCTTGGAGATCGGGAGCTTTTTCGGACTCATCGCGCTCGCCTATCAGCTCACACTGATCGGCGCGGGGTTCTTCAACTTCGCGATCGGACCGTATGCGATGGTGGCCGCGCTCGGAGCCTCCTGGCTCACGATCGAGGCGAAGATCCCCGTGGTGATCAGCCTGCTGCTCGGCCTGCTGATCGCCGTGGTCGTGAGCGGCCTGACCGAACTGCTCGTCGTTCGCCAGGTGCAGAAGAGATCGGGGTCAGGCGAGCTGCCTGCTCTTGTCGCAGTCACGGCTGTGCTGTTCATCGTCCAGCAGGGTGCGGGCACCGTCTTCGGTCGCCCCGCCCTGCCGGGGCAGATGCTCGTCTCGTTCGGTCCGTGGCAGTTCGGTGAGATCTACCTCGCCGGCACCACGGTGGTGCTCGTCGCGAGCACCGCGGTGATCTTCCTGCTCGTGTCGCTGTGGATGAAGCTCAGTCGAACCGGGCGTCTGCTGCGCGCCGTCGGCGACAACAGGTCTGCCGCGACCCTGCTCGGCTTGCCGGTTGGACGCATCCGCCTCGTCGCCTTCCTGCTTGCCGGTCTCATCGCCGGAATCGCCGGACTGCTCTATGCGCCGAAAACCGGCGTCGCCTTCACCAGCGGCCTCAGCTGGACCCTCGTCGGGTTCCTCGCGCTGGTCATCGGCGGAACCGGACGCACGTGGGCGCCGCTCGTCGGCGGACTCGTGCTGGGCGCGATCCAGGTGTTCGCCCCGTTCTACTTCGGCAGTTTCGGTCCGACCACCATGGTCCTACTCATCGCCCTGCTCTTCTTCGCCTTCCGCCCCCAGGGCCTGTTCTCGACGCGAGTGCGGATATGACGACTCAGGAGACTCTCATGACCTCGATCGCTCCGACCCTGGATGCGCCGCGCCGGCGAACCGCTCAGCGCCAGTTCATCGTCCCCCTCGCCGCTGTCGCCATTGCCGCACTGGCGCTGTCATGGGCGAGCGGCAGCGGTTTCCGTCAGGATCTGCTCGTGATGGTCGCCGTCTATGCACTCATCGCCCTGGGCATGTACATTCCATTCGTGATGGCCGGCTCCATGTCGATGGCGTACGCCGCATACGCTGCCATCGGCGCATACAGCGTGGCCATCGTCACGACCGAGACGAGCCTGCCGCCACTGCTCGGCTGGCTCATCGGTCCGCTCATCTCCGCAGCCGTGGCGGTGGTGCTGAGTCTGTTGACGCGACGCCTCAGCGGGTTCTACCTGGCCGCCGTGACACTGCTGTTCAGCCTGGCATTCGAGCCGTGGCTGATCGAGCTCGAACCGATAACGGGCGGTTCGGCCGGCATCGGCGGCATCCCGTCTCCGACGATCTTCGGATGGGAGGCTCCTCGCATCGTGCTCATCGCCATCGCGCTGGCCCTCGTGATCGTCGTGGCGACTCTGGTGGAGCGGATCCGCACCGGCGCCTGGGGTGTCACTGTGCGCACCATGCGCGATGTTCCCTCCGCCGTCGAGGCGATGGGGACGCGTACGACGACACTGACCACGGTCACCCTCGCCATCGGCGCTGCTGTGGCTTCGCTCGCCGGCGCGCTGTTCGTATCGTTCATGCTCAGCATCACACCTGAGACTTTCACCCTGTCCATCGTCTTCATGGCGCTCTTCGTGCCGCTCATCGGCGGACAGGCCAGCGCGTGGGGCTGCGTCATCGGTGCGATCATCGTCATCCAGCTCACGGCGAACATGCCATCGGAGTTCGAAGGTTCGGGGCAGCTGGTGCTCGCGCTCGGTGTGCTGCTGATCCTGCTCGTGGCGCCGGCGGGCCTCATCGGCTACGCCAAGGCGTTCATCGCCTGGCTGAAGCGAAGTGTAAGGAAGGCACGCTCATGATGGATCAGGGACAGCTCGGCGAGGTCGTGCTGCGTGGAGAGGGGCTGCGCAAGGCGTACGGCGGACTCGTCGCCCTCGATGACGTGTCGTTCCACGTCGGCCGCGGAGAGATCCTCGGCCTTGTCGGTCCGAACGGCGCGGGTAAGACGACGCTCGTCGACCTCATCACAGGCATCCAGCGATCCGATGCGGGCACGCTGACGCTGAACGGTGACCGTTTGGCCGGCGCGACTGCCGCGCGTGCGCGCCGCGGGCTATCTCGCACCTTCCAGCATCCGCATCTCGCTTTGGAGCTGACTGTGCGTGAGAACCTTCTCGTCGGTGCCTCAGCGCGTCGCTTCCCCTCCTGGTGGCGCATGACTGCAGGCATCGTGACGGATGGGATCCGGCACCGCCGGCAGGAGAACGATGCCGTGATCGCCATCGCGGAAGAGCTCGGCGTGCCCGGTATCGACGAGCCCTGTGCGAACCTCTCCCTCGGCGAGCAGCGTCTGGTGGAGGTCGCAAGGGCTCTGACGCAGGACCCTCTCGTGATGCTGCTCGATGAACCGTTCGCCGGTGCCGACGCCGACTCGATCGCAGGAATCATCGACGCGATCCGACAGGTGCAGGCGCGCGGCCACGCAGTCATCCTCGTCGACCACAATGTCGACCTGCTGACATCTCTCGCCGACCGGGTGATGCTACTCGCGCAGGGGCGTCGGGTGTTCGAGGGTGATCCGAAGGAATGCCTGGCGAGCCCCGAGATGCAGCGCGTCTACTTCGGAACGAGCGAGGAGGAGGCGGCATGAGCGCCGATCTTTCCGTCACCGGTCTCACGGTGCGATACGGCACGGCCACCGCCGTCGAGAAGGCGACGCTGACAGCGCCGGCCGGGCAGATCACCGCCGTGGTCGGCCCCAACGGCGCAGGCAAGTCGAGCCTCGCGCTCGGCATCTACGGCGCGGTCGCCTCGACAGGCGCGCTCAGCCTCGGCGGTACGGATCTGTCATCGAGCACCTCGATCGAGCGAGCGCGTGCAGGGCTTGCCATCGTTCCTCAGGGGCGCCAGTTGTTTCCGAAGCTCACCGTGCGGGACAACCTGCAGGTGATGGCGGAACTGCTCAAGCTCAAGCGGAAAGCGGTCGATGAGGCACTCGACCGGTTCCCCGTGTTGCGCGAGCGCGAGAACAGGCTCGCGGGAGTGCTCTCTGGTGGTGAGCAGCAGATGCTCGTCGTCAGCCGCGCGCTCATGGGAGATCCGCGATGCCTGGTACTGGACGAGATGATGACCGGTCTTGCGCCGAAGATCGTCAGCGGGCTCGTGGATGCGATCCGCGAGATCGCTGGCCAGGGAGCATCCGTGCTGATCGTCGACCCGGCGATCGGCCCACTGGAGCGGGCGGTCGATCGCGGTTACGTGCTCCTGCGCGCACAGATCAGCAATGCCTACGACGACGTCGCCTCACTCGATGACGGGTATCAGCGCGCAATGGGCGTCATTCAACAAGAGATGAGAACAGAATGAAGCACCTTCCTGCGCAGGACCCGGAGAAGACACGCGAGTACGTCGAACAGGGGTGGTGGGGGGATCTGGCCGTCGCAGATTACGTGGCGAGGAACGCGCAGACCATTGCCGACCGCATCGCGTATGTCAGTGACGGTACCCGCCTGTCGTGGCGCGAGTACGACGCGCAGATCGACCTCCTGGCGACGGCCCTGACGGCGCTGATCCCTCGTGGTGCGAGGTTCGGCATGCTTCTTCCCGACTGCGGCGAGTTCCATGTCGCGTTGTGCGCCGCCGAACGCAGCGGGACCGTCGCGCTCGGCATGGGAGCGCGCTCGGGGCGCGAAGAGATTCGGCATCTGATGTCGCGGTCCGAGGCGGATGTGCTCGTGATGCGCGAATCGCACCGCGACCGCCCTGCGTTGGACTATGTCGCCGACCTCGCCGAGGACGGATGGCCCATCTCCGCCCTGGTGATCATCGACGCATCCGGCCCGGTCAGACTGCACCGCTTCGACGGCAGCACGATGGCGACCTCGAGCGTTCCGTATGCCTCGATCGAGGACACGCGCGCCCGAGCATCGGGGCCGAATGAGCTCACGATGCTGAACTCGACATCGGGAACGACGGGCCGCCCGAAGCTCGTCACCCAGTTCGCCAATCGCATGATCGCGTTCTCGAAGATGGCGGTGGATGCCGCGGACTTCACCGAGGACGACGTCATGCTGGGCGCGGTGCCCGGTCCGTTCGGGTTCGGCCTGTGGACGGCGCACTACGCCACCGCGATGCTCGGCATGAGGACCGTGCTCATGGAGAAGTTCGCGATCGATGAGATGATCCGCCTCATCGACGATGAACAGGTCACCGTACTCGCCTGCGTGAGTACGCAGTTCAAGATGATGCTCGACGCACCCGGGCTGAGCCGTGCATCACTGGACACGCTGCGAGTCATGTTCACCGGGGGAGAGGCCGTGCCCTATGAGCGCGCTCTTCAGTTCGAAGAACGTGTCGGAGCGAAGGTGCTGCAGTTCTACGGTTCAAACGAATCCGGCGCGATCAGCAACACGACGCTTCGCGACCCGGCCGAGCAGCGGCTTCGCACCGCAGGGCGCGTCATCGATGTGATGAACATGCGCCTGTACGACGCATCCGGCGACGACATCACCGAGACCGGTGGTCCTGGTTGCCCTGGAGTGTCGGGCCCGACGATCTGTCTCGGCTACTACGCGGACCCGGCGGCGAACGAGGAACTCTTCCATGACGGACGCCTCATGATGCCGGACCTAGTGACAGTGGATGCCGATGGCTACCTGCGCGTCGTCGGTCGAACGAGCGACCTCATCATTCGCGGAGGCAAGAACATCTCCGCCATCGAGGTGGAGGAACTCGTGGAGGGGCATCCCGACGTGCTGATGGCTTCTGCTGTTCCCGTGGCCGACGACCTGTTCGGCGAACGCATCGGTGTCGCAGTGACGCTGCGCGACAGCACTCTGACGGTGGCCTCTCTCACCGAGTACCTCGCCGGCCGTGGTATCTCCAAACACCTCTACCCCGAGCGTGTGGTCATCTTGAACGAATTGCCGCGGGCTGCCGGGGGCAAGGTCGCGAAAGGCGTCGTGCGCGATATCGTCTCGAGTCAGAGCGGTGCAGACGTGGACCTGCGAAGCGCGGTGACTGCGTGAGAGCGTGGTGTGGTCGCTATCCGGGCCTTCGCACGCGACTCACTCGGCGCGAAGGCCGTCGTGGAGCAACCTCAGGAACTGGGTCTTCACCTCGGAGATGGTGTGCCGTCCACCCGGGCGATACCAGCGCACGGTGGACCATACGGCATCACGGATGAAGCGATAGGTGACCGCGGGGTCGTTCTCAGGGCGGAAGACGCCAGAAGCCTGACCGGTGGCCAGTTGGTCGATCCAGATCTTCTCGACGCGCTCGCTCTCGGCGAGGAGGAACTCGAACCCTGGCTGCGTCGCGAGAAATGCCGCTTCGTTCTGGTACAGGCCGACCGCCGCTGGTTCGCGGTCGATCGTCTCGAAGGCGTACTCCACGAGGCCGTCGAGGCCCGCTCGCGGATCGGCGGCTTCCGCGGCGATCTCTTCATAGCGTGCGAGCAGCCGGTCCATGAAATCGTGCAGGATCTCCTGCAGCATCGATTCCTTCGAGGAGAAGTGGTGATAGAGGCTGCCGGAAAGAATGCCCGCTTCCTCTGCGATGTCGCGTACCGTCGTCGCCGAGTAGCCGCGTTTCGCAATCAGTCGGGCTGCGATCTTCAGGATTTCGTCACGCCGCTCCGAGCCCTGCTCCAGCTTCGTCTTTGACGCCGTAGCCATCCGAGTCACTCATTCCCCTCTGGCCCAAGCATCTGCTTGAAGCCGCCCTATCAACGTGTAGCACATCTTATGGCCGTCAACTGCCACGGGGTGCGCAGGCGAGTGACTCTTCGCGCAAGGGGCCGGCGATCGTGGCCGCGATGGCGTCGGCATCCCAGTTCTCTCGCGTCACCTGCTGCTCGCTTCGTGGCGGACGGAGAAGAGCCAGGTGGGTTCCGTCGAAGCGCAGGACATGTCCGTTCAGCGCCTGAGATCCGTCGCCGAGCAGGTACGTCACCACGGGAGCCACTCGTTCGGGCGGGCCCCCTTTGCCCTCCTGCGGGCCGCCCATCTCGTCGGACATCGCTGTGTGAGCGCGGGGCGCGACACCGTTGATCCTCACGCCGGTGCCCTTCAGTTCCACGCTCAGGCCGTAGACGAGTCCCAGGGCGGCGGCTTTCGTCGTGCCGTAGAGGGCGAGTTGTTCAGACCCGAGGAGCGAACCCGAGAGGATGACGACGATGCTGCCGCCGTCAACCATCGCCCGCGCCGCAGCGGTGACAGTGCCGATGACGCCTGCCACGTTGACCGCGATCACCCGGTGCACCACGTCATCGGATTGCTTGAGCAGCGCACCGGGTCGCAGCAGACCGGCGTTGGCGACGAATCCGTCGAGGCGGCCGAAGGCAGCGCGCGCGGTTTCGATGATCTGCTCTCCGGCGCCTGTGGCGGCGACGTCGACGGCGACGGCCACCGCGTCGCCGCCGCCGGCGGTGATCTCGGCGGTCACCACGGTGGCGGCCCGGCCATCCACGTCGACGACGACGACCCGAGCCCCTGCGGCAGCGGCCGCTCTGGCATATGCGCGCCCAAGGCCATTGCCCGCTCCCGTGATCGCGACCACACGGTCGGCGAGAGTGTCGGTCGCGTCAATGTGTGACATCACCAGTGCCTCCTTGCGCCGGTTCAGTTCGGCACTGCGGCAGATGTGCCGGGCGTGCCGTGACGCTCGCAGCGGTTGTCCGCGTCGGTTCATCACGCTACCATCTGAACACAAGCATTTGCTTGGCTTTTGTTGATCGGAGCGAGATGTTGCACAGCGATACCCGCCGCCTGACTTACAACGACACCGATCCGGCGGGCATCCTGTACTACGCCAGTTGGTTTCCGAAGATGGAAGCCCTGCTGAGCGACTTCATGTACTCCCAGGGCTATCGCCAGGACGAGTTGCTCGCGCGACGCGGCTGGACCACCGTCACGCGCGCCACCGAATGCGAGTACCTCGTCGCGGCGAAGCTCTTCGATGAGATCCGCCTCGAACTGCGCATCGGACGGATCGGGACGACATCCTTCCAGCTCGCGTACGAGATGATCCGCCTGTCGGACATGGCGATGGTCTCTCGCGCCGTGACGACCCTGGTCATCGTGGACGATCGCCAGCAGGCGCTTCCCATCCCCGAGGAGTTCCGGCAGCAGCTCGAGGTGTGGGCCCGATGAGAGCGGACCAGGCTGTCGGAGCTGTCGCCTCGCCGGTGGATGCACCGGGGATCACGCCGCTCAGCGCGACCCAGGCGGCGGCGTGGGATGCCCGCACGCTGCCCACCCCGGAACGCGTGGCTGAGGACGTATGGGCCATCGCGGTGCCGATTCCCGCCGGCACGATCCCGAACACACTCTGTTACGCGCTGCTCAGCGGTGAGGGCGTGCATCTGATCGATCCCGGCTGGGATGACCCCGAGAGCATCGCTGCGCTCACCTCGGGGCTCGCCGCCGTCGGCCGCCGCCTCGACGATGTGCAGACCGTCATCGCGACGCATTTTCACCCCGACCACATGGGAGCGGTTGATCGTGTGCGCGACCTCGTGGGTGCACGGGTGGTGTTCTCCGCCATCGAGGCGGATGTGCTGAAGCAGGAGACCTCTGCTTCAGCGGTCGATGTCGATGCCTACCGGGAGACGCTGCGCGAGTGGGGCGTCCCTGAGGAGAGATGGCGGGACCTCATCAGCTCATTCGACCGCCCGGCGCACGTGGCGACCTCCGGCGCGGACGTCGCCGTGGAGGACGGGCGCATGCTGGAACTGTCCGGTCACCGACTGCGTGTCGTCCTCACCCCCGGACACACGGACGGACACATCTGCCTGATCGATGAGCATCGTCGGCTCGTGTACTCCGGTGACCACGTGCTGCCGCGCATCTACCCCGGGATCGGCATCGGAACGCTTCCCGGCAGTGATCCGCTCGGCGACTACTTCGACTCTCTCGAGCGCCTCATCCCTTATGACGACTTCGTCGTGCTTCCCGGTCATGAGTTCCGCTTCAGTGGTCTCGGCGCTCGGCGTGAACAGATCATCGAGCATCACCTTCGCCGCTCCGCGGAAGTGGCCGGGTTGCTCGACGAGCTGGGCGATGCGCCGGTGTGGGAGTACGCCCGCCGCCTCACCTGGACCGCCGGCTGGTCGGGGATGAACGGATTCTGGCTGCACTCGGCGTTGCGGCAGACGTCGCTGCATCGTGAGTACGTCACAAGCGATCGTGCGAGAGAGAGACTCGCGAGACGGCTCGCGAACGAGAGCTGAGGGTCGGCCGGGGCCCTCAGAGGTCGCTTGCGTAACGCCAGGCCTGCGCGGCGATGCGCTCTGCCTGCGCGGCGAATGATTCCGGTGTGCGGTCGCTCGCCCCCATCGCCCCGCGGGACATCCGCGTGTACACGTTCTCGACGATGCACGCGACCTTCCACCAGTTGTAGGCGACATGGAAACGGATGTCCGGTGTCTTCTCTGTGGGGGATGCGTCGACGTACATCTCGACGAGTTCATCCCGTGTCGGAAACCCCGACGCCAACGTCGGCGGGTTCTCCAGCGCTCGGACCTCATCATCGGGTTCGGTCCAGTAGGTGAGCAGCTGGCCGAGGTCGGCGAGCGGGTCGCCGACGGTGGTCAGTTCCCAGTCGAGGACAGCGCGTATCGTGCCGTCCGGCGCGTACACGCAGTTGTCGATGCGGTAGTCGCCGTGAACGATCCCTGGTGCGCCCTGTTTTGGCATCCGCTCACGCAAGCGGTCATGGGCGCGTCCGATGTCGTCGAGCACCCGCACGCGGTCAGCCGCCCAGTTCGTCGACCAGCGGTTCAACTGGCGCGAGATGTAGTCGCCGCGATCGGCAAGCGCCGCCCATCCGATCTCGCGTGGATCGACGGAGTGCAGCTCGGCCAGCGTCGTCACCAGTGAACGCGCGAACGCGGGTCGCTTGTCCACGGGCACCGATGCCTCCACGGTCGCCGGGTCGCGAAGTATGATCCCGTCGATGAACTCCATGACGTAGAAGGGGGCACCCGTCAGGTTCGAGTCGTCGCAGCTGCCGGCGACGACCGGAACCTTGACGTCGGTGACGCTGAGCCTTCGCAGCACATCGGCCTCGCGCAGCACGTCGTGGGAGCGCGAGGCACCCATGCCCAGTGGTGCGCGACGCAGTACCCAGCGCGATCCGGCCTCATCGCGTGCCTGATAGGTCAGGTTCGAGCGCCCGCCCGCGATTCGCTCGAATGACACAGCACCGCTCACGTGGTCGACGTTGTCGGTGAGCCAGGCGGAGACGGCTTCGGGGCTCAGGCCCGGGTCCGTGGTGGTGCTCTTCGGGCTGTTCGTCATAGGAGGTCGCTTTCATCGGGGCGTGCGGTCGCGCCGTCGAGGAAGACCGAGACGATCGCCTTGGCGTTCCGGTCCACATCGATCTCCTCCGTCGGTGCGAAGGATCGCAGCGTCAGCCAGACCGCGTCGCGGATCAGCACGTAGAGCAGTTCGACGGGAAGATCCGACCGGAGAGCTCCTGCTTCGATTCCGCGCTCGAGCACCGTCAACCAGCTGTCTCGGATCGTACGAGCCGCGACGCGGATCTCCTCATAGGAGGGGAGCTGGCGGAGATACGCGGTTTCGCGCTGGTAGATCTCCGAGGCGTACGCATGCGTGCGGCTGACGCGGGACGAGGCCATCACCAGGCCCGTCAGGGCGGTGCGGGCGTCGAGATCTGCGGCGACGAAGGTCTGGTAATCGCTGACCAGATCGTCGAGATACAGAGTGACGATTCGATCCGCCATCGCATCTTTGGAGGGGAAGTAGTGATAAAGGCTGCCGGAGAGGATGCCGGCGCGCCCGGCGATGTCACGCACGGTCGTCGCGGCGATGCCCTTCTCTGCGAACAACTCGGCCGCATGCCCAAGGATCAGGTCGTTGCGCTCGTGTCGCTCCATGTCCACCTCCACCGTGCTGTCCGCACCGATCGCGTCGGACCTTCGTGGAGCCGACTATACAGCCAATCAAGCGTTTGCTACGCTCCAGTTAAACAAGCACTTGATAGGGCCATTGCGGCGGACGGGTCAGCGAGGACACCATGACGGACAAGACAATGACAGAAGCAGAGGTGGTCGGCCGCCTGCGGTCGGGCATGACCATCGGGATCGGTGGATGGGGCTCGCGACGCAAACCCATGTCGCTGGTGCGCGAGATCGTGAAGTCGGATCTGCATGATCTGACAGTCGTGGCATACGGCGGCCCGGATGTGGGCCTGCTGTGCGCGGCAGGCAAAGTTAAGAAGGTGATCTTCGGGTTCGTCTCGCTCGATTCGATCCCGCTCGACCCTCACTTCCGTGCCGCTCGCCAGACCGGCGCGATCGAGGTGGAGGAGTACGACGAGGGAATGCTGCAGTGGGGCCTCCAGGCCGCCGGCATCCGGCTGCCATATCTGCCCACCCGTGCAGGACTGGGGTCGGATGTGATGACGGTCAATCCGCACCTGCAGACCGTCGTCGACCCGTATGACGGCGAGACCCTGGTCGCGATGCCCGCCATCCCGCTCGACGCGGCGCTCGTGCACATGAACCGCGCCGACGTGCACGGCAACGCGCAGTACCTCGGGCCGGATCTGTACTTCGACGACCTGTTCTGCCTCGCGGCCGAGAACGCCTATGTCTCCTGCGAACGCATCGTCCCGACGGCCGAACTGACTGAGAACGCGCACCCGGCCACCATCCGCATCCCGCGCCTGCTCGTCTCTGGAGTCGTCGAAGCACCGGGCGGGGCGCACTTCACCTCCTGCGCTCCCGACTACGAGCGCGACGAGCAGTTCCAGCGCGATTATGTCGCGGCAGCGAAGGACCCGGCGCAATGGCAGGAGTTCCTGAGCGGATACCTCGCCGAAACGACGGACATCACGAGCGGAGCCACATCATGAGCGACCTCACCCGCGCGGAGATCTGCGCAGTCGCATGCGCCGACGCCTACCGAGACAACGGAGAGGTGATCGCGAGTGCCTTCGGCACCATCCCGACGATCGGTGTACGCCTCGCGCGGCACACCTTCTCACCCGACCTCGTCATCTCCGACGGTGAGGCGACAGCAGTGCGCGGAACCTGGGCTGTCGGCGGTCCGGCCGAGGGAGACGTCGAGGCATGGCTGCCGTTCAACCAGATCTTCACGCTGGTGTGGAACGGCAAGCGCCATATCACGATGATTCCGACGCAGCTCGATGCATACGGCAACGCCAACATCTCGGCCATCGGTGACCATGCGAAACCGAAGGTGCAGCTGCTGGGCGTTCGCGGCGCCCCTGGGAACTCGGTCTATCACCCGACCAGCTACTGGGTGCCGGCGCACAGCACCCGGGTGTTCGTGCCCAAGGTCGACATGGTCTCGGGCGTGGGCAATGACAACGCCCGCGCGGCCGGTCCCTCCGCCTCGCGCCATCACGACCTGCGAATGGTCGTCACCGACCTCGCCGTGCTCGACTACGAGCCCGAGAGCGGGCGGCTGCGTCTGAAGTCGGTGCATCCGGGTGTCACGGTCGAAGAAGTGGTCGCCGCCACCGGCTTCGAGCTGCTCATCCCCGAGGACGTCCAGGAAACTCGACTGCCCACGCGAGACGAGCTCGAACTCATCCGAACCGTCATCGACCCGCGAAACCTGCGCGATCACGAGGTCCGAGCGTGAGCGCCGCCGCTGTGGGCGCACACACCAGCGCACTGCGCACTCGCGTATGCGATCTGTTCGGTGTGGCCCATCCCATCGTTCAGACGGGCATGGGCTACGTCTCGGACGCGAAACTCACCGCGGCCACCGCTCAAGCCGGTGGGCTCGGAATCATCGCCGGCGGCATGCTCTCGCTGGAAGAGCTCGCGCAGGCCATCGATCACGTGCAGGATCACACCAAGGCGCCTTTCGGCGTCAACATCCGCGCCAACCAGGAGGACGTCGACAAGCGCGTCGATCTGCTCATCCGAGCGGGCGTGAAAGTCGCCTCCTTCGCCCTTGCGCCCAAGCGCGAGCTGATCGACAAGCTGAAGGACGCCGGACTCGTAGTGGTTCCGTCGATCGGTGCGCGCCGTCACGCGGAGAAGGTCGCAGCCTGGGGCGTCGATGCGGTCATCGTGCAGGGCGGTGAAGGCGGCGGCCATACGGGCGCCGTCCCGACGAGTCTGCTGCTGCCGCAGGTGGTGGATGCCGTCGATATCCCGGTGATCGCGGCCGGCGGCTACTTCGACGGTCGCGGGCTGGTTTCGGCGCTCGCCTACGGCGCCGAGGGGATCGCGATGGGCACCCGCTTCATGATGACCACCGACTCACCGGTCGCGCAGTCCGTCAAGGACGTCTACCTGTCGAAGTCGGTCAACGACACCGTGGTCACGCTGGAGATCGATGGCGTCCCGCAGCGTGTCTTGCGCGCCGGCACCATCGACAAGCTGGAGGCGACGCGCGGACCGCGAAGGATGCTGCGCGCCGCGCGGAACGCCATCGCATTCAAGCGCATCTCCGGAACCCCCTGGAAGAACATGATCCGCGAGGGGCTTGAGATGCGCCGGCACGAGGGGCTCACGTGGCGCCAGGTCGTCATGGCTGCGAACGCGCCCATGCTGTACCGGTCCGCTCTGCTCGAGGGCAACGCCGACCTCGGCGTCATGGCCACCGGCCAGGTGGTCGGGCTCATCGACGACGTGCCGAGCGTCGCCGAGCTGATCGACCGCATCATCGCGGAGGCCGAGATGGTCCTCACGCGACTCAACGCTTCACAGGCATAAGAACTCGACGAGGAGAAGAAGATGACGAATCAATTGGACGGCCGCGTGGTCGTCGTGACCGGAGCAGGGCGCGGGATCGGTCGCGAGCACGCGCTGCTCGCCGCCGCCGAAGGAGCACGCGTCGTCGTGAACGACACCGGCGCGGGCGCGGACGGCAAGGGCGCGGATGAGGCGATCGCCGCCGCTGTCGTCGCGGAGATCACCGCCGCCGGAGGCACCGCGATCGCAAGCGTGGCCGACGTGACGACGATCGCAGGGGCGCAGCGACTGCTGGATGCCGCGATCGAGGCATTCGGTGACGTGCACGGGCTGGTGAACAACGCTGGAATCCTGCGCGATCGCATGTTCGTGAACATGAGCGAAGAAGAGTGGGACGACGTCATCGCCGGCCAGCTGCGCGCCACGTTCGCGCCGTGCCGCGTGTTCGGCGCGTACTGGCGTGATCGCGCGAAGACGGGTGCAGAGGTGAAGGCGTCGATCGTCAACATCTCGAGCACATCGGGGCTGCTCGGCGCGGTGGGGCAGAGCAATTACGGTGCGGCCAAAGCCGGTATCGCGTCGCTCACCCAGATCGTGGCGCAGGAGCTCTCGCGCTACGGCGTCCGTGCGAACGCCATCACTCCGGTGGCGCGCACGCGCATGACCGAGAACGTGCCCGGTATTAAGGAGATGGTCGCCGTTCCCGAAGATCCGGCGGCATTCGACGTGTACCACCCGGGCAACGTCTCTCCTGTGGTGGCGTATCTGCTCACCGAGGACTGCCCGGCGACCGGTGATGTCTTCTACGCCAAGGGTGGGGAGGTGCGTCAGTTCGTCAGCTGGCAGTACGGCAAGACGATCGACAAGGGCGCCCGCTGGACCGTCGAAGAGTTGCAGAAGGAGATGGCGGACCTTGTCTGAGCAGAACAACGCCGCCGTCTCCGGATCCGGTCACGGCCTCGCGCTGGACCGCTCCGTCGTGCTCACGGCGGCGGCAGGCACGGGGATCGGCTTCAGCGCAGCGCAGCGCTTCGCAGCCAATGGCGCGAAGCTGACGATCAGCGACCGGCACGAGCGACGCCTGGAGGAGGCAGCCGACCAGCTGGAGGCGGAGTTCGGCGTGCGGCCCCACACTGTGCCGTGCGACGTGACCGACCAGGCGCAGATCGATCACCTGATGGACAGTGCGGTGCAAGCCCATGGTCGTATCGATGTGCTGGTCAACAACGCGGGCCTCGGCGGCACGGCGAGCGTGCTGGAGATGACCGATGAGCAGTGGTCATCGGTGCTCGACGTCACCCTCACCAGCACGTTCCGTGCGACCCGTTCGGTGCTGCGTCACATGGTGCCCCAGCGCTCAGGGGTCATCGTGAACAACGCGTCGGTCGTCGGATGGCGCGCTCAGGCCGGTCAGGCGCACTACGCGGCGGCGAAGGCGGGTGTCATGGCGCTCACCCGCTGCTCTGCGATGGATGTCGCGGAGTACGGCATCCGGGTGAACGCCGTCTCGCCGAGCATCGCGATGCACGCGCACCTCGCGAAGGTGACCAGCGACGATCTGCTCGCACAGCTCAGCGCGCAGGAGGCGTTCGGGCGGGCGGCCGAGCCGTGGGAGATCGCCAACGTCATGGTGTTCCTCGCCAGCGATTACTCGTCATACATGACCGGCGAGGTCATCTCGGTCAGCAGCCAGCACGCCTGAGTGCAGAACAGGACACGAAGGACATGACATGGCCAATCTGAACGCGGTAGGGACCGTCGGTGAGACCTTCGCCCTCGACGTCGAGCGAGGAAAGATCCGGGAGTTCGCGAAGGCGACGAGGTCGACGAACCCTGCCTACCTCGATCGCGCGATCCCGGTGGCACCGCCCACCTTCCTCACCGTCACGAACTTCTGGCAGCCATCAGCAGGCACCCCGTGGTCGGCCGCTGAGTTGGACGGCAAGCGGGTGCTCCACGCTGAGCAGCAGTACGAGTTCTTCGGGCCGCCCCCGGTCGCCGGCATGCATCTGCAGTGCACATCGCGCATCGAGGACATGTACGTCAAACAGGGCCGTCGCGGCGGTGACCTGACGTTTGTGGTGATGGTGACCGACTTCACCGATGAGGAAGGCACGCTCGTCGCCCGCGCCACCATGACAGGCGTCGAGACGGCGCGCGCCGCGAAGGAGGACGCATGAGCGAGCACGCGATTCCCGCACCCTGGACGATGGAGCCCCAGACCCGCACGGACTTCGTCCGCTATCAGGGCGCGTCGGGTGACATGAATCCGATCCACCACGACCAGACGTACGCGGAAGCTGCGGGCTATCCGTCGCCGTTCTCGGTCGGGATGCTGCAGGCAGGGCTTCTCGGCACATACGCGACCGACTGGCTCGGAGCCGACAACATCCGCTCGTTCCGCGTGCGGTTCAAGGAGCAGGTCTGGCCGGACGACGTGCTCACCTGCACCGGCCGCGTCGTCAGCCATTACGTGCGCGACGGCGTGGCGCTGATCGACGTCGAACTCGACTGCGTGCGCCAGACCGGTGCGGTGGCGGCGACGGCGTGGGCGACATTCGTCGCTCGTGCAGAGGAGGCGTGACATGCGGGCGCAGATTGTTCGAGAGCTCGGCGCACCTGAGATGTTGAGCTTCGACGAACTCGACGCGCCAGTGCTCGGGCAAGGGCAGGTGCTGATCGAGATGCATGCCGCGGGGGTGAACTTCCCCGACGGCTTGATCGTGGCTGGCACCTACCAGACCAGGCCGGAGCTGCCGTTCGTCCCAGGCTCGGAAGTCGCGGGGGTCGTCACGGCAGTGGGGGAAGGAGTAACGGGGCTCGCCGTCGGCGCGCGCGTGCTCGCCTTCACCGGCATGGGCGGGTATGCGGAACAGGTCGTGGTCGCCGCGGAGATGACGTTCCCGATCCCGGATGCCATGACCTTCGTCGATGCGGCGGGCTTCCCCGTCGCCTACGGCACATCGTTTCACAGCCTCGTCGATCGTGCTGACCTCCGGGCAGGTGAGACGCTGCTCGTGCTCGGCGCATCCGGTGGAGTGGGCCTGACGGCTGTGGAGATCGGCAAAGCGCTCGGCGCTCGCGTCATCGCCGCGGCATCCAGCGAGGAGAAGCGTCGGCTCTGCCTCGATCGCGGCGCGGACGAGGTGATCGACTACTCCGGCCAAGAGCTGCGCGACCAACTCGCCCGGCTTGCCCCCGGTGGCATCGACGTCGTCTACGACCCGGTGGGCGGAGACCACGCCGAGACCGCTGTTCGTGCCCTCGCGTGGGGCGGACGCTACCTCACCGTCGGATATGCGTCCGGCGCGATCCCCAAAGTCGGCATGAACCGTCTGCTCGTCTGCGGAGGCTCGCTTCTCGGCGTTCTCTGGGGTGCGTGGGCTCGCCGCAACCCGTCGAAGAACGCGCAGAACATGACGCGCCTCTTCGGCTGGTACGTCGAGGGCAGGCTCCGCCCGCACGTCAACGAGGTCCATCCGCTGTCCGACGCTCCCACCGCGCTCAACGCGGTCATGGACCGGCGGGCGCTCGGGAAGGTCATCTTGACCTCGAGCGCTAACGACTTCGCACACATCGAGAGGAATGACGACTGATGCAATTGTCACCGAGCCCGAAGGCGCAGGAGATCATCGATTGCCTGAACGTGTTCATGGACGAATTCGTATACCCGGCCGAGCCGGTGTACCAGGCGCAGCTGGAGGCCAACGGGCCACGCAGTCACGAGGTCCCCCAGATCATCGAGGACCTCAAGATCAGGGCACGCGAGCGGGGCCTGTGGAATCTGTTCCTGCCGGCGCTCTCCGGACTCACCCATCTCGACTACGCGCACGTCGCCGAGATCACCGGCCGTTCACCGTACATCGCCCCCGAGGCACTGAACTGCTCGGCGCCATCGACCGGCAACATGGAGATCCTGCACATGTTCGGCACGGACGAACAGAAGCAGCGGTGGCTGGAGCCATTGATGGACGGGCGGATCCGCTCGGGCTTCTCCATGACCGAGCCGGATGTCGCGTCATCCGACGCGCGCAACATCTCGACCTCCATCGTTCGCAACGGCGACGAGTACGTCATCAACGGCCGCAAATGGTGGACGACCGGTGCTGCCGATCCGCGCTGCGAGATCCTCATCCTGATGGGAAAAACCGATCCGGACGCCGCAGCGCACCGGCAGCAGTCGATGATCCTGGTTCCGATTCGCACTGCAGGGGTCGAGGTCATCCGGTCGCTGCCGATCTTCGGGTACCACGACCAGCAGGGCCACGCCGAGATTCAGTTCACGGATGTGCGCGTGCCTGTGGGCAACATGCTCTCCGGTGAGGGAGAGGGCTTCGCCATCGCGCAGGCGCGTCTGGGGCCTGGCCGCATCCATCATGCGATGCGCTGCATCGGCATGGCTGAGCGCGGCCTCGAGATGATGGCACGCCGAGTGACCGAGCGTCATGTGTTCGGGGGCGCGCTGTCCGAGCAGGGAGTCGTGCAGAACTGGATCGCCGAGTCGCGACTGGAGATCGAGCAGGCCCGCCTGCTCGTGCTGAAGGCCGCGTGGATGATCGACGAAGTCGGCGCCAAGGGGGCGGCGATCGAGATCGCAGCCGTGAAGATCATCGGCCCCCGCACTGCGCGTTCGGTGTTGAACCGCGCCATCCAGGCGTTCGGCGGCGCCGGAGTCACAGACGACTTCCCGATCGCGCGGATGTGGGCCAGCGCACGCATCCTGGGGATCGCCGATGGGCCCGACGAGGTGCACCTGCGATCGGTCGCGCGTCAGGAGCTGCGCAAGTATCGATGATCCTCGCACTCCGCGCGGGCGAAGACGTTCAGTGGCGCACGCGCTCCCACAGCTGGTCTATCCGGCGCTCAGTATCGTCAAGCGATCCGTCGGTTCGCACCACGACGTCGGCGATCTCCGTGCGCCGGTCCTCACCGCCCTGCGCTGCGATGCGTCCGGCGGCGTGCCCTGGCGTGTATCCGCGCGCGCTCTGCAGCCGCCTGAGCCGTTCTGACTCATCCGCTTCGACCGTGACGACGAGATCGTACGTCCACGGCAGCGGAGGACTGTCGGCGGTGAGCAACGGGATCTCATGCACGACCACGTCGTCAAGGGGGCGTAGCTCATCGATGGCTTCCGCAGTGGCCGCCATGATGGCCGGATGGATGATGGCGTTGAAGCGCGCACGGAGCGGGTCGTCGTGGAAGACCAGCGCAGCCACCCGCTCGCGATCCAGCGACCCGTCCGAGGACACGACCTCAGAACCGAGAAGCTCTGCGATCTCGCCGAGTACGAGCCTTCCCCGCGGCAGCGTCGGATCCACGACCTGTCGCGCGGTCTCGTCGGCATCGATGAGCTTTGCCCCACGTTCACGCAGACCGCGCGCGACCGTGCTCTTTCCTGCGCCGATTCCACCGGTCACGGCGATGAGCTTCATTTTGCTCACGATAGCCACGACCACCCGTCCCCGTCCACAAGGATCCTGATGTCAATTCCTGTCAACGCCCTCAACCCGGTCTGCGTCAGCGGCATGGCGACGATGTCGTGGACACTGACCGATGAGATCGCGATGTACCGCCGGGCAGGCGCTGGCCTGATCGGGTTGCAGGCGAGTAAGGTCGCCGCCACCCCAGTGCCGGAGGTGGCAGAGCTTCTGGCGGTTCACGACGTGCGGCTCGGCTATCTGGTGCATCCTTTCTCTGCTCATCCCGATGACGAATCGGCGTGGGAGGAGCAGATCTCGGCGCTGGCCGTCGCCGTGCAGAACGCGCACGCACTCGGCAGCGATCTCGTCTACATGACCTCCGGGCCCTCCGGGCAGCTGGAGTGGGAAGACGCCGCAGAGCGGCTCGCCGATCGCGTCGCGCCGGTGGTTCGTCAGGCGCGTCATCTCGGCGTGCGCCTGGCCGTCGAGAACACCCTGCCCGTCAAGTGCGACATCAGTTTCACGCACAGCGCGCGGGAGGCGTTCGCGCTCGCAGACAGGCTCGGCATCGGGGTCTGCCTCGACCTCTACTGCTGCTGGCAGGAGCGCGGGCTCGGTGGCCTCGTCAAGGATCAGCTCGCGAGGATCGAACTCCTGCAGCTGTCCGATTTCGTTGTCGGCACATCGACCTTCCCCAATCGTTGGGTGCCCGGTGACGCCGACCTGCCACTGGAGCGATTGCTCGCGACGGCGCTCAATGCGGGCTACGACGGCGTCGTCGATGTCGAGCTTCTTGGCCCTGCGATCGAGGCCGAGGGTGCAGAATCTGCCGTGACCCGTTCGGTGGCATGGATGCGTCGGCAGATCGCGGCTGCGAATGCTTGACACTCAAACAAGCAAGCGCTTGACTAGCTCCATGTTCGCTCCTCTTGCCTTCTTCTCGTTCGTCAGTCTCGAGGAGCGCTCGCTGCACGGCGACTACAACAGATGGCACCAGCTCGATCATCGCCCCGAGAACCTCGCGTTGCCGGGCGTCGCATGGGGTGATCGGTGGGAGATTCGCCAGGAGCACGCCGGCCATGTCGGTGGAGCCCTACAGGGCGGCGTCGACTTCGTCGCGATGTACTGGTTCCGTGAGCCGGTTCAAGAGACCGTGGCGGCATGGGATGCCCTCGGCGAGGCATCGTTCCAGTGGGGGCGCGGACCGCTCATTCCCGGCATCCGGCGCCCGATGCTCGCCTTCTTCAAGCCGGTCAAGGGATACGCGGCGCCGCGTGCACTCGTCACGCCGGAGGTGCTGCCGTACCGGCCGAACCGGGGCGTGCACATCACCGTGACCCGCTTCGATGAGCCGCACGCACTCGACGTGCACGAGGCGCACCGGCGCGAAGACCGCGAACTGATTCCGGCGCTGCTCGACGTCGACGGCGTCGCCGGGGTGTGGACGTTCTCTTACAGTCACCCGCAGCGGCATTCGTCGCTGCCGTTCGACGAGAGCGCCGCAGACGCACCCGGCAGCCACCGGATCCGCCTCGTCTACCTCGAGGAGGATCCGGCGATCGTGACGCCGAAGCTCCGCGACGTCGAAGACCGGTTCGCGGTCGGCGTCGGTGAAGTCATCCTTTCCGCACCTGTCTCGACGATCACCCCGTGGAGGGACTGGTGAACGACGATCTCGAGCGGCGGATCCGTGCGCTCGAGGATCGCGTCGAGATCGGCGAGCTGATCGCGCGCTACGGACCCGCCGTCGATTCCGGTGACGGTGCAGCGGTCGCCGCGCTGTGGGCGCCCGACGGTACCTACCAGTTCGACGACACTGTGCTGGATGCCGAGGGCGTGCGCTCGCTGGTGTCGTATCCGGTGCACGAGGAGTACATGCGCCGCGGCTGCGCGCACATCCTCTCAGCGCCGCGCATCGAGGTGAATGGCGACACCGCGGTGGCGGTGACGCATTCCGCCGTCATGATCCACGACGGCGGACGATGGGTCGGAGAGCGGGTGAGCGCGAATCGCTGGGAGCTTCGCCGTCTGCCTGAGGGGTGGCGGGTGCACAGGCGTCGCAACCGACTTCTCGACGGAGCTGCCGCGGCGCGGAGCCTGCTCAGCCCTGAAAGCGACTGAGCGGAGTCTCGCCGGCCTCCGCCAGGCGCGTCAGCGTCCGGTGACGAGGGCCCACCGCACTGCCGAAGCGGATGTCCCACGACTCGTAGCTCGTATCGCCCAGGGCGATGCGCGCATGGTGCGTCCAGTTCGGATCATCGAGCATCTGCCTGCCGAGCAGGACCAGGTCTGCGTCGTGACGCTCGATCAGCAAGGAAGCCTGTTCCGGGTCGATGATGAAGCCGACCGTCGCGGTGAGGACATCGACTTCGCGGCGGATGCGGCTGGAGAAGTCGGCATGGAAGGCGAACCCGCGCCTCACCCTGGAATCTGACGAGCGGTCGGTGGTGATGCCGCCGGAGGAGGTGTCGACGATATCGACCCCGGCCGCTGCCAGGTGTCGGGCGATCTCGACCGAGTCGTCGAGATCCAGGCCGCCCTCGGCGCCGTCAACGGATGAGATCCGGTACGACATCGGTATGCCCTCGCCGATCGCATCACGCACAGCGGCTACGACCTCCAGGGGGTAGCGGAGCCGGTTCTCGGCGCTTGCGCCATAGCCGTCGGTACGCCTGTTGGAGACGGGTGAGAGGAAGGAATGCAGCAGGTAGCCGTGTGCGCCGTGCAACTCGATGAAGCGGAATCCCGCCTTCACCGCGCGCGCTGCCGCGTCGTGCCAGTCCTGAACGGACCGCGAGATCTGTGTGACAGACATCTCGGACGGAATCTGATGACCGGGGCCCGCTGGCAGAGCGGATGCGCCCGCCAGCGGCCAGGGGCCGAAGCCTGCTGCGGCGTCTTGTGCATCGAGCGGTGCGCCGGCACGCCAGGGCTCGCGCACGGCCGCGCGACGGCCTGCGTGGCCGAGTTGGATGCCTGGCACTGCGCCGAGGCCACCGACCAGATCGGTGACGCGCCGCCAGCCAGGGATCTGCTCGTCGCTCCAGAGTCCGGCGTCGTGCGGTGAGATCCGCCCCGCCGGGTGCACGGCGCTCGCCTCTGCGATGATCACGCCTGCGCCGCCGAGGGCAAAGCGCCCTAGATGTGCGACATGGAAGTCGTTGGGCAGTCCATCGCTCGACGAATACATGCACATCGGCGAGACCCCGACGCGGTTCGGGATGGTCACGTCGCGCACGATGAGTGGGGAGAACAGGGTCATGCGGGTTCCTTGGTTTCGGGAAGACGGAGCAGGGCGGCGACCAGGAAGGTCGCGGCACCGCATAGTGCGGCGACGCCGAGAGAGAGCAGTAATGCGCTGTCGGAGAGAAATGCGTCGTCGACGAGCGAGGGGAATGTTGCGATGACGAGAGCGAAGAGTGCGGTGGCGACAGCGCCGGAGAGCGTGCGCACAACCGAGTTCACGCCGTTGGCGGCGGCAACCTGATCTGGGGGAGTCGCGGCGGTGATGAGTGACGGCATGGCGGCGAACGCGAAGGTCACGCCGACGCCGACGAGTCCGGATCCGACCAGAACGGCGACCGGGTCGGAGTGCAGCACGATACGGAAGGCAAAGGCCCCCGTCATGATCGCGGAGCCGAGCATGAGGGCGGTGCGCCCGCCGAATCGTGAGATCACGCGCGCCGCGATCGGCGAGAGGGCCACCATCGCGAGTGCCGAGGGAAGCAGGAATAACCCGACCGCGGCAGTCGGCACGGCCAGTCCGTAGCCGGCCTTCACCGGAGCGAGGGCCTCCTGTGTGGTGAGCAGGTGGTTGGCATACATGCCGAAGGTCGCGACGAATGAGGCCAGGTTGATGGGAAGGATGGGGGAGGACAGCGTGACCCGCACGTCGATGAGGGGGTGAGCGACTCGTCGTTCCCACAGCAGCCAGACGGGCAGCGCTACTGCGGCGACCACGGCGAGGCCGAGCGTGATCGCGCTCGTCCAGCCCCAGGACGGTCCTCGTGAGAGGACGAGCAGCAGCGCGACGAGGCCGAGCGCCAGCAGCACCGTGCCGAAGAAATCGAATGCGCCGGTGGGCGTAACGGGTACCTCATCGATCAGCAGGCGGATGAGCACGAAGAACACGGTGCCGATGACGGCGGAGCACCAGAAGATCGACGAAAGGCCGCCCCACTCGACCAGCGGGCCGGCCAGGACGACACCCAGTGAGGATCCGATGCCGAGTGTGCCGCTCATCAGCGCGATGCCGAAGATGGCCAGGCGCCGCGAGACGAGCGAACTGAGCAGCGCGATGCCGATCGGCACCACCGCGGTACCGAAGCCCTGCAGCGCTCGGCCGATCAATGCTGCGGCGAAGCCGGGGATGACCGCGGCGATCACTGAGCCGGCGATGAGCAGCCCCATCGAGACCAGCAGCATGCGGCGGCGACCGTGCATGTCGGCCAGGCGAGTGACGACGGGGGTGCCGACCACGCCTACGAGGAGGGTGATCGTGACGAGCCATGATGCGTCGGCAGCGCTCGTGCCGAGCAGAGTCGGAACGAGTGGGAGAATCGGGACCACGAGGGTGAACTGGAGCGAGCTCAGCATGCCGCATGCTGCCAGCAGCCCCACCACCATGCGTTCGTGGCGCCCCCGATCCGACGTCACATCTCCGCCCGGTGGCTTAGCCGCGTGTGATGACGCGTTGGTGCAGCAGCCAACCGCTCGCACCACGCACGAAGCTGTCGGTGTATGTTCCCAGTGCCACGATCGTGGGGACTGCGTCTGTACCGGTGTAGTAGCGGAAGTACGATCGCGCTTCCGCGCGGTCGCCGTCGACGTCGACCGTGATGCTGGAGACGTCGTGTCTGGTATGTGACCCGGGGCCCTGGATGCCGGCTGTGCGGCGCGTGTGCACGCCGGTCATCAGATCATGGCGGCCGACGACCCGCTGGACGGCCATCGGCAGGCCGCCCGCGTCGGCGAGTTCCCAGGCGGCGCCCTCAGTGAAACATGCGATGTAGTCCTCCGGAGTACCGGAGTCGGCAAGCTGCGCGATGCGGGCGATCAGCATCGCGATCTCCACGCGATCCGCGGTGGCTCGCGCGTCCGCTCCTTCGCTCACTGCGTCACCGTCCATCCGCCATCGACGGGAAGGAAGACGCCGTTGATGTACCCGGCGAGAGGGGAGAGCAGAAACAGCGTCGCCCACGCGATGTCGTCGGGTGCGGCCATTCGCTTGAGCGGGATTCGCTCCAGCACACGCTGCCCGGTCTCGCTGCCGGCGAAGCCGACGAGCCGAGGAGTGTCGGTCATCCCTGGGGCGACGCCGTTGGAGCGGAATTCGGTGGCGCGGTAGGAGGCGAGGTGGCGGACGTAGCCCATGATGGCGGCCTTGGAAGCGGAGTACCACGCGTTGTCGGTGCCGAGAAGGTTGCCGGCGATCGAGGTGGTCGCCACCATCGCGGCCCCTTCGCCGGGGCCGGCTGCAGCCCAGGCCTGCGTGACACGACGGACGCTTCCGACGCAGATCTCCAGGGCCCGATCGAAGGGGATGTCGGCGCTGGATGCGGGGCCTGCGTTGTTGTGCAGATACCGGATCGTGCCGAGCGCGCGTCGTGCGTCGGTGAAGCCGGCCTCCACGGCGGCGGCGTCGGATACGTCCGCCACCCAGGTGTGCACCGCGGGGGCGATGGAGCGCACCATCTCCGCGGTCTCCTCGAGGCCGGCGGGGTTCAGATCCCACAGACTGAGAGAGAGGCCGAGCTCGGCGGCGCGTCGTGCGGTCGCCCGCCCGATTCCGCTCCCGGCGCCCGTGATGAGCACTGCATCTCCGGTCGAGAATCCAAAGTCCTTCGTACTCATCCCGCGCTCCTTTGCCCAAGCGTTTGCTTGTTTACTCTAACTATGAGTGATCGTGGCGGCAACCCATGATCGTTCAGATCCCGAAGCCGCCATCGACGTCGAGCTTCTGTCCGGTGATGAAACTCGCCTGGGGGGACGCGAGGAACGCGACGGCGGCGGCGATGTCGTCCGCGGTGCCGAAGCGGCGGAGGGGGATGTTGCTCATCGCCACTTCGAGGGCGCGCTCATCCAGATCCCCGGATGCCATCAGGCGTGCCGACATGCCATCCCACAGCATCCCGGGGCCTACCGAATTCACGCGCACGCCGAATCGTCCTTCTTCGGCGGCGATGCCACGCGCGAGTGCTTCGACTCCGCCCTTGGGGGCCGCAGACAGTCCGTCGCGCACCGGATAGCGGCGTGTGGCGGCACTGGTGATCACGGTCAAAGAGCCGGCGCTTTCGCGCAGTGCAGGCAGGAAGGCCTTGATCACGGTGAAGAAGCCGACGAGGTCGTCCTCGACCTGGCGAGCGAACTGTTCGACGGGGACTTTCGACAGGTGCACCATCGGCACGTGGGGTCCCGCCGCGTGCACCACGGTGTGCACCGCGCCGTGATGAGTGCGCAACTCGGTCGCCAATGCCGCGGCAGCGGCCTCGTCGCGGATGTCGAGGCGATGCGCCTCGGCTGTGGATCCGAGCTCGTCGAGCAGTTCTGCAGGGGCCGTGGAGCGGAAGGTCAGCGCGACCCGTGTGCCTTCTGCGACGAGTCGGCGGGCGATCGCGGACCCGATTCCGCCGGTCCCTCCTGTCACCACGGCAACGCCGGGGAGGTCGCGGAGAGGGCGCTTGTCGGTGGTGTGTGCAGAGTCCATGATCCGGAATCTAACAGCAGTCAACTGAGGAACCAAGCAATTGACCGGTTGGGCGTTGCTAGACATGTCTCAATGTGCTTTACTGAGCAAGCGTTTGGTCGCTCACTCAATGACGAGAGGTACGGATATGCGATTCAGTAGATTCGCGGCAATTGCCGCAGGGATCGTCGTTTCGACGATGGTGCTCGCTGGTTGCTCCGGCAGCAGCAGCGGCGATGAAGGTGCCGCAAACGGCGAAGACAATGATCCCATCCAGGTGGTCATTCTCGGCGGATTGGGTGCCGAAGGCATCCTCGGAGACAACGCGACGACGGCCGTCACAGCAGCGCTCGCGTCGGTCGACGCCGTCAACGACAGAGGCGGAATCCTCGACCGAGAAGTCGAGATCACCCATCTCGAGGACAACGCCGACCCGACCGTCGCCGTCACCAAGCTCCGCGAGTACATCGCGACCGAGGGCAAGCCGGATCTCGTGCTGAACGCCGGCCCCTCCACCATCACCGAGGCGATGCTGCCGATCCTGACGCAGAACAAGATCTTCTCGTTTAATATCGGCCCCACGGCGACATCTGGTGACCCCAAGGTCAATCCGTACAGCTTTGACCTCAGCGCCTCGGTGCCTGACTACCTGGGCTCGTTCGTCGCCGAGATCGAAGACCGCGGATACGAGGATGTCGCCATCCTGCACGGCTCGAGCGCGTACGGCGAGCTGTTTGGCTCCGAGGCGCAGACCACCTTCGAAGAGGCCGGCTTCAACGTCACCGGCAACCAGGGCTTCGACAACGCAGCGCTCGACATGACAGCCCAGCTTTCGTCGCTGCAAGCTGATGATCCCGAAGTGCTCGTGCTGGATGCCTATGGCGCCCCGCTCGGCTATGTGCTGCAGAGCCTGGAGAAGCTCGGCTGGGATGTTCCCGTGATGGGAAACACCTCGGTCTCGGCGACCGGCCTGATCGCGCGTCCGGCCCCGGATGGCGTCCTCGGCACCGATCAGGTCAAGAACCTGACCATGCAGGTGTACACGAGCACGCAGTTCGACCCGGACGACGAGCTCGTCAACGAGGCGGTCGAACGCATGGTCGCAGCCGGAGACATCCGTTCCTCACTGATCACCGCGTACAACTACGACTCGGCACTGCTGTTCAAGGCTGCCGCCGAGAAAGCCGGCGGGGTCGATGATGTGGACGCCCTCGTCACCGCGATGCTCGACCCAGAGGTGCAGAAGAGCGCCGAGACCGCGATCGTCGGGAATTACGCATTTACGAAGGACCAGCACAGTCCCCACGTGGCGGCCGATCAGTTCGCGTTCATTCCTCCGGGCGAACTGGTCGACGGCCAGTTCCAGCCCTGACCACGGCTGACGCACTGACTCTCGCCGGCGGCTCGGATCTCCATTCGGATCCGAGCCGTCGGTACACGAAGCCAAAGATGTGACGGAAGGAACCCGACCGCAATGACCATCATCTGGTCCGGTCTTGCCCTCGGCGCGATCTACGCGCTGGTGGCAATCGGCTACAACATCGTCTTCCTCTCTCAGAAGACCTTCAACTTCGCGCAGGCATCGCTCATGATGCTCGGTGCCTTCATCGCGTACATGGGCATCGCTGTGATGGGCCTGCCCTGGTGGCTGGTGGCGATCTGCGCCGCGGCCATCATCGGTGCGATCGCCGCTCTCGAGGAGCGCATCGCCATCCGTCCGGTCAAGGACCCGCACAATCTGCTCGTGACGACCCTCGGCGCGTCCATCATCATGGAGGGCGTCGCCCAGGTCATCTGGGGCGGCGAGCCCAAGCGGGTGCCGTTCTTCATGGGAGACCAGGTGCTCGAGTTCATGGGTGGTCGCGTCTATCCGGTCGAGCTCGCACTCATCGTGCTCGTCATCGTCATCGTCGTCGTCCTGACTCAGTACGCCAAGCGCAGCATGACGGGGATCGCCTTGCTCGGTATGAGTGAGGACAGGGAGGCCGCGCAGCTGCGTGGTGTGAACGTGCGGCGCTTCGCGCTGATCGCGTTCGTCTTCACCGGTGTCCTCGCCGGCTTCCTCGGCGTCTTCATCGGACCGAAGACGTACGCGGTCGCGACGCTGGGCGCCTCTCTCGCTCTGAAGGGCTTCGTCGTTCTCGCAATCGGTGGCTTCGGGTCGCTGTGGGGCACGCTCGTCGGTGGTCTGATCGTGGGTCTCGCTGAGGCTCTCGCCACGCGTTACATCGGTGCTGATTTCTCGGGCCTGACAGTCTTCCTCATCCTCATCGTGATTCTGATGGTCAAGCCGACGGGGTTGTTCACCCGTCGCGTGGAACGGACGGTGTGAACATGGCGAATCTCTGGCTACGACTGCGTGCTGTGCCGGGCTGGATCTGGCCGCTCGCGTGCGGCGTGCTCCTGCTCGTGCTCCCCTTCCTCGGATTGAACTATGCGGCCACCCGCCAGATCCAGTTGACGCTGATCTTGGCCCTGATCGTGGTCGGCCTCAACCTCTCGCTCGGGTTCGCCGGAGAGCTTGCCATGGGGCAGACCGCCATGTACGCGGCCGGCGCCTATGCGGCGGGACTGTCGAACAAGATGGGCGTCACAGACATCTGGGTGCAGATCCTGATCGGTGCGGGTGCGGCGCTTCTCGTCGGCCTGATCACAGGCATCCCTGGCCTGCGTCTCGGCAGCTGGTCGCTTGCGATGACCTCGTTCTTCCTCATCCTTCTCGTACCTGACGTGCTCTCGATCTTCAAGAGCGAGACCGGTGGTCGCAATGGCCTCGCCGGGATCGTTCCGGCGACGTCATTCGGCCAGCCCATCGATGCGACGGGCTACTACCTGATCATCGTCAGCGTGACGATCGTGGTGTTCGCCCTGATGCGCAACCTCGTCATCTCGGGACACGGCACCGCTCTGCGGGTGATGAAACAGAGCCCGGTGCTCGCCTCCGCGATGGGGATCTCGGTGTTCCGCGCGAAGCTCACCGCCTACTCGCTAGGCGCGCTGCCGGCCGGCGTTGCCGGTGCCCTGTTCGCCAACCTCGACCTGTTCATCTCGCCGGAGGCCTTCGCCTTCTCGTTCGCGATGACCGTGCTCGCAGCATCCATCTTCGGCGGTTCCGCAAGCATCTACGGAGCGTTGGTCGGCGCAGCCGTGCTGCAGTTCGGCATGAACCAGTCGACGAACTTCCAGCAGTACGGTCTGGTGATCTCCGGTGCCTTCCTGCTCATCGGTGGCGTCGCCTTCACCGGTGGCCTCTCGGGGTTGCTGCGCACCCTCATACGCAAGGCCGACAACGCGGCCAAGGCGAAGGTCGGGAGCGCCCCGGTGCCCATCGTTTCCA
>Ga0247738_10000068_pt1 | contig 66018 bp, 94 predicted proteins | sample UWRJL013104B2_FD_180936 | JGI IMG/M metagenome (GOLD analysis project Ga0247738, IMG submission 180936) | Plant litter microbial communities from Arlington Agricultural Research Station in Wisconsin, United States - UWRJ-L013-104B-2 | ecosystem: Environmental > Terrestrial > Plant litter >...
TTCAACCCGGTTGAACCATCCGCATCCATCTTCTTTACGGCGGGGTCAACGGGGATAATGCGGCGGCTGCTGATGCTCTCGCGCCAGTTGATCGCGTCCGTCATGGTGCTGCTCGGCCCGTCAACCACGGCCACCGCAAGCAGGCTATCCAGCAATGGCGGCAAGCCCGCAATGATCGCGTTTGTGGTGGTATCCCGCACCGCTGTGGCCGCCGCGCCGGTGCCACCGCCGCCCGTAAACGTCAAAGTCGGGGCGCTCGTGTAGCCCATTCCGGGGTCGGTGATTGTCACGGTATCAAGCACGCCGCCCAGCACAGCAATAGCCGCGCCGCCCGTGCCACCGCCGCCCGATAGGGTCACGGTGGGGGGCTGGCTGTAACCCTTGCCGGGGTTACTTACGGTGATCTCTGTGACCGCCCCACTGCCTACGGTCGCCGTGGCTGTGGCCTGAATGCCTCCGGGGAGGTCGGGCGCGCCAATAGTGACGGTCGGGGCTGTGGTGTAATCCTGCCCATCATCGGCAACGGTGATGCTGGTCACACCTTGCGACAGGGTAGCCAATGCCGCCGCACCGCTGCCGCCGCCACCTGAAAACCCGACAGAAGGGGCGCTGGTGTATCCGGTGCCCCGATTGGTGATCGTGGCGGCGCTAATACCGTTTGCGGCTTGCGACGTATAGCCGGGAACAGCGATTAGGCGCGGGGTTACGCCGAGCAACGTGCCGCTGTTGCGCAGCGCATACATGCCCGTTTTGGCGTTTATGTCGCCCCTCAGGTTCGCAATGGTTTGCGCCGTGCTGTTGCCGACGGCAACACGGACAACGACCACCTGCGCGGCCACCTGAAACGCGCCAAGCTGTTCATTGATCGCGGCAATTGCGTCGTAAAGCGTTCCGCTGGTGCCTAGCGCCGCAAGCATGTCTTCGTCGTCGCTGAAAAACGTAACAGGTTCATTCAGCGGGAAGGTGGTTGCGTTGGCGTTCGGGGCGGTGCCCACCAACCCCACTACGCTCATATTCGCGGTGATTGCGGGGCGGGCTTCCGCGTCCACGGGGGTGATTGAAATGCCGAAGGTTGGGTCGCTCATTGCGGCGTGCCTCTCCAAAAAGAAAAGCCCGCCAATGCGGCGGGCATGATTGCGGGGTGCGGGAAAGGCCCGCGTTAGAACTCAAGCAGCGGGGTCGTGATTGCGATGTTTTCCTTGGCTTCACCGACAAGGATCAGCTCAAGAATGGGTTGTCCCGCCGCGCCATCGGGCGCGCCATAGATACGGATTGCCCGCTTGAAGGTGCCGTCGCCAACGGTGACGACTTCTGAAACCTGAACATCGGCAACTTGGTCGATTGCGACGGTCTGGCGAACCGTGATTGTGCTTGAAGCCATCGCTACCAACCCCTGTCTATGGTGAATTGGACGTAACCGCTGTCCGTTGCAATATCCACGTTGTCCGCTGTTGTCGTGTAGGTAAAGTTGGGCCGCGCCCTGAATTTCAGCGTGTTCCGGTCAACGTAAACCGACTTCCCGCCCGCCGTATTTGATGCAGCATATCCGGTCATGGACATGGGCATTGTATAATCGCTTGTGCCCGTGCAAACGCCGTCCGATTTGCTTGATTGGTAGCCCTCAACACTGCGCGGCAGCACGCCCAAATTTGGCGCAAGCGTTAGCACTGTGCCCGCCGTGTATGCCGTCCATGGCGAGACATACAGCCCGCGATAGGCATAGGCCACGGTAGCCGTAACGGCGCTTCCGTTGGTGATTGCCTCGCCCACATAGACGCGCCAAACGGCATTCGCGGCGCTGCCATCGCCCAGCTTTCCCACCATTTCGGCGGTGCTAAATGTGTATGCCCCCGCGCCCGTAGCGTATGTGTTTCCCAGCGGATAGGTCGGCGCTGTGGTGGTCGCCCCTGCCGTAAGCGCGCCTGCTGCTGAAACCTCGACATAGAGATAATTGGTGGCGCTGGCCGTAAGCCCCGCCCATGTCAGATTGGCAGTTTCTGCCCCGCGCCTGTCGATAGCCCCGCCTGTTCCGTATCCGCCCGCCGCCGTGACCACCAGCGGCGTTGTGCTGCTGATGTTCTGCGTTGTGAGCGAAAGCGCCGCCGCTGTTGCGGGGAGGAAGTTAGGTAGCCCCGTGCTCGATACGGGGCCATAAAGCACCGTCTGGCGGCGCTGCCCCATAGGGATCGCGGCAAATGTGCCATCTTCACAGAGAAACCGTGTTGCCCCTGCGGTTGCGCCGGGGTCGGGGACAAGGCCCGCTTTATGGCTGGGGCCACTGCCCACGAATGCCGGAACAAGCAGGCCCGCAATCGTGCGGGCAAAGGACATGTTGAAAAAACCTTCATAGGTAAAAAAATCAATAATCAGCAGCGGCGGCAAACAGCGCATCAAGCGCCGCTGCATCCATCCCCATCGCCCCCCAAACGGCGGCAATGACCGGGGTATCTTTGCGGAACGCTAGGCCATAGGCCCATTCATCTCGCGCGTCATCCGATAGGCGCGAGAGCGCAATATCAAACGCGCCCAGCAAGTCGGCGGCCCGCAGCGCCTTGCGGAGCTGTAGCGCGGTAACTTCCACAACCCTATCGGGGGCGCGCATAACCGCGCCGTCCCAATAGTGCCCCACGGTGGGTTCAAAATCAGCCGTGCGATAAACGGAGAACTCAGGCAAAACCCCGAATAGTCCGGGGTCATCGGAAACGGAAACGATCCGCCCACCGCAGGCCATGAAATACTTGTGCCCCGCCATGACGGGTAGCCGCGCAATAGTGGCATACCAATCGTAGCCATCCGCCCGCTTGGCAAACATGGCATTCGCTGGATAGCCGTGGGGTATGGTGGTGGGGGCATATCGCCGGAACGTTCCGATAAAATCAGTCATATCAAAGGCCGGTGATTGTCACCCATGAAGTGCCAGAAACGTTCACTTGAATGGGGCGATAGTAGAAAGACGATAAGTTGCCGGAGGCAAAGCGGCGTATTCCTGTCACTACGCAGCCGGCGGGGGCAAACTTGCCACCGCCTACATTCACTGCCCATTCTTCGACCTCGGTCTGCGCCCCTAATCTAATAGCTTTGATATAGGTGCCATCATGGTTATGCGTGGCGGAAGCCTTGCCGTCCAAGGCGGTTTGCAGGCCGGTGATTGTTGAAATAGCTTGCGTATGGGAAGCCGCAGCCTTGCCGGATAGCAAGCTGTTCACTTCAGCCTTGCTATAAATTTCGCTCGCATCGTTGGCGAGATAGCCGCGCACTGACACAACATCGCTGGCGGCAACGCCTGCGGCTAGGGTTACATTAGGTGTTGCCGCCGTGTAATCATCGCCCGCCAGCAGTTGAACGCCGTTCAGCAGAACGTCAATCGTGGTGAACCCGCCGGGGACGTTGAACACCGTCTGCCCGCCAGTCATATTGCCCAGCGCAACGGAATAATCCACGCGGCGCACGCCGCCGATTGAGGCGGTAACAGCGGGCGACCATGTGCCGCTCACGCTGTCATAAACCTTCATGACGTGCGCTATGGTGTCGTAAAAGAAATGCCCGTCCTGCCCGTCGCTGGGGTCGCTTGCGCTTGCCCCTCTGTAAACCGTCTGGAAGGACGTGAGCGCGGCGCTGGCGGTTGCCGCCGCCGCTGTGGCCTCACCTGCCTTGGTGGTGGCTGTAGCTGCCCCCGTGGTGGCTGTGGACGCCGCCGCAACGGCTGCGGCCTTATCGGCCTGCAACTGCGTGAGGAACGTATGCGCCGCCAGCTCACTTGCGCCTACAGCGGAAACCCAAACATCCGTGAATGGGCCGGGGTCGCCAGATACCGCAATGATGTTGACGTTCAGCAACCCCGTGGCTGCGTCATAAGATACCCGTTCCGCAAGCGCATAGTCGCCTATATCTCCTTCGCGCGTGAGCGCGATGAAGGGGGATGGGCTGAATAAATCGCGCTGCGGCCCTGCCGCGATAAGTACGCCCTGTTCACCTAGCGCGAACGTAAGCCCAAGTTCGGGGTCAGCTTGTGCGGAAAGGAAGCCAAGTTCGGAAAGAAGCTGCGCCTTTTCAAAGGCAGGCAGCAGCACCTCGTCAATGCGCAGCAACCCCCGCTCGGTTACAGCGTCAACCGCTTCAACCCAATCTTTTTCGATTTCCTCAAGCCCGCCGACGCGCAGGTCTAAATCTTGAAATATCGGATTGAAGAAAGCCGCGCCGAGTTTCGTTAGCCCGTCTTTCATCCTGTAGAATTGGTCAAAACGACGGGCCATTTGTTGCTAATCCTGTTTAATCAAAGCCGCAATTTCCGGCACTTTTCGCATTGTTTCGGACATTTGATAGGTGACGCCGGGGCGCAGCCATGTGCCCCGGTATTCAATCTTGTCGATAAGCACCGTATCAATGAGCTTTTCCGGCTCCTGTGGAGCTTCCGGCTGCGTATCCGTAGCCTGCTTTTTCGTCGCCATACTTTCAGCCTTTCCTAATAAGCAATGTCAGTGCATTCCGTGATTGCGAACGGCGGGCCGTCGCTTGTGCGGGTGCCTGTCAGCTTGATTTTGTACGTTGTGCGCGGCGAGCCGAGGTTGAACGTGAAGCGCTTGCGCACGGCATTCCCGTCCGCGTTTTCCTCAAGCGTTTCAACCAAGCTGGCCGTAACGGGGTTTGCGCCCGCATTATCGACAAGCTGGGCAATCAGCGTGTTCTTTGCCGCGTCATAGTTGGCGGCCACTACGTCAATGCGGAAATCCTGCTCGCCAACCGCAAGGGTGCGGAGGGCAGAATAGGTTGTTACCGCAAGTGCGGGGCGTGACGCCGTAATAGCGTTCGCGCCGAGCTGGATTGCCGGGGCAAGGTCGTTGGTGCCTAGGAACACCGCCCGCAGGGGCACAATGTCCGGTTTGGTCGCCAGTTTTTCCAATTCAGATAACGGATACCAATTGCCCGCCACCTGAATTTCATAGGTTAGCTGCGTACCATCTGGGACAACCTGTTGCGCGGCAATTTCAATGTCGGTGATACCACCGGCCACGGAAACGTTCTGCAACATGACTTCCGTGCGCGGTGCCGCGAACTTCGCCATATACAGGTTGAACATTAGGTCTTTCGTTAGGTCGCCTTGGAAATAATCCCCATCCGATCCATAGAAAAGCGTGCCTTGCGTGAACTTGTTCGCGTCCACTCGGGCGACATAGTGGTCGCCTTGCGTGATAATCACGAACGCATAACGCTTGCCCGCTTCAAGGAACGCGGCGGGGAACTGGAACGGCGTAGCCGTCGGGTATTTCTTAAGCGCGGCTTGCGCCACGGTCACGCGCGTTAGCGTCTGTTTCAGGTTCGGCTTGCCGTCCGTGGTTTCGCAGATGGCAACCGTCACATCGCCGTTTGCGCCCACTTTCGTAAGGAACAAATCAAGCTGTGTTACCCAGCCCGCGCGTGTGGCGAGGAAAGTCTGCGCCAGCAGAGAACCGTTATAGCTGGTTGTGCTTACGGTGTTGACGTAGGTTGTAACGGGCTGCGCATACCAATAACCATAGTAACCATCGTAATAATGGTAATAATAATAGTCTGCTAAATCCCAGCGGTAATGGTAATAGTAGTTATACCAGTTCCACGCCCAGCCGTAGCGGTAATAATACACATAGCTGGTCTTAGCCGTCAGCGTGTTTGTCTGCACCTGATATTGGCTTGCGGAAATGTCCCCCGCATAGCCTTCCGTTTTAAGCACAGAGGCGGACGTATATTTCGGCAGCACCAAGTCGGTTGCGCTGCGGGTAACGTTGGCGTCGTATGGGTTGAACAGCGCAAGCGGGAAGGTGCCATTTGCCGCATCTGGGAATAGGATGCCGTCTTGAAGCTTGTACGTCAGGCCCGAAAGCGCTGTGTCTAGCTGGCTGGTGTCCTGAAAGAAATCTGACGAATAGGCGCTGTAATTGGCAGGAAGCCCCAGCTTATCCTTCACCCGCGCAATGTCGCGGATAATGTCGAATACAGCGGATAGCTCGGCTTTGCCGGATGTTTTTACATTCAGCGCGGCAAGCTCTGACGTCAGTGACGAAACCTTCGGCTCCGTCGCGGTCTGGAATGCCTTAAGGTCGGCAATATCAGCGCTGTTCTTTTCAACCGAGGGGAGGGCGTTAGGGCCGTAAGCCTCAATCGAAATGATGCCCGTGGTTCCCATGAGGACAACCGCCACAAGGCAAGCATTGTCAGCGATGGCGGGGAGCTGGGGGTCAACGCTTTCCACGCCGCCAGAAATCGCAATCTGCGCCTGCCGCAGCGATAGCATGGGCACCGCCTGCGGTTCCGTTTCGCCCGTTGTTAGGTCAATAAGGAAGTCGCGCGGCTCGGTTTCCGTTTCAATCGTCTGGCCGAACACCGTTACGGCCACATAGCGGCGGTTCGCAAGCGGCAAGTGGTTTGCAAGGTTGCTCACGCTATCGCTTAGGGCTTCGTACACGGCCCCGGCCTGATAGAGGCGGCCCACGCCCACGCGCACCGAAGTTGCGGTTTCCTGCGTGGTCGCAAAGCCCGTATAGCGGCGGTCGTCCGTCACAGCATCAGCGACTACAGCGTCAAGCGCCGCCTGCTGATATAGCCCCAGATTATTGAAATCTGCGGCTTGGGTTTCCTGCCGGTCGCGGAAAATAACTGTTTTGCTCATCAAGCAATTCCTTCAAGCTGTCCCGCCACCACTTCACCCGCGAGGTGCGAAACCCCTGCCGTGATTGTGCGAACCGTTTTCGTGTTAATTAAAACCTTGGTGCTGGCGCGCTTCGTCACGCGCAGCAGCCGCAGTGCATTTTCGTATTTCGTGTTATCCGGCTTCACGAGGAAGCCATAGACGTAAGGCCCAAAGGCCCGCTTGGGGCGTTTGTTCCTAATCTTTACCGTCAGCTCAGACCAGAACGGCGGCATGCCTAAGCGCGACGCGCCTATGTGCGTTGTGCGCCCCCGCCGCTCCAATGCCCGCGCGGGGTCAAACAGGTAGAGCCGCTTGTAAATCCGGTCGCGTGCCGTGGTGCCCGTGGGGTGCGCGAAGTTGAACCCGCCCCCCGGAAACGCCGCACCGGCAAACATGCCCCTGCGCAAGCCGCGCTGCCGCACATCGTCGGCCACAACGCTGATAGGCGTAAGCGAAGGCGTTACCGTGCGTAGGGCTAGTTTTTCATGCCCCGGAACCGCAATGGCTTGCTCCGTCGTCACACTATAGATACGCGCCCGCGCCCCCATGTCGGGGGCAAAGCGGAAAAAAGACCCCATGAAAGCGCCATAGCGCCGCGTGCTGCGCCTGCGGATTTCGACGGTTTGGCTTACCTTAGTTTCGCGCCAATCCCATTCGCGGGATATGGTCGCCAATTCGGTTACAATGCCGCCATCCACAATCTGCGCGCGGGGCGTAAGCCTTGCCGCCGCGCCCGATTGCAGCGGGTATATGCTGCCGCAAAAGTCGTTGCGGTGGTACAGGCCGAGCCACCCGAAGCGCCCGCCGCGCCGCCCCCTGTTGCCGCGTGCGCGGAAGGGGAAAATCCTTAGTTCGGGGTAACGCGCAAGGAACGTGCGCCGCTGCTCTTCCGTGAGCGAAGGGGCGGCAAACAGCTTGGAGGGCGGATTTACCGCCTTGATGATTTCCGTATCGGCCAGCCGTGCGGCCCAGCGCAGGCCCGCCATGGTGCCCTTTAGCTGGTGGAAGCGGAAGCTGTTACGGATAGCCGCCCGCTTAACTTCCAGCGGCCATACGTCCGACCATGCGTCAATTGAAAAGTTATATGCCATCCACGGCAGCAAATGCGCGGGTATGCGTTCGGGAACCAGCGCGTCACGCACAAGCGGGGGGTACGCAACGCCCGCGTTGCCCGCGTTCACAAGCGCCCGCTCAAGCGGTGTGCTGTTTGGCGGCAGCAGGTCGGCGGGTTTATTCATCGCGCCCGTCCACAGTTACGGCTACCGCCGTGCAATATGATGCTTCGCTATCGCTTATGGTCATGGTTGCAAGGGGCGAGCGCAGATTTACCCGCTGCACGCCCGGCTGCTGAAGGGCCGCGTATAGCCCCGAAATTGTAACGTCCTGCCCTATGCGCGAAACGGCCTTTGCGTATGCCATTGCCGCCGCGCGGGCCGCCGCAAGCACCACGTTTGCGTCAGGGCCGGGGTAGAGGATAAGCCCCGCGTCAATGGCGTAGGTGCGCACCTTTACGGAAACGACCGAAACCATATCTGTATGCGGCACAACCTCGTCGCGGTTTACCGCCGCCAGCACCTTTGACAGGAGCGGGGCGGGGGCTTGCCCATTGCCTTCTCGCGCCTGAACAACAAGCTGCACTTGGCCGGGGCGGGGGTTCAAAACCGACACGTCCTTTATGGCCGTGGGGTCGGCTGAGATAGCGTGGAACTGATAAGCGCCGACAGGGCCAGCGGTTGAAAACCCCTCCGGCGCAAGGATAACGCGCCCGCGCAAGCTGGTGTCGTCCTCGCCCTCAACCCGCACAACGCCATAGAACAGCGCCAGATTTTCAAGGTCGGCCCCGGCTGCGGTTGCAACCATGGTTGAGCGCACCGCGTCATTCACCCGCTGCCGCGTTTGCAGCAAGAGGTAAGCGTGCGTTTCAAGCACCTTGCGGACGGGTTCGCTTTCAAGGTCGATGGTTTCAAAGGCGGGCAGGGCAGGGCGCTTTGCGCGCTCCGCGTTCCACTGCGCCATAAATTGCGCGATAGCTTCCGCCAGCAGGGTTTCGTAATCCAACGTTTCCAGCGCGTCGGGCGGCGGGAACGTTGAGAAGTCAATCACGGTGGCGGAAAAGCGCGTCATGCCGAAACTTCCGTTATTTGCAGAACGGCACCGTTAGGTTCAGCCGTAACCCGCTTCGCGCCCGCAGGAGTGAAGTCGCCAAGGTGGCCGCGTGGCCGCCATTCAAATTCGATGCGGAAGCGCGCCCGCCCATCGCGGGAAACCGAAAGCGGTTCAACGCGGGTGAGCGCAACGCGCGGCTCCTGCACAAGCGCCGCGCCCAATGCGCTGTAGAAGCGCAAGAACGTTTCCGGCACCATGTTCTCGCCCAGCAGTTCGGGAACAAGGCTGCCGTAATATCGGCGCATCACGCGCTCGCCAAAGCGGGTTGTGAATATATCTCCCAGCGATTGCGCCACATGCGGCCAGCCGTCAATCAGGCGGCCCGTTTCCCTGTCCATGCCAGCGCCAGCCATGGGGCACCCTATTTCTTCGGTTTGGTGGGGTATCCGGCCTTTTCGGCTGCGGCCTTAACGTCAAAAACTTCAAGGTTGCCCAGCCGCAAGTCGTGCTCGGCCTGCCGCTCCGATAGCAACATTTTCTTGTTTTCCGGCACGCGCTGCCCGGCAACGTATTCGCCCGCCTTGGCGGTGACGGTGTACCATTTCTTGTTCATTGCTATGCCCCTTAAGGTATGCGGAAAAATGGGCGGCCCGTGGTGGCGTGCCCGCAATTTGCCAAATGGCCTTCGCGGCAAACGGGTATGCCGTTCACCCTGAATTTTGCTGTGCCCTGCACCATGAAAGGCGCGCCGCTGTGGGGCAAATCGAACGGGTGCGGCTGCACCAAATCGCCCACAACCACAACCGGATTGCCGCGCACTTTGAATTTCGCGGCCTGCATTCCCAACTGGATGCCGCCCGCGCTATCAACCGAAACGCAGGCTACACCCGGCATTGCGAACCCCTATGAAAACTCGTAATCGGCTGCGGTCGTTTTCACGCCGCCGCCCGTCAACTCAAGCGTTGTGCCGCCGCACTCGATCAGCACCTTCGGGCCTTTGACGTGCAGCACGTCGCCCTTAAGCGTGATGGTGAAGCCGCCGAACGTAATCACATGCTCGTCGCCCTTGGCGCTGGGCGCGGCGTTGGCATTGCTCCACGTCATGGGCACGGCAACGCCTTGTCGGAAGTCGCCCACGGCTGAAATGGCCGTCATTTGCTGCCCCTTGCTGGGCGGCGTATGCACCTTCAATGCGCCCGCTGTCTGGGCGTAAGGGATAGGCGGGGAGAGGAACGGCTTTTCATCCGTGCCGCCCAGCCGAAGCCGCACAGTGCCGTTCGCCGCATCAACCTCATGCACGGGGCCGCGCTGAAACATGCCGTCCATGCGGCGTTGCATTTCGGCCATGCCCGCATAGAGCCTCGTAAGGTGCGCCGCTATGTCGTCGCTCATGGCGTTTCATCCGGCGGGAGCGCGTCGTCGGCGTTGCCCGCGTCAACGGTGAAGGTGCCCGCCTGTTCATCCGAAACGGTGAAGGCGGTAGCCGCCGCGTCATTGTCGGCCAGCGGCATAATGCCAATTGCTGCCGCTGTTTCATCTGACAGGCCCAGCGCGGCTTGCGCCTTGCGGGCGGGCGTCAGATTGCCCGGCGCTGTAATCTCTTGCTCAAGCCATTGGCCGATTGGCGCTAGGTAGGGGTCGGATTTGAACGCCGCCACCAACCGTTCCCAGAAATATTCAAGCGGGCCGCCGTAGGGCGGGTCGGAAAGCGTGGAAACCCGATAAGTGATTTCCCGCGCGGGAACACGGGCATTCTGCTTGTCCAGCTCAAATAAATAGGCTTGCGACGTGACCTTTTTAATCGACACAACAAGGTCGCGCCATAGCCGCGCCCAAGCGCTGTCGCTGGCTTGGAACGTGCGCTCTATCTGCCGCCAGATCATATTGATTAGAATATCGCCGCCGCTGTCGGCGGGGTCGATGATCTGCGGGGTGCCGCCCACGTCCACCGAAACAGCGCCGGGGGCATAAACTTGGATGGTGATTTCAATCTCGCGGTTCGCGCCCAGAATGTCGGTGCCTTCCAGCTCGTCGCGGTCGTCGTCACCCGTAAAAACATTGATGATAGGCTTTAAATCATCTTCGCCGGGGTGCGGGTCGGTTGGCGAGCCGAGCACGTTATCCCCCGCAAGCGTCTGGCCTTTAAGCGCCTGCACCGTCAAATATTGCAATGTCAGCGCGGCAATGCTCATATTTTAGCAACCCTTGAAAGAACCATGCTTACGCGCTGCTGCCCCATGGGCGCGGCGCTGTTTACCGTGTATTGCGGCTGCCCCTCGCGCTCGATTGCAACAATCACGTCGCCTTTGCGCGGCGCGGTATTCGGGGGTACAAGCCGTTCAGTTTCGATTGTCAGTGTTACGGCGGGGATCATCATTGTTCCGATGTTCCCGTTGCGTGTTCCGTCGCCCGTGGGCCGCTCAATTTCTTCGGTTATTTCAAGGATAGCCCGCACCTCGTAGGGGGTGCGGTTCGGGTCGTCGGTGCCCACAAGCACGGTTGATTTTGCCTTGGGGACAACCCGAACGGTTTCTGCGTTGATCCGGTCAACCGCCCGTCCGGCTAATGCGTCAAGGCGGTTCCAGATCGTCATAGCAGCGCGCCTTTTTACAGGTTGATACGCACGCGGCCTGTGGTGAGGCCAGCGCTATTGGCAACGGCAAGCACGGCATGGCCGACAAGGAGATTGTCTGTGGCCGTTACGGTCATTTCCTTGGCGGTAGCGTCCCAATAGATCGCTGCGCCTTGCGTCCAAGCCTGCGAGTTTTTCTTTTTGGTGTCAAAAACGCCTTCTGTAACGATTTCGACTTCCGCGCCGCTTAGTGCGTCGTAAGCGGCGAAGCCGTACATTGCGCCGACAACAACAAAATCGCCGGAGAGAACATTTGCGGGCGCAAGAACCGTGATCGTCTTGCCCGGCTGAACAAAGTTGCGCATTGCTGCACCTTTCTAAATTCGGTTTTGGTTATGGGCGGCAGGGCCGCCGCCCGCTTAGGGTTGCAGCGATTAAGCGCCAGCGCCTTTGTAGAGGCCACGGAAGTCAGCAGGCGCAGCGCCTACGTCATGGCGGCACTTCACTTCAACGCCGTCAATGTTGAAGCCAACGCGCGTTTCGGTGAACGGCTCGGTGTTGCCGTCCAAAGTCGCCAACAGCATCGTGTCAACCTGCGCCGGGTCGGCGGCCAGATACCAAGCCGTAGCGCTTCCGGCCACATCAAGGTCGGTGCGGTGCACACCGTTTGAAAGCCGGGCTTCGCTGATAATCTGCAAGCTGCGGATAAATTCAGGCACAACAGCGCCAGGGGTGTTCGGCGTAACGGTGGCAACCAACTTCTGCGCCGCAACTTCCAGCTCCGGCGGCACCAGCAGGTAACGCGGGGAAATGTTCAGCGTGGTTTTGCCGTCCATGTCGAACTGTTTTGCCATGCCAGTTCGTGCGGCGGTAAGCCCCGTTTCTGCCAAGGCGCTGCCGCCGCCGGTGCCCAAGTTGAAATGCTTGGCCGCATGGAAAAGCGCAGTTGTGTCGCTTTTCAGCACGGGGTTAAGCAGGAGCATCCCCCAAACCAAGTCGCTTTCAAGTTGTGCAACGCTGTTGCCGAACTTGCCGGGAATGTTCGTAAACGCACCCAGATTGTCATTGACAATAACTTGGCGGGTGATCGCAACAATCCGGCCATAAGTTGCCAGCTTGATTGTTTCGTCACCTTCCAGCAGCGAACCGTACTTGTATTCGCCGTGTTCGTTGACTTTCTCAAGCTGTGGGCCGTTGCTCAACTGGCTCATGTGCATTTCGCGGAAATCGGAAAGCGAAATAGAGCGGGTGAACGGGCGGAATGTCTGCGGCGCGGCCTGATATGCCGCACGCAGCGAACGGTTGGTCACGTTGCCGAGGATGATTGCGAAATCGGAAGTCGTGTGAAACGCGCGGCTTGCAATCTCGTCGCGGGACATGCCGCGCACCTTTTCGCCTGCGGTTTCGAGGCAGTCTTTCGCAATATCAACCAGCGTTGTGCCGCGATACTGGCGGGCGGGTTCCGTCATGGTCACGCCGCGCGTATTAGCGCGGGCAAGCAAGTAGGTTTCAATCGCTTCGCGGCGCGTAACCGTTTCATCAAGGCCGCCCATGCGAACGTGTGGCTGCACTGGCGTTTCCTCTTGTTTAGCGGCCAGCTTGTCGAGTAGCTTGGCGCGGAAGTCGGTAAGGCTTGTTCCCAAGCGGATATGTTCAGCACCGAAATCACGCAGGCCATGCCGATCAGAAAGCGTCAGGATTTCAGCGCTGCGTTCGTTCTGCTCGCGTACAGCTTGCGCAACGGCGGCGGTGACGTGGGCCGTAATGTCTTCCTGCCCGCGCGCTTCCGGCGCAAATGCAGGGGCGGCAACTACGGGCGCGGGCTGCGCAGGCGCGGCGCGCTGTTCCGTAGCGGCGGGCGCTGCGGCTGCCTGTGCCACGGGCGGGGAAACGGCGGTGCTGCCGTTTTGCTCGGCGGCAGAATTTTCGGCGCGAACAGTCATCGCGTCTTCTCCTGTAATTGCCGAACGCTCGGCGGATTGTGATAATTTGTCCTGCGCTTCAACCACGCAGGGATTAGTTTCCGGCTTGCCCGCAGAACGGATTTGCGCGCCGGGGTCGGCTGGAATGGGCACGGCGGAAATCTCCATCGGCTCCCAATCCACTACCCGCCAAAGCGGGATTTTTTCGTCGTCGTCTTCCTCCTTCACAATCTTGTGGAGGCGGTAGCCGACCGAAACATTTCTGATAATGCCGTCCCGAATATCCTGAACGATGCCCTTGGCTTCATCCCGGTTGGACAGCTTCACCGTTGCAAGCCCCTTGCCGCCCTCAATGCGGGCGGTGCCGGGGACAACGGAGCCAATCACATCGCTTAGGTCGTAAGCCCCGTGTGTATTGAGGAACGGGGCACCGTTGTTCATGCGCTCAAGGCGCACGGCTTCGGGTGTCATTTCAAGGGCTTCGTCGTAGGTTTCATCATCCCAGAACGAATGCCGCCGAACAACGCCGCCCGCAGCCCAAACAACCTCAATGGTATTCTGGGCTTCGTCATAGCTGGCGGCGCGCACCTCCGCGCTGCGCGCCTGCGCGGGCGCTTGAACAGTCTTTTTCATTTTAGAAATGCCTTTCAGCGCTTCGGTGGTTTATCGTCCAGCGAATTGCTCATTGCTGCAATGTCTTGCAAAATCCCCGCTTTAGTTACCTTGCGCGGGTCGCTGTCGAAGATTAGGCCCAGCGTATCAAACTGCGCGGCGGCCTGTTTGTGCTCGGAAAGCACTTCTTCAACCGTGCGGCCCCTTTCGGTTACGCACTCAACAAAGGTTTTCGTGCCCGAACGCATGTCGAGCAAATCCGCCATTGCATCCTTAAGCGGGTCAACCGACATGAAGCGAGGCGGCGACCATTTAACAGGAACTTTTGCAAGTCGGATTTCCCCGGCCAGATAAAGCCCCTCAATGAACCAATCCCACATTTTCTGACAGGCCATCGGAATGATGATCTGCCATTGCGCCGCCGAGATAACGCGGCGAAATTCGATGATGCTGCCCCGCATGGACGAATAGTTGACTTCCGACAGGTCGCCGGAAAGCAGCTCATACGGGACGCGGAAGCCCGCCGCGATTGTGCGGACGGAAGCCCGCTTATATTCGGCGTATCCCCCGTTCTGCTTCGGGTCGTTGAAGGTGATATTGCGCCCACCCCGTGCATGTAAAAACATGCCCGGCTCCATGCGCTCCACCAAAGAGTTACTATCATAAACCCCGGTCGGGTCGTTGATGGGATTGCCCTGCTCGTCCACTTGCTGCGGCGGCAGGAACGAAGCCATGTCGGCTTCATCGCCCCCGGTCACAACGCCGACCATGCAGGCTTCAAGTTTCTTGCGCATAATCTCAGCGTCTTCATAGTCGCCAAGGTCGCGCAGCGCGGTAACAACGGGGGCACCCCAAGGCACGCCCCGCACCTGTGTGCGTTGCTTCTCGTAAAGGTGGGCAACTTCGCCCGCAGGCACGCGGTATGTTTTGTCAATCTGCCCCGTAAATGCGCGGTCATTGCCGGGGTGCTCGGCATAAAACAGGTAGGCCGTGCGGCGACCCAGCCTGTCAAACTCAATGCCTTGAATAACCGTACTGCCCTTCGTTGCAAGCAGGGTGTCTTGCGTGTTGTTCAGCATATCCGCTTCAAGAACCTGCACCTGCACAGGCGAAGCAAGCCCATCCGACAGGCGGCGGCGGCGCTGGCGCAGGAACGTTTCGCCCCCCTCCAACCAGCCGCGCACCATAAGGGTTTGCAGACCAGCGAAATCAAGCTGGCCGTCCGCGTCACATTCAGCATACCAACGGTCGAACAATCCGTTTATTTTCTTATCAACCGCCGCGTCGCCCGTGTTGGCGCGGGGCAAAATGCCATCGCCAACCATGTTTGTTGCAAGCACCGAAACAGCCTTTGCCGCGTGCGGATTATTCCGCACAAGGTCGCGCATACGATCCCGCAACAGCGGCCCCGCACGGCTGATTTCAGCGTCGGCGGAAGTGCCCGCCGTGCGCCAGCCGTCAGTACGGCGGCCACGGCTTGCGCCTTCGTAATCGCGCTTGTTTGTCAGCACATCGAAAGCGGTTCGCGCCTTCGCACGCTGTAACCCCGCCTGCGGCGAAACATACGCAACGGCGCGGTCAAACCAATTTGTTCTCAAGCGCATTTACCGCCCCCGTGAAAAGGACACCACGGAAGCGCGGGACGGGCGGACAGGTGAAAGCGCCGCTTCTTTGCCCGAAAGCCAGTCGAGGCGCTTCTTTAGGTCGTCAAAGGTAGGATATTCAACCTCGCGCTCAACCCCGTTCGGGCTGCGCGTGCGAACGCGCCGCACCCCGGACGAAATCGCTTCGCGTATGGCCGCAATCTCGGCGGTGTATTCAGACATTTAGAGCCATCCTTGCCGCTTAGGGCCAAGCCAATTCGCCGTGCGTTTCGGCGGCGCGTTAGCCGCCGCCCGTTGCGGCTGCGGTTCTGTTCGGGGTTGCGCGGGCGTTACCAGCGCGGGGCGGGGCGGCATAACCATGCCGTCCGGTATGCGCTGCACGCCCGTCATGTAGGCGGCGGCATAAGCCAACGCCTCGCAATCAAGCATGTGGTTGTTCCGCGATAGCTGCACCCAGCTAAAGCCACCGGAGGGCTTGCGCACACGGCTTTCGCTGACAATCTGGCGGCAATAATCTTCGGTTACGCCGTCGGGATAGTCCGCACTTTGCGGCGCGAAAAGGTGCCACCCGCCCGGCTGGTCGTCAGGCCAGCGTATGCGGGAATGCACCCACGATTTGAAAAAGTCCGTATCCAAGCGCACCAATTCAAGCCCAAACTTGGCTTGCTTGCCCTTGTCCGTAACCTCAATACGCTTCACAGAAAGCGGGGTGTCGCGGCGGTCAAAGCCCTTACTGGCCCGCACAATCCGCGCGTTGCGGCGTGCAAACTCGTAAACCTTGTGCTCCGGCACCATGTCCATTTTGCCGGGCCGGAACCCAGCATCGACAAAAGCGCGCCTTATGTGCATCCCCTCAATGGGTTGCTCAAGTAGGTTCGCAAGGTCGGCCCAAACGCCGTCAAGCTCGGTTTCGCCCCACAGCTCGCCGCTATCCAAAAGCCAGCTTTCCGAACGCGCGCCCCAGCCCCGAATAACGTAGGGGAGACGGTTCTTCTGCACGTCAACGCCAGCGGTTATGAACACCACGCCGGGGGGAAGGGTACGCCGCTGGATAAGCGGAACGCAGCACTTTTGCACTTCCTCCCATTCGGGCGCTTCACCGCCGCGCGGTGCCCAAAGCTCGCCAAAACCCGCGTTAATAACGGTTTGGATTGAGGCGTTATCGCCGGAGCGCAGCGCTTCCACATAGCGCAATGCCCGTTCGCCCCAATTCACGAAGGGGCTGCACAGGCCGGAAACCCAGAAGGAGATTGTTGCGCTTTGCGGCGGCTCGCCGCAAACGTTGCCGTCCTCGTCAATCGTCTGGCCGGGGGCAACGTAAACGCCCCTGCGGTTCATTTCCGCTTTGGTTCTACCCTCCGCGTCGTCGTCAATGATGCAGCCGTTACGCGGGCAGATCACCGCCGATTTCGCCTTTGCTTCACTGGGCGATACCCGCGTCCAATCCTTACCGGGTACGGCAAGGCAAGAGAACCGGGGCACGAAATACTCATTGCAGTGCGGGCAGGGCCAAGCCCAATGATAGCGGGTGCCGGACTGCCAAAGCGTCCACACCTTGCTATGCACATCGGTCGGTTCCTGCTGCGCCCAAAATTCCAAGCCGCTTACCGGGTCGCGTTCCACTTCTGACGGCCCCACGGACGGCGTTGAAACAATGGCGTGAACAAAATCTTTGTGCGTGTCGCCGCGTGCATCGACCAAACCAATTGGGTCGCCTTGCCCGCGCACGCTTGCCATAAGCTCGTCGGCTTCGTCCGTAATCGCCAGCGCGGCGGGGTCGGACTTAAGCGCGGTTGTTGAGCCGGAGTGCGCCAGCCTTAGCGGCACGCCTGAAATCAGTTTGCGCGTCTTTGTCATGCGCTTTGCGCCCGCGCGCTTGCGGCGCAGGGTGGGGGTGTCCAACAGCTCAACAATACGCGGCTCTAGCTGCTCGTTCAGAAATTGCTTATTCGGGCCGACATACAGGATAGGGGCAGGCGCTTGATCCATGCGCTGCCCGATTATGTCAAAAATCGTTTCTGTTTTCCCGCTTTGGGCGGAAATCACGAATACAACGCGGCGGTGCGTGCCCGCCGCCACCGCACGGCCAAATGGCACGGCGTACGGCGTAAGGAAAGGGTCGCGCGGGCCGGGAACGCCAGCGTGCGGCGCATAAATGCGGTTGGCCGCGCCCCATGCGTCAGGTGTCGTCCGTTCGGTCGGTTTGCACAGCTTCGCCGCTCTCGCGTAAAGCAGATGCTTTTTGCTGGAAACTTGCCTCTGTTCGGGCGAAGGCTGCATTTATTTCCGCTTCAATAACACGCCGCTGCTCAACGTCATGCGTCAAACGCGCGGGCAATCCAATCATTTCAGACTTTAGCGAGCCTATAATCTCGTCTAAAACCTCAATCGCTTCTTCGGTTTCAATCAGCTTGTTTTGATCGCGGGCAATCCTAAGCTCAATCTCGCGCGTCCGTGCTTCCTGCGCTTTGTTCTTGCCGTGCGTTGCCGTAGCTTTTTCCCGTTCTTCGCGCAAATACCGGATATAACCGCGAACCACGTTTACAAGCACATACTGCCCTTGCCCGTGCCGCTCGATATAGCCCATCTTTACAAGCTGGCGCACCCGCTCCGGGTGCAGCTCAAGCAACGCGCCCGCCGTTTGAACGTCAATGTAAGTGACGCCGCCCTTTTGCTTGCCGGTATCCGGCGCGGGCTGGGCTTTAAGCGCTTTTGCTTGCGCTTCCGGGGTATGCTTTGCCGCCATTCTTGCCATTTATGCAAAATTTCCAAACATCGGCTGGACAAGCGGATTGCATCAAGCTATCGTTTGACCATTGATTAAAACGGCACCGCCGAAACGGATATTTAAGATGAAAAAGCCAATCGTTCCGCTGCAATCCAAAACCGACGACCTGCGCCAAGCATGGGAACGCGGGGATAAAATCGGCGCACTGCGCATCGCCAGCAAATTCTTCGACCGCTCGCCGGAAACCAAGGTGTTTCAGCGAGGTTGGGACGCACACAAGAACGCTTCCTTCTATCAGCAGCTCGGCAAAAACCCGGAAGCGCTCGTTTCCGAAGCGCTTTCCGCAATGTCAGCTAAGTTCAACCTCGGCTAAAGCGCCGTGCTGCGTATCCCCACAATCCAAAGCATATCGCCCGACACCAAAAACGGCTTGCACTTAGCTTCGTAGTGCGGGTCTAGCCGCACGCCGCCTATGCTGGCGTTGACTTCAGTGTGGTAATCAATCCCCGCATTCACAAGCTCAACCATTTCGCGCCAATCGGCGGGGGCGTACTTGTCTAAACGCTTTTCAGGCGCTGCACCGACAACCACGCCCAAGACGGGCAAGGTTATGCCTTGATCTTTCAAGCCGTACAGGATGCCCGCCAGCGACATGCCGGAACCGACGGGGACGACAAGGCGGCGCACCCCGACAGGGAAGTCGCGCACTTGCTGCCGCGTTTGATTGACAGCCTCCGCACATTCCATGCCGAAGGGGATTTCAACCCAGCCGTGTTCGGCTGCATCATCCCGCGCCCGCGCGACAATCACCGAATTGTAACCCGGCTTATGCTGCACGATCTCAGCCCCCGCTTCCTGCGCGGAAAGCACCTCAGGCGATAGTGCGCCGGAAGGGACGTGTGCGCGGCACGGAACGCCGAGCCGCTGCGCGATATGCGCAACGATATTCACCTGCGGTGAAGCGCGTGAGCCTGCTGTGACAAGCCCCTGCGCACCCTGTGCCAAGTGCCAGCAAGTGCGGACTTTGCCACCCGGAACGCCAGCAACCATCCATAGGTCATCGCGCTTCAACCAAATGTCGCCATACTGTTCAATCGGCGTTGCGGCAGGGGTGAAGTCTTCGCGCTGGTCGCGCACCAATGGCGCGGTTGCCACGTCATTTTCAAATGCCTCGTCAATCTCGCCAAATTCAACTTCGCCCACCGCCTCTGTGGCCTTGCGGGGGTCGCCCTTCACGAACACAAGTATGTTCTGATGTGTCTTGCCGAGCTTCCGCGTGGTGGCGAATTGTTTGCCCGCGCGGATAGGCAATGAACCTGCGGCGGTAACAAGCGCGGCTTCATTGTAAAGCCGCAAACCCGCTTTCTCGAAAGCGTCAATCGTGTGCCACGGGAAGCCGTAATAGAAACCCTTTGCGTCCCGCACATCGCCCACAATAAAGCAGGCGAAGCGGTCGGGCTTCAATAACGCGCACGTCGCCGCAATGATCTTTTCATACGCCGAACGAAATTCCGCATAACCCAGCGTGGATAGGTCGCGCGCATCATCGCTGTAAACCTCTAGGTCGGCATAGGGCGGGCAGGAAAACACAAAGTCGGCCTGCGTGCCCTCTGCAATCTGTTCAATGTCGCGGCTATCGCCCACATGCCAAACGGGGGCGTTTTCCTCGCATATACGCGCGGCCTGTGCCCTGTTCGCCGCAACCTGTTCGGGGCGTAATTCAACGCCGACATATTGACGGCCAAGCACCGAAGCCACAATGCCGCGCACGCTGCCGCCCGCGAATGGGTCAAGCACCGTGCCGCCCTGCGGGCAGAACCAGCGATATGCCAGTTCGCAAAGTACGGGGTCGAAGATGCTAGTTCCTGTAATCGTGCGGTCTGAACCGTCATAATTCGGCATCTTACCGAACGATAAACCCGCCTCGATAGCGCTTGTCTCTTTTAAAGTTTTATACCCGTCAGCGGTTTTGAACTTATAAGCCGAATTTGGCCCCGTCCCACCGCCGGGGATTGCCGATTTGCCCACGATATGCTCCCCGCGCATTAAATCCTGCCCAAACGTGCGGGCTTTGCCCTTTGCCATTTAAGCGCCCTTCCTGCGGTCAAGCGGCATTGGTGCCCCGCCCGGTACAGCGTTTGGCTTGCGCTTCTGCTTTTTGAATGCGGCCAGCTTGTCTTGATTTTTGAATGACGTGTCGGGGGCGTTTACGTCCTCGCCACGCCCAAGTTCACTCTGGATGCCCAGCGCCAGCCATGCGCGTTTGCGTTCCTGCCACCAACCCTCGCGGGCGCTTAGGATTGTAAAGGGCGGCACACCGAAGCGGCGCGATAGCGCGCCCGTGTCTTTCGGTTCTTCGGCCACGTCGCCCGCCTCTAAGGAAAGCAGGCTGTTGATTTCCGTTTCGCTGAACGCCAATAAGCCAAGGTCAAAGCCTTCCGCTTGCAGCTCGCCAATCTCAAGCGCCAATAGCTTTTCATCCCAGCCGGAATTAAGGGCGCTCTTGTTATCCGCAATCACATAGGCGCGGCGCTGGGCGTCACTCCAACCCGCGCAATCAATCGCGGGTACGGTGCCGTTAGGTAGCGGGCGGCCATTGGGCAGGCGGATAACGCCGCCATCTGCGTAAATCTGCTTAGCCGCCAATATGCGGCCATGCCCCGCAACGATCATGCCGTCGCCGTCGATCTCGGCAAGAACGGGGTTCGTCCAGCCATATTCACGGATAAGCCCCGCCAGCTCGGCAACCTGTTCAGCGCTGTGCGTCCGGCTGTTGCGCTTATACGGGCGCAAGTCCTCAAGGGGGACAATCGCAACCGTGTAGCTGGAAACTAAATCTTCGGCCATCAATCACCCGCATAGTAAATGGCGTGTATTTATCCGCCGGTGTGTTTTGTATTCGTTCGTATTAATCGCAGCCTAACAACCAGCGACAAAAGACTTGCGAAGTCGCCGTTGCGTATTTTCGACAGCGTTTTACTTGCTCAACTTTGCGGCGAAACCGTTTGCAATCCCCGCCATTTGCGCCATGCCGCACCCCCATATCGGGGGCATTGCCTTGGTCTCTGCAAGCGCGGCGTTTCTCCCAAAGCAAAACGGGATTTGGAAAAATGGAAAAACGCGCAAATATCGGGCTGCCGCCGCCGCGCCCAAGAAGCTCTTGGGAAAAGAACCTACTCACCCCCCCTCTGTTGCACATCCGCAACACCCCCTAGAGGGCGGGCAAAGGCGCGCGTTGGGCTTGGGGAGCCGACCTATCGCTTTTGGATAGCTGTTTGCTGGCCATTACAGCGTCGCCGGCGGAATTATTGGTGGCGTCAGCTACCCATGTAGCCAAGCGCACAAGATAGCGCCCTACAGCGCCGCTACAGGCGCGTTAGAATACGCCCGTGCTTGGGGGTACGGGGCAGGGCATAGGCCCGCCCCTTTGCGGGGTGCTGCGGCGGTGGCAGGGAGGCCCACGGTGCCGCGCTACCCCAGCAATTTTTCAAGGCGGGCTAGGATCAGTGGCTCCCATACGCCGGACACAGCGCTCTCAAAGGTTGCCAGCGTGTTGTCCTTGACCAGCTCAAGCGCAGGCGAAGGCCCGCGCAGCGCACGGATCGGGAAGCGGCTGGGGCCGCGTCTTGCAAGTAGGCGACCGTTGTTTGCAAACGACCGCTTGAACTTGTGAGTGACGCCCCACGGCTTAGCCCCAACGCCCTTTCGAGTGACGCGGACGGGGAACTCCTTGATGGGCAGGCCAGCGCCTTTTGCCTCGATAACGTACTCCATCGCCGCAGCGTCGAGATAGCCGCGCGTGGCGGCAACGATGGTGCCGTAGCGCTTCACACCCATCTGGTCTTTGAGCGCCCTGCGCACGGCTGTGCGGGCCTTGTTACCGCCAGCGCCTAAGCCACGCCCGACCTCTTGGCGAAAGCGGGCGGGCATACGTTGGGCAAGGGCGGCGTACTGCGCAAGCGATGCACCGCGCAGCTCAAAGATGATTTTTGCAAAGCTCATGTCGGCGCTCTAAAAATTTACGTCCGGCGGCGGCCTGTGGGCCGCGCTTAGGCCGTCCAGCCTATCCACAGTGGGGCCGGGAGTGTGCCGCGCCAAGGCGCGTGCACATGCGACAGCATGGACGTGCTGCCGCAACCCTTACCATGCGCAGTGCGTGCCGAAACGGCGTGCATGTGCATTGCAATCAAGGTTGCTGTGTTGGTGTCGCATTGCCCCGTGGGCTTGCACACCGCATGGCGAGGGTAATTCATACGACGGTTGCGGCTGCAACTGTCAGTGCAGGATTAGGCACTGTCGGTTAAACAGCTACCGTTACCTGTTATGTATAATAATATATTATATATATATCCCACTTACACACAGGGAGTGCTTACGCACCCTGTGTTAGTATAATATTTTAGAAGAGGGTATATATATTATATATATCTAATACGCGCGTGGGCGCGTGAGGCTGGCGGGGTTACGGCTTCAAGCCTTCCACGGCCACATCGGCCCTGTTGCGATCATGCAGCCGTTGCCGGAGCAGATACCCTTCAAGCGCCCAAATCTTTTCGCGGGCCTTTTCGCGGGCAACCTTCCGGCCAATTTCTGCATCGTAGTTTTCAGGGCTGGCGCAGGCGCTTTGGCCTGTTACGGTGAAACCGTTCTTTAGCACCAGTACGCAGAACGTCATGAGGCTTAGAGCTTGCGCGTTCTGCACTCCCTGCGCTTCAGTGCCGCCACGATAATGCCCGTCAACGCCTTCCAGCGCCGTGAAGTAGTGTTCGCTGTCAATCGTTGCGTCGATTTGTGACGGACTTAGGCGCGGCGCATTGAGCCCCTTCGCCTGAATTTCAGCCTCAATGGCCGCTTCACTCGTCATGGCAGATACCTGATTGTTTTTGATTGTTTGGCCGATGCGCATAGATCAACGCTAACCCACACGAAGAATGCTGCTTTTTGGATGGGTTGTAAAGCCTAACCCCTTGACTGTGGGAGGGAATTTCCCGTTTCGGCATTTCGTCAAGCCCATCTAATCGCTCGCAAATCTGCCGCCGTAAAAAGGTGGGAGAAAATGCGGCAGAAAGTTGGGCATTGATACGCAAATGTCCCCAAATGTCCCGAAAATGTCCCCGCGTTTGTCCCCCTGTGGGGCTGATTTGCGGGGTTTGGTGATTTGCTTTGTCCCCCGGAATGTCCCCCCGCGTGGCGGGATTGTGGCAATGTGCATTGTCCGTCGGGTATAAAAAAGGGCGGGTTGCCCCGCCCGACTTCTTTGCAGAAAGTGCAAAGAACTAACTCACACGTAGCCCTCGCCGTTGCATTGGTCGCAGCCTGCGTTTTCGCCTGACGGTGTACCATTGATGTAATCCACCTCGCCCCGCGCGTTGCGCATGATGGGGTATGTTCCTTCGCCATGGCACAGGTTACAGAGCCTTTCAGCGTAGCAGCCTTCACAAAGCACTTCGTCGTCTATCCGCATTTCATCCTCTTGGCAGCGGCCAGTATGGTCGCCGCAGCTATCGCAAATTTGGTGTCGCACGGGCAGTATTCCTTTCAGGTTAGGCATCAATCATTAGGGGACGGGGCAACAAATCCGCCCTATGGCAATCGGGCGGGTAGGCCAGCACCGCCGCCACAAGCGCCTCAACGTCCAAGTTGTAGAGGCCTATACTGCCCAGCCAGAACGGGTTTAGCTCTACAAGGATCGGTTCGCGGTGGCCTTCCGCAAAGCCAACGTCAACGCAGATAGGGCGGGGCAGGGCGGCCGCTATGCTTTCGGCAAAGCGGCGGGCTTCTGATACCGTCCAAGCGGCGGGCGCGGCCCATTCCCATTCGTCCATTCTGGCACGAGAAATGGGCGAAAGTTCCGGCTTTACGCGGCTGAAAAACGTATCGCCTTCTACTGTGGCAAGCAGGCGAAATTCGTATTTAAACTTGACATATTCTTGAACCATCAAAGTTTCGGGCAAGCCTTCAATCTGGCAAATATCGTAACCCATGGTGTCAAGCAGCGCGTCCTTGCTGCCCAGATCGGCAATGTAAACCCCCGCTTTTTCCTTTGTCTGCTTTATAAAAGCGCGGGTGTGCCCCAGCCCCCGCAAGCGCGCAAGTTCGGCTTCCGCGCCCACCGTATCGGTTACAACGTGGCTGCGGCCAAGGTGCTTGGTAACGTCAGGGTGCCGCCAATATTCCGCGCCCATTTTGAAGGCGGGGCAGGGCGGGCGCACGTCGAAGCGGCCCCGCAGGCCGAACACCAAGTTCTCCGGCGCACGTTCAACCGCAGCCATGCTGTCAACCTTATGGAAGCCCAAACCCCACTGGCGGCAATGCCGCGCAAGGGTCATTTCTACTGCTGCGTGCTCTACGTCTTCTTCCTCGAACACGCGCTTGTTGCTGGTGTGGGATACCCAATAGATATTTTTCCAATCCGTGTTCATTGCCTAGCCTCCGGGGCGCAGCCCTCAATGATTGCTGAAAAGCTCGGCACGCCGCCGCCGCTTATGAAAACGCGGCATTGATTGTTTGCGTCCCGCGATACCTCCAACGCCACGGCTTGGCCGCTTGCCCAGCGCCTGGCATTTTGTTTAGCGAAGGTTTCAATGAACCCACACCCCGCCAGCGCAGCCGCAAGGGCCGCAGCGGCTACCAACCGCGCGGCGCTCATGGCTTCACCACGCGGCGCGCATCTTTGGGGAGCACATCAAAATACACCCACTGCTCGCTGACGTGGGCGGCGATCTCAAGAAGCCCCATACGGGAAAACTGGGGAATTCGCTGCAAGGCTCTGCGGGTGCCTTTCCGTGAGCGTTGGAACAGCAACGTGGCGGGCTGTTCGCCCCCAAAGTAGCGGCTGTCGATGGCAGGCGTGTAAAAGACTTCTGCCATAGCCACTGTTTCAAAAGGGTCAAAAAGAAAATGGTATAATCGCTTGAACATAGGTTCATTCCTGTAAGATTTTAATCGCATAAACTTTGATCGGCTCAGGGCCAAAATGCGGGTGTGTAACGGTTTTGATTTCATAACCTAACCACGGCTTGAAAATCCTGCGGCTGGTGTCGTGTCGTGGCGGGTAGCCCAGCGTCAATTCAATGTGGCTGTATTCGCGGCCCTCAAGCCGTTTGCGCCAATAATCGTTGTAAACGCGGAGTTCTTCGGCTTTTATGCCTTGCCGGATTTCATCGAACCAGCGCCGCTTTAGCGGCAATATAAGGGGCTTCATTCTTTCCTCATCTTTTTCTCAGCGTCCTGAATGAACGCATAAGTAATGCCGCCGATAGCGCCCGCTGCAAGGGTGAGGGTAACGAACGCAGCACGCTTAGGGGACGTGCTTACGGGTGGTGTTGGCGGTATTGGCTGCGGCGGCAATGACCGCCCCAGATAAGCGTCAAACTCGCGTGAAGGGACAGCGGGCGGCCATCAGGTCACCCCGTTCAGGCGTTTTGTTTCTGCAAGGCAAGCGTTCCAGCCGTCATTAAACCCCGTGCGGCCACCGCGATTATTCGGCAGCTTCACCGTTGCAGGCTGTGGAGCGGTGTATATTGCCAACGCTCCCTTAGTCGGTTTTTTGTAAATCGCTATAGGGTAGTAATTACCGTTCTCTATAGATCGCTGTGAATGAATAGGAATGTATCCATATGGCTCCTGCTTCAGCGCTTCCGGCGGGGCGGCGTAGAGGGGTTTTTCTCCAGAAAGGTCTAATTTCTGATATGAAAACAGTTCTTTCTCGCCCATGCCGTAGGGGTATAAATAAGCAAAAGGCTTCTGCTTCATCGCTTCCGCATAAGCGCGGGCGGCTTTGTATATCTCACGCAAAGCACAATTGCGCGCAAGGTTTGGTTGATCTTGTTGCTGATTTTCAATTAAAGAAATCGCTGCTTCTAACTGTTTAAGTTCTGTCATTGGTTAAGTCCTTCCATAATAACGGTATTAATTACCCAAGTGCCAGTCGCCGTTACGAGAAACAAGGCAAGCGCCTTCAAAGATTTGAACTGCGTAAGGGAAATTATTCTTCCTGCAAGTATTATAGGCTTCTCTAGCTTCTTTTGAGCATACGCCAGATATAATAAAAGATAGACAAACTAATGTTAATATACCAATGAAGATCATCACATATTTAAAATTCTCCTCAAATAATGAGTCAACAAAGCTTCTTGTTTTTCTATAGATATAATCTGTCATTGGTTATCCCTCTCCTGTTATTGCAATGTGCAGCACTCGCCATTTATGTAAACACCCCATCCCGCTATCTTCTAATATCGCCCTGACTTGCTCAAGCTGATGGCGGCACAATCTGGTCGAGAAGGGTAAAGTCTTCAGGGGACTAATGCGATCTTTTCTTCAAGTGTTTTCATTTGTGGAAATCCTGTTTTGAGATAATTAAAGCCCACTTGAATAGATTGAACGTGCAATGCCACTGTCCCTTTTTTGCGGCTGGTGGGATATAAAATCTGTTTCCGTTTCTGCGTTCTAAAGATACACTCCAATGCCATGTTGGCGATAATTTTGGGTGTCGCGTGTATAAGATAATGGAACCATCGCTTGCTCTCTGAAACAGTTTCATATTAATCCCTTTTCGTTTGCTAGGCGCTCTGACATGGTAACGATGGCGATTGAGCGCGGCTCTTCTTCTATTTCTATTTCTATTTCTATTTGCGAGAGAGGTAGCCACACTGCTCCGTCACTTTCGCCATCCAAAGAGACAAGCACGGCTTTCTCTGTTTGATGATGAATAACGACTTCAATATCAACTAAATCTGATTTCATACTCCGAACCTCTCTCTGCGCTTGGCAAGGGCAATATCAGCTACATAGCTTGCATGTTGTATGTCATAATAGTCATCTGTATTTGAGGCTACGCAACACGCAATAAACGCCTGATCCCAGAAGCGTTGCTCATCTGGTGTCACGGATGGGGTGGTAGACTTTTCAGTTGCTTTGCCCCCACCCATTTTGAGCAATTCTTGACCTTCTCGCGCATCTTTTTGAGCGGGAGTTTCGGCTTCGGGTTCTTTCCATGGGCCAATAATATCTAAACCAGTATTGCCGTCGCATGTACCATCAGGAAAATGAGCGGCTGGCTCGTATCTTGTCACGTGTTCATTCTCGAAAATATGAGTAAAAAAATTCATTCCCCGCCGATACCTATCTGATATTCCTGAATATTTCGCTTTCCCGCCATTCCGCGTCTTATAAAACTCTCCGACCTTGAAATTACTTTGCATCATTCAGCGCCTTTTCTGCTTGGATGATGGCGTTATTCGCTTTAATACCAAGTGACGTGTATTTATGATTATTTAGCGCAGTGCCCGGGGCGTCTTTTCGGAGAGTTGCCGTTAATTCCTTTAAAGCTTCCAGCGCCTCCACGAGCGCGGCGTGGGAGTTGACGGCTTTGAGTATATAGGCTCCGTCAGATTCTTTGTTCTCTCCGTAGACATCAGCGATAGGTATAAGCATACCATAGGATTGATCGTCTTCTTGGCTGGTGTATCCAACTTCTAATTTTCTGTTTACCCGCCAAGGCAGAGGGCTGCGCTTAAGTTCTTCTGTCATAATTACCTCACTTAAAATCTGGGGATATGGCGGCTAGGACACCGTCGCGGATTTCTTCCCATGCTGTTGCCCATGCTGTTGCCCATGCTGCTTGCCTTGCTTCCCTTGCTGCTTCCCATGCTGTCCATGCTGCTTCCCCTGCTGCTTCCCCTGCTGCTGTCCTTGCTTCTTCCCATTCTGCTTCTGCTGCTGCTGCCCCTGCTGCCTCTGCTGCTGTCCTTGCTGCCCTTGCTGCTTCTGCTGCTTCTTCTGCTGCCCTTGCTGCTGCCCCTGCTGCTGCCCAATCGTCAGTGCTCACAGTTCCGCCATTTGCCGACAATTCGTGGAGGTCGATAACTTTCTGCACGACTTCTTTCGACGTTCCTGCGTGTTGATATGCGATCCGTAAGATTGCAATCTGGGTGCGGTGATACGCTTTCTGCCAGTCATAATCTTCGGGCAATAATGCCAATGCATCGGCTGCCTGCTTGTGCCAGTATCTGTTTTGCCCGTCCGGCAATCCTTCAAAAATGGTATCTTGTAGCCTCCACCACCATTCAAGCGGCCCTAAATATTCTTCTAGGTGAGCGTGATAGTCTTCGCGTTCAGGGTCAATGTCGTGGGAGAGACAACCGATAGAGCAACCTTTAAAGCTGCCATCTGTCTCACCATAAGTACCTTTAATCAGCATATCCGCTGCTAAATGCTTTTCAGCCAGTTCGACGTGTAATTTCTTGCGTTCTACGTAATTCATTGTCGTTGTCCTATTCAAAATCTGGTTTAATAGTGCTCGGCCAACGTGGGCCGTGATGCTTGTGGTCGTGGCATGGCTTCAATGCTTCCCGAGCCAGCGCCCTCAGCTCCGACACTGTGGCCGTATCCTTGGCCTCAGCTATCTTCCTCAGCGCTTCCGATCTGCGCTGATTGACTGATTTCAGGTTGTGGCACATGGGCGGTGTCCTTTGGGGGTGATGGGAGGGGCATCCAGTGGGTGGGCTCGCAAAAAAAACGTCCCCTGTCTCTGTTAACCGCGTAGCAAAAATACGGGGCATCGTTGTATCGGTAGCCGACAAATTGTTCATTGTTAGAGCAAATAACCAAAACTTCGCTCCCGTCCTTCGGCGCTGTCTCAATTGGTCGCCACTGTCGTTTCTGGTCATAATTTTTCATTACATCGATATTGATTTCTTGTAGTAATCTCCGCGCTTCCTGAATTACTTTTGCTGTGTCAGTCATTTTCTTTTTCCTGCAATCAATATTGAGAAAGCTTGCGCCGCTGGCACGCCCTGCACCACGATAACGTTAGTTAATCCGCTTATCTGCCCTTCAGTGCGTGGCGTGGAATGATTTTTTGCCTCAATATATAAATCCAGAGATGGGATATAGAAATCAATCTTACGGCCATTCGGCGCTTGGCTTTCGAATACATAGTCCAGTCCTGACTTCCTTAACGCGTCTGAAATAATCTGCTCATTCGGAAGCATCGCTTGTTCCACAATCTATCAATCAACAACTTCTTGCGGTCGATCAGCGCTCGGTATTCCGCGCAGCGCATCTCCTCTAAATCCACGCCGATCTCCCGCGCTACAGCGCAATAGGCGGCGTCGGTAACGGCGACCACGTAATCGCGGCGTGCTTGGCGTGCTTGGCGGCAACTGGCTATCTCTTCGCGCCTCATCGTCTTAAGCATCCCGCGCAGCAGAACTGCATACACGCGGGCTTCGGTCAGCGGGACGGGTTGGTGCATTGTTGTGCCTCCAATTCAGGCTGGGAATTTTGGGTGATCGTTGAGCCATTCCCGCAAAGCTTCATCAATGCGGGTTTGCCACCCCGGCCCTGTCGCTTTGAAACTCTCAAGAACGTCAGGCGATAACCGCAAGCCTTGATGTACCTTGCGTTCGCCTTCCGGCTTAACGGGGCCGCCCCGCTTAAGACCTTCGTGCCTCAATCCTTTACGGAAAGCAGCACGTCCTTCGGCTTCGGTTACTTCCTTTCCACCAATGCGCCATGTGCCGCGCTTAAACATTTCATCGGTTAATTCCGGTAGGTCATTGTCTTCTTTGCGAAGAACAGCTTCTATTGTGGATTGGCCTACTGCCATCATCATTTCCGCTACGGCTTTGTCATGCTCATGCGCCCTAACCCGCTCTTTCTGTTCATCGGTCAGAAGGCTGGCGATGGGTGGGTAATCTAAAATGCTTTGGCGTTTGGGTTGTTCGGCCATGGAAATCACCTTTCATTATGGTCTGGTTTAGTCGATCAGGCGCGAGCGTTTTGCCCTGCGCACTTCGCCGCTTACATATTGTCCTGAGCGCAGGGTTAGATTTCCCACCTCTTGATAGGTCAGGCCGTAGGTGTCTTTCAGCTTCGCGGCCAATGCCGCGCGGGCTTCCCCTGTGCCGCGCCTTGCGCGCGGTGCAATCAGGTCGTCAACGGTCACGCCGTGCGCCTTGGCGATTGCGTCAACCTCGGCTCGGTATGGCGAAAGCGCCGCGATAATTTTTTCGCGTTTTGTCATGTTCTTTCCCTCTATGGCATACGCCGCATAGTGCCGCGTTGCTTTACAGAATAAAGCCGCCGCGCATTATTGGAAGCAAGCAACCATGATAAAGGTGATGAAAGCGATTAAGGCGGCCAATTCGGCTGCGCCCCGCAGGATACCGCACAGCGTTAGGCGTGGGGTATATTCGGCGCGGTTTGCGCTTCTGGCCTGCTCAATCACCTGCTGCAACGTGGCGCGGCGCGATAGTGTTGGCTTAACTTCAAATTCACTGCTTAAAAGCGTGCGGCGCATAATATCCTCAATCCGTTTCGGCGTTTGCCGTTCAATCCATGATTTGATAATAGGTAAATTTGGAAATTTGGCAATAGTGAATTTGGAAATATTGCAAATTATTTTTCAAGGGCACCGCACAAAAGAAAAGCGCCCCGGAGGGCGCTTCATTTAGGCGGCGAGGAAGGGGGCGCTTATGCAGCCCGCAGCCCTTTCAACTCGGCCATACGTTCGGCCAGCACCCACAGGGCTTTGTTGAGCTTCACGTCTTGGTCAATGCCGTTCACAGCGCGGGTTGTCACACGGCGCGGGCGGTTGTTCGCATCGCGGGCTATGCCCGCTTGATCTTCTGTTCTGTTCGTCATTGGGTTTCCTTCTCTTGCAAAATGAAGCCCCGCCGAAGTTCCCCGGCGGGGCCGTTTTGGTGCAGGCGGGACGCTACCCCCGCTTCTAGGTTGCGCAGGGCTAGGGAAGCGAAACGCTTATTGCCCATCCTATTTTCGCGTTGCGCGCGCATAGCATGAGTGCTTTCCATGCTTCTGCACCAAACTCCTTGCCTTTCGGCTAAATTCTCCGGTTGCTGCAATTAAACGGTAATGTATTAAGGGTTTCGCATTGGCCTTTTCCTGCTTCCTATAGTGTACGCCACACAGCAGCGTTCGGCGGGGAGGCAAGAAAGACATTGCAGCTTGCGGGCTACCGGAAGCCCGTGGAGGTAAACCCCCGCCTTGTTATTATTGGGACGTAGACCGATTTGGATTGCAAGGGGGTAAAATGATTTTTATCCCAAAAGTTTTACAAAATCATCATACCCGCCCACGCGCTCGCCCCGCATGAACACCTGCGGGAACGTCAGCTTTTCGTCGGCAAGGCTTTCAAACTCGGCGCGGGCGAAACCAAAGTTCCCCGGTGCGTCCAGCGTCAGTTTTATATTTGGAATATTGCGGGCCGCGAGCAGTGCGGCCAGCTTGTCGCAATAGGGGCACCCCAGCTTTGAAAAATAGATCACAACGGGGTTATTCAACATTGCGGCGCTCCACCATCGTGATCGGGTGGCCGCGCTTTTCGGTGAGCATCCCCGTAGCCCGCCAAATCGAGCGGCATTCTGTTATTTCATCCTCTTCGCTTTCCGGCGCGTCGCCGGAGCTGTGTAAATATTCAGAATATCGTTCATTGCCGAAGCGGAAGTAGCCGATGGTCTTATCCCATCGCCACCACGATCTGATGTAGCGCTCCCTGCTGAACGAGAACTTCTGTATTGCCACCAGAACAGGCTTTAAGGGCAGAGGCTGGCTTGCGCCAAGCTCACGCAACTTCGGCAACGCTTCCTCAGCGGCAACGGCAATCGGGTGCTGCGATGTGCCGCCGAACTTCTCAATCGTGGCAATCAGGTTGGCGATTTCTTCGGTCATTTTACCCCCATTGGCTTGAAAAGCGCGGCTGCCTTTTCCTTCGCCGTAAAGGTGGTGGGGGCAGGGGGAAGCGTTTGTTTTGCCTTGATTTCAGCTTCCCGCGCTTCCTTTGCGCGATGCACGCGCGTGTTGGGCTTCTCGCGTTGCCGCAGCGCGTGGAGTACAGAAGTATGGTCTAGGCTCAGATAATAGCCTATATCGCACAGCGAGCGCCCCTTTGCGCGCATGGCGCTGACACATTCCCAACGCGCAGCCGTCAACAAACTTGAGCGCTTGTTGCCGTCCCGCAAGTCTTTGACGGTTACGCCGTACTTTTTCGCCGCCTCGCGCATAATCCAATGCAATGAACCTTCGCGCTGCGAAGGAAGGATAATCTTATTTTCCATCTTGAAGCCTTAACTATAATGGTTTTTTAGGTTAGTCTGCTTTGTCCGAAACAAAGGAGATTTCGATATGACCGAACGATTTAATACAGAGCAAGAAGCCCGCAAAGCCGCACAAGATCGCGGCATTGATCCTACAACCGTGAACTTTTACGAAACCCCGGAGAATGGCTGGACGTGGCAGACCACGGACGGAGAGCGGGCAGGATCGCAGTTGCAGCGCCAGAATGCGCAGCAGCAGGATGCGGACGAGTTCCGCAATCGCGATGATGACTAAGGCCATAGGCCAAGGGGGCCGCGTTCAAGCGCGGCCCTTCCCCGATACCGGCTGCAAAATCAGCGCCCCGCTCCTGTAAAATCCGGTTGAGCCGCGCGGAATTAATTTGCATACGTAGCGCCAGAAGGCGCATTTCAGCCAGATAATCACTCATAAAATCCTCCCGCGTTCCGTAACAACAATGCCCTTTGCCGCAAGGGCGGAGCGCACCTGCTGCCGCACGAATGGCGGAAATAGCACCTTTAATTCGTCAAGCGATGGCACCGCTGTAACAAAGCTGTAGCCGCCGACGTTAACGCCGAAACGCGGCCATGTTGGTTGAAAAGAAAGCGAAGCGCATGAAGTTACAACAGCGGCAATCAACAGCGCATGGTCGCATAGCGCCTGCCGCTGGGCCTCAATCAGCTCCAATGCTTCAATTGAAAGCGGTGTCTTTTGAGCGCTGAGGGCATTAATAACGGCTTCTGCGTTTTTCATATCTGCCCCCAGTTAGTTGGGTTGCGTCGGGCAATCAGCATGGCAAGGGCGGGGAAGTGATCCCTGATCTCATCATCACCAAACCCAGCAACACGAAGCGCCGCCCTCTTTACCGCGTCGGCGGCTTGGACTTTACCCACGGTGTCAAGCGTTGCGTACATGGCCGCTGCTATATGCTCGGCTTCCGTGCGAATGGCAGGCGGTTCGGGGCGCGCCGGGGGTTTGGGCTTAACACCCGATTTCGCGGCGGCTATACGCCCCCTGACGGCGCTGGCCGCGCCCCGCAGGGCTTTCTTTATGGCTTCGTCGGTGCCTTCAACTTCGGCTGTTTCCGCGAATGTCCGCGCGCCGCGCTCAGCGGCGGTGAAATCGCCTGCTTCGACCAATCTAAACATTTCGCGGGTTTGGTGCCAGATAGCGCAGACAAGGCGCTCGTGAGTTGTGGGGGGCTTGGCGGCCCACATGGCTTCGGCATGTTCGTTGTAAAGTGGCATTTCAAATTTCTCCGTTTGGGCTTTGCCCTTAGCAATAATCAAAGGCTAAACCGGATTTGGAAATTTGGCAAGGATTTTTTTGCCGTACTATTTGCCGGTTGCCGCCGCTATAGCTTTTCTTGCCTGAACAATACCGGGGGTTATCGTGTAAGCTCGCTTGTAATGGCAAGTGCAATAGGGCGAACCGCCCGCGCGGGGTTCGCCGCAGAACAGCACAGCCCGACCTTCGCCAAGCGGCCAGCGGCAATGTGCTGAGGAAAGGGATAGGAGCGTAACACCTTTTCCTGTGGCAACGAATTGCGCCATATCCGCCGCACCAGCACGTTCCACCGGTATGAGGTCGTGTGTATATGTGTTGACGAACACCCCAGAATGCTTGCTTTTTTCTTCAAGGTCTTCCTTTGCACCAGATGCGTGCTTTCGGCTCATTCCCAGAGATTTTAGCTTTTGATATATCGCATCTTCGGAAACGCCCAGCTGATCGCCTATCTTCGAGTATGTTTCTCCTGCCTCGAATAGCTCAGTAAGCAGCGTGACGCGGGCGGCAGTCCAGAATTTAGGGCGTGAAACGACTTCCTTTATAGACTGCGGGCAGGGAACTTTCATCCTGTGCAACTTGCCAAGCACAGCATTTCGAGAAATTCCGAAATGCCTGCCGATTTGCGCTGATGATAAACCGTGCTCATGCCTAAGTTCCCGCAGCTCTTGTGTCCGCTCGTCAGTCCATTCAAAGTCGTTTTTCATGGCAATGGCCTTCAATCAACTGCATTGGCCTCAATCAGCCCGCGTGCGTGCAGGTTCAGCAGCACAGCGCGAACGGTTTTGTCGTAAATTTGCGCTCTGGCGCGCAAAACCTGAGCACCGTCTTTGCCTTCGTCAGCGCTTTTTTCGCATGACGCGCTCAACGTCGTCGCCGCCTAAGCTGGCCTTATAAACGTCCGGTGCAATATCCCGCACAAAATCGGCGGTGAAAGTAACGGTAGGGCGGGGCGGGGGTTTGCGCATAAGGAAATCCTTTCATTCTGAAATTTTGGCAACACCATTTACTTCCGCGCCGGTTAGCGCATACCCCACAAGGTCAACAAAGCTGTCCATGTGGTCGGGCATCTCACAAAGACGCGCCTCTTTCATGAGCCGCATAAGCGGGGAAACATCAGCGGCGGTTACGTCAATGGGCCGCCCCGTGTTGGCGAAATAGGCCGACCAAAAGCGGGCTATCCGCTCGAAATTGTTCTCGGGGGTTCCGTATTCGCTGCGCCGCGCCCCGTTCACGATACGCTTTGCCTCATCGGCTATTCTGTTCTTGATTTCGGGGCTATCCATTCAGAAGCCCCGCTTCTTTGATTGTGCGGTGCAAGGCGGCAATCGCCCGCAGGTGCCCTATGCGAACCGCGCCGGTCGGTGTCACGGCGGCGTCATCTGGGGCGCGGGGGTCAATCATTCCCGCGTCCTGCGCAATGGGTTCGAGTGCCGCTTGCAGCTTGCCAATCAGCGTGTCTTGCAGCGCCAGCAGATCGGCAATTGGCGCGAGGCTTGCGCCATCGACGGTTAATCCGGGGCGTGCAATGAGCTGAGCAAGCAGCTCGCGCCCGTGGTTTGGGTTTACGTTAACCAATTTCGTGCTCCACACGCTGTGAAAAGTCTAGGCGTCTAAATGTGTTTGGGGATTGCTGGGGCGGGATTGGGCCGTGGTAGCACGGATCGCAATCTTCAGCCTGAAGACTGTGAAAGATTGCCGTTGGCTTTTCGGCGCGGTAAATCGCGTCGGCCTTCAAAATGAACACGTTTGTTCCGGGGTACTGTTCTGCAAGGCGTTTGGCCTCTGCCCGCGCCTCTGCCAAATCCATGTGTTTTTTGCTTGGGCCTCGCGTCCCATCAACAAAGACCATGTAAAAAAGTTTGCTACCGCTCATAAAAAAATCCTTACTTGCTGATGTGACAAGTAAGGACGTAAACAATCGTTGGATGCAAGAAAAAGATTTGGAAATCTTGCATAAAAATCACATAGCGACAACTGTAACCTTCTCAGCCGCACGGGTTACAGCGGTATAGAGCCAGCGCCGCGCATCTTCGCGGAATGCGCCGCTCTCATCAAATATGTAAACGCTATTCCATTGCGAGCCTTGGCTTTTGTGAACGGTGAGCGCCCAGCCATAATCAAACTCATCGCTGTGCTTGCGTTCGTCGCGCGTAAGCTCACCCTCGCGCCCGCTGAAAAACAGCTCGTGCACCGACACGTCAACAGGGGCGGCAGCCCCGCCCGCGTCGTCGGGCTGGACGACCATATCAACCATGCCAAGGATAGGCTTTTTCACCTTGGCAGCTTCCCAAAGCCCACCATTTAGCAGGCCCTTTTCCCTGCTGTTCTTCAAGCACACAAGGCGTTCGCCCTTCTGTGGATAGTCGCCGGAAAAGCCCTTAAGCTGCCGTATCCGCTGGTTGTAAGTGCGGCGCGTCAGGTTTTTCCCGACCAAAACTTGGTCAAAGCCTATCACCTCCGCGCGGTCAACTGCGCCAACAGGAATGACTTTGCTTTCGCCGTAAGCCCCAACGGCGAGCTTCCCGCCTTCGCGCACCTGCATTGAAAGCCGAATGATTGGGTTGTCTTGCGCTTGCCTGTGTATTTCGGTGAGCATTACATCGGGCGTGTTGCTTGTGAAGAAGCCCGCACCTTTGACGGGTGGCAACTGGCACGGATCGCCCAGCACCAAAACCCGCGTTCCGAATGAAAGCAGGTCGCGCCCAAGCTCTTCCGAAACCATTGATACCTCGTCAATGATGACAAGGCCAGCATCGGCGGCAAGGCTCTCTTTGTTCAAGTAGAAGCGTGGCAGGCCGTACCTATCTTCTTTCACGCTGTAAATCATGCTGTGGATGGTCATTGCGTTCTGGCAGCCTTTGCGACGCATCACAAGCGCGGCTTTGCCGGTGAATGCCCCATAAACAACGTTCCCGCTAACCATCGAGGCAATCTCTGTGGCGAGAGTTGATTTGCCGCTTCCAGCATATCCGGCCAAATAGAAAAACTGCTTCCCGTTCGGATCATTCAGCCAGTTGCCGATTTGTTTAAGTGCGCACTCTTGCTGATTTGACCAAGCCATAACGTAACCTCAACGAATATAATTAATGCTGTGTCTTGTTGCCCGGAAGAATGTTCGAGCTGGGTTCAATCTGTTCGTTGATCTTGTTCAGCGCGCTTGAGAAAACCTCAAGAAACTGCTCGATCATTTCATGGCGCAGAGGCTCAATTTTCACAGAAAAAATCACCTCACCGACCAGAAGTGATATGGCCGAGAAAAGCTGAAATGCGTCCAAAGCAACAGGTTGGCCCTTCTCTGTGCGTTCCTCAAAATAAGCGCGGGTTGCCGCGCGAAGAGCGCAGTGCAGGCAATCGGGATTTTTATCGTGGTTATTCATATCAGCGCCCCGCGCCTTCAGGCGGAACGCCGTCCTTAATCAAACCTTGCACAATGTAGGATAATGCCCGCGCCTTGCGGTCTTTCGCTGTTGGCACCGCAATGCCACGCTTCTTCGCCATAGCCTGCCATGGGCGGCGCACTGCTTTTGCAAGCAGCCAAAGATTAATGGCGGCCAGCTCGTTTGGGTGCGCGGCCAGATAGTGCGGTGCCCACGATAGCGCAGCATCGGCAAGAGTTACCTGCCGTGGCGTAGCGCTCAAGTAGACACGTTTCCCATCATTCGCGGGTTCGGCTTCCACGCCGATTAGATCGCCCCACTCGCGCAGCACCGGCGGCATACTGTTCGCAAAGCCGCGCGGGCCGGTGCGCCCTGCCGTGCGCTGCACCAGCCGGATTGCGAAAATAAGCCGTTCCTCAACGAGGTCGCCGCACCAATCCAGCGGGGGCGCTTCGCCCTTGTTTTGCGCCTCAGCAATCCACCTATCCGCGCGCTCGCGCTCAACGAACAAGGGGACATTTGGCGGGACAATTCGCGGGACATTTGGGGACAAATCAGCTTCCTGTGTGCCGTAAGCCATTGATTTTTCTGTTTCAGTTGGGGACATTCTGCAAAATCCCTTTGTTAAAATTCGGCGTTGAAATTGTCTTCATCTGCTTGCGGCGGGGGCGGCTCTTCGGCCTCCCTTTCATGCTGCGGCTTCCAATCCATGCGATAGCTGAACCCTTTCACGGGCCGCCCCGTAAGCCAAATCCAAGGGTTGTCGTATTGGATCAGCCGCAGGTTCTGGAAATCGGTTAGGGCGCGCTGCATCGCCTTTTTCACGCGCTCTTGGCGGCGCTCGGGTGTGTCCTCATCATCGAACGGTGCGCGGCGCTCAAACGCCTCGCGCCAATCGCCAATGTGCACGACACGTTCTTCAATCGGAGCCGAACAGCCCACGGGGGTCGTTTGCCCGCGCTCACGGCGCACTTGCAGAAGTGTTTCAAAAATCAGGCGGCTGTTCTGGCCGCGCATTTCGTAAACCTTGGCCTGCCCCTGCTCGGCTTCCTCGCCAGCTGCGGGGAGGTCAACCACGCATGACGTGATCGGGTCGCCGTCCAAATCTTCGCCTAGCTTCACGCTGGGCAAAACGAACTGCCAATGGATGCCGTCTTCGCCGTCCTTTTGTTTTGTGATTTTGGCGCTGCGCAAAATGCGCCCGTTTGCATCCTTTGCGTTCTCTGACTTCTGCACCTCTATAACGCTATCAACGTTCGCCCGCAGGCTGCTATGCCCGCGCTCGCGCTGCCCGCTTGCGTTCATGTGGTGCACCAGCATGACGGCGGTATTTGTGGTTTCCGCTACCCTGTGGCAGCGCCCCAATATCCGGCTTACGTCGTCGCTGGCATTTTCGTTCGCGCCGGGGGTGCTTGAAGAAAGGGTGTCGATAACCACCAGCTCAATGCCCACGCCATGCTCGGCGGCAAAGGCACGGCCATAATGCTTGATTTCGTCAATCAGGTGTTGCGTGGGTTCCTCGGAACCGTGCAAATCAACGGGCAGGGTAAGGAGCACGAACGGCACCGTGCGCGGGTCGGCTTTCCAATATTGCAGGTATGCCCGCAGGCGCTTTTTCAGGCCGCGTGCGCCTTCGCCCGCAATGTACAACACGCCGCCCTTGCGCACCCGTGGCTCATACTTCCGCGCCCCTGCTGTCACCGTCAAAAACGGTTCGCCCCGCGCAATACAGAGGCTCATGTGCGTGGCGAGGAAAGATTTCCCGCTGCCGCTAGGGCCGACCAGCATTGAGGTTTCGCCGCGCGTCAGAATGCCTTTTATAAGGTGCTCATGTTCCGCGCCGGGCTTGTCCAGATCGGCAAGCACAACCGCGCCGAACTTGCTTTTGTAATCATCCGCAGGCCGCCAATCGCGGGCCTTTTCCTCAACAAGCTGATAAAGCTGGTCAACCGTTCCGCCTGCGGCAATCCAATCGCTTGTGTCGCCCTTGGGCGGCAAATCGGGCAGCTCCAGCACGCGCACGCGGGCGGCAACTCCATGCAAGCGGGTCGCTACCGTGTCCTTGTGCTTGCGGCCCGGCTCGTCATTGTCAGGGATAATGACAACGTTTGCGCCCCTGAAAAACTCAAGCAGGGGTTCGGGGAATTTGCCCGCTCCCATAGCGTTACAGGTGGCAGGCACCCCAAGCACGTTTAAGTTTTCAACGTCCTTTTCACCCTCAACAATAAAAACGATATTTTCCGCCGCTATGGCTTCAACCAACTCAATTGCGCGGTAGGGGACTTGGCGGCAGCCCTTAACCGACCAGCTCCAACCGCCGGGGACGTTGGGGTCTTTGCGCCGCTGGCGAAATGTCTTTTCGTTGCCCTTTTCGGGGTCAACCCATTCAAAACGGCAAACCTGAAATATGAACTCGCCGCCTTCGTCGTTGTAATCATAGGCGGCTGTCATTTCCGCGTGCGGGGGCACCCCCGGCGGCAAGCGGGCATCATCGCCCCCTTGCGGGGCACGTGCCGCTATTGGCGCATTGCTGCGCGGCGGAAGGGGAGGGCGGCGGTCTTCAATTTCAAGGCCGTTCTCGGCCATCCACTCAATTGCTGCGCGTCCCTCAAGCCCGCGCTCAGCTTTGATTAAGTCCAGAACGCCGCCGCCAAGGTGCGCGGGGTGGTCGTACCATGTGCCCTTTGTCGGGTCGATTGTGCGCCCATCGCCAAAGCGCACTTCATTTGATTTTGCGTGCGGGCGCGGGTCGCCCCAAAGCAACTTTGCCACGGGGAGCATGTGCTTTGCTAATTCCGAAAGGGGGCGTTGGGTCATTCTGCATTTTCCTCCCCATCATCAAGGAGGTTCGCCAGAAGAACGGGTTCTTTCGTTAGAATGCGCAGCAGCTCGAGGGCAAGTTCGCCCAGCTCAAAATCGCATTCATCCGCCACGGCGCGCATGGCGCGGAACTCGTGGGCGGAAATCGTAAAGCTGATTGTTTCTTGGTGGACGTTAGGGGCGCGCTTTAAGTGTATGTCGAAATAGCGCAGCATCCGGCGCACGTTTGATTTCGTCGTGTCGCCTATCGCGTCCGAAATCTGGCGCGAACTTTTTCCCTCGCCCGCCATATAAGCGGCGCGCATTCGCTCCGGTATGGTGTATTTTCGTTCGCTGCGCGTAGCCTTTGGCTTCGCCGCTTTTGTCTTTGTCGGGGTTAGTGCCATATCATTTCGCCTTATTAGCGTTCGCAGCAATCAATTTTCTAACTTCGGTAAGTACAGGCTCAACTTGCTCAAGAAATTCAGCGGCTTTGTGGAGCGCCATAATACGTTTCAGAACACGCGGGTCTGGCGCTGAAACGTATTCTTTCTCGCCCGCCTTTCCGCGCGCCACGCAAGCTGCGTGGCTGGCGCTGGATACGCGGGCCTCACATTTCAGCGTCCAGATAATTTCGCCCAGAGTGACTTTCGGGGCTTCCCAATCACCGCCCCAATTCTGCGGGTAAGAGGCCATCACGCACCCCCGAAAAGCGGGGCTGTGGCGTGGCCTGTTCGTGGTGCTTCAACCGCGCAGGCATAAGCCCACAGCGCCAATGCATCCGCTTCGTTGTCGTCGGTGTGATCCCAGCCCAAAGCTTTGCAGCGGGCCATAACCTCCCGCTTTTTATCCTTTGGACGCGCCTTACCTAGAAAGTGTTTTCGCACGTCCTGCACGTTAGCTTCGCGGATAAAATAAATGCCCCGCGCTTCGGCTACGGTTTCAGCAAGGAAGCAAAGCCCTATCAGCATCCGTGCTGTGCCAAACGTGGTTTTTCCGCCCATGATCTGCGGGTTCATGGGCGCTTCAATGTAGAGCGCCGCAACGGCATTAACTTTGGTAAAATCGGTAAGCCAGCGAAGCAGGCCGCGCCCTACAGCGCCATTCGATGACCCAGCGGGCGCTAACCGTTCGGAGCCGGATAGCGGCAACTCTCCGGGCTTGCCATAGGCCCAGCCCGTCCGCGTCGCTATATCAAGCGCAAGTATTGCCCCGTTTTCGCGCATAGCTTGATCCTCTAAAACCGCAATAAAAAATCACCGGGACGCGATAACGTCCGGCTCATCAAAGTCTATGATTGTTGCAAACTGCCCCAGCACAACACGCCGCTTCTCACCAAGGTATTTAGCTCCATCGGGGGCGTGCTTTAGGCGATAGCGCCACCCGATAATGCTGCCATGGCGCGAAATGTAGTCGTGCAACTCTTCGAGGCTTTCGCATTCGCATTGGAACGGAAAAAAAACCGCCGTCCCTTTAATTGTTGGAATGGTTGTGGTAACGCTGAAAAATGCCATGCGTCACCCGTTAGCCTGTAAGTTCGTCAAGCGCCGCGCCATCCGGGGCGCTACGATCAATGGCCGCAAGGCCAAGCGGCAGTTCGGCCAAACCGCCCAATGCATCAATCAACAGCTCAATGTTGTCGCGGGCTTCGCCTTCGGCGTCCTCAATCAGCTTCATGCGCTTGCGGTCAAGTTCGCGCAGCTTGAGAACGGCCTTCAACTCCTTTTTTGGAATGCTGTAGGCTTGGGCTTCCTCGAAAGCCATATTTTTTCGTTCGTTCAGCACTTGGCAGCGCTGCATGTACGCGCCTTTTTCGCTTTCCTTTTCTTGCTCAATACCTTCGATCTTGGCGACAATTGCCTCAACCTGCTCTGGGTTGAAACCGTTCGTCCCTGTGGTGTCCACCTTAGCCCGTCTCGCCATTTTTATTGTTCCTGCTTGGTTGTAATTTTTGAGGATTTTTCGGGGCGTTCAACGCCTTCAGGCCACGGCAGCCAATCAGGCCAGTAATCCGAAAAGGATTGCATCCATCCATCATAGGTTTTCACCTTGAAGTCATATCCGTTTTCTAACCGATAGGCTGCTTTCGGATCGCCTGTAACACGCTGGAAAACAGTTGACGTTCTCCAGTTGTTTGCAGCACCGAGCGTTTCAGCAACGATTGTTATATCGTTTCTCAATTTTTCATAATTAGCCATATTTGGAAAAAGGACGTAAACCGATTTGGAAGTCAACCCCCTCGGCTGGACAACCCCAAAAATTGATATACATCTACGCCAGCCCGGCACACGGGTTTGGAAGCCTTTGAGGCAAGCGTATGCGCAAAGACCGAATTGAAGCCCGGCTTGAAGCCTTGGGCATAACGCAATTCGAGGCCGCCGAAAGGGCGGGCAAAAATACCCACTTCATCTATGATTTTTTAGCGGGGAAGAAGCGCACCTTCAAAGGCGATGGGCCGGAACTGGTGGCCGCAGCGCTTGAATGTTCAGTGGATTATCTCAACGGCGACACGGACGAAGTCGGTGGCAGCAAACGGCGAAAACCCGTGTTTCCGTCCACAAAAAAACATGGCGGCTTGCCCTTCCGTGGCATCGTCGAGGCTGACGCTTTCCACAGGGCCGGTTCCCGCCGCATACCTGACGAGCTGATACCCATAGCCCCGGACATGCGGTTTCCAAACGCAAAGCAGGGCTGCTACCTCGTCCGAGGGGAAGGCTTGGACGCGCTGGGTATCCATGAGGGAACGTTTTTAACGACGGTGCCGATTGCGGACTATGCCGCCACAGAGGGCGGCCATAGGCCGGGCGACGTTGTGGTTTTGGAACACACGCGGTTTGGCGGGCGCGAGGTTGAGATCAGCGCGCGGGAGCTGGTTGCGTTGGAAAACGGCGGTGCTGTTTACGCCTGCCGCTCAACGGACGCCGGCCATTCGGTTTTGCACGTCGGCGCAAGTGGGGAGACGGCTGAGAAGGGCGGTTATGCGAAGGTTGTAGCAGTTGTGGTCGGGGCAACAAAGCTTTTTGCCAGCGCAAGCGCGCTCCGGCGCGCCTTGCAGAGATAGTTCACGGCGGTGAATGGAAGCACGACGGTAGCCTAGTTTATATAAAACCAGTTAGTGTTATATATAATATAATAAATATATATATTAGGGGGGGGTACGTAGTACCCCCCCTATATAGGTTATATATACTTCCCCGCGCACGCTGCACATGCGCACACACACGTACGCGTAGCAACAACCGTGCCAAAATTGATTTTTGTGAATAAAGTTTGGAATTTGGAAAAAACTTGCGCATAGGGGCTTGCACAGTTTGGAAATCTAAACCATGCTGCCTTCATAGACGGTTTGAACCGTGTTTTATGGAGGCACAGCCAATGATTTTAGAACAACCCAATACACCCAAAACAACAGTCCGCATTGTCCCGACGCTCACAAACGGCGCTGGCCGGGGCCGCTCCTACGTTGCGCACGGTTGGGTTCAAGTAACGCTGCCGTATCTCAGTTTCCTTGATTGCAGCGCCAACAAGTTCGGCACCGCCGCCGCGCCTTCCGCCGCACGCTGATCGCGCCTAGGAAATAATACGCCATGATCGAAACACACCAAATCGCTGACCGCGAAAGCTGGCTGCGTTTGCGCCAAGCCGACGTAACTGCCTCTGTGGCGGGCGCTCTGCTGGACGTGCACCCGTACATTTCAAAGTTTGCGCTTTGGGCGCTGAAGTCAGGGCGGGTTGAGGCCGACCCAACGGATAGCCCGCAGCTCCGGCGCGGGCGTTTGCTGGAACCTGTAGCGGTTGAAATGCTGCGCGAAGAACGCCCACGCTGGAAGATCGAGCAGCCCGGCGTTTACCTGCGTGACCCCACTGCGCGGCTTGGCGCAACCCCGGACGTTTACGCCTATTGCCGCGAAAACGGCATGGGCGTTGTCCAAATCAAGACGGTTGAACCCAACGCCTTCCGACGTAGCTGGCAGGGTGAGGACGGGGCCGCCGAGCCGCCGCTTTGGGTTGTTTTGCAGGCGATCATTGAAGCTCACCTTTCAGGTGCGCAATGGGCCGCCGTTGCCGCCATGGTGGTTGGCTTCGGTATCGAAATGCACATTGTTCCCGTCCCCATACATGCGGGCGTTATCGACCGCATAAAGGACGAAACCGCCGCATTCTGGAACATGGTTGCGGAGGGCATAGAGCCGCAGCCTGATTTCAACAGCGACGGCGCTATGCTTGCCCGCCTGTACAGCGTGGACAACGGGCAGGAAATCGACCTTTCAGGCGACAACTACCTGCCTGAAATTCTGGACGAGCGGGAAAACCTTAAGGCCACCGCCGCCCGCTGCGCCGCGCGCATTGAAGCGATAGACGCGGAAATCATTTCTAAAATCGGTGAGCATGAGCGGGCGTATCTGCCCGGATGGAAGCTCTCCCGCCCCCTAATTCACCGGAAAGCTTTTTCGGTTGATGCCGCCGACTTCCGCCAGCTTCGCGTCCGGCGGGATAACACCAAACCCATTTTTGCAGGAAGTTTTTGATGACAGCCGCCACAAATCCGCGCGCCGTTTTGGGGGGGAACAACCCCCCGCCGCTATCTGAAATCTTGCAGGAAAAATACGAAGGGTTATCCGGCTCGGTCGCCGATCTGGCGCTTTCCGCTGAGGCTGCCCCGCGCGAAATCAAAACCGATGGCGACCTAGACCGAACCGCTGTTGTCGTCAAAGACGCAAAGCAGATGCTTAAGCGCATTGACGGTTTTCGCGTTGCTGAAAAAGAGCCTTTCTTGCAAAGCGGGCGCGATGTTGACAGTTTTTTCAAGCTGCTATCCGAGCGCGTCAACCGCATAGCGGACGTGCTTTCACGCCGCGCTGACGACTACAACCGCAAGAAACTGGCCGAAGCGCGCCGCAGGGCGGAAGAGGAAGCCCGCAAGGCCCGCGAAGAAGCCGAAGCCGCGCGCAAGAAGGCGGCGGAACTGGAAGCCGCAGGCCGCGCCGCGCAGGCCGCCAAACAGGCCGATAAAGCCGAAGCCGCGATTGACGCCGCATTCGCTGCGGAAGCCAAGGGGAACCAATCCGCCGCCGACCTTACGCGCGTTCGCGGCGAAAGCGGGGTGCTTGCCTCTACCTGCACTGAGTGGAAGGGGGAAATCGTCAACATTGATGAGTTGGACGTGAAGGCCCTTGCGCCGTTTATCAAACGCGAACACCTGCAATCCGCGCTGAATGCTTTCGTCCGCACAGGGCGGCGCGAGCTTAAGGGCGCGCGTATCTTTGAAGACGTAAAATCATCCTTCCGTTGATCTGATAAGGAACCGAAATGTCTGGACAGGAACTTGAAATCATCACCCCTGACGGTGAGGTCATCACCGGCGTAAGCACAACACCTTTGAGCACGCAGTCGCAAAGCTTGGCGGTAAATCTGGCGCGGGCGGAAATCGACCAGCAAATTGCCACAGCGCGGGCTATGCCCCGCAGCGTGGCGCGGGCTGTATCAAACATCACGATGCTTGCCACGTTGGACGCAGAAAGCGCCGAAGAGTGCATTTACGCGCTACCGCGCGGCGGAAAGCCCATCAAAGGCCCAAGCGTCCGGCTTGCTGAAATCATTGCCTCGCAATGGGGTAACAACCGCGTGGGGGCGCGCGTCGTCCATGTGGATAAGTACGAAAAATACATCGAAGCCGAAGGTGTGTTCCACGACCTAGAAAGCAATTCGGCAACTACAGCAAGGGTTCGCCGCAGCATTTCGGATAAGCAGGGCCGCGTTTTCAAAGACGATATGATCGTCGTTGCAGGTAACGCGGCCTGCGCAATCGCGAAGCGTAATGCCATCCTCGGGGCTGTGCCAAAAGGCGTGTGGCGCAAGGCATACAACGAGGTTGAGAAGGTATTGGCGGGCGAAACTAAGACGCTTGCGGAGCGCCGCGACCGGGCATTCAAGGCGCTGGCCGCATTTGGGGTCACGCCAGAAATGATCTTCACAGCTCTCGAAATCGGCGGTCAGGAAGAGCTAACCACGGCGCACATGGCGACCCTGACGGGTATGCGGGAGGCGTTAAAGAATGGCGAAGCCACAGTCGAGGAAATGTTCCCCAAACCGAAGCCGCAAGGGGAAGCGCCCAAGAGCCTGAACGAAGCGCTTGATCGTGTGGCGTCCGGCGGGGCGAGTGCCAAGGCTGAACCACAAGAACGGCCAGCGGGGGGAGAGCCAGAAAATAAGCCCAAAGATGAAGCCCCCGCGGGTGCACCGCCAGTAACGCTTGACCATGTACCGACAGGAATTGACGGGCGCGACGAAGCGCAGGTTCGCGCCTACGCGGCGGGGCTTGAGGCCGCAAAGAAAGGCCATGCGCGGCGGGCAGTGCCGGGCGAATACCGCAACACGGGGCGTGAAGCCGAAGCCGCAGCGTGGGAGCGCGGGCATGACTTTGTAACCACCAGCCGCAAGGCCGAAAAGGAAGGGGGCGCACAATGAACGCACCACAGCGCGATTACCGCGAGGGAGACACGGTTATTCTTCACGGCACAGTTGAATTTGTAAGCCCCGAGACAAACCGCATTTCGTTGCAGATTGATGGGTGTTACGGCACCCAATATATCGAAATTAGCAGGGTGAAGGGGGTTTTTAGCCGACATTTTAAGAAGGGTGAGAAGGTTATTTGGCGCAAGTCCATTAGTGAGGTAAAAAATGTCGAAGTAATATGCCTTTATGGCGACCAAGCGTTTGTTGCCCTGCCCGATGGTAGAACATCCATAGCAATGAACAACGAACTCTGCCCGCAGGAACCTCAAGCGGCAACCCCATCCGTACTTGAGCCGCCCGTGCTGGGGAGGGCCGAATAATGGCCGTGCCCCCCAACGAACCGGACTGGATGGACGCAAGCCCCCGTTTGATGTGGGGCGCGGTCTTCCTATCGGTTGCCATATCCTGCGGCGCAATTGTCGGCTGCATTGTTTACATCGCCTATCGTTTGGCCCGTTACTGCGGCTAGAGAAAGATTTGCTATGCTTATTCGCGTTATAGATTTTGAAACAACAGGGGTTCCAACAGAAACCGACCCACAAGCCATCTGCGAGGTCGGGTTCACGGATTTGGAATATGACCCCGAAACGCTGGAAAGCACCATCGCCGCTCCGTTCGCAATGGTGGTTAATCCAAACCGTAAAATGCCAGTGCAGGCGCTTGCCGTTCACCACATTTCGGACAGTGAAACAATAGAAGCACCCCCGATCACCACGGGGCTGCTTAAACTGAATGACGGCGCACCGCTCTATTTTGCGGCGCACAATGCAGAGTTCGAGCGGCAATTCTTCGCACCGCAACATGCGGAATGGATTTGCACTTACAAAGTCGCGTTGCGTCTTTGGCCGGACGCGCCAAGCCACAGCAATCAAGTGCTGCGTTATTATTTGGGTGTTGAGCTAGATTGCATGGCTGCCATGCCCCCGCACCGCGCGGGGCCGGACAGCTACGTTACAGCCCACATTCTAGCCCGTGCTTTGGCAACCGGAACGACCGTTGAGGAAATGGTGCGCTGGTCAAGCGGTGCGGCATTGTTGCCCACATGTCCAATAGGCAAACAGTGGCGCGGCAAGCCATGGGCAGACGTTGACACAGGGTTCTTGAATTGGATGCTCGACCAAAAAGATATGGAAAAGGATTTCAAGGCTAACGCACGCCACGAGCTTAAGAAAAGGGGGGTTCTTTAATGGCCACGTTTCGGGAGCTGAACCCGCAGGAGGTTCCTATAGTTCGCGCGCTTTTGGCAAAATCTGTTTTGCCCTTCGAGGTTGCAACGCTTTTTGGGTGCCGCGTTGACAGCGTGGTTCGCATTTTGGCCGGTGAAAAATACGCCGAAGTTCCCGCTGCGGATATGTGCGCGGCTGAAAATGTTTGGGCGCTGGACAGGCTGATTGACGGGTTTGCGGCGCGGCTTCGCCATGCCGCGCAATCTGTGGCGGTTGACAAGGCTTAAGGTTGGTTTGGAAAATCGCGGCTTAATGACAGTGCAGAGGGGAAACATGTTCACAAAGTTGGGCTGTATCGACGAAGCGCTTGTTATTTTTGAAGCGGCAACAATCATCCTCCGCTACAGGGTTTTGCCCGAGCAAGATAGGGATGCAATGCGGCGCGCACAGAAGAAGCGGCGCGCGGCGGAGCGGCGCGCTAGGCGACGAGCAGAAAAAAACGGCGTTTCCCATGCCGAAATTATGTCGGCTCTAATGATTTTAAGTAGAACAAAGGAATAGATTATGTCTTCGTTAAATCAGGTTGAACTTATCGGAAGGGTGGGGCGCGACCCCGAAATCAAGTCCTTCCAAAACGGAAAGATCGCCAATTTCTCGATAGCGACGGGGGAAACTTGGAAGGACAAGACTACGGGGGAGAAGAAAGAAAGCACCGAATGGCACAACGTCTCGGTGTCCGGTGAGGGGCTTGTGCGCGTGATTGAAAACTACATCAATAAGGGCGACCAAATTTATGTTCGCGGCAAGCTGGTCACGCGCAAATGGAAGGATCAAAGCGGCAACGACCGCTATTCGACTGAGGTTCAAGTGCGTGGGTTTGACGCTAAATTGATTTTACTTGGTGGAAAAAGCGGGAGCGGGTCTAGCAATAGCAAGCAAAGTAACGTAACTAATAATAACCTTTCCGATCAGATAGACGACGACATACCATTCTGATTACTTAGTTTTATTATGACACATATCGGAAAAGGAAATAATCAGTGTTTTACCCTGACATAGAAGCCGCAATAGCACGCGGCGCGGCGCACCGCAAAAACATGCACGAGCTAGGCGCACGCCCCGGCTTCCGCCCCTTGGACTTGGGGCACTGGCTCCGGCTATGCGCCGAAGCGGGCGTTCCCGCCGTCCCTGCAACCTTGGTTGCGTCCATCAACCCGCAGCTCTTGACCGAATTCATTGAGCCGCACCCCGACCATGTGCCTACCGAGGCGCAGCTTGAAACGCTGCAAGCGTTCTGGGCCAAAGTTCAAGAGGCGCGAGCTTTGCACGGCTATATGCTGCGCTGGTCATGCTGTGCGTGCGCCAAGGTTAAGCACCGATTGAGCACGGGTGAACCGCGCTGGAACCCCGACTTCTTAGAGTTCTTCGGAGCAGATGATTTCCGCGCGTTTGACCTGCTTTGTGAATTTTATCACCCCGAAGTCGGCGCTTACCTGCGGCCTTGGTTGCGCTATGCGGTGCATGAAGGCTACCCGGTTGAATACCGCGCTTTCGTGCTGAACGGCGAAATCCAAGGGGTGAGCAACTATTACCCGCAGCGGGACTTGCCCGATAATGACGAAACCAGCCGCGATGTTGAAACGGTTCTTGCGTTCACGCGCCGCCTGATTGCGGCACAGCGGGAGCCAATTAACCTGCCGAACGCCTTTGTACAGGCTATGCCAAAGCTGAATTGCTGGACGGCTGACTTTGCCCGGCTGGCTGACGGCGCAATCGTATTCCTTGAGGGCGGCCCGCCGCACCTGCCGGGCGGCGCGCACATGTGCTGTTTCAAGTTTGGCGAGATTGAAGGCGTAGCCCTATCAAACCGCAATGCGGAGGGCGATGTATGATTTTATCAGCGCAAACCATCCGCCGCCTTTGCATCGGTGTTGGTTCTATCCGAAGCCCGCTTATCTCGCCGTTCGTTGAGCGCAGCCGCGTGGGCGGCATGTCCTACGGCCTAAGCAGCGCGGGTTACGACATTCGGATTGCCGAAACGATCTGGATCATGCCCAAAACGTACCGCCTAGCATCTACGGTTGAACGCTTCTGCATACCCGACGACCTTGTTTATCAGGTGGTGGACAAATCATCGTGGGCGCGGCGCGGCCTAAGTGCATTCAATACGGTTGCCGAACCGGGTTGGTGCGGGACGCTAACGCTGGAACTGTTCAACGCTTCATGGCTTCCCAAGCGCATAAAGGCGGGCACGCCGATTGCGCAAATCTTGTTTATGGAGCTGGACGAGGCAACCGAGCAGCCATACTGCGGAAAGTACCAGAACCAAAAAGCAGGGCCGCAACCCGCAATATTTGAGCCTGCCTAAGCCATGACGACCGCAGAACGCCGCCACGTTCTGCCGCCCAGCCTGCCACCGCGCGGGCTGTGCCGCGTTCAGGCGGCGCAATATGTGGGCGTATCGCCCAGCACCTTTGATCGGATGGTTGATGATGGGCGGATGCCCCGCCCCAAGCGGATCAATGCCCGCACGGTATGGGATTTAAAAAAGCTGGACATTGCCTTTGAGGCACTCCCCGATGACAGGCCGTGCGGGGAAAGCGACCCATGGGGCGACCTCCGCGCGTGAAGCAGGGGAACCCCACATGGTGCAAATCAAGATGAAATATGTGCATGAGGACGTTGACCGATACGGCAACGTCCGTATTTATTTCCGGCGCAGGCCGGGGGCGCGGAAGATACGGCTTGAAGGCACGCCGGGGAGCGCCACTTTCATGGCGGCCTATCAGGCCGCGCTTGCGGGATACGCCGAAGCCACAGCCACCCCGAACCGCGCACCTAAGCCGCAGCCGCAAACGTTCCGCTGGCTTTGCGCACAATGGCTTGCCAGCCCCGCCTATGCGCGGCTTGAACGGATCACGCGCCGAACGCGGCGTCAGATATTGGAGGCGTGCTGCAACGAGCCGACAGCCCCTGACGCGGCAACGCTATTCGGTGAAATGCCGATTGACCGCTTCACAAGCAAGGCCGTGCGCGTGCTGCGCGATAGGAAAGCGGGGCTGCCCAGCGCGGCGAACAACCGCATGAAGGCTATCAGCGGGGTTTTTAGCTGGGCGCTGGATGAGGAAATCGGGGGCGTGCTCACCAACCCCGCGCGCGACGTGCGGCGCGAGAGAACCACGGGGGAGGGCTTCCATTCGTGGACGCTGGAAGAAATCAAGCAATATGAGGCGCGGCACCCAATAGGCACCCGCGCGCGGCTTGCCCTTGCCCTGCTGTTGTATCTGGGGCAGCGCCGTTCAGACGTGGTGCAAATCGGGCGGCAGCACCTGCAAAACGGCTGGATCAGGTTTGTTCAGCAGAAGAACCGCAGCCGCAGCGCCGTGCGGCTTGAGCTGCCTGTTATCCCCGCCTTGCAGTGGATCATTGATGCCACACCCACGGGCGGGCTGGCCTTCCTGCAAACCGAGTTCGGCAAGCCGTTCACCGCCAATGGGTTCGGCAACAAAATGCGGGATTGGTGCAATCAGGCGGGCTTGCCCCATTGCAGCGCCCACGGGTTGCGCAAAGCGGCGGCGGCATGGCTGGCGGACGCGGGGGCAACGACACACGAAATCATGGCGATAACGGGCCACCGGACGATTGGCGAGGTTGAGCGGTACACGAAAGCAGCCAACCAAAAGCGGCTTGCTCGCAGCGCAATGGACAAGGCCACGGCGGGGCAGGCGGCCTAAAAAATATCCCCACTTTTTTGTGGGTTTATCCCCAAATTATCCCAATCCATTGAAAAACCTTGCTAAATAAAGCCGCTGGTGGCCCCGGTCGGGATACCCTAAGCCTTATAAATCAAGGCGTTGGGATAAAATCCGTGGCCATTTCTTCCTCTGATTTCCTTACGTTTTTTGCCTGCATTATCCCCACTTTTTGCAGGCCTAAAAACGCAAAAAGCCCCCACCGGCACCGGCATAGAACCGGGCGGGTGGGGGCGTATGGTGTACCAATGCTTCACATTTTAATCGTGGTGGGGACGCTTTATGGGCAGCCCCATTTCAGCGCCGAAACGTGCATTGCCGCGCGGGACGCTCTGCGGGCGTCTGGGCGGCAGGCCGTATGCGTCCGGCCCAAGCTGCAAACCAATTTCAAGGCCAGCGGCAAGGCCGGGTTCACGGTGCTGTTTTAGACCTTTCCAGCGCGTCAAGGCGCTGCTGCATCTGCTGCCAAACGTCCCGCACGGTGACAATCTGGCCTATGGTTTTGTTGATTTCGTCAATCCGCGCCGATAGGGCTTCGTCGCGTTCAATGGAGCGCTCGCCCAGCTCTTTGTCGCGTTCCTTGAACGCCGCCCAGATTTGTTCATGCTCCTTACGCGGCACTTGGTTGTCGTTCATCTTGCCTAGGATGATCTCGATTGCATCAAACTTCTTCCCTGTTTCAACGCGGGAAATTTGGCGGTTGCTCTCGTAGGCGGTTAGGAAATTCTGAAAGTCCTTGTCCGTTACGTTAGCTTTTTGTCCGTTCTGTATGGTTGTAACATCGCGGTCAATTCGGGTGATAGACCCGGAAAGCGGCGATATTCCCAAATAAAACAGGCTGCCGCCAACAAGAAAAACAAGACTTGATATTGAGACAAGCAGGGGCCACGGCGTGCGTGACCCCTCGTTCATCTTTGATATGATCTGGTCAAACCGCCCATTAAATTGCGCATCTAAGCTCCTTAAGGTTCCTTCAATGGTTCCCAAGCGCCCGTCAATGGTGCTGACTTTCTGCTCAAGCACAGATTGGCGGCTATCTAAGCGTGCAAGTTCTGAGTGGTTCATGGGTTTGTTCGCTTCTTCCATTTCCCCCGCCGCAACCTCAAAAGGTTTTTAAATTATTTGCCTGAATAGATTTTTCGGATATGGCGGCATCCTCGGCGCACCCGACAATTCGGGCGTTCGCTATGCCCAACGCGCTGCGGTGCCGCGCAAGCGCCACCGTCAGGGGTTCCCCCTTCTTTAAGCCAGGGTCGGCAACTGGTCGGCAATCCGCCGCCGCTTCCGGCGGTGCCCGATCAGCGCTTCCCTTTCGGGGTGACGCTAATGTTCCGCAGCCGCTTAAGGCTGCTGTCGTCAATATCGCAAGCACGGCCATTGCGGGCCGCAAGCGCCGCTTGCCTTTGCAATTCTGCAATTTCGTTTTCATCGCCAACCTTTGCCCGCTCCTGCTCCTCAATCCTCAATTTGGACTGCGCAAGCTGTTCATCCCGCGCCTTCACCGCGCGGGATAGTTCCGATTTTTCTGTTCTCAGGCTGGCAACCGCCGCGCCCCGCAAAGCCACGTTGTAGCCAAACAGGAAGGCAAAAACCGCCGTGGCTGCGGCCATGCCCATGCGCGAAAACAGCAGGTTAAGCATTAATTGAGCCTTCCCTGCTGATACGCCTTTCGCTGGCTTTCGCGGATCGTGCGGAACGCCCAGAACAAGCCAAGCGCGGCAATCAGCACGAGCAGCGGCCAGTTGTCCTTAAGGGTTGAAAATAGGTCTAGGAGCGGCGAAGCCGCCGTTTGAACCTCTCCCACCTTTTCCCCCGCGCCGGTTACAACCCCGATGGCATAATCAATGCCATCGCCTGCTTTCTCGCCCATGGTGGCGATGCCTGATTGGATTGCCCCGCCCGTAACATTGTCATCGGCGGCCTTGGCGGCGGTAAGCCCCGCCGCAACCTTCATTGTGTTTTCGCCCGCCTTGCTGACTTTCCCCACGGTTCCGGGGGCGTCCGGCGCTTCGGCCCGCGCCGGGGCTATTGCACGCGGCTCAGCTTTGCCGAGTGCTGTCCACGTTTCATCATCAAGCGCGGGGGTTAGGGGCAGGTCATTATCAGCCTTGAACGCCAGCAATGCGCCGCGCGTCTTAGTGCCCCATTTGCCGTCGGGCTTGCCGACTTCCCAATATCCCAGCGCCCGCAGTTGTGTTTGCAAGCGCTCGATTTCCGGCGCTTGCTGGCCTTGCGTATATGGTTCGGCCTCAGCGGCAACCACGGGAACCGCCACAACGGCCACGGGGGGCGCGCTGGCGGGCTTTGCGGTGGCTTCCTTGCCCAAGATAGCTTTCGCCCTTGCAAGGCAAGCCCTGCGGTCTGCAATGCCGTTCTCGCCGCCGTTCAGGGCCTTGGTGGTGCCCTTAATGTCATCCCGCGCGGCAGCAGCCGCCATGCAGGCCGCAAAATACTTCGCGGCAACCTCAACCCCTGTGTCGGGGTCGCGGGCAAGCTCGGGGCTGCCCTCAAGGTCAACACCCGCTTTCGCCCCGAACTTTCGGTAATTCTCACGCCCTGTGAGCTGGTAGGGGCCGCCGCCGCGATAGCGCCAGCCGTCGCCCGCGTTCACGTTGCCCAACCGCCCGCCATAGACCTTTTCGGCCAGCTTTTGCGGCTGCCGCACATAGGGCCGCGCCGCCGCGTCATTCTTGAAGCGGGAAGGCCAAACCTCACGAATGCGCTTAGCGCTGGTGTAATTCAGGTTTTCGGAAAGGCTGGTGAAGCCCCCCGTTTCATGCGCCATGTGCGCAAGGAAATGCGCCATTGCCTGCTTTGTGACAATTCCATTCGCCGCCGCGTGCTTATTGATAGGCCCGACCAGCTTTGCGGCAAGCGGCGCGGGGCCATTGGCTATGGCCTTAAGGTGGGCTGGTGTGATTTTCATTCGCGTGTCCCCAGACAATAAAAAAACCCGCCACATGGGCGGGTTGCGTTCGTGCTATTTGGTTCTGTCTCTAGCTGATTACGGCGCTCGTATCGCACCGCAGCCAATTGGTGCCGTTGGAAAAGGCGATGCACGCCCCGCCTGTTGCGTCCGTTACATAGATGATCTTGCCCGCAGGGGTTGCCGCTGGAAGGGAAGCCTTCGCGTAGCTGGTAGCCTGCAACAAATCGACATAGGCTTTTGTCGTGGCGTGGGCTGCGGCTGTGGGGGTGGCAACCTCTAAGGTTCCCCCTGCGGGGCGATAAGGGATTGAATTGCCCGTTGCCGCTGTTGCCAAAGTGATCGTAGTTCCGGGGCCGGGGGTTGAGGCACCGCCCGTCTTTCCTACAACCCCCGCACCGGGCAAGGTTATGTCAGCGGGAACATGGCCGTGGGCTTGGGGGGCAAACGTTGAGGGCTTATTCGCAATTGCCGACCATTCGGGCGAAATGTCGCTTATAAGAATATAGCTTGCTTCAAGTGTTTTCCCTCCGGTCCCGGTGTAAATCCACCGCTGCCCGTCCGTCGTGGTTACAACGGTGCCTTGCGCGATTTCCGCCTGCTGTTCCGTTGTAAGTGAGGCAATTGGGCCGCTTGAAACAACCTGATTGGTGCCGGGGAGAACGGGCAAGCGGGCAACGTCCAATGTGCCGCTTGTAATATCCGCCGCGCTGTGGCCGTGGGAAGCATTGGCCTTTGCAGCAAGCGCGGCGGCGGTTGCAGTGCTAATGGGCTTGTCTGCATCGCTGGTATTATCAACCGCATCAAGCCCAAGGTCTTCTTTCGTCGGCGTATCGCCGGGCGGCCCCTTAAGCGCCAAAAGAAAGGGGCGGGTTATTTCAGGCATATTTCATCCGTCCGTTTTCACATAACTTTGCTAAATAATGGGCGGGGGTCGTGACACCTATTTAGCCACCCATCCGGTGTTTCCTGTTCCGCTTTCCTTGACATAAAGCGTCGTGGAGGCCCCGCCATCTGTGCGGGTATAAAGCGAACCGACAGGCGCAGTTACAACCCCTTGGGGCGTGCCAGCACCGACAATCCAGCGTATTTGTCCCTTAGAATACGACTTCAATCTGATCGCATTAGAGTTAGTAATGATAAGCGTCAAAATATCAGAAGCATTGTCCATTCTGAAATCTGAGCCAGTCCCGATAGACGCGATTTTATAGTTCACAGCACGGGAACTTGTGGCGATTAGCAGGGTGAACTCGTCGCCATCGCGCATCTCAGGTGTCACAATGCTGTCCACATCGTCCAGCGCTGCTGCGGCCTCTGTATCCACAAAATAGTAGCCAAATCGCCCCGGCAGCGTGAGAACGCCGCCGCTTATAATGCAGGTGGTTGGGCAACGTTGGTGGTTTATGCGACCACTGAAAAGTGGTGGAGAACGCCCCGCTGTGTCTAGTGTCGGGATTGTAAAAGCATCAATTCCAGCGATCTTGCGGAACGGAGACTTATTAGATCGGTCGTCCATTAAATCGGTGCGCGTATCGTACAGCCCGCCATAATCTTCGCGGTGGATAGTAATTTGTACAATGTCAGTTATGCGGTTTCCTTTTCCATAGCCACCAAACGCCCCTGTTCGTTGTTCAAACCCTTGGAGAAAATGCACCCTCTTCCCGTCGCAAATAACTGAACCTTGCGACAACGCTGACGCGCCACCCTGCTCGCGGCGAGGAAACAACCCGATATGGCGAACTTTGGTGGTTGCTGCTGTCCACCAATTCCCCGTTACGGCAGGGCCGGATAGGTAGAAACAACTAGCCCTCTCATCAGTGCCATGTCCCTCAACCTCGCCGTTGCGGTAGCCAACAAATGCGTGAATAACTCCGTCCTCGTCAACATCGAACGGCACACAGGCGTCGGACATATTACCGCCGTTGAAGTAATCTAACGGGGCCGAGTAGTAGCCATAATTCGGCGCTGTGGCGGTTACTAAGCGGTCAGTTGATCGCCATTGTCGTGGCTGACCGCCTTCACCGTGTCGAATGAAGCCGAAGTACAGGTCAAGCGATGGAATATAGCGTACCGTAGGTTCTTCAAACGTCGTGCTTACGCCCAAAATAAGATAAGTCCATGTATCCCCTAAATCTGTTGTGCGCATAATGGCCGCGCCCTCAGCGTAGGAAGCGCCAACGACAAGCGAACCATCGTGGCCTTCACAAGCCGAATGCACCATAACCGGCTGGCCTGAAAAGCCGGTTGGCACGGGGAAGGTAGTGTTCTTTACAGTGAAAGGCCCGTTGTAATCTTGCGTCCCTGCCGTGCCTATCGTTCGGTGCCATATTTGGTAGGTGTAAGGGTGTATGTCTGTCCCGCCAGCGGGGATACGCGGGAGAACGCATTCAACCCTGCTAGACTTTAGAAATGTGGCCGACCAAACGGTTACACCGCTTGCTTTTTCATCTGGATATTCGGCAATAGGCCAGCTAGTTGCGTTGTCATCGCTGATTTGCAGGACAACACGACCAGTTCCGTCGGCGTGAGATTGCTTTTCATTTGTCCATACGCGGAGCTGCTCATCGACTTTATATGCGCTATCTTGCGGCCACGCGTTGTACTGCAAGGTGTTAGTGATCTTCGCAATTGACCAGCGCAAAAAGTCCTTAGTCGTATAACGGACGTAACCCACCTTAAATTCGGCATTGCGGATATTGCGAAAACTGTCCGGCTTGGCGTTTACTAGATAAGTAAGCCCAGCCCCATCAATTATCTGGCCTGATGCCAAAGCGGCATTGACCGCAGTCGTGTCATTAGTGACGCCATCGCCTACCGCGCCGAAATATCTAAATGTTCGCCTGACGCCTTGTAAATCAAGCAGCGTTCGGACTTCGGAGAAACTTTTTTGCTCACGTGCCGTCCCTGCCGCGTTGTCCACAAGCATCGTGTTTGCTGTAACGCTCGGAAAGCCAACACCCGCATCGCCCTTTGGGCCTTGCGGCCCCTGCGGGCCTTCCGGTGCAGTTATAGTGCCAAGGTTCACCCATTCGCTTTCGTTCCAAACCCAAAGGTCGCCGCCGGTGATTTCGTCCGTAGCATTGACAATATACCCATCGCCTTCTTCGTTGCCAGATAACGGGAGCAGGTCTTCGCTCGCAACCTGCCCTTTGATAAATACAGCGGGTGCGCCGGGGTCGCCACGATCCCCCTTTGGGCCTTGATCGCCCTTCAACGCCATCAAAAAGGGCAGGTTGATTTCAGTCATAGCATTTCCAGTCTAGTAAGCGTTCAATACTTAGGCGGCGTTATCACCAATGACGAAAGAGCATGTCGCCCCCTGTTCACTGTCGAATGCCTCTGTAACCGTATCGGCACCGAGGTTTTTTCCGGCCACGGAATAGCCCAAAATCCCACGGTCATTTTCGTATGCGGCTTCGATCATGCGTGCGCGAAAAGCCCCGAATGTCTCGCCATCGTTTGCAGTTTCAATATGGATATTATCCGGCATGTTCATTGTCCTTTGTTATGAAATTGACCTTGTAAATTCGCGCCAGAAGGTGCCGCAATCCATCATCACAATAAAGCTTTGCGCATTGGGAAGGGTAACGTCGGCCCCGCCGTTCATTTGGAAAGTGGCGCTGTGTTTCAGCGTCACGTCCCTTGCGCTGCTTGGCGTGCGAATTAGGATAGTACGCAGAAGCGGAATTTCTTTCGGCTCAAGCTGTAAGATGCCCGTTAGGTCATCTGTAGCCGCAGCGCCCTCAGTATCCACCCATACGGCACCCCAAACGCCCCTCGGAAGGGTGATTACGCCCGATTTGATAATTAGCGGCGTTGGGTACAGCCGGAACCCAAAACCACCGTGCACAAGGGCGCTATCAAGAATAAGCGGGTCGCGCATACGTTTGCGGCCCACTGTGTCGTAGTGCACGCAAATAAGCCGGTTATCCTGCCCGATCAGCGGTGTTGGTGTTGCATCATCAAGCAGATCATCAAACTTCACTTCCAAGCAAAATATGTCGGGTTGATACCCCTGTGGGGTTTTAAAGGGGTCGGCTGTCGATGGGATATTGTAGCCGTAGCGGGTTATGAAGGCTAAACGTTCGCTTCCAAAAGCATATATTAGCTTTCGGAAGGTTCCGTCAGGGTTGCGTACCTTGACAACCGAACCAACGCCGCATCCGGTTGACGCATACTCACCCATATTTATGCCTTGCCCCGCCTGCGCAACCTCAGTGGTTGCCATGTCAGGCGCAAAGCTTCCGTTCAGCTTTACCTTTATGACGCGAATGCGCGGGAAATTTCTTCGGCCTATGCGGTCAACAACCCCCGTATTCCATTCACCCTCACCCCTCTCCATAGCGAAAAACCACATTTCAGTCCCCGAAATTGAAGGGTGATCTGCGCTGGTCATGAACTCAAATGGGATCGGGTCGCCGTAGGGAATAATCTTCTTTACCGCCCCATTCAGGTTGTCCAGTTGGGTTAGGTCGGCATAGCTCCACGCCCAATTGTTGTCGTTCGCCCAGAAGATACGGGACGCTGTAGTTGCGCCCTGCGTCCGAAACGCTACGAAAACACGCTTCACGCCGCCGCCAATGTCCAGCCACTTATGGCTGGGTTCAGCTTGTCCGCCGAGATTAGCCGCAGGTATCTCACGCTTAACGAAGGTCGGCGTTGTCCAGAAGTTTGTTACTTCGTAAAGCCCACCCGCGCGCCCCGGAGCCGCCGCAGTACCGCCAACATGCCATCCGAAGCTAATAGCTCCGGCCACCATGTCCTTGGTGTCCATGCTGTGAACATGGGTAACACCCGCGCCTAAAGCATTCGTGTAAATGGGCATGGTTGTAATGCGCCAGCCTTGCGTTCCGGGGAGGTCTGGGCGGTCATTGCGGTAGTTGGCTTGGTCTTCCCACGAGTATTCGATGTAGCCTGAGCCGATATTGCTTAGCGTAGCGGTTGAGTTGCTTCCTTTATGGACGACAACGGTGTTCCCGTTGATAACGGAATGAACCGGCCTAGGGCCGCTAAGCCCCGCCATAGCTGCCGTTTGCCCGCTATTAGCGCCGGAAACGCCGCTAAAGCTTAGATAGTCGCCAGCCACGCAACCATGGCCGGGCAGATTGATCGTAACTAACGGGCTTCCGGCGACGGTTGAAAAAGCGTTTTCGTATAGGCCGTTGAAGCTCGCCCTCCTATCCATCATGATAAGTTCAAGGATTTGGTCGGGGTCTGAATTGGCAAAGCTTCTGCGCTCAACCACCACAACCCACCTGTCCGAGCCACGGACGAAGCCGGAACACATTGAGTTCCCAAACCAATTGGGCGTCATTTCCTCGTAGATGTCGATATTCTCGTCATATTTGGAGCCAAGGTTGTGTGATTTTACGACCTTGATTTTCTGCCCCGCTGTGCCGTGGCCTGTGGCTTCCTGCAATTTTAGCCATATCTCGCCGCTTAGGCTTTGGTCGCAGCCATTTTGCGGCCAGCAACAATAATCTGGGGTATTCGTAACCTGACTGATTGCGGTGTCACACCGCCCGAACACCCGCCTGCTCTCGTACGAAACGTTATCGTATATAATTCTCCCATTTACGAGGAAGCTAACGCTGCGCGGTTTGATGGTGGTTATGTAGGATTTGCCTAACCCATCCACCTTTCTGCCGGTTGTATTGAAGTAGGCGATGGCGTTGTTAACCGCTGTGGTTTCGTTTCCTGTGCCTGTGCCGCCGAAAAACGCCATGGTGCGCAAGGTTCCATGCAGGTCAAGCAGGCCGCGCACATCCGCGAAGCTCTTGCTTTGCCGCTCGGTGCCCGCCGAATTATCCACCAACATTGTGTTTGCGGTGATCGTGGGGAAGCCTTCGCCGGGGTCGCCCTTGGGGCCTGTTTCCCCTGTTGCTCCGGGTTCGCCGGGGTCTCCCTTGTCGCCCTTTGGCCCGGCAGGCGCGGTAATAGCGCCTAGGCTAAACCACGCGCCGCTTGTCCAGACGTAAAGGTTGCCGCCGGTTATGAGGCCGGTAGCGCTGACGATATAGCCGTCACCCTCGCTATTGCCACTTGCGGGCAGGAGAGACGTGTTTTCAACCGTCCCCTTGACGTGCACAGCGGCCATGCCGGGCATACCTTGGTTGCCCGTTTCGCCCTGCGGCCCCTGCGGCCCGGTATCACCTTTTAGACCTTGCGGCCCCTGCGGGCCGGTTGGGCCAGTTGGGCCTACGGGGCCTTGCGGGCCGGTATCGCCGCGACCGAAAAGCACACCATCCGACCAGACGCCGGGGGTATCAGTAAGGCGCACATACAGCACGCTTTCGTCGGTTGCCAGATACGAGAAGCCCGTCGCCTCATCGTCATGGTCATCGCGGGTCGCGCGGGTTCCCGCGCTATCAACCGCAAAGCTTGTGCCCATAGGGCCTGCCGCCCCCGTATCACCTTTCGGCCCAACGGGGCCGCGCAGGTCGGGGCCTTCAATGAAGCCCTCTGGCCCAAGCACATCCAAGCGGGTGCCCACCCAACGGATTTCAACGCCGAAGCCCGAAAGCATAGCGCTGATTTCATCGCGCAATGTCTCAATGGTGATTGTCTGCGTTTTCGCTTCGTTGATAAGGCTGGTCGCGCGGTCAATAGCTTTGTTTGCCAGATCGACGGCGACGAGCGCCCCCGCGTTCCCGTAGGAGGTTGTTGTCATAGTTTCCCGCCAAAAATACTAAAGGGGTTTGATAATCAGCCGCGCGTGTCTTTGCCCGCGCTGCCTTGGGGTTGTTTGACTTCAAGCCGCGTTGTAAAGCCGCTCCCGCGCGAATATTCGTGCGTCACGCTGTCAATGCGGTATTGCCCATCAATGCCGGGGCGCGCCCCTGTGAGGAACAGGTCGGCTTCCGGCTGGGCGCTCACATCGCCGTCAATGGTTATGCTGCCGCCGCCCTTGGCGCGCTCGCTGTCGGCCTTGCCGCTCTTGGTAGCGGTATCCGCTTCCGTTTCATCGGCGGCGGGGTTGCGCAGGGTGTAATCGGCCTTCGCGTCGGGGTCGTCTATCTGAACTTCTTTTTCCTTCCATGTCGCGGTTTTGGTGTCGTAATAGCGCGACTTGATGGATTTGTAGCGGGGGCGTCCCAGAGTTGGGCTTATATCCCATGATATGAGATTTCGCCCCCATGCGGCTGTAACGGGCGGCAATGCCTCCCCGCTGGCGCTTGTGCCGCCGTTGCGCTTCGCCAATACGGCCTTTTGGCCGGATACCTTGAATGTGCCGCCGACCTCGCGGGCTATGCGCTCGCCAAAGTGCAGGAAGCTTTCATTCTGCATCGCCCAATAGTCGCGCACCAGCGCCTTAAGCGCAGGGTCAACCGTGACTTCGGGAATACCCGCCTCTTTGCCCGCTTCCGTGAGCACATCGCCAAGGGGCTTTTTATCCCAATGTTTCTGCTGCGGCTGCTTCGCCTTGCCCTTAGTGTCAACGCCCTTGGCGGTGACGCTAAGCACCATGCCGCCGCTGCGGGAACCGCTTGAGCGCACCTCGTCCACGGTGCCGCGAAAAACGGTAGCAACGCCGTTCAGGTTGTCGCCAAGCGATACCTCAATTGAAACGCCATCGCGGGGAAGCAGCAGCACGCCGTCGGTATCATCAAGCTCGATATTGCATGTATCGCTTGAGCTGCCCGCCTTGTCCGTTACGGACAGGTTGATAAGGCTGGGGAGTAGGTTGCTTGAAACGTCCCGCCCGTCGATTGTAACGATGCAGGTTGATTTGCGCATTCCCTAATCCCAAAGCCTTTTGAAGTTACGCCGCGCGGGCGTTTGCTGGGGCGCGTCAACGGGCAGGGTTACAACCGTGCCCACGGGCAAAAACGTCCCCGAATCCGCAAGCCCACGGTTCATTTCAAGCGTGCGCTCGACAAGGCCGGGGGTTTTGCGCCGATATTTGCGCCATAGCAGCAGGTCAAGGGTTATGCCATCGCCCCTAACGGTAATTTTTTCGGTGCCGCTCATTCCAAAAGCCCCACGATGGACGAAAAGAAATCGGAAGCGTTGGGCGCGTCAGTGCGGCGCAACGAAAGCTCGACCTCAATCACCCTGCCTACGCCCTGCGCGTTCAGGTGGGTTGAGCGTTCCGAAACCCGCTCAATCGCCATCCAGCCCATTGGCACCCCATCGCCGCGCATCATGTATTGCGGCTGCCCGCTTTGGCGCATGGCGGCAAGGCTGGCGAGGCTTGAAAGCCCGCCCAGCTTTTCGGGGAACAGCTTGATTGAAAGCGTTACAGTTTCCGGCCCATCGCCCACAAACTCAACAGGCGGGCGGCGGCCAAGCACGGGCTTGTCAACAAGCCCCGCTTCGTTGTTGCGGCCCGTGTCCGTGATGTTCACAGGCCAAACTTCAAACATCACCGAACCTAGCTGGCAAAGCATTATTCACCGACCCCCGTATCCGCATGAATGCCGCGCAACGAAGCCCCCGCGCCTTGCACCTTGGGCGCGATGGTGGGGCTTACTGTGAAGGCAAGGTTGGCTTTGATCCGCCCCGCGATTGCGGCGGCCTGTGTTTCCGCGTCCTGCAATTCTTGCAGCAGACCCGACTTGAACGAAGCCCCTGTTTGCTGACCTACGGCGCTCAAATCTTGCTTTTGCAAGCCACCCCAATCTTGGTTAGGCGGGGCGGCTGGTGGCTCTGCAACAGGTTCGGGAGTGCCTGTATTTCGATTGATCGTGCGGGCAACAGCAACATCATGTTTCAGCCGGTCAACCTCGGCTTGTAGCGAAGCTATTTGCGGCTGCACAAGTTCGGGGAAGTGGCCTGCCTGCATTTTGGCGATTGTAGCCTCAAGCTGCTTAATCCGGTCGCTTCCCTCCAAAATCATCTTGTTGCGTTCAGCAACATCAGGTGCTTTGCGCGTGAAAGTAATTTCCTGCTTTTCGGATAGGCGGAAACGCTCATAATCCCGCTTTCGCGCTACCTGTCGCGGCCCGAAAAAGAAATCAAGCGTTTTTTCGCGGCGTTCATCTCCTGCCCTGCGGGCTTCGTCATCCCTAGTTTTATCTTCGGGCGTTACTGGTTTTCGCCGCGCGTCTATGCCCTCAAGCGTTGCGTCGAGGTTTTTAGATATGGTTTCTAGCTGGCTTGTTACGCCCGCGCTATCAAGCCCGCGCCCAACCGCGCCCATGAACTGCCCCCACGAATTGGACAGGTTATCAACCTTCGATTTGCTGTCCTCAAGAACGCGGTTGAGGTCTGACATTGTGGAGCCGTCAACCTTACCCAATTCGCCCACAAGCTTTTCAACCGCCCCCGGCGCAGAAAGAAGCGCACGCATACCGCGTGCAAATTCCATATCGGTAAACAGTTGCGGGATTTTGGACAGGTCGCCTTTGGTGGCCTTCTTTGAAAGTTCGACGAAAACAGTCAGAAGGTCTTTACCTTCCTTGCGTGCCTTTGCCATTTCAGCGCGAAGGTTCACGCCGTACTTTGCAAAATTCTTTGATGTTTGCTCGCTTTCCATCTTTGCGAAAATGTTTTGCAGAGATGAGGCGGCTTCCTCCGCCGTCCCCGTGTTCGCGCGCACGACCTGCGCCATAGCAACCATTTTGCGCAAGCCAGCCTCGCCCTTAAGCCCGACAGCCGCAGCGGCGGGGGCAAGGGACGGGAGATAGCGCGCCATGTCCTTCAGCTCGAACTTGCCCGCCTTACCGCCCGCGACAAGAATGTCGAACGCGCCCTGCATGTCTTTGCCCGCAATTTTGAACTGCGTGCCTATCGCGTCGGCGGTTGTGGCAATGTCCAACACTTCCGCGCCGGAGGCCTGCGCGGTACGGGCAACCGCTGGCAGAAATTCAAGCGCCTCCGGCAAGCTGCGGCCTGCGGCCACAAGCCCCTCAAGCCCCGACATGACACCTTCAACGGGCTGTGCCGTTTCCTGCGCAATCCGGCGCACGGCGGCTAAGGCTTCGGCTTGTGCGCCCCGCGCCGCATCCGCTGTTAAGGCAATGCGGGTCATGCGGCGTTCAACGTCCGCAAATTCGTTGTAAGCGCGGCCCGCGCCGTATGCCAAAGCGGCGGGCGCAATCAGCCCACGCATGGCGCTTCCAGCCGCGCCCGCAGCGCCGCCAAGCATTTGTGTGCGACCAGCCATGCGGCGGGTTTGTGCATCCAAGCCCTTCAGGGTGCCGCCCACCTTACGCGCGGGGCTGGAAACCCCGTCAATAAGGCGCATTACGAGCTGGCTTTCCCTGCGGGCCATTTGGCTATTCCGTCCGTTCTAATTCGTTGACAACAAAGGCGGGCAACATGCTGCGCACCAAGGCAAGGAATGGCTCCGCGTCGGGCCAAGCCATAGCCTCAAGCGTTTCCGGTGTTTCGCCCGTCATGCGGGCGATAAGCGCAATCTGCCCTTCAAGCAGGCCGCCGCACCAATCCCGAATGTCCGCCATGGTTGGCGGGGAAAGGGTCAGCTCCGATATAACCCGCCCGTCCACGCTGTATGGCAGCATGAGGTAGAATTTCCGCTTGCCCGCATAGGGCGGGTAAACGGCAACGGGCTTTGTTTCCGCGCCTTCTTCCGGCTGCGGCTGTTCTTGGTCTGCCATGTGCTATGCGCCTTATGAGCCGGGGACGCGGAGGATTTGATTGACCGCCGCGTCAGTATCAATGCCGCCCATACGCAGCGTGTTCGTGAAAAAATCCCAATACATTTCTTCGGCACCGTCGAAAAAGACCTCGTAGTGGGTTACTTCATTGATGCCGTAATCATGGCTCATGGCCTCGCCGCGCTGGAATGCGTCTGGGGTGATTTTTGAAAGCCGCCCTTGGATAATGGCCTTGCATTCAATCGCGCGGCTGGTGCGTTTATCGCGCACCACGCCGTAAGCGGTGAAAATCTGGCTTTGGCGATTGTTCAAACCGAACTGCCGCAGAAGCGCAAAATCCATACCCTTAAGCTTGAATGTAGGCTCAAGCTTCTGAATGCCAACAGCCCATTCAACGGCAACTTTGCCGCCGCCGGGGGTGTGGTCAACAAGGGTCTCTTGCAGCTCAGGCAGCTTTAATTCTTCAAGCGTCAAGTGCTTAGAGTTGGTTGGGTCAGCGTCCCCGCAGTACAGGTTGGCTTGCTCCATAATATAAACGGTATTTGCCATTTCGGCAGTCTCCTATGTCTGGTGCGCAGCCTGTTATGCGTTTACGTCAACCGATTTCAGCAAGTCATTAAGCAGCGTGTCCAACGCGGGGCGGTAACGCGCCGACTGAATGCCCAAGTGGCGCAGAACAGGAGCTTCCTCAGCCGCGAACATGACCGTGAAGCGGCCAAGCCGGAGCTGTTCGGGGCTGTTTTGGTCGCGATTGAACCCGACCTTGAAGCCCAAAATATCTTGATCGGCCTGCAAGTCGCGCAAGGCGAATTGCATGGTGTTTAAAACGGCTTGGATGGTCTGGCCGGTGATGTTGAACTTGCCCAGATAAAACCGCAGCGTCTTGATGAAAATCAGGTGGATATAATCCCGCCCGCGCACCTGATTATAGAAGCGCCATAGCGTGTCATCGGAAGCGGTGTCGGTGCCCACATAGACATAGCCGCCATCGGCAATTGCGCCATCGGTGCTTTCGCCACGCACCAGAACCCCGATGTTGTGCGAAAGCAGCGTTTGGCCTTCCGTTGCGCCGTCAAGGATTGAGAAGTCAATCGGGCGCGCCGCGCCGACGATCCCCGCAACAGGCTGGTTTGCCCATGAGTGAAAGGGGCGGCCACCCTTTTCGTGGTCGCGCCGTACCGCCACGCCAAGCACATAAGGCGAGAAAGGCACGATTGCGGTTGAACCATCCGCATCCATCTTCTTTACGGCGGGGTCAACGGGGATAATGCGGCGGCTGCTGATGCTCTCGCGCCAGTTGATCGCGTCCGTCATGGTGCTGCTCGGCCCGTCAACCACGGCCA